>ERZ869909.437-NODE-437-length-50576-cov-7.222242_pt1 | contig 50576 bp, 38 predicted proteins | sample MGYA00520892_ERZ869909 | MGnify/ENA primary metagenome ERZ869909 (study PRJEB32215, sample SAMEA104723947) | bioreactor metagenome | biome: bioreactor; feature: anaerobic bioreactor; material: water | place: China | collected 2015-03-12 ... | reverse complement strand
TCCACCGCCGCAAGGTGAGGGTGCAGGCTCTTGATCGCAACACGACGCTTCAGGAAAAGGTCCTGCCCAACCAGCACATACCCCATCCCGCCCGCACCAAGCTCCGCCTCAATACGCCACCGATCGTGAAGCACATGACCCGGCTCAATCCGCATCGCCACCCTCCGCATACGACCCACAACCCGCGCCACCACCTACAACACCCACCAGCACCGCAACGTCAAGCGCGAGGGGGGAACGTCCTGGGTCATCGGGGGCGGAGCAGGAGGCTCACGCTGGAGGTGGCTCACGCTGGAGGTGGCTCACGCTGCCTAGAAGGGAAACTGGAACCCCAACGTGAGCCCACGCGACCACGCGCTCCCGTAGCGACGGGCCGCGTACTCAGCGACAACGCCCAGATCGGGTCGTTCGGTGGAGGGCGCGAGTCGGATCGCGCCTCGAAAGCCCCACCCAAAGCCGTCCAGCTCCTTCTCGAGCGCCTTGAGCGCTGCCTCGCCGCGGTGGTCGACCCGCACGGAGGTGTAGCCCAGCTCGACGGCTGGCAAGAAGCTCAGGGCGGGCAGGCCTGGCAGAATGGCGTCGTAGCCGAAGCTCCACGTGACATGGAGGAGGAGGGGACTTCCGATCTCAAGGGCGTCGGCGGTCTTGGCGATGCCGACCCGAAAGCCCTGCTCCCACCGGCCGTGACGGCGTGCAAGGTGCCCCGTGATGCCATGACCTCCCAGGCGCAGTGTGCTACCCTCGCCCTCCCAAGGCGGGACCACCTCCATGAACTCGGCGTTATAGAGCAGCCAGCCGTAGTGCTCGGAGCGGGAGGCGAGTCGGCGACGCTCGTCCGCGCGGCGCCTGTCCCGCTCTTGGCCCCGCGCTTCAGGAGCGACACGGGCCTCCATGGTCCTGAGCGTGGGGTCCTCCTCGCAGAGACTCGCGCGGGCGAAACGCAGGGTCACCAACGCCGCCTCGTGATGACCCCGCGCCTCCTGCGCCCGGGCGACGGACGCCGCGATGGACGCCGCCTCAGGGTCGGAGCAGCGCTGCGACCACGCCTCGTCGGCTGCCAGCCAAGTGACCAGCAGCGCGAGGGTCCCTGCGCAGCGGGCGAGGCCCGTCACGAACGCAGATCGCGTTCGCCGGGTAGGGAGGGGTGAACAAGGAGGGAGGGCACGCATCCTCTAGCACCTCCGCATCGCCCAGGAGCGATGGGTGAAGTCTGTGAGCTGATTCTGATAGAATTCATAGATCTGGCCGCAGCGGTAGGACGACTCATCACTTGTCCAAGTGATCCGGACACGGACACGGTGAAAGACCTCTTCGCGAGCCAGCCAGAAGACCTCCGTGACCTCTCCAGCCCAATAGATGAGGAGACCTCGCTCACGCACAGCGCTGATGCAGTTGGTCGCGCGACCCTGGAGGACGCGACAGACCGACTCCACCGGCACCCACCCATCGTGGAAAAGCCACTCGGGCGCGCCGCCGGCCCGCAGCTCGCGCTCACGCCGCTGAGCGGCGCTCGCTCGTTCGCGCTCGCGCGCCTGAGCCGCGCGAGCACGCTCCCGCTCCTGCTGGGCTTGCTGACGCTCGCGCTCACGCCGCTGACGCTCCTGCGCGGCGACCTCAGCGTCGAGCCTGGCGATCTCAGCGCGCACCTCGGCCGCAGATTCGAAGTGAGGATGTTCTCGCAAGAAGTTGCGCAGCGCCTGCGCGCTCTCTTGCGGGTGTGTGCGGCCTCGCGAGCGCAGGCCTTGCCAGTCGGCCTCCAAGCGATCGAGGTACTCCAGACGCTGCCTCGCCTGCGTCACGTGCTCCTGACAGCAGTGGCCCGCGAACTCCTCCACGTACGCTCTGACGGTGCCCCGACGATGAGAAGCCCGGACCTCACGGATACGTTGGCCTGCTTGTCGAATCCGTTGGTCGAGTTGCGCGCGCGCGCGACACTGCGCTTGATCGCCAGCCCCACAGCCCGCGCGCAGCCACTCCTGCTGCTCGGCGTCCGCGTGCCGCGCCCGCGCGTCCTGAGCCAACACCTCGCACGCTGGGGCATACCCGAGGTTTCGGCACGCGTGCTGCGATTGCCCAGCCTCATGACAGGCCATCCCCGAGCCCACCCGGCATCCCTGTTCCAGCCACGCGCCACGCGAGGGCGGCACTGGACTTGCGCGCAGCATCGGGATCAGCGCCTCACAGGCGTCCACCTGGCCGCTGTGGCAAGCGCGGGCAGCGGCCGGCGCTGCCTCCCACCGCGCGACGTGCTGGCAGGCGCTCGTGGCACCCGCTTCGCAACCGGGGCGCAGCGCGGCCAACAGCTCTTCGTCGAAGGGCTCACGGCGTCCCTCCCCCGTCGAAACGACCACAACACGTCTGCATGCGGGATCATGCCCGCCACGCTGACAGGCCCGCCAGAGGAGGGCATGCGCACGTGGCTCATCGACGCTCAAGAATTCCTCCGCCAGAGCGTGGCAGTCGCTCCATCCCTCGCGCAGGCAGCTCGCCTCGCGAGCGCTCCGCAGCAGCTCCGCAGAGAGGCCGGCGCGGCGGGATGGCTCGCCCTCCGTGATCACACGGAGCCCAGCACACGCCTGGCTGTGACCGCCCAGGCAGGCTACAACCAGCAGCTCCAGAGCGCGCAGTCCGTCCCGCGGCACACCACGACCGTCCAGCTGTCTCGCCAACCGAACACAGCCCTCCGCGTAACCCAGCGCGCACGCACGCTCGAAGAGCCGGCTCGCCTCTGCCGCGCCGGAGGGCACAGGCCCGCTCCCGCTGTCCAACTGCATGCCGCGCTCCACCAGACGCTGAGCCTCGTCCGCGCTCGCTGGCGCAGAGACCAGCACCACAAAGGCAACCCAGCCAATCCACCAGACCCACCCTGAGAGCGCAGAGGCCCAAGAGAGGCCCACCAGGTCCCCGCTCCTGGAGCCACGTCCGCCGCCCAACACGCTGCGCTCACCTCGGATCATCACCACGCTCCTCCCACCCCCACAGTGTCCTTCGGATCCCCCACCCCGCAGCACCCCAAACCGTCCGGCCCCCTCTTCATTCGTCATTCGTCGCGCAACAGATGCGCACTCCACCAACCACCCGCAGCGCACGCTCCTACGAGAAAAAGCATCCCCATCCCACCAGACTGAGGACCGACTCCGGACCCGGATGGCAGCAACTCGTGAAGCACGAACACGACCCCAAAGGCAAGGACTCCGCCTGCAATGCCTCCCGCATAGCCCATCAGGGCGTGGACCAGCTTCTTGCCTGTCCACAGGCAGTACATCGCCCCGCCGAACACGCCCAGGATCGACGCAACAACCCCAGCGATCAGCAACGATCCTATCAGCAGGACCGCTGCCCCAGCAACCACCGTTGCCGTCCCGATTCCTGTCCTGACGGCGCCCTCACAACTCTCTCCCAGCAGGAAGCTGACCAGCGCAACAATGCAGCCAACACCAACTGCGACATGAATAATTCCGGACAACCTGCTCTCGGATCCATCGCTCGACATGACTCCTCCTCCGACAGGCAACCCAAGCACCGCTGCACCGCTCAACGACACTCCAATCAGACAATATGGGATCCCCGGGTCTTTGCCGCCACAAGACATCGCAATCACGCACCCGGCTCTACACCGTGGCCCACCCACTGGTCATGCCCGCTCCAACCTCACAAGCCTGATCACCCGAATTCAACCCGAATGTCCAGCGCGGCGGCGCCGCTCTGCGCATCACCAACCCCGACATGCGGCACAGCATAGGCCCCTGCGCCCCCTCACATCTCGTCCAGGCTGGTTGCTCACTACTCTGCACCCTCGGGAGCTTTGGGGACAAGGGCGCAATACATGAAATGTAGACTTCACACATGAAGCGGGTGTTCATAAATCAAGCCGAACGCTTGGCACCCAATCGCGCAGGTCAAAGGACCTCCGCCTCCGCTTGACATCGCGACCTGCTGCGCGCTAAACGCCCCCCTGTCCCCAAGGCCGCTCCCCACCCAGCGACGGAGCCCAGACCATGATTCGCTACCTCGGAATCGACCTCGGCACGACCAACACCGTAGCGATGTGGACCGACGGGGAAGCCTTCCACGTCCTGCCGACACGCAGCGGGGACGCGCTGCGCCCTAGCGTGGTCTGGCTCGGCGAAGGTGGCGAGGTGGTCGTCGGGAGCGCGGCCAAAGAGAAGCTCGCGGAGGACCCGGCCAACACCCACGCCGGTTTCAAGCGCCTCATGGGAACCCAACACGAGCTCAGCTTCCCCGCCAGTGGCCGACGCGTCACCCCCCAAGAGCTCTCGGCCATGGTCTTGCGTAGCGTCGTCGAGGACGCCGCGGAGCGCTGGGGGGAACCCCCCAAGCGGGCCGTCATCACCGTGCCTGCCCTCTTCGAGCTGCCCCAGATCGCCGCCACCATGGAGGCCGCCCGGCAGGCAGGCCTCGAACAGATCGATTTCCTCCAGGAGCCGATCGCATCAGGCATGGCCGCAGCGTGGCGCCGGGGCCAGCACGCGGAGCGTTGGCTCGTGTTCGACCTCGGCGGAGGGACCTTCGACATCTCCGTGGTCGCCATGGTCGACGGCATCTTTCGTGTCGTAGGTCACGAGGGCGACAACTTCCTCGGCGGGCGGGACATGGACGCCAACCTGGCCGACATCGCGCTGGATCGCCTGCGCAGCGGTGGGCTCGACCTCGACCGTGGCGACCCTCGCCACGCGCGCGGGCTGCGGAGGCTCGAGCACGCGTGCGAGCAGGCGCGCATCGCGCTGGGTAGCGCGCCCCACTACGACCTCGTGCTCCCCCGCCTCTTCGAGCTGCACGGTGAGCGCGTGGACGTAGCGATCACCTTCACCGCTGCTGACCTCGAGCGGGCGTGCGAGCCCATCGTGTCCCGCTGCCTCTCGATCTGTGATCACCTGCTCGCCAGCCTGCGCCGCGGGTCCGACGCCGACGCCATCGACCTGGTGGTCCCTGTTGGGGGCCCTACCCAGGCCCCCGCGCTGCGCAGGGCGCTCCGCCGCCACTTCACCGCGCCCGTCCATGAAGACGCCGACCCCATGCTGATCGTCGCGCAGGGCGCGGCCATCATGGCGCTCCACAGCCAGCTTGAGGCCACGGGGACAGTGGGATCGCGCCAAAAGGCCACCCACCACCCCGACGGGCGGCCCCTCGATGTGCGGCTCGCCTACACGCCTCTGACCGCCGACCCCAAGCCCTTTGTCGTTGCCAGCCTCAGCCCCGAGGTCCGGACGAGGTGGGTGCGCCTGCGCCGCGACAGCGACGGCTGGTGCGGCGCGCCGATGCAAGCGGAGGCCGACGGCAGCGTCTACTTCACGGTCCCGCTGGAGACCTTCCGCTGCAACACCTTCATCATGGAGAGCAGCGACAACCGGAGCACCTGGACGCCCCTCAGCGGCGGGGTGTGCTCGATCACGCACGGCCTCAGCGCGAGCGCGCCACCCCTGTCTCGGAGCCTCGGCGTCGGCACGCGCGACGACAGGGTCCGCGTGCTCCTCCCGCGCGGCAAGCACCTGCCCGCGCAAGTCACCACGACCATGCAGGTCGCCGACCACATCTTGCCGCAGGACGCATCGGGCAGCCTGATCATCCCCGTCGTGCAGGGTGAGTCCTCCAGGGCCAGCCGCTGCCGAACGATCGGCGCCTTGGAGATCGGCTCTGCCGAGCTGCAGCAAGCGCTCAGGCCGGGGGACAGCGTGGACATCACCCTGGAGGTGGACGGCAGCGGGTGTGTGCAGACGACAGCCCGGGTCGTCCGGACAGGACAGATTTTCGGCGACGTGCTCCGCTTGCAGAGCGCTGGGCGCAACGTTGACGAGCTGCGCGATGCCGCCACCGACTTCGCTAAGGACCTGGGCAGGGTGCGTCGAGACGCCCTCACCCTGGACATCCCGGATCGGGAGGTCGTCGAGGCGCTGGACCGATCGACCCTCCAACTCAACGCCACCATGGCGAGGATCCGGGCAGCCGAAGGCGGCGACCTCGACGCCCAGGAGCAAGCGCACCGCTCGCTCTTGGAGATCTCTGAGACACTCGATCGGCTGAGCGACCGCCTCGTGGTGCCCGCCGCGCTCGTCGAGTTGAGCCAAGCGATCGATGAGACGCACATGATGGCCAGCCAGTGGGGTTGGCCGAACGACAAGCTCGCCCATGACTTTCGGCAGATCGTCGACCAAGAACGCGAAGCCAGGCGCCACCCCCCAAAGGATGTCACGGCCCTCCACCTGCTGACGCGCAAGGTACGTGCGCTGAGCACAGAGGTGGCCATGGCCTCCGAGCCTTGCCTGCGGACCCTGTTGGGCTCCCTGCGCGCCGAGGCCCACAACAGCCTGGACCCCCAAGCGTTGCACGAGATCCTGAGGCAAGCGGACGCCACCCGTGACCTCCGCACGCTACAGCAGCTCGCGCCGCGCGCGCTCGCTCTGCTGCCACCGAGCGCCGGAGCCAGACACGGCGTCCACTTCCGCTCCAGCCTGGCATGACGCTGGACCGCCGCAACCCCTACGTCATCCTCGGGATCCCTGCGGACGCCAGCGACCGGGACATCCGCCGCGCACACGACCGCAAGCTCGCGGGCTTGCGCCTGGGTCTGGACCCCGACGCCCACGATCCAGCGGCGAGGGGGACGACACCCCTGGGGGAAGCCGACATCCGCTGGGCCTGGGAGCAGCTCTCCGACCCCGAGGCGCGCGTCTACTGGAGTCGGCTCCTGGAGTGGGCCGAACTGCTGCCTCGCTTGATCGCTCCAGCGCTGCCCATCCCCGCGGCGTTTCAGCGCTGGTGCGGCAGTCACCAAGCAGCGCGAGAAGCCGAGCGCAAGCTGGCCATTGAGCGAGTCGTGGGCGCGCTCCAGCGTCGGCCGGGGCTGCTAGCCCTCCTCTGGGCGGAGCACGCCTCGGGAGAGCAGCGGTGACCTGCGGCGCCCCACTGCTCGCGAGCGCCAGCCGGCACGCGAGGAACTACGCCGAAGGGAAGTCCTTCGCGGACGTCATCGTGGACCTGCCCATGATCGCGGCCGTATGCCTGGGCATGCTCTTCGTCATCAGCGTTGTCTTTGAAGTGTTGTCGTTTCTGATGTCCCGTAGTGAGCATGGACAGCCAGGCGCCTGGATGTCACGAGTCGGCGTCGCGCGCAGCGCCCTCGGTGGCGTGCTCGTCCTCTGGTACTTCTTCACCCACGGCCCCCGCCCCCAAGACCTGGACCTCGCCGAGCGTCTGCTCATGAATCTGCGCCTCCTGGGGGGAATCTGCGGCCTCGCGCTGCTGCCGACCCTGGTGCCGGAGTTGGCGATCCCACGCCTGGCGGGCCTCCTCTCACCCAAGGCGATCTGGCGGCTGCGCCTGGTGGTCGGCGAGTGGCCCGTCTTCCCTTTTGGCTGCCACGACCCCTTCCCCTCGGGCAGAAAGGCTATCCTAGAGGCCATGCTCGCAAGTCTCCGCCGGGGACAAGACGACCGAGAGATCCGCGACTGGCTGGGCGAACGCCAAGTCGGCGGGGCGCCCGCTTTCGAAGTCCGCCTCGCCCTCGACGCGCTCCTGAGGGGCGACGACGAAGACCAGAGGCCGGGTGATAGCCTCGCCCTCCAGCTGCGCCTCGCCCTCGACGCGCTCCTGAGGGGCGACGACGAGCGAGCTGCCCACTTCCTGGACCAGCCTCAGGGAGCGTCCTGGTCGCGCGACACCCTGCAAGCCTGGATACAGCGTCTTGATGGCGCCTACTACAGACGCCGCGCCGAGGAGATGCTCTATCTCAGAGCCGCTGCCTGCGGGCGCTGGCACTGGATCCTCGATCGCGCGGGGACAAAAGGGGGGATCTCCAACTGCCCGCGCGCGGCGTGGATCCTTGTCGGCTGCGCCCTGTGGGTGTGCGCCGATGAAGCGTGGCTCCGCCCCTCCCCCCTCACCCTCGTCGGCTACGCCCTGGTCTCCGGGTACCCCCTGCCCGCGCTCCTCCTGGTAGCACGTTGCGTCTGGGACCGCCGCCGTCTGATGGAACGTGCCAAGGCTGAGATCCCTCCCTTGCCCGGAGGTCGCAGCGGCGTGGACATCGGATTGCAGATCCTGTGGGAGGCGGACATCAGCAGCTCGCACAAGAGAAGCATCTTGCGCCAGATTGGAGCTGTCTTTCTCCAGCGGGAAGCCGAGCTGGTCGGCGCGCTCGCCTCCCTGAGGACGCTCAGCGCCGGCACAGCACCCGCCTCCTCCCTCGCTACCTCCGATCATCTGGACCTTGCTTTCGCCTTCCGAGTCGCGGCCACCCTCAGGGTGCTGATGGAGCGCGAACCCCAAATCTACGAAGGCTGGTACGATCTGATCACCTCCCCCATCCTCCGCCGACTCATCCACGAAGCCCTCACGCAGGGAGAAGGGACGCCGCTCCGGATGCGGGGGGGGCCCCTGGCCTCCTTGCGTTGGCCAGACAAGATCCTAAACGCGCCTCGCCGCCGGCAGGCGTGACCTCGCACGATCCCACCGCTCGCAGTGGGAACAGCCCCAGACAACTCCCCACGCGCTTCGAGTGAGACGCCGCAATGATCGTCCAACGCACTTCCCTCTGCGCGCTCCTTGGAGCCCTCGCCCTGAGCGCCTGCTCGTTCTTGGTGCCCACCACCAGCAGCGACGATACGCCGGATGTCGCCGAGCGCTTGGACGCGGACATCGGTAGGACCGACACACGGTGGACGGAACCTGACACGCGCTGCCCACCGCAGACCCAGGCGATCAACGACGTCTGCATGCCGGCGGGGGACGATCGAACTTGCGCCTCGCTCAAGTGCGACGAGCTCCACCGCGACTGCGAGCCAGGGCCCCCAGCACGCTGCGGGGCCTGCGAGGCTGGGTACCTGGAGGAGGAGGACTGGTGCCACGACCCCGCAACGCGCCCGGAGGACCTGCAGGCCAGCCAAGGCACGGAGCGCGACCATGTGCTCGTCACCTGGAGCCCTGTCCCGGACGCGCGCGGCTACCACGTCTACCGCGACGATCAGCGCCTGACCACCTCGCCCATCACCGACACCATGCACCGGGACTTTGCGGCTCCGCCGGCCCCGCCGCCTCCCCAGGTAGGGCCGATCCGCGCGAGCATGGATCGCAGCGATGGCGTTCGGTTGACATGGGACCCCGTGGATCTGGCGCCGCGCGCGCTCGCCCGCTACAGCGTCCGCGCCGTGTTCGAGAGTCGCGAGGGACCACGCGCGGAGGACGTCACCGGCTACGTCGAGCCGGCCAGCCCCCGAGGCTATGCGGTCGAGCGCCATGGCGAAGACTGGGTGCTGCTCGACGACCGCACGGAATGGCTCGACAGCGCGTTCGAGGGCGCGCGCCCTGGGCTCGGCACCCCGCAGGCGTCCACCACGGACGCGAGCGGCGTTCGCTTGAGCATCGCGATCACCCACAGCGAGGGACCTGTGCAGCGTCGCTACCGTGTGCGCGGCGCCAACAGCGCGGGCTTCGGCCCCCCCTCGGAGAGCGCGATGGGATCGCGCGCGCCGGGAGCGGCGCCGACGTGGCGGTGGGAGTTCGCGGACGCCCAGCCCGACGCCCTGACCATGGACTTCCGAGCAGCCAGGCCACCTCAGCTCTTGGACGGCGGGCACCAAGGGTGGAGCGTCGTCGCCGACGCGGGCGCGAGCCACGGACGCGCGCTGCGCTCCGGTGCCATCGGCCACAACCAGTCCAGCGCCGTGCTCTTGCCGGTGGTGGCAGGCCCCGGCTCGAGGCTGCAGTTCCGGATCAGGGTCAGCTCCGAGGCCTGCTGTGATCGGCTGCGCGTCTTGATCGACGGCGAGGAGGCCGGACGCTTCTCGGGGGAACAGGCATGGCAGGAGGTGTCTTACCCTCTGGAGCCGGGCCTGCGCCTCATCGAGTGGCGCTACGCCAAGGATGGCTCTGTCAACCGGGGTGAAGACGCCGCGTTTATCGACGACCTTCAGGTGATCCAGGACGTCGCTTCCCTCGCGTGGCGCCCCCTCTCAGGTGCGACGACCTCCGTGTGGACCGACACGACGCTGCAACCCGGAGCCCGCCGCCACTACCGCTTCGCGGCGCTCGCCGAGGGCGAGACCTACGTGTCCGAGAACGTGACCGGCACGCGACCCGCGACGTCATGCACATCGGCGACGCCCGACGTGCGGACCTGTGGCAACTGCGGCAGCCAAGCGCGGGTCTGCACCAACGGGGCGTGGAGCGCGTGGAGCCTCTGTTGGGGTGAGGGGACCTGCCGCGCCGGGAGCAGCGAGCCCTGCGGGACAGGCGGGACACGCACCTGCTCCAGCGCATGCGCCTGGAACACCTGCCAGGGACAGACCTGCAGCGGACCCACAAGCCAGCCCTGCGGCGACTGCGGAACACAGACCAGGACCTGCAACAACGGCACATGGTCCGCATGGTCCACATGCTCGGGCCAGGGACTCTGCACCCCTGGCGCGACGCAACCCTGCGGGACAGGCGGGACACGCACCTGCTCCAGCGCATGCGCCTGGAACACCTGCCAGGGACAGACCTGCAGCGGACCCACAAGCCAGCCCTGCGGCGACTGCGGAACACAGACCAGGACCTGCAACAACGGCACATGGTCCGCATGGTCCACATGCTCGGGCCAGGGACTCTGCACCCCGGGTAGCCAACGCTCATGCAGCGGAGGCGGCACGCAGACCTGCACCACAGGCTGCTCGTGGGGAACCTGCCAGACCCCCACCTGCACAGCGACCGCTTGGTGGAATCCGCTCTCCGTCTCCTTCTCCAGCGGACGCAGACACGGCAGCAGCTCGGACACCCGGCGTATCCGCGTGGAGATCCGGAGCGGCTCCGCCTCGCACCGGCTCGAGTTCCGCGGGTGCATGGAGAGTGGGACCGTCACCTCGGACTTCGGCATCGCGTTCTACGACACGCAAGGGAGGAGGATCACCGAGTCTGTCTTCCCACCGACCTCCTCGTCCTGCACGATCTGGCGGGAGTATCCTCTGCCGAGCCAGAGCCACGCTGGCTTTGTCGCGCCCGCCAACGGCCACCTGGACGTGTACGTGCGGGCGATGCTGGATGCACGACACACCCATAACACCTACTGTTCGGAGTCCTGGACCTACGACTGCCGACCGACCAACGAGTCCCCGCACTGCGGTTCCTGCTACGCGCTTACCTCCACGCAGCGGCTCCAGCGGACCTGCAGGCCCTAACGCCCCCCTTCCCCGTACAGCACCTCCACCAGCTCCAACCCCTGAGGCGGTGCGCACATCCCAGCGTGGCGGCGGTCGCGGCTCTCGAGCACTGCGGCGAGCCACGCGAGGTCGCGTTTGCCGCGACCCACCTCGACCAGCGCCCCTGCGATGTTCCGCACCATGTACTTCAGGAACGCGGAGCCTTGGATCTCGAGCTCGATCCGGCCGCGATCCCCCTCCGCAAAACCCAGGCTCCAGAGAGACTTCACGGGGGAGGCGGCGTCGCAGCCGGAGCCTCGGAACGCGCTGAAGTCGTGCGTCCCCACGAGGAGCTGCGCGGCCGCGGCCATCGCCGCCACGTCCAGGCGCCAGGTCACGTGCCACGCGCGGTCGCGCTCCAGCGGCCAAGCGCCCACCCCCACCTGCCACCGGTAGCGGTAGCGCTTGCCCACGCTCGCATGTCGCGGGTGAAAGTCAGGCGCGACCTCCTCCGCATCACGGACCCGCACGTCCTCGGGCAGGTAGCGGTTGACTCCGCGGACGTAGGCCTTGAGCGGCAAGGTCGCGTCGTCCACCAGCGAGACCACCTGGCCCCACGCATGCACCCCAGCGTCGGTGCGGCTGGCGCCTGGCAGAGGGTGGTCGCGGCCGGTGACCTCCCGGAGCGCGTCACGGAGCACGCCCTGCACCGTGGGAATGCCTGAGGCCTGCGCCTGCCAGCCGTGGTACGCGGCCCCATGGTAGGCCACCAGCAGGCGCACAGCGCGGGAGGCGGCCGGCGCGGCGTCCTCGTTCACCGCGGTGCTCAAAGGCGTCCCTCAGAACTCGAAGGCGATCCCAAAGAAGAAGCCGCTGTGGCTCAAGTCCCACGAGCTCTCCGAGCCGAAGTCGTCCACCTTCGTCATCAGATACTCGACGAAGAGGTAGCTGTGGTTGACGCCCGTGTTCACGTCGAAGGTGCGCGCCATGCCCGGCGCGAACCAGTCCAAGAGGAGGTGTAAGCCGAAGGCGGCGTGCATGCCGGCCGTCCCGCCCTGCCCGCGAAAGCGATCGCCGCCCTCCTCCACAGCCGCCACCCCGCGGCCGTCGCCCACCCACCAGAGGTAGTAGTCGAGCCCCAGCTTCAAGGTCGGGACGATGGGCACGCTCACCTGGTGTGCGAGCCAATCGAAGCGGTACACGCCAGCGATACGCAAGGGCACCACGTCAAAACGGGTGCGATCCGCCCCTCGCTCCCCGTCCTCCGTCAGGGAGCGCGCGCGGGTCCCCCAGTAGCCGACGTTCACGCCCACGCCCGCAGAGCCAATGCCCCGGTAGAGCTGGCGGTTGTACTCAAGCTCCAGGAGCCAGGGGGCGCCGCCCCCGAAGAGGCGCCGGTAGGGACCCGGGAAGCCAAGGGCCTCCCCGCTGTCGATCGCAGGACGCCATGGGCCCATCTTGAACTCGAAGGCGCTGTCCAAGGGGCTCGCCACCGTCCGGGGTGCGCTCCGCGCGACGCTCTGGGCGTGCGCGTCCGCGCCACCGTAGACCAGCAGGCCGCCGACCAGGAAGAGGGCCGCGGCCCCGCGCGCGCCGCGGCGGCGCGCGACGCCTGGCGCCTGGCTCTGGCGCCCACGCCAGAGCAGGCCCAGGAGCAAGAGCGCGAGCCAGGACACGCCGAGCGACGCAGGGGCGCTGGCGCAGTAGCCGCCCTCCTCCTGACCGCCAGACTCACGGTACGCACGCCAGAAGTTCTGCACCGGACGCGTCACCACCTCCACCTGCTCCGAGAAGAGGCTCTCGTTGCCGCTGTCGTCCTTCGTGGTCACCGCCACGTAATAGGTCTGATCGACGACGATGCCCGAGGTCACCAGAGCGCGCGTACCCGTCACTTGTCGGGTCCGCGTCCCCGTGATCTCCTCGGGAGCCGTCGCGATGTCGAAGGGCTCTGTGCCGTAATAGACGACGTAGTCTCCATCGCTGTCCGGCCCTGTCCAGCGCACCTCAATGCTCCGCTCCCCTCCCAACACCGAGACCTCCCCGGGCGCTGAGGGCCGCGTGCCGATCACGCGCAGGCGGACCTGGTCCACCTCGTAGGCCTCCCCCGTCTCCGTCTCGCCGGCGCGCTGCTCGCGCGAGAAGATGAAGCTCAGGTCAACGTTGGAGGAGACGTCGTCACAGAGGGCTGGGTCCGAGAAGCCGAGCACCACCCGGGCCGGAAACACATCATCCACGGTCCGACCGGAGAAGTTCCTGCGCGAACGCAGCAGCGTGCACGCGTCCTCCGTCTCTGCGGCCACCGAGCTGAGGTTGCAGGCCTGGGCGTCGCGCCGCACCTTGATCGCATACTCCGCGCCAGGCAGCGGATCCCGCCGCAGCGTCCAACGCACGCGGAGGTCAGGGTTGTCCGTGACCAGCTTCCGGCAGTCGCGCAGGTTCGCCGTGTAGGTCTGGCGCGCCGCGTCCTGGTTGGGTGCGTCGAAATTGTAGAAGAGCTCACCGCGCTGGACGCGCTCGTTCATGGTCTGCGCCGCCACGTGGGTCCCCCACGCCAGCCAGACGCAGGAGGCGAGGAGAAGCGCAGGGCCCAGGGATGCGATGTCAGGCTTCACGTAGCCCACCTTGGTCATAGAGTGCGTCCGCGATCTGCACGGCGTTCCACGCCGCGCCCTTGAGCAGGTTGTCACTGACAACCCAGAAATGCAGCGTCGCCGGCCTCGTCACGTCGCGACGTATCCGGCCCACGTAGGTCTCGTGCCGTCCGACCGCATCCCGAGCCATCGGATAGACGTTTCGTTCGGGCACGTCCAGCACCTCTAGCCCCGGCATCTCCGCGAAGAGTCGGCGGGCCTCCTCGGCCTCGATCGCTGCTCCCAGATCCACGGTGACGGCCTCCTGGTGGACGCGCTCCACGGGCACCCGCACGCAGGTCGCGGAGACCTCCAACGCAGGCAGCGAGAGGATCTTGCGGGTCTCGTAGACCATCTTCAGCTCCTCGTTCGTGTAACCGGAGGCCTCGAAGGAGCCGATATGCGGCACACAGTCTCCGGCCAAGGGCCGCGCGAAGGTGCGGTGCGGGACCTCGTGCCCCGCGACCAGCGCGCGCAGGCCGGCGCGCAGCTCGTCGACACCCTGCTGGCCAGCGCCCGATGCGCTCTGGTAGGTGGACACCACCACGCGCTCGATTCCCACCGCCCTGCGCAAGGCCTCCAGGGGCAGCACCATCTGAATGGTGCTGCAGTTGGGATTCGCGATGATGCCTCGGTGGGCCGCCAGCGCGTCGGGGTTGACCTCCGGCACCACCAGCGGCACCTCCGGGTCCATCCGCCAGGCGCTGGAATTGTCGATCACGACCGCGCCCTGCTCCTTGGCGATGGGCGCCCACTGCTTGGAGCGGTCCCCTCCCGCCGAGAAGAGCGCGACCTGCACCCCCGCGAAGGACTCGGGCCGCACCTCTTCCACGACCAGCTCGCCACCCGCGAAGGGGAGCCGCTGACCGGCGCTCCGCGCGCTGGCCAGGGCGCGCACGTTGCGCCACCCGCCCAGCTCCAGCTCACGCAGCATCTCCCGCCCCACCGCGCCCGTGGCGCCGAGCACCGCTACCTTGACCGATTCTCTACCCATCTGCTTCTCCTCCTCTCCCTCTCTGTCCAGGCCCCGCGGCGCGTCGACGCGCCGGCGCAGGCTCGGGGGTCTCACCCTGGCCAGACGGCCGCCGATCAGGGGTGCACGCCAGGGAGCCAGCGCAGCCGCAGGCGCCCAGCGCGCGGGTCCACGGCGTCCACCGTGACCGCGATCCGCTCGCCCAAGGCCACGGGCCCGCGCAGCGCGATCCGCGACCGATGCAGCGTCTCCTCCAGCACCACCTCTGCCTCCTGCCGTCCGGCGGGCACCTCGTCCAGCACCCGCGCAGCGAGCGGCTGGCCCACCCGGTCAGCGAGCCAACGCAAGCCCCAATAGCGCTCGGACCAACGCTGAACAACCTCTGCTTCTTCCACGGCCGCCAAGGACCGCTCCAGCAGGGCGCTGTCGCGGAGCGCTCCGTCCAACTCCGCGCCGCGCAGGTGGAGGCTGATCGCCTCGTGCGCCCACCAGTCGAGCGCCCGCCGCAAGGGGCTGGACGCCTGCACGTACGCGGCCACCCCCAGACCCGCGTGGGGCGCCGGCGAGGGGGACCACTGCGCGCGGCGCATGTGCTTCAGCAGCTTCGCCCCCGCCAGAAAACGATCCTCGTGCTCCATCCACCGCTCCAGACCCTTCATCACCTCCGGGCCCTCCTGCACCCGGAAGACCACCGGGAGGCGATGCGTAACGCAGTACTCCCCCGCCAGCCGGTTGAAGAGCACCATCATCTCGCGGACGAGGCGACGCGCGGGGTGATCCCACGCGTAGCGCTCCAGCCGAAGAGCCCCTCCCTCACGGACGCGAAAGCGGACCTCCGGGAGATCAAGCTGGAACGCACCTGCGTCCCGCCGCTCCTGCTCCAATTGGCGGCCGCACCAGAGCAAGCGGTCCAGGGCGTGCGCCAGGGGATCCCGCTCCCCCTCCAGGAGCCGCTGGTGCACCTCCTCCCACCGGAGGTTCGCAGCGACCCGGACCTCGCCCAACACAAAGCGCCACGACGTCAGCTCCATGCTGCGTGACCACCGAGACAGGAGCGTCAGGACGGGCCGCCGAGTGCCCCCCCGGAGCGCCAGCGCGTCCACCGCGGCTGCGGGCAGCATGGGGATCTCGGACTCCGGGAGGTAGAGGGTAGCGCCGCGCTGACGGGCCTCACCTGCGACCACGCCGGCCCACGGAAAGAGCGCGGGGGGGTGCGCTACATGCACGCCCAGCTCAAAGCCTCCGTCCAGCAGCTCCACCACAGAGAGCGCGTCGTCGAAGTCCTCCGTCTCCTGCCCGTCGATGGTGAACGCGACGTGCTCCAGCGCCGAGAGCGCGAAGCGCGGCTGAGCGGTCGCGGCCGCCTCGCTGACCTCAGCCGCGAAGCCTCGGGCCCGCCCGCTGCGACGCAGCTCCAGATTCTCGTCCGGGTGGAGCAGGCCCAACAGCTCTAGCGCGACCCACGCGCGCGAGGGGTAGGTGCGCAGACGCTCGTCGAGCCCGTGCTCGAAGGCGTCCAGCCACGCGTCGAGCTCCCACCGGTCCTCCTCCGCCAGGGTCCCGAGGACGGCGCGCTCCAGCCACACGAGCAGCTCGATGGGCTCCTCCGCATGCTGCGCCCGGAGCTTCAGCGCGGCGGCGTCCCGCCCCGAGAGCGCCTCACCCAGCGCGCGCGCGACCGCCTCGCGCTCCTGCGCCTTGCGCTCGGTGCGCGCCCGCGACGCCAGGCGCGCGGCCACCTGCTGGCGGGAGGTCGCGACGAAGCGCCCCTTGCGCCACGTGAAGTAGAGCGACTCGTCTCGCAGACAGCGGTAGAGCGCCAGGCGCAGCGCGAGGGGCGGCGCATGCGCGGCCAGGGAGGGCGCCACCCTGGCGAGGGCCGCGACGAGGTCGTCGAGCTCAGCGCTCGCCTCGCTGTCGGTGTCGATGTCCGTGCTCACCCCGGCGTCTAGCGCGCTGCCCTCGTCGCGGCCCGCCGTCGCGTCCACCTGCGCCTCCCAGAGCGCGATGATCTGCTCCGCCAACGCGCCGCGGATGGCCTCCGCGGCCTCCAGCAGGCCCGGGAGCACCGTCCAGGCCGGCAGCTCAGCGCGCTCCAGGTGGAAGGTCAGGTCGCGACGCCGCACGGTGCGCAGGCGCCCCTCTGCGTCTTGCAGCACGACCCGAGGTCCGCTCAGAGCGAGGATGCGGCCGACGCAGAACTCTCCGTTGGTGAGGATCTCCGCGAGATCACCGGGCTGAATCACGTGAGCTTCATCTCCGGAACGTCGTCAGGGGTGCGGAAGGTGGCCTCCGTAGCGGCCCGAATCTCGTCCACGCTGACGCCTGGCGCGCGCTCCTGGAGCACGAGCGCGCCGCCCTCCACCCGGAAGACGGCCAGATCCGTGATGACGAGATCCACGCAGCGCACACCGGTCAGGGGTAGGCCGCAGGTCTTGAGTACCTTCGAGGCGCCATCACGCGCGCAGTGCGACATGACGACGACCACGCGGCGGGCGCCTGCGACCAGGTCCATCGCGCCGCCCATGCCCTTGATCATCTTACCGGGGACCATCCAGTTCGCGAGATCGCCCTGCTCCGAGACCTCCAAGGCCCCCAAGATGGTGATGTCGACGTGGCCGCCACGAATCATCGCGAAGGATTCCGCGGAGGAGAAGATCGAGGCGCCCGGGAGCAAGGTGACGGTCTCCTTCCCAGCGTTGATGAGATCGGCGTCCTCGTCACCCTCGATGGGGTAAGGCCCCATGCCCAGGATGCCGTTCTCCGACTGGAGGATCACCTCCACGCCTGCGGGGAGGTAGTTGGCGACGAGGGTCGGGATACCGATCCCCAGGTTGACGTAGTCGCCATCCCGGAGCTCTTGCGCGGCTCGCTCCGCGAGCTGTTCACGGGTCAACGCCATCTCACACCTCCTGACGCGGGCGCACGGTCCGGCGCTCGATCCACTTCTCATAGCGCGCACCGACGATGACGCGCTGCACGTAGATGCCCGGTGTGTGGACGTGGTTGGGGTCCAGCTCACCGGGCTCGACCAGCTCCTCCACCTCCGCGATCGTGATGCGACCCGCGGCAGCCATCATGGGCGAGAAGTTCTGCGCGGTGTAGCGGAAGACGAGGTTGCCGTGCGTGTCGCCCTTCCAGGCTCGGAGGATCGTGTAGTCTGCGGTGAGGGCGGTCTCGAGCACGCAGGGGCGCCCCCCGATCTCGCGGGTCTCCTTCCCCTCAGCGACCTGTGTCCCGTAGCCCGTAGGCGTGAAGAAGGCGGGGATCCCGGCGCCGCCAGCCCGGATGCGCTCCGCGAGCGTGCCTTGCGGGTTGAGCTCAACCTCTAGCTCGCCGCTGAGGAAGAGGCGCTCGAAGGTCTTGTTCTCGCCCACGTAGGACGAGACCATCTTCTTGACCTGGCCTTGCTTCAGCAGCACGCCCAGCCCGCAATCGTCCGTGCCGCAGTTGTTGGAGATGATCGTCAGATCCCGGACGCCTTTGTCCCGCAGGGCCAAAATCAGGTTCTCGGGGTTCCCGCAGAGGCCAAATCCCCCGCTCATGAGGACCGCCCCGTCAGGGATGTCCGCGATCGCCTCCGCGGCGCTCGCCACCAGCTTGTTCATGCACGCACCTCCTGCGCAAAGCGTCGACCATCGCGCCGACGCAGGTCCTGGACCCTGCGCGAGCGCCGACGCCGCGCAGAGCCCTCAGCTCACTGATAGATCCACGTCTGCCAGGCAAATCCCAAGGTCAGGCCGGCGTAGGCGTAGTAGGTCCGAAACCCGAACTCCGCCCCCAACACGAAAGCGTCTGCGATCAAGTAGCGCATGCCCGCCCCGATGTTCAGGAAGGGCATGATCGGGAGGAGCTGCTCGTCCTCCCTCGTCTCAGGGCGGTAGAGCGGGTCATCCCCGGGCCAGCACGGGCTGCCCTGCTGCAGCAGCGAGCTGTCTCGGGTGCGGTCCTCCGGGATACAGGTCCGCTGAATTCGGTACTTCGTGTAGGTGCCGAGCACGAGCCCGGCCCCGACACCGGCCCCGTAGTAGGCCTGAAAGCGGTTGTCGTCGGTGAGGGGGTGCACGAAGCGGAAGCCCACCTCCGCGCTGATCAGACGCAGGTCATTCTCGACCCAGCGCGCCTCGCGGATGCGCTGGTTGTTCTGAAGCCACCAGCCGTCCGGGGTGGAGAGGTCCGCGTAGTCCAGCCCGATCACCAGCTCTCGCCGCTTGACGTCATCCCGGATGAGCAGCTCCGCGCCGTAGCCGAAGTTCGGCCCGTCCTCCCAGTTGGTCGTGAACTCGTCGAAGAAGGCGGAGACCAAGAAGCCAGGGAGACCCACACCCCAACCACGGAGGTTGATCTGGTAGACAGGCCCGGGCTCGCGGGTGGCGCCGAGCACCCCTCGGATCTCGTCCTCGACCCGGAGCCCCGAGGCCGTCCCCTGCGCGCTCGCGCTGGACCACCCTGCGAGGCTCAGCGCCGCAGCCACGATCGATGTCACGCAGAGTCGAGTAAAGATACGCTGCACCACGCCGCCCTCCAAGGATGGTCCTTCACCGTCTCCGGCTCGGTGTAGCGCTAGCTGTCCGGCTGTGCAAGCTGGTGGCCACATCCGGACAGGGCCGGAGCGCGCCACCGCGCCGGCTCAGGGAAGCGACAGATCGAAGGTGCCGCCGTTGCCATGCCGATCGGTCACCTGCACGCGGAGCGCGCCACCGCACCGGCTCACGGAAGCGACAGATCGAAGGTGCCGCCGTTGCCATGCCGATCGGTCACCTGCACGCGGAGCGCGGTGGCGCCCACCGGAGGGGTGACGCCCTGCCGCAGCCTCACGGACGAGAGGGGAGGCCGCACGCTCGTGTCCAGGACCAGCTCCAGGTCCCCGGCCTCCACCGGCTCCGGCGTCGCGCCGACCAGGTAGTGCGCCTCGACCCCGTCGAGCGTGAGGTCGGCCTCGGGGAAGAGCGGCTCCAGCTCCCCGGGGCGCACCAAGGGGTGTCGCAGACGGAAGGACCCAGCGAAGTCGCCGCGGTCCCCCTCCACCGGCGGCGGCGCAGCAAATCGGAAGGGAAGCGGCGCAGGATAGGCGATCTGCACCCCTCGCCCATCGGCAGCGGCGCGCATCTCCAGGGTCGCGGGCTCGAGCGTGAAGCTGCGCGTCCGCACCGTGTAGGCGGTGCGTGAGGACGCGTCGTTGGCTCGCGTGAAGTAGTGGCCGTCGATGCGGAAGCGGTAGGTCCCCGCCGGGAAGGACTTCAGCTCCTCCCAGCGCGCGACCCACTGCGGCTCCCCGTCCACGACGCGCCGACGCGTCACAAAGCGGTTCTCCCGGTTCGTGTAGGGGCGCAGGCTCGCGACCCCCGGCACGCTCCAGGTGTCCTCGTCCGGATCGTAGGCTTCGAGGGTAACCAGCGGCACCTGCGGCATCTCCGCGATGGCGTCGCCGCCAATCCAGGCGAACTCCATGGACTCGAAGCGGCGGACCTGGGTGGGCACATCCTGGACGAGGGTCCCCACGCGGGCGGGGTCGCTCGCGTCAAGCTCGAAGGGCGGGTGGCCCGGGTCCGCGTAAACCACGGGAAGCTGCTCGGCGACCGCGACGGGGTAGTCCGGGTCCACCATGCGACCCCACGCCTCCACCGCCCGCTCCACGAGGTAGTCGCCCAAGCGCCAACCCCACGTGTTCATCTGTGCCTCGTACCCGCCGGCCCACCAGGACCAGGTGTACTCCGGGTAGTCGTCGAAGGGCTGGGGTGTCGAGATCCCGGGGAAGGGAGGCAGGGGGCCCCGGAGGTTCGTCGGCACGAGGTAGAGGAGGTGGTCCTGCGCAAAACCCCAGGTCCAGGCCCGGAGGGGATCGATCCCGAAGCGCTCCTCCAGCGCCGCGAGGAACTGCCAACCCAGCTCCATGGTCAGCTCACCTGGCGCGGTCACGACCGAGAGGCCGTCGATCTCGAAGGCGCTGATCTGGGTCTTCTGGAAGGTCGTCGGCGCGCGGTTGAAGAAGAGGAAGCGCGGGTTGATGCAGCCCATCACCGTGTTCGGCTCGGCGCCCGGCTCAGGTGCGCGCATGTCGCACTGCAGGCCGCCGTGGAAGAAGACCCCGCCAAGCGGCAAGCGGTCGCTGTTCTCCCGCCACTGGCGCCCCTCGTAGCCGAGCAGGCCGTAGGTGATCGGGAAGCGGAAGGTGCGGCTGCGGAGCGAGATGTCGTCGCTGGTCTCGATGGCCAAGAGCGTATCCATGGCGCGCTCGCGGAGGATGATCCCCGTCCGCTCGAGCGCAAAGGGGAAGGCCTGCCCGTCGTTGGCCGGGGACATCGACCCCGAGTTCTGGTTGATGTAGAGGACCGGGACCGTACGCCCGAAGGCCTCCGCCAGCCCGTCCTCAAGCTCGGTCTCGACCGAGAGCATGACGTCGTTGCAGGCGTAGTCCGAGCTGTTGACGGTCGGGTGCATCCCGAAGCTCACCATCGCCGCGCGGGGGTTCCCCTCCGCGTCGTCCACCCGCAGCAGGAGCAGGCGGTTGTCGTCCATGGGCGGGGTCTGCGACCAGCGGTCCCGCGCGATCGCGTCGTCCGTGTCGAAGGCCTCCAGAATCTCCCAGCCGAAACGCGCGGGAGACAGGTCATCCAGCGCCGCGCCCGCGGCCTCGACGATGGTCTGCACCACCCACTGACGCGCCTGCTCGCTGTACTCACCGATGCCCAGGATGCCGATCGGAATCGCGGTCTCGGCGGGGAGAGGCCAGTGGCGCGCGGGCCCTGAGTGGCTGTGCGTGCTCGAGATCAGCAGGCTGTCGCGCCAATCGTACCCCGTCCGCTCTTGCAGCGCCCGGGCGACCAGCTCGTGGATGTCGGACCCCGTGAAGATGAGGGGCGTGCGGATCAGCATGACCTTGTGTTCGCCGTTGTCCAACACCACCGCGCGGGTGTCGAGCTGATGAAGCGCGCCGATCGAAGCGCTCAGCGAGACGTTGTAGCGCCCCTGAGCCCCCCCCGATCGCGATCCGTACCCTCCGAGGGGCAGACCGATGGGGAAGCGCTGCAGCGCCACGCCCACGCCGGCCTGGAGCGGGGCCCGTGTGCCCGCCTGGCTCCCATAGGGGGCCAGCACCCCATCGAAGGGCCGACAAGTGCCCCAGTCCGTGCAGCTCTGACCCGCTGGGCAGTGCTCGTCCAGGTGGCACCCAACGCGGCAGAGCCGCTCGACGCAGTAGGCCCGCTCCCCGACAACCTCGTCCACCTCAGAGTAGCGCCGGACGCACTCCGGCCACGCACCCGAGTTCCGACACGGCAGGGCCGGGTAGCAGGCGCTGGCCAAACAGACATGGTCGGTCGCGCAGTCCGCGTCGATCGTACACGCACCGACCGGCTCCCAGACCTCCTCGTCCACGTCCGGCTCTGCGTCCTCCTCCACGTCCGGCGCGACGTCCTCCTCCGCGTCCGGCGCGACGTCCTCCTCCACGTCCGGCGCGACGTCCTCCTGGACGTCAGGCTGCGGGTCAGACGACGAGCCACCTCCCCCGCCACAAGCTGAGAGCACCAGCGCGAGGGACAGCAAGAGGAGCCAACCAGGGAGAACACGCATGACCGAACCTCAAGGGGAGAAGCCACCTCCAACGAGGTAGCAAGACAAGGAGCGAAGAGCGCCAGATCGACAAGCGTCCATCAGGGGGCAGAGCCACAGCCTCACCGAGGTCCCCGAGACCGTCCCCGCAGCAACACGAGGCAGCCTAGCACGCCCACCCATCCAACGGAACGGGCTTGTAGAAGGACGCATAGGGGCTCGCGCAGCCACGCCAGCACCAGACGACAGGACGCCCGTCCAAGGTCAGGCAGCCGCCCGGCCGGCCCGCACCGACAGCACGACCGCCAGCACCACACGACAGGACGCAAGTCCACGCTCAGGGCCCGACCTCGCAGGCCCTTGCGTCTCGTGGCGGCCCCTGCCCCCAGGCCACGCGCGCTCCTTGTCAACCCACAGGAGAGCCGCTACAAGGCACGTAGACAGGGCTGCCAGAGACGCGTATGCGCCTGGGTTGGTTCCACGAAGCGAGTGGTAGGGATGCAAGAGGCGCAGGTGCGTGGGTCGCGATCGCTCCTTCGAGAGCCGATGTTCTGGTTTCATTTCACGCCCCTCTTGCTGCTGTGGGCGGGCTTCTCCTGGTGGGGCGTCGCGCTCTGCGCGGCGTCCTACGCGCTGAGGATGTTCGGCGTCACGGCGGGCTACCACCGGCTCTTCTCGCACCGCTCGTTCAAGACGGGCCGTGTGATGCAGTTCCTCTTCGCCTTCCTGGCCCAGACCTCCCTCCAGCAGGGGGTCTTGTGGTGGGCGTCGCACCACCGCCACCACCATTGGCACTCCGACAAGCCCACGGACGTACACTCCCCCGTGCAGCACGGCTTCCTCTACGCACACATCGGCTGGATCTTCGCCGACGCGTGGCAGACGACCGACGAAGAGCGGGTGCGCGACCTCGCCAAGTACCCGGAGCTGCGCTGGCTGGACAGGTACCACATGGTACCGGGGATCCTCTACGCGCTCGCCCTCTACCTCGCGTTCGGGTTCCATGGCCTCGTGTGGGGCTTCTTCGTGAGCACCGTGCTGCTCTGGCACGGCACCTTCACCATCAACAGCCTCAGCCACGTGTTCGGCCGCCGCGTCTACCCCACCACGGACACCTCCAAGAACAACTGGCTCCTCGCCGTCGTGACCCTCGGCGAGGGCTGGCACAACAACCACCACCACTTCCAGCGCTCCTGCGCCCAAGGTTGGCGTTGGTACGAGCTCGACATCACCTACCTGACCCTGAAGGTCCTCTCCTGGTTCCGCCTCGTGAGCAACGTCACGAAGCCTCCGCAGCACGTGATCGAGAAGACCATCAGCAACATGAGAACCCGCGCGGACGAGCTGGAGCTAGAGCTGGCCGCGCTGCGCGCGCGGCTCCAGGCCGCCCTCGGCGGCGCCGCAGACAACATGCAGGCCGCATTCCATGGCGCCGCCGAGTCCATGCAGCACAAGTTCAGCGACGCGGCAGACAACATGCAGGCCGCATTCCACGGCGCCGCCGAGTCCATGCAGCACAAGTTCAGCGACGCAGCAGACAACATGCAGGCCGCATTCCATGAAGCCATCGAGGCCATGCGGAAGCGCTGCGAAGAGCTGGAAGCCGAGATCGAGGAGCTGCGACGTCGCGCCATGACGCCCGCACCGGCGTAACGCGCACCCGCGAGCGTCGCCAAGCGCCTTGGGGAGCCCCCGACCGACCCCGCGAACCTCCCCGCAGAGCCTCACCCACCCGCACCCGCCTCGCCGTCGCTAGGTCCGGACCTCACGCGGCACGACGAGCGATCCCTGCGTGACCCCCTGCGGCCGACGGGCCAGCCAGGACCAGAGGACCTCGGGGCGGCTCTCACCGTCGGCCAGCGCTCCGTACTGCTCCTGCAGCGCCGCGACCTCCTCCGGACCCTCATCCAGCAGCTCGATCCGCAGGTCCCTGACCCCGGCCTCGAGCCAGGTGGGCAGCGCCCACGCGCCGCTCTGCGCCTCCGCGTTGAAGACCGTGTTCCGGCAGCCCATATCCGCGAGGACACGGTGGGCTCGTCCACGCTGGTCGCGCAGCGCGACGTCATGGCGCTCGCAGGGGCGGCCGCAGGTCCGAAAATCCTCGCCCTCACTCATGAAGCGCGCGAAGACGCAGTGCTCCGTGTGGAAGATGGGGAGGTGATGGTGCGCGATGATCTCAAGGCGCTGCGCAGGAAGGCGCGCGACCAGGTCGCGGAGCTGCGCGGCGTTGAGGTCATGGCCGAGCGCCAAGCGCTGCAGACCCCAGCCGAGCAGGGTCCAAGCGCTGAGGGTGTTGGTCGCGTTGAGCGAGAAGTCCCCATAGAGGGTGGGACGCTCCGCCTCGGCGAGGTTGGTCAGCGTGTGGAGCATGCCGAGGCTCCGCACCAAGAGGGCGTCTGCCCCCAAGCTGAGGTAGAAGCGGGAGATGCGCTCCTCGTTGGGCTTGAGCACGCGCGGCGTCACCGCGACCGCGCGGCGGCCGGCTGCCCGCACCCGCGCGACCGCTTCGCGCACACCCTTCACCTCCAAGAAGTCCAAGAGCACGTCGCCGCGCTCCGGGAGCGACAACACGGCGTCGACCTGTGCGGCGGTGCGACAGAGCGTATGGAGGGAGACCGATCGTGCGCACGGGTCGGCGGCGGCTGACGGTGCGCGCAGCGCTCCCTCGATCGCCGCGGTGGCGTCTTCGCTCGCGACGAGCACCGGCCGACTCCCCTGGCGTCGGGCCCGCAACAGAGCGTCGGCGGCGTCCCGCCGGAGCTGGTTCAGCACGCCCAGCGGCAGAAAGAGTTCACCCTCGAGGTGGGCCTCCAGCGTGTCGAGGTGCAGCGGCGTGTCGCCCAGCCGCCCGACACGCTCGCGGAGCGTGGCGACGTCCAGCGCGCGCGCGCGCGCTGGCTGCGCGACGCTCTCCGTCCGGGCGCTGCCTTCGACACCCTGCTCGTCCCGCAGCGTGAGATGAAGGGGCTCGCCGACGCGACCTCGGACGACCGCAGTGACAGGGCGGGTGTGAGGGGCCTCACGCACACGCTTGAGCGCAGCCGCCTCCAGCGCTTCGTCGCGCGTGCGCCAGACCCAGTCTCCAGCGCGCAGACGCTCGACGGGGAAGGGACGGACCATGCGCACCCAGGCGACACCTTCGCTGCGCTCGTCGGTCCAGCGCGCGCCGTCGGCGCCTTCAACGCTGAAGACGCGACCTCCGGGCTCCTCCTCCTGGGGCCGGGCTTGGTCGAAGACGAGGCCGTCTCCCGCTTTCAGCGGCCCCTCCAGCGCGACCGCGATCCGCTCACCCCGTGCCTCCACGACGGTACCGACACGCCGCCCACGGTGGCGTGGCGCGCGGCCCCTGACGAGGCGCTGATGTTGCACGCCCTCCAAGAAGCCGGGGGTAAGCCCGCGGCTGAAGATCTGCTCGAGCTCACGCTCGACGGCGGGGTCCACGGGGTCCGTGTCTCCGCGCCACGCTCGATCCACCGCCTTGCGGTATGCGGCGGTGGTCAGGGCGACGTATGGCGCCCCCTTGAGGCGCCCCTCGATCTTGAGACAGGAGACGCCCAGCTCGGTGAGGGCGGGGACCGAACGCAAGCCAGCGAGGTCTTGGGGCGAGAGGAGGTAAGCGGCGTCACCCGTGGGCTGCTCCGCGCCGTCGACCTCCAGCACGTAGGGGAGGCGGCAGGCCTGGGCGCACTGGCCGCGGTTGGCTGAGCGCCCACCCCAAGCCTCGGACGAGAAGCACTGCCCGGAGTACGAGACGCAGAGAGCCCCGTGGACAAAGACCTCCAGCTCGACCGAGGTGCCCGCGCGGATCCACGCGATCTCGCGGAGGCTCAGCTCCCGCGCCAGCACGACCCGCTCGAAACCCAACCTGGCGACGCGATCCACGCCCTCCGCGCTGGTGACGGTGAGCTGGGTCGAGCCATGCAGCGAGAGCGCAGGGCAGAGATGGCGTATGAGCTGGGCAACACCGAGGTCTTGCACGATCACGGCATCCACGCTGGCATCGGCCATGGCTCGAACGAAGCGCTCGGCGCGGCGCAGCTCATCCTGAAAGAGGAGGGTGTTGAGCGTGACGAAGCCCAGCACGCCCGCCTCGTGCACTTCGGCCATCAGATCCGCCAGCTCTTCGAGGCGGAAGTTGGCGGCGCGGGCTCTGGCGTTGAAGTCGTCGAGGCCGAAGTAGACGGCGTCGGCGCCTGCGGCCACGGCCGCGCGGGCCTGCTCCCAGCCGCCGGCTGGCGCAAGGACCTCAGGGGGTCGGGTTCCGCGCAGGGTCGCCATCAGCCGCCCCTCTGGCGCGGGGTCAACGTCCGTAGACGAGCTTGCGCAACCCGTCTTCGAAGAGGATCTCGACCTTCTGAGGAGGGATGACCTCGATCACGAACCCGCGCCCAAACTTCTTGTGGTCGACGACTTGGCCCACCTGGTAGGAGCCCGAGATGGCGTAGGTGACGACATCCAGGCCTTCGGCGCGCTCGCTCATCCGGTCCCACACGGTCTTGGCGATGTCCGCCTGGTCCAGCTTGGACTTGGGCACACCTTCGACCATCGGCACTGCGCGCGTCACCGTGCGGCGCTTCACCGGCGTACGCGAGCGCGAGACGGAGTCATCGTAGTCGTCGTCGTCGCTGTCGCCGATGTCATCGCTCTCGATGTCGAAGGTGGCGACGTCTACTTCGTCCCCTTCGAAATCATCACTCTCTTCGAGCTCTTCCTCGTGGTCTTCTTCCTCGATTCCGTCGACGTCGCGATCCTTGGCCATGACAACCTCTTCTGCTCTACGGTGGACGTTCCGGGGAAGGGGGTCGCGGCGCGAGCGCCAGCGTCCCACCTGGGCCTCCCGCGAGGCGATGCGCGCGGGCTGCGAGGGCATGGCGCTTAGGGTGCAGCGCAGGCAGGGTCAAGGTTTTGTTGTGCAGGCCCGGGGCAGCTCCACCCTGGCCGGCGGACCCGAGGAGCGCCTAGAAGCTCGCAGGCTAGCGGCCGTCCCAGACCTCGATGGCGATCTTGCCGAAGTGCTTCCCCGCGCCGAGATGCTCGAGGGCCTCCGGGACTTGGTCAAAGGTGAAGCGGTCCGATACGACGGGCCTGAGCTGGGTGGTGTGCAGAAAGCGGCACATCGCCTCCAGGCCAGCCCTGTGCCCGACGAGGATGCCTTGAAGGCGGATGTTGGACATCAGGATTCGCGTCAGCGGGAGCGCCTTCTCCGCGCCGCTGAGGATGCCGATCAAGCTGATGGTTCCGCCGGGTCGGATGGCCTGGATGGACTCGTCCAAGGTCTGCGCGCCACCGACCTCGATGACGATGTCGACCCCCCGCCCGCCGGCGAGCTCGCGGGCCCGACGGCCCCATGCGGGGGTCTGCACGTAGTCGATGACCTCGTCCGCACCGAGCGCGCGCAGGCGAGAGGCCTTGTCGTCGGCGCTGGTGGTCGCGATGACGCGGCAGCCCGCAGCCTTGGCGAACTGCAACGCGAAGATCGACACGCCGCCGCTCCCTTGGACGAGCACCGTCTGGCCGGGCACAAGGCCGCCATAGGTGAAGAGGGCACTCCAGGCGGTCAGAGCGGCGCAGGGGAGCGTGGCCGCCTCCGCATCGCTGAGGTACTCGGGAGCCTCGACGATACCACCCGCGGGCAACACGAGCTCTTCGGAGAGTGTCCCCTGCAGGGGACCACCGAGGGTCTCACGGATGAGCGCACGCTCCGGCTCGCCATGCTCCCAGAAGGGAGCGAAGGCGCCGATGACCCGCTGTCCCACGGTCCAATGACGCACCCCCGGGCCGACCGCTACGATCTCACCAACGCCGTCAGAACAAGGCACCAGGGGGAGCGGGAAGGAGGGGTTGTACTTCCCGCGCACGACCAGCCAATCGCGGTAGTTCAACGAGCACGCCAGCATCCGGAGCTTGACCTCGCCCGGCCCCGGCACGACGGAGGGTCGCTCCACACAGGCCAGTGCGTCCATCCCCCATCGATCCACTTGCCACACCCGCATGATCACCTCCCCAGAACGCTCCATGAGGGCCTAGGGACATGCCGCGACCCAGGGCCACCAGAAAAGTCGAAATCGCTAGCCAGTGCTCTGAATACGAGGCTGCCTCTTGCGTTGCTCCCATCGCAAGCGCTAGGCTGCGAGGCTGCGCTGTGCCCATCCTCAACACGTGCGTCTGCAGGAGTCAACATGCGATCTCAACCAGCCCTCGTCTCCCTCGTCGCCGCGCTGTGCCTCGTGGCACTGCCGGCGTCGTCCTCCTTCGCCTTCGATGACGAGTGGGACGACGACTGGGAGGAGTGGGAGAACTGTACGTCCGACGCCGACTGCGAAGCCGGAGAGACCTGCCAAGAGGTCGGCGAGTCCTGCTTTGACGACCAATGCGAGGCGCTCTTCGCCTGTATCGGTGACTGGGATTGGGACGACGACTGGGAGTGGGACGACGACTTCAGCATGTGCGAGTCGGACACGGACTGCCCCGACAACGCTTACTGCTTCCACGATGCCTTCTTCAGCATGTGCTTGCCCTCGTGGATGACCCCCTGCATGCAGGACAGCGACTGCGAGGCCGGTCTGATCTGCGGCTCTGCCTTCGGCGGCGGAGACGACGAGGACGCTGGTGGCCTCTGCATCACCCGCTACATGGCCCCCTGCGATGTGGCCGCAGACTGTGGCGAGGGCTTCTCCTGCATCTTCGAGGAGGAGATCTGCGAGTGCTTCGGCGCCCCCGGCCAACCCGAAGAGTGCGTCTGCGAGACCGTCCCCTCCGACGAAGGCTCCTGCGAACCCGAGGTCGTCGCTTGCACCAGCGCCAGCGACTGCTTCACCGACTGGAGCTGCCAAGACATGACGCAGATCGACGGCTGCCGATCCATCAGCGCAACAGAGGTCATCTGCTTCGACGAAGATGAGGCCTTCCCCGCCCAGATGTGCGTCCCCCCGCGCTTCCTGGAGCTCGTCAACGCGTTCGGCGGTGGCGGTGGCGGCGGCGACGTCGGAACGGGCCCTGGCACGGGCCCTGGCACGGGCCCTGGCACGGGCCCTGGCACAGGCCCTGGCACCGGAAACCCCGGCACCCCTCCCCCGGTAAGCGGGGAGAACGACGCCGACGGACGCGCTCCCAACGCTGATGGCGACGGCGGTGGCGGCGGTGGCGGCGGATGCTCGGCGCTGCCTGGCCACACCCCGACCTCTGGCTTCGGGCTGCTCCTGCTTGCCTTGGTAGCCCTGCGGCGACGCAGCCGCGCGTGAGCCGATCGGCGGGTCGCACAGCGCGCGACACCGCCAAGCCCCCCAACGCTCTGCGCGTCGGAAGAGAACACACCCGCGGCGGGTCATGCACGCCGCAACAGAAGGCCGCTGACGGCGACTCCCCAGGGCTTCGCCTCCGCGGCCGTCGTCGTCTCGTTATGGATCTAGTCGGCCGCCGCGCGCGTCAGTCGGTCACGGATCGCATCCCAGAGGGGGCCCACGCCGCGGCAGAGCACGTCCAGCCGGTCGTGGCCCTCGCCGTCGAGCGTCCGCAGGGTCGCGAAGAGCTGCGCGGCCGCCGCCGCGGCGTCGCCCTCTGATCCAAGCAGGACAACGCACCCGAAGATCGCAGCGGCTGGGGGCGCGTCCTCGCCGAGCACGAGGAGCGCGCTACGCGCATCCGGAGCGAGGGTCTCGGGAGAGGTGTGAAGCCGGAGCGGAGTCCGAGGCGCGTAGTGACGCGCGAGCTGTCCCGGCGCCAAGGGGCGCTCCAGGACCCGCTGTCCAAAACGGACGCCAGGGAGCACGCGCGCGAGGGCGGGCATGCCGATAGGTCCAAGGCGGAGCACCTCCGGGATGCCCGAGAGGAAGCTGACCACCGTACTCTCGATGCCGAGCGGACATGGCCCACCGTCGAGCACAGCGTCGATGCGCCCGCTCAGATCGGCAAGGACATGCTCCGCCTGCGTCGGGCTGATGTGACCAAAGCGGTTCGCGCTCGGCGCCACCCACGGCCTGCATCCCCCTTCGAGGAGGGCACGGGCTGTGGGGTGCTGAGGCGAGCGCAGCGCGACCCCCGGCAGACCTGCACAGACGAGGTCGTGGACGGCCTCTCCTCGGGGAACCACCAGGGTCAAGGGGCCAGGCCAGTACACATCGATCAGGGCGCGTGCGCCCGCTGGCCACGCGCTGACCAGCCCCTCACCTTCCGCCTGGGCGGCGTCCGCAACGTGGACGATCAAGGGATCGAAGTGCGGCCGCTCCTTCGCTTCGAAGACCCGGGCGACCGCGACTGGCAGGTGGCAGAGCGCGGCCAGCCCGTAGACGGTCTCCGTGGGCAAGGCGACGAGCTTCCCCTCAGCGAGCAGTCCCCGCGCCCGCGCCAGATCGGCAGGCCGGGACGCGTCCAGATGGAGGGTAGGCTGCGTCACTGCGCTCAGGGGGCCGTCTCGTGCACGCGGAAGGAGTCGATGAAGGACACCATGGCCTCCTGCTGCCCCGCGATCACCACGGCAGGCCCCGTGCACTTGAGGAAGTAGGGGTCGCCGGGGGGCGTGAACACCGCGCCGAAGAGGCCGTAGCTGGGGCGCTCGATGATGGGGCCGGTCATGGGTGGCATCTGGTCGCGGTACGTGCCCTCGACGCGCACCAAGGTGACGCGCAATCCCTCAACCTCACGCTCCGCGCGGAAGGCCGCGGCCGCGGAAGAATCACCGTCCGGCTGCGCGAATTGGCCGAGCCAGCGCTGGATGTTGTCGTCAACCCCTCCACCACCGGGAAAATGGAAGAGCACGCAGTCAGCGGGGGCGTCGTCCGAAGAGCCCGGGAGGGCCCACTGGGCGACGCGCATGGTCGAGGAGGGGCTCCCTTGGGTCCACCCCTCGGGCACCTCCCAACGCACACGATCCCGCGCTTGTCGCTGGCCGGCGACAGCCGGGGTGGGTACTTCGTCCCCTGCACCGAGGGCCAGCGCAGGCGCCGCGCTGCCGCTGTGGGCGGCAGGAGCAGTGGGAGGCGCGTAGGACGAAGACGCGCCCGTGGGCAGCTCGACGACCGCGGGACGGTCACAGGCCGATGTCCCGAGGAAGAGCCCGAGGGCGACGAGCCGAGAGACGAGGAGAGCTGGTCGCATGCGCCTGTCTGGGGGCAAGGGGAGCGGCGGAGAGCCGGTGCGACGCTGCGCTTAGGCACCGGGGCGCTGCCCAGCAAGCCCCGTGTGCCGCCTCACCACCTCTCCGCCCGTGGGACCCTGACCGCCGCGGGTCCCGCGGCGGTCGTTGGGCGCGTCGTGATCGACCTGGTCAGGCCCTAGAACTCGCCGCGGAGGCCGACATAGATCTCCCGGGGGTTCCCGGGCTGGATCCCCTCCGGGCGTCGGCTGGCGATGTAGCTGTTGTCGAGGAGGTTCTTTCCGCCGACGTAGAGGCCCAGGCCGAGAGGCTGGTAGGTGTAAGCGAGACGAGCGTCCAAGAGGAACACGGAGTCGATCTGGCCGACGCGGCCGTTCGGGCTGGGCTCGCGGGTCTCCAGCCGGTCCGCGAACTGCTCGGAGCGGTAGGTGCCGGTGACTTGGGCTGAGATGCCGAGAGGGTGGATGAAGCCGAGGCGTGCGCTGAGCATATGCTCGGGCGCGTAGGGCAAACGGTTGCCAGCGATCTCCTCGGCCCAATCGTCGCCGAACTCGGCGTGGACGTAGGTGTAGCTGAGGCTGAGAGGCAAGCGGAAACCTGCGTCGGCCATGAGGGCTGCGTCAAAGGTGACGGCGCTCTCGACGCCGGCGTGGAAGGTCGAGCCGGCGTTGACGAGCGCGGCGCCTGCCTGCTGCTGGCCGGAGGACGCGGTGGGAGGAATCGCCTGGTTGGAGAAGTCGAGCACGAAGCCCGCGACCTCGAGGCCCAGGTAGTTCGCCAAGCGGTAGCGGAAGCCCAGCTCGTAGTTGATGGAGTACTCCGCGTCGAGGTCCAGGCTCTCTGCGGTCTGGCCGTCTGCGCTCACACGGATGTTGTCCTTGGTGCGGGGCGGAGCGAAGCCGCGGTGGGCGCCGGCGAAGAGGGTCATTCCCTCCGTGAGGTCGTAGGAGAGGCCGGCTCCGGGGATAAGGACGAGGAGGTGCTCGCGCGCGGTGGGCTCTTCCCTCAGATCCGTGGGGGTCCCGTCAACGCGCTGGCGGTAGCGCGTGCGCTCGGACCACATGGACTCCATGCGGAGGCCTGCGCTGACACGCAGGCGATCGAAGAAGGCAGCGCGGTGGAGGCCGTAGAGGGCGAGGTTGTGTCCGTGGCGCGTCTCGTCTTCTCGGATGACGCCCGTGCGAGAGGTGGCGAACTGCCCGTCGATGCGTCGCTCCTCACCGAACTCGTAGTGGAAGCGGCTGCCCAGGGTGGTTTCGTGACCCACCGTGCCCGTCTGCCAGTCGAGGAGCAGGCGGCTCTCGACGCCCGCGAACTCGAAGGAGCGGTTGCGGTTGCCCGTGGAGTCGCGGAAGAAGGTGCCGGAGCCATCCGTCGGGGCGTCCGCGACGGCGTCACCTGTCAGGAGTGTACCCTGCCCGTCATAGACGCGCTCGTAGGTGCGGCCCTCGGCGGGGGTGTTCTCGTAGTCCTGGCGCCGCCAGTTTCGGGTGGTCCTGGTCGCGTAGGCGGTGGTCTCCAGGAGCGCGCTGTCCCCGAGCAGCCACTGGTGAGAGAGCGACGCTGCGTAGCGACGCACGGGGAGCTGGTCGTTGGACGCGAGGCTGAGCCGCGGGTTGGCCTCGTACTGGCTCTGCGTGAGACCCCAGTAGGTAGCGGCGGACACTTCGTCGTAGAAATTGAGCTTCAGGATGAGGGTCGACGTGTCGGTGACGGCGAGCCGGAACTTGGACATGACGTCATTGACGGTCAGATCCAGCGCCCGTGGTCCCTCATAGCCGCCGTGCATGATATGGAAGAGGTATCCGACCTGGCCGTGGGTCGCGCCCATGGTGGCGTGCAACATGCGGTAGCCGAAGGTGCCCAGCCGGAGGTCGAGGGTGGTGCGGAAGGCGTCCGGGGGATCGAGGGTTCGGTAGTTGAGGACCCCGCCCACGGTCTGCGGACCGTAGAGGATGGACCCGCTGCCCTTGAGGATCTCGACGCCCTGCATCCGCTCGATCGGAGGAGCGTAGTAGAGCTCCGGCTCCGCGTAGGGCATGAGCGCGATCGGGACGCCGTCTTCCATCACCAGAATGGAGCGCGAGCGATCCGGGTCGAGGCCACGGAAGCCGATGTTGGGGCGGAGGCCCATGCCCTCCTCTTCCAGGATGTGAATCCCTGGCACCGCGCGGAGCACCTCGGAGGCGGTGTAGGGGGCACTCAACGCCATGTCCTCTTGGGTGACCACTGCGCCACTCCCGGGCACGCCTGCGAGGTCTCCGGGTCGATCGCCGATAATGTACACAGGATCGAGGACCACGCGACGCGCGGGAGCTGGCTCCTGCTGGCTGTCGGCCGCGGGCTCGTCCGTGGCATCGTCTGCAAACGCGCTCGCAGGTGCGAGGGCGGTCGCCGTGCCCATGGCCGCAAGCAGACACGCCTTCCTCAGGAGGTCGCGTGGACCCTGGGCACCTGAGCGGAACAAAGTATTGATTGTCATTTTCAACACCGATCGAGAGGGAGGGTTGGGGAGAGCCGCGAGCGCGGCGTTCAGGGAGGGAGAGGCTTCATCGCGCGAGCGATGGGGTGAGGCGTGGTCCGGGTTCAGCCGGGCGGGCCGCAGGGCAGCGGGCCGCATGAGGTTGGGGACGCCTGGCTCCCCAAGGGCCTAAAGCCGGTACGTGACAGGGACGGAGACGGTGCGCTCCCCCCACGCGACCTCGCGGGGGGGGGCGGGGAGTGCGCCGAGCGAACGTACGCTCTCGACGGCGTCGCGGTCGAGCACGCGGTGGCCCGATGAGCGCCTCACCTCAACGGAGAGGACGCGGCCGCGAGCGTCGATGCTGACCTCCAGGAGCACGGTGCCCTGGAGACCGGCGCGTTGCGCGATTCGGGGGTACTGCAAGCGCGCCTGAATGTGGCTGTGGAGACGATCGCCGTAGGCGGACAGGAGGGCATCCCAGTCCACCGCGTCTACGGCCGCTTGCACATCCTGGCGAGGAGAAGGGGGCGCCACCGAACGCGCCTGGGGCATCGCTGAGGCCACGGCCACCCGCAGCGCCTCCTCGCTCTCGGCGGGCAGCAGCTCTGGCGTCACACCCGGTACACCCTCTGGCATCGCCGCGACCTCGACGGGTTCCGCTGGCGAAGCCGGCGGGACCTCAGGCGCGGCCGGAGCGGTCTCCGCCACGATGCGGGGCGCAGGTGCCGCCGGGGCAGGCTGCGTGCGCTGCGGCGTAGGCCGGTTGGGGGCGCGCTCGACCCGCTCCTGAGCAGGGGACTCCTCGACCGGTGTTGGCTCCTCGGGAGCCGCGTCGGCGATGGACTCGTCGGGCAGCACGTCTTGACGAGGGGGTGTCCATGCGCTCTCCACGGGCGGCGGGACGAGCACCGCGACCCGCGGGTCAGGCGCCAACGTCACCATGCGCGCCTGGTCCAGCTCCTGCCGCGGCTCCACCGACGCCGCAGCCGTCCACACGACGGCCAGGAAGGCGCCGTGCATGAGGGCTGAGGTGAAGAAGGTAGAGGAGAGATGCATCGCCGCGGTCATCCAGCAAGAGGCGCTTGGGCGCTGAGCCTGCCGCGAAGCTAGTGAAAACAACTTTCAATGCAAGTGAAATTCGTTCTCCCACGACCCCGGATGTCGATTATTCCAGCCGCTAGGGACGTCAGGCGCCCTTCGTCAGGCGCCCGTGGAGCACGCCTCGTCGCTCCATATCATCCAGATATTTCTTCGCAATTTTGGAAGGATCGTACTGCGGCTTCACCGGAACGACGGGCAAGGCATCCTTCCAGTGGCGCGGCTGGGCTGCGACCGGCGGTGGTGCTGTGTCGCCCTCGTGGTGATGATCTTTTTGGCTTCCCATGTCAGCTCTCCTCCCTCATGCGCTGGATTCGCGCGTGCGCAGCCACGGATGGACCCGGGGCAGCGCGGCGTCCGCGCCGCGCTGCGGCGCAGGGCGAGAGTCTTGGCACAGGTGTGGCAGAACGCAAGAGCAGGGCGAGGGAGGCGCACCGCGAACCTCCCCTTGGCCCGGCTTCCGTCCCTGGCGCGGGCGCGGACACTCCAGCCCTGCCTAGGAGGGCCCAGGGAGGGTCGCCGAGTGCGCAATCCGGACCCGCAGCCTATCCCGCGACCCGCGCACGGAGCCGATCATGCAGCGTGGTCAGCGCTGCGCGGTCTTGGCTCATCACCACAAGATCCACGGAGGGCCGGGCGCGAAAGCGCAGGTGAAAGGTCGGCGCCACGCCCTGGTAACGCCGGAGCGAGCTCGTCTGCGCCTTGTCCGACAGGCCCTTCAGCTCGCGCAGAGGCCAGCGACGTTCCTGGCCGCGCAGACCGCGGAACACCAGCTCCTTGTGCGTGACGCCGAGCGCGCCAGCCTCTTTGCGCCCCTCCTCGCCGAGCCATACGACGAAGATGAGGGTGTCGTGCGGAGGCAGCGCGGCGACGAGCTGTCGGCGAGCGCGGGCTTGAAGCCCACGCTCGATGGCGAAGCGCCCAAGCGCCACCATGAGGGCGAGGCCGATGGCCGTACCCAACGCCATCACCAGGGTGGGAATCACGGGCACCTCGCGCTCACTCGGACCCCACGTCGGCCGCGCGGATCTCCTCAAGGAGAAAATGGACCTCGTCGACCCGCTCGTAGAGCGGGGTCCCTTCGGCGATACGTGCGAGCTTCATCTGCGCATACTCCAGCATCTTGGCTGCACGACTGGAACGGCCAAGCGTCCAGAGTGTGCGCGCGAGGGTGACCAAGAGTTCGACGAAGAGGGGTTCGTCAATCCGCTCCGTTTCGTCCCGTTCCAAGGCCTCGTCGATCCACGCCTCCGCCTGGGTGCGTTCCCCCGCGTCGAGGGCCAGCTCCGCGAGGCAGAGGGTCGCCAGCGACGCGCCCTGCGCGTCTCCGATCCCTACAAAGCCCTCACGGGCCTCCGCGTAGGCCTCCTCCGCCTCCCACCCCCGGGCCAACGAGGCCGACGCCCGGCCCGCGTAGAGCAGCGCCCGCAAGGCCTCGTGGCGCACCTGCACATGCATCAGCTCCGCGTAGGCCTGCTGCAGCGCGTCGACGGCCGTCGCCGCCTCCCCGCGCGCCAGAAGGATCTCTCCCTCTACGGCCAGCGCGATGCTCTCCCCGACGCTGTCACCCAGCCGCACGAAGCCCTCCCGAGCTTCGTTCAGCCACGTCCACGCCTCGTCCACAAGCCCCGCCCCCAGCGCGACCCGGGCCATCATCAGATGGCAGGACGCCTCGCCCGCGCGATCCTCCTCCTGACCATAACAGGCCAGCGCGGTCGCCAGCCACGGCTCTGCGATCTCAGGACGACCCGAGCGCCAGGCGAGCCGGCCTAGCCCGAGCGCGGCCCGCGCCAACCCCTGGCGATGCTGCCCCGTCGAGAAAACACCCACGGCCCAGGTCAGCCACCGGTCGGCATCCCTCAGGTTGCCGCGCTCACGCTCCACCTCCCCCAACACCCACGCCGCCTCGGCGCGCGCGAGCTCCGGCACTTGGTCGCCAGCCTTCCAGAGACCGGCGGCCGCGGTGACCGCATACTCGTACGAGCCCAAGCGCAGCGCCGCCTCCGCAAGACCGCGCCTGGCGCGAATCGACGCACCGCTCCGCTCCAGCTCGGGAATCTGCGGCATGCGCGCCAGCGCCTCCCAGGCGTCGCGGCACTCGACCCACCGGCCCTCCTGCGCAGCCGCCCTCGCACAGAGCTCGAGCTGGACGGCCGCCTCAACCCAGCGCCCAATCTCCATGAGGTCCCGCGCGGCTCGTCGTCGCTCCGGCCAGGTGACCGTCGGCGCGCCAAGGCGCGCCGACGCGGCCGCAGCATAGCCCTCCTCAAAGGCGCCCTCCTCCTCGGCCATCGCCACGAGGGCGTCACGGGCCAGGGACTGCGCGAAGCGGTAGTTCGAGCTGTTCTTGCCCTCCACAAGGAGGTGCGTGCGCAACCCAGCGGCCAACGCCTCGTCCAACGCAGCCGACGAGACGTCCAGCCGCAGCGCGAGCTCGCGGGAGAAGTCATCCCCCAGGAAGGCGAGCTGTTGCCAGAGCGTCACGGTGCGACGCGCCACGCCTGCAGCCTGGACCAACGCATCAAAGCGCTCGCGGAACCACTGCGAGAGCATCCCGGAGGCGCCCCGGCCCGATGACTCGGGGAGCTCGGCGCGGCTCGTTATCCCCTCACTCGTCAGGTGCACCAAGAGCGAGCGCGTCAGCCCAAGGTCTCCCTGCGTCTCCAAGAAGAGCCAGTCCGCCAGATCGGACGACACGGCCGCGATGGTCTGGACGAGATCCCGCGTCATCGCTGGCGACAGGGGCTCGAGCGGGACCCGGAGCACCCGCTGCGAGCTCCGACCCACCAAACGGCCCCAAGCGTCTGCGAAGGCGTGCCCTCCTCCGAGCCACTCGTAGCTCGCGACCAACACGACGGGAATCCCCGCTTCCGAAGCGTCGAGGAGACGCTCGAAAGCGCGGAAGGCCACACCCCCACCGTGCTCCGCGCCATCGACCCAGAGCAACACAGGCCCCCCCTTGGTGGCCGCTGCCTTGAGCAGACGATCCACAGCGGCCCACCGCAGCGCCTCCGCGGCGGCATAGGACCCCTCGACCAAGGGCGTCGCCCCAGTGTCCAGGAAGGTCGCAAGAGTCTGGCTGGTCTTCGGGTCCACCGCGTAGCGCCGGTCCAGCACGCGGCGCAGGCGGGCGCCGTCCAAGGCCGAAGCGCCAAGCGGGAGGCCCAGCCCATCGCGCAACGCCGAGCGGAGGCCCGCCTCGCCTTCCATATTCTCGGGACGCTCCTCGCCCCGCCAGACCTGCACCAGCCCCTCTTCCTCCAGGCGCTCTGCGAACTCCTGCACGAAGCGGGTCTTCCCCACCCCTGCAGCGCCCTCGACGAGCACGACCAGGGTGTCACCGCGAGACAACGCTGCGCGGATCTGACCCAGGACCAGCGCCAGCTCGCGGTCCCGCCCCACGAAGGAGGGCTCCGTGAATGGCACCAGCCCGTGGCCCGGAGATCCCAGCGCCCCAGCGCGCGCCCGAGCGTCCCACGCCCGCACCGCCGCCCGCTCGGCGACGAGGCGCTCCTCCACCGGCGGGAGCCGCTCGCTCAAGCAGAGCGCATCACCCTCGGGTCCCTGCAACACCAGGCCACTCAGCGCGCGACGGACCTCGCTCGCGCTCCGAGGTCGCCCCTCCGGTGTCTTGGCCAACAGCCGCTCGACGAGGTCTTGCCAGCCCGACGTACCGCTCCAACCCGCGCGCCACACCAGCGGCGGCGGCGCCTGGCGGAGGTGCGCCAACAGGAGCGCCTGCGTGTCCGCCTCATCAAAGGGGAGCCGATCACAGAGGAGCTGATAGAGGAGCACTCCGAAGGCGTAGAGGTCGGTTGAGGAGGAGACGTCGCCGCCCAAGGCGCTGGCCTCTGGAGCCATGTACGCAGGGGTGCCCACCGCTTGGAGCTCCTCCTCGTGCCCTACCCCCACCGAGCGACGCCAGGACGCGACACCAAAGTCCATCACCTTCGCGTGCGGCCCACCGGCCTGCGTCGTGACCATCACGTTGCTCGGCTTCAGATCCCGGTGGACGACCCCCCGAACGTGCGCGTAGCCCAGCGCTGCGAGCACGCCGTCCAACACCGCCAAGAGCTCCGCCGCGCTGCGAGGAGTGTCGAGCCACGTGTCCAGCGCCACCCCCTCGAGCAGCTCCATCACCAAGCAGCTCCGCCCCTCCCACACCCCAAAGTCGAGGGCTCGCACCAGGTGCGGGTGCACGAGCTGCGCAGCCAGGCGCGCCTCGCGCAGAAAAAGCGGGCTCGCTGCGCTCTGTTCTTCGCCCAGGTCCGAGCGCAGCGTCTTGAGCGCGACAGCGGCTCCCGAGGGCGCGACAGCACGGTACACGACGCCCATACCGCCCATGCCCAGGACCGCGTCGAGCCGGTAGGGACCAACCTGATCGCCCGGCTGCAGGGGCAAGGGCACCCCCTTGTCGACGACAACGACCATGGCAGCTCGTCTCCAGACCAGGTACCCAGGTGCGCGCGGAGGGCCCTGACCTCGCAGCAACCTCCCGCTCCCCCCTCTAGCCCCTGAGGAGGCGACGCGCAACGACCATACGCCAGGACGGACGAGGGCCGGTGCCCGCGGCCGCCATGCCGGTGTCCAGAGAGGTGTGACGCGCGCCAGGACTCCCAGCGCACGCGCCCTCAGCGCGGGCGAGCGGGGAAGGGCTCCTCTTCATCCGTGGGCCGCCGCTGGCGGCGGTCGTCCAACTCTCCCGGGGCATCCCGCCCCAGCTCTCGTTCGCGTGCCTCCACACGCTGCCATAGCCGCAGGCCCTCATGGTAGATCCACCGCTCCGTGATGCGTCGATCGATGATCCGGGTCTGCGGCAGCCGGTAGGACTGCACGCGCACCGACACGAGCGCCTCCTTGCCGCTGGCGCCGAGCGCAACGCTCGCGATCTCGTAGTCGGTGACGTGGTAGTCGTCGCCCCATCCCTCGTGCTCCACCAAGAAGTCAAAACGCTGGCTCTCGTCGATGTACGTGGCCGCCGCCTCCCAACGGCCCCAGCGCATGTGGTCGTGGAAGGTCCGTATGTGGGCCTCTGCGCTCTGCTCAGGCCTCTGCTGACCCGCACACGCTCCCGCCAACATCACCAGCACCACCAGCAACCCGTAGGGTAGACGAACCATGAACACTCCACGCTGCGACCGAGAGGACACGGCCCCTACCCTAACGTCACCGGGGGCGCACGCCAAGCCCCCGCGCTGCGCGGGGGAGGGTCCGCGCTCCGCACGCGAGGCCTAGCGCCCACCCCTCAGGTAGCGCCGCACGTTGGCGTTGTGCTCTTGCAGGGTGCGGGCGAAGGCGTGGCGGCCAGTGCCGTCGCGCATCGCCACGAAATAGAGAATGTCCTCCTCACCGGATGGCGCGAGGACGGCGCGGAGGCTTCGGATACCGAAGCCCGCGATCGGGGTCGGGGGCAAGCCGTCGATGACGTAGGTCGAATACACGCTCCGCGGATCACGGCAGTCGCGAGGGGTAGGGACCTGTCCGTAGCGCTCTGCGTTGTAGACGCAGGTAGGGTCCGTCTGCAGGCGCATGCCCCGGCGCAAGCGGTTGAGGAAGACCTGCGCGATCCGTGGCCGCTCCTCGTCCACGACCGCCTCCGCCTCCACGAGGCTCGCCAGAACAAAGACCGCCTCCACGTCCAATCCGTACGAAGCCTCCAGCCGACCGAGGGCCTCTGCCTCCTCCACGAGGACCGGGCGCACCACCTCGTCGAAGCGCGCGACCATGCGCCGCAACACCGCCTCCTCGGTCGCGCGCGGATCAAAGAAGTAGGTGTCGGGAAAGAGCCGCCCCTCGAGGTAGGGGGCCTCCACGCCGAGCAGCGCCGGCTGCTGGGCCAAGGAGAGGAAGCGGCTCCGGTCCACCAGCCCCGCTGCGGAGAGCAGGTCAGCGGCCTGCCACAGGTTGCGCCCCTCCGGCAGGGTGACCCGCACGCCCTCCGCGCGCGTCGGCTGACACAGGATGGCGAACACCTCTCGCGGGCTGGCGCCGACCGGCAAGCGGTGCCGCCCTGCCTGCAGGCAAGCGCCTGGACGCCGTACGCGCAGCCACAGCTCCCACCGCGGATCATCGCGGACGATACCCTCACGACGCCACGAGGCGATCAGGCCTGCGGGACGCTCGCCGCGGGCCACCTCGACGACACGCTCCTCAGCGCCGAGCACCGTGCCACGGTCCTCGAAGTCCCACAACAACCCCACCGCGAAGGCCGCAGCCGCCGCAAGCAGGAAGACACCGAGCCCGAGAATCCGCCAAACCCAGCGCATGCCTCACCCCACCTCCAGCGAGCGCAGGTAGCTCTGCAGGAGCAGGCAGGCTGCGACGCTGTCGACTTTGTCACGTTGCTGACGCGCACGCACGCCCTGCGCCTGCAGCGAGCGGGTCGCCTCCACCGTCGTCAGCCGCTCGTCCCACGACACCACCTCCACGCCTGCCTCGCGCAGCGCGCGCACCCAGCGCAGGGCGCGGCGCTCCGCCACGCCGCTCGTGCCATCCAAGCGCAGCGGACGACCCACCACGACCCGCGCGATGCCCTCCTCCCGAACGAGGGCCATGAGGCTGGCGATCGCTTCGCCGAAGGGCTGCGCGGCAAGCCCCGGGCGCGTCGTGGCGACCGGCGGATCGCCCAACGAGACCGCCACGCCTAGTCGCACCGTGCCTGGATCCAAAGCGAGTATACGCATCGCGCCCGTCCCTCTCAGCTCCGCTAGCTCACCGGAACCAACCCAAGGGTCTCGGCACCCTGAGGCCGACTGTCCAGCCCCGCAGGGCTCGCGCGGGGTCCCGCGCCTTGGTCGCTGCGAAAATTTGCGCCCGGCAACGCAGAAGATCATACTACAGAGTCATCCTCAATAAACCTTCTAGAGTCTTGAATTTACAGCGGATTTTTTGCGAACACAGATCATGCGTTTTAGCCTCGCGGGCAGAGGACTTCTCCCTCTGGCCCGGAATTCGCTGTGATCGAACGCACCACACCCTCCGTCCCATCCACCTCAGGGGATGCAGCGTCCCCGCTGCGTCCCCCGCCCCTCTCCTCCGCAAGCGCGGGGCCCTTTCTCAAGTGGGCTGGGGGCAAGTCACGGCTCCTGGCGGCCTACGCGGACCACTTTCCCGAGCGCTTCGGCGCGTACCATGAGCCCTTTCTGGGTGGCGGCGCTGTCTTCTTCCACCTGCGCCCCGGCCAGGCGGTGTTGTCGGACGCGAATCCACGGCTGATCGAGCTGTGGACGGTCGTCCGGGACGAGCCCGAAGCGCTCTGGGCCCAGGTGCGCGTCCACCGCGGGGCGCATGGCCGCGCCTACTACTACCGATGCCGGGACCGCTTCAACGCCGCCCAAGGCCTCTCGCGGGTGGAGCGGGCGGGGCTCTTCCTCTACCTCAACAAGACCTGCTTCAATGGGCTCTATCGCGAGAACAAACGCGGGGAGTTCAACGTTCCCTTCGGTGACTACGCGGACCCAAGGATCGTCACCGAAGAGCAGCTGTGGGCTGCGTCGCGCGCACTCCGCGGCGTGGAGCTGCGCAACGAGGACTTCGTCGGCGTGGTGGATCGCGCGCGGCCGGGCGACCTCGTCTACTTCGATCCGCCCTACGTCCCGCTGAGCGCGACGAGCTCCTTCACGTCCTACCACCACAAGGGCTTCGATCTGACGCTCCAAGCAGAGCTCGCGGGCCTCTTTCACCGCCTCGCGGAGCGCGGCGTGCATGTGATGCTGAGCAACAGCGATGTGCCGCTGGTCCGGGAGCTCTACCAAGGCTGGACGCTGGTCGAGATTCGCGCGCCGCGCTCGATCAGCCGCGTCGGGGACCAGCGCCACGCCGTGGGTGAGCTCCTGGTGCTCTCAACACCAGCGCCACGCAGCGTGCCGGTCCGCGGCGGACACGCCACCTCAGCGGCACGCGCTGCGGAGGATGCTGCGCCCTGAGGGGCGTCGTCGCGGGTGAGCGCTCGGTGTCAACGCCACAGGTAGGAGCGCGGCCGCAGGTGGACGCCCAAGAGGAGGGTCATCGCGCCGTAGGTGCGCGGATCTCGGACCTCGTAGTCGAAGCAGCGCCGACACAGGGGCGCGCTCCGCGTGCTCGCGAGCAGGAGATCCGCCGCGAGCGCTACAGAGAACTGGTACGACGTGGGACCGCGCTCGACGGCCGTCAGGGTCACGCGCTCGATCTGGGTGGGCTGCCACATGGCCCCGACCACAAGGCCCGCCCCGATCTCATCGCGCCGGAAGCGGTACTCGCTGCGGTCGGCGCGGCGAGGGTGCTCAGGGTTCAGGGTCGTGGTCAGCCCGAGGTCAAGGACGCGGGCGCGGGCTTCGTAGCTGAACGCAAGGTTGGAGAAGAGGTGCCCCCAAGGCACAGGGCGACTGGCGTCGAGCTGGATCTTCCCTACCGGTCCGGTGTACCCGGGCAGGATCCGGTAGCCCAACTCAAGCCCTAGGGCGAGGTTGACGGGAGCACGGTAGAGATCCGAAAGCTGCGTCCGTAGGGTGCCGCCTACGCGCCATGGCGAGAGCGCGGCGCCAGCTTCCCAGCGCGGGGCTACGCCCGTGGCCCCGTAGACGTCCCACGCAGCGAGCGAGAAGAAGGCGCTCCGCATGTCGGTCTGAATCAGGGAGGCGCTGTTGGCCCACACGTCGCGCTCCTCTCCCTCGGGCGACACGAGGGTCGCGCTGCCCAGCCCAAAGCCCGGCCCGTGCCACACCGCGTCGAAACGCTGCTCACCCGGGGGCGCAACGGTGGCTAGCCTAGGGACGGCCGTCGTCGCGCACGCGCTCAGCGCGAAGACAAGGGCCAGCGACAGGAGAGGGAGCGGACGCACGGCGAACGACTCCAGCGAGGGAGGGAGGCACGCCCAAGGGGCGCGGCGAAGCGCAGCTACCGAGCCCTACAACCCGTGTCAACCCAAGCTCTCGGCTTCGCGCAAGAGGAGGGTCTGGTGGTGGGTGTTCAGCGCGTCGATGACCTCATCCAGCTCGCCCATCACGACCGCGTCCAGCTTGTAGAGGGTCAGGCCGATGCGGTGATCCGTCAGACGATTCTGCGGGAAGTTGTAGGTCCGGATGCGCTCAGAGCGGTCACCGCTGCCGACCTGATCGCGGCGTGCGTCGGCCCGCTCCTGATGCTGACGCTGCACCTCAGCGTCCAGAAGGCGCGCCCGCAGCATCTGCATCGCGCGGTCCTTGTTCTTGTGCTGCGACTTCTCGTCCTGGCAGGTGACGACAAGCCCGGAGGGCAGGTGCGTGATGCGGATGGCGGAGTCGGTGCGGTTGACGTGCTGGCCGCCGGCACCCGACGCGCGGTAGGTGTCAATGCGAAGGTCGGCAGCATCGATGGCGACATCGACCTCCTCCGCTTCTGGCAGAATCGCGACCGTGCAGGTCGAGGTGTGGATGCGTCCCTGGGCCTCGGTCGCCGGGACACGCTGGACCCTGTGGACGCCCGATTCCCACTTCAAGGAGGAGTAGACGCGCTGCCCGCGGATGAGCGCGATGACCTCCTTGAAGCCCCCTGCGGTGCCAGGGGAAGCGGAGAGCAGCTCGACCCGCCAGCCGCGTCGGGTGGCGAAGCGCTGGTACATCTCCAGCAAGTCCCCAGCAAAGAGGGAGCTCTCGTCTCCCCCCGCGCCCGCGCGAATTTCGAGGAGCGTGTTGCGCTCATCCAAGGGGTCGGTGGGGAGCATCAAGAGCTTCAGCGCATGCTCTGCCTCCGGGAGGCGAGCCTCGAGCAGGTCGATCTCCTCCTTGGCCATGGCTCGGAGCTCGGGATCGCCTTCACGGAGCCACTGGCGCGCTGCCGCCAGGTCCTCGTGCAGCCGCCGCCAGGCACGGTACCCCTCCACGAGAGGGCGCATCGCGACCAGCTCGCGGTGGAGCTTAGCGAACTGCTGGTGGTCCGCGGCGATGTCAGGATCGGCGAGCTGGCTCTCCAGCTCATCATAACGTCCTTCGACGTCCGCGAGGCGATCGAACATGGTAGCCGACGAGGGAAGAGGTGGGAGGGGGTCGACGTCGCAGGGGCAACGCCTGGGGAACCCAGGCGCGATCCCAAGCTCGGCGGACACGGCTCGCACATCGCCCTAGCGTCACGACAAACGCCCGGTGAGCCCGACCTTGGGCCCGGTGAGCCCGACCTTGGGACTGTGTCACACCCGCAAGGACCCTACTTCCGAGCGTACTTCCGCTTGAAGCGCTCCACCCGCCCGGCGGTGTCCACGATGCGCTGTTGACCCGTCCAGAAGGGGTGGGAGTGCGACGAGATGGCGACCTCGATCTCGTAGTGAGGCACGCCGTCGATGTCCCGCGTCTTGCTGGAGGTCAGCGTCGAGCGCGTCACGAGCTGGAACTCACCGTCGACGAAGACGACGGGATGGTACTCGGGGTGGATGTTGGCTTTCATGGACGCACCGAACGTCAAGGAGAAGAACGAGCCTGCGCACGCAGGAGGGCGGGAGGGTAGGCGAGGAGCGCCCGGCTGTCAACGCATCAAGAGTTCATCGAATCGAGGAACTCTTGGTTGCTCTTCGTCTTGTGCATCCAGTCATGGATGAAGGTCATGGCGTCGGTGGCGTTCAGAGGTGCGAGGAAGTGCTGGCGGAGCACGTAGAGCCTCGCCAACACGTCCGGCTGGAGCAAGAGGTCCTCACGCCGCGTGCCTGACTTGTGCAGGTCGAGGCAGGGATAAATCCGCTTCTCCATCAGCTTGCGGTCCAAGTGCAGCTCAGCGTTGCCGGTGCCCTTGAACTCCTCGAAGATCACCTCGTCCATCCGCGACCCTGTGTCGATCAAGGCCGTGGCGATGATCGTCAAGGAACCCCCGTTCTCGATGTTCCGCGCCGCTCCGAAGAAGCGCTTCGGCTTGTGCAGCGCGTTCGAGTCCACACCACCACTCAGGATCTTCCCGCTCGGCGGAACGACCGTGTTGTAAGCGCGCGCCAGGCGCGTGATGGAGTCCAGGAGGATCACCACGTCGCGCCCATGCTCCACGAGGCGCTTCGCCTTCTCGATCACCATCTCGGCCACGGAGACGTGCCGCTCCGCTGGCTCGTCGAAGGTCGAGCTGACCACCTCGCCCCGGACGTTCCGCTCCATGTCCGTGACCTCCTCGGGGCGCTCATCGATCAGGAGCACCATCAGCACGATGTCCGGATGGTTCGTCGTGATGGCGTTGGCGATGCTCTGCAGCAGCATCGTCTTGCCCGTCCGCGGAGGCGCTACGATGAGGGCCCGCTGACCCTTCCCGACCGGTGTGAAGAGATCCAACACGCGGGTCGAGGTCTGCTCGCGCGTCGTCTCCAAGGTCAGGCGAGACTCGGGATAGAGCGGCGTCAGGTTGTCGAAGAGCGGCTTCTCCGCAGCGACCTCGGGCTCCTCACCGTTGATCGACTCGACCTCCAGGAGCGCGTAGTAGCGCTCACCTTCCTTGGGAGGCCGCACCCGTCCCGCGACCGTGTCCCCCTTACGAAGGTTGAACTTTCGTATCTGAGAGGGGGAAACGTAGATGTCGTACGGACAGGGAAGGTAGTTGTGCTCCGCCGCGCGCAGGAAACCAAACCCGTCCTCATGGAGATCGAGGGTACCCTCGCCAAGCTGCGTGACACACTCGAAATCAAGCGCCTTGGCCACCGCCAGCACCTGGTCCGAGCGCCGCATGCCAAAGATGCCCTCGACCCCAAGCTGCGTGGCCATCGACGCCAAGTCCTCGGGCGACTGGCCGCGGATCAAGCTCATGCGCAGCACGTAGGTGCCGCGACCCACGCGCTCGATCCAGTCGTTGCTCAACGCAACCTTCAAGCGGTCCTTCATGTTCATCGTGATGTTCTCCGGGGAGGAGCGGCGCCGTTCGAGCCTCCAGGGGGAGCAGGAGGGGTCCCGATCAGCGTGGCGGGGATGCGCCGGAATATGGGGGGAGGGAGAACGCAGGTCAAGTAGGTACAAACGAATTTTGCCCTGACGCTCTGACGCTCGCAGCCGCCTGGACCCCTGGGCTCCCGCCAAGCGCGCCCCCGACCCTCCATGAGCGCGCCGAAACAGGGCGGCGCGAAGAGGCGGCACAATTGAAGGCGACACGATAAGGACGACCCATGCGCCACGCGAAAAACGAACGCTCCCCGACCCAAATGGGCCGGGGAGCGCCGGAGAAGGTCAACGGAAGGCCGAGGTTGGGGAAGCGCACGTCCGATCCGTCAGCCTGTCTCTAACAAGTTTCGTGCCAAGAGCGCGGGAGCGCGGACCGGGCGCCACAAAGCCCGCAATTGCGAGAGCTTGTCCATGCGCCATGCAAGGCAGCGACCCACGCTCCTCCACGGGGCCATGACAGCGATGTCATGGTCGCCGCCGAGAATCCGTTCCAGCGACGGGTTCGGACAGGGCGCGCGGGGTCCGCGACGCGCGCACAGCCCACCCCTCCCTACCTTGTCCTTCGGCGCCGATGCGACTACAAGGGGACACTCTCCGGGTGCGGGGAGGACCGAAGGTGGGGCGGCGCGCGCATTGACGCGACCCCCATCCCCCTCCGCAGCCACTCACCCGATGTCCAAGTTCCCCTTGCCTCCGAAGCGCACCCGAGTTTTCCATCCCGCGTGCCCGACGCCTCTCCACGGCGCGACACGCTCCCGAATCCGCGTGTGCGCTCGCTCACCTGCGAGCCACCCTCATGCCTCAGAATGCCATGATCATCAACGCAACGCGCCAGGAGACCCGGGTCGCGTTGCTCGAGAAGGGCACCCTCACCGATTACTACCTCGAGCGGCGACGTAGCGTCGGTGTCGTCAATAACGTCTACAAAGGTAAGGTCGCCCGCGTGCTGCCCGGCATGCACGCCGCCTTCATTGACATCGGCCTGGACAAGGCCGCGTTTCTCCACGTCTCGGACGTCTACGACGAGCACGCCCCCTTGCCCACAGGGGCGGAGGCTGACGTCAGCGATGACGAAGAGGAGGCCCCCAGTACAGACGACGAGGGCACCAGCCGCCCTGGACGACGCCGCAACGTGGACGTCCCCATCGACAAGCTCCTGACCGAGGGTCAAGAGATTCTCGTGCAAGTGACCAAGGACCCGATCGGGACCAAGGGAGCGCGCGTGAGCTGCCACATCTCCCTCGCAGGCCGCTACCTCGTCTTCATGCCCACGGTCGATCATCTCGGCATCTCACGCCAGATCGCCTCCGACCGCGAGCGCAAGCGGCTCAAGCGCCTCGCCAACGAGATGCGACCCAAGGGCGGTGGCTTCATCCTGCGAACTGCGTCCGCCGGCATCGCCGCGCGTCACCTGCGCAATGACATGGCCATGCTCATCGCGCAGTGGAACGAGATCCTAGAGAAGCGCAAGAAGGCCAAGGCGCCGAGCTGTCTCTTCGAAGACCTCGACCTCATCCTGCGCGCGGCCCGCGACCTCGCCACCGCCGACCTGCAGCACCTGATCATCGACGACCGAGACCAGTGCCAGCGCGTCCTCGACTTCATCGATCGCTACATGCCGCGCTTCGCTGGGCGCATCGAGCACTACATCGGCAAAGACCCCATCTTCGACGCATACGGCGTCGAACAGGAGATCCAGCGTGCACTCCAGCGCCAGGTCGAGCTCCCCTCAGGCGGGTCCATCGTCATCGACCGCGCGGAAGCCTTGACCGCCATTGACGTCAACACTGGGAAGTTCGTCGGAAGCGAGAGCCTCGACGAGACCATCCTCCAGACCAACATCGAGGCGGCCCACGAGATCGCTTACCAGCTCCGTGTCCGCAACATCGGCGGGCTCATCATCCTCGACTTCATCGACATGGACACGCCCAGTCACCGCAGAAAGGTCGCTGAGGCCTTGGAGCAGGCCCTCGCCAACGACCGCGGCCGCGTGAAGATCTCCAAGATCAGCGAGTTCGGCCTCGTGGAGATGACCCGCAAGCGCACGCGCGAGAGCCTCGAGCAGATGCTCTGCGACAAGTGCCCCACCTGCGGCGGCACCGGCATCGTGCTCAGCGCCGAGACGGTCGCGTACAACCTGCTGCGCGAGCTCCGCCGCAAGCTGGTCACCATCGACCAGCAGGACGTCCGCATCCGCCTCCACCCGAACGTCGGGCAGGTGCTGCGTGATGTCGAAGCCGAGAGCCTGCGGGAGATCGAGCTGCGCTTCCAGAAGCGGCTGCACCTCTCCCATGACGGAAACTTCCGCATTGAGCGATTCGACATCTTCGGGGAGAGCCCCAAAGGAGCGCAGGACCAAACGCGAAGCGCATCCTGAGGAGGAGCCACCGGCCGCCCCGGGAGACCCTCGCGGCATGCGCTCGTACCCCCCCCTCGGCGGCGTACGAGCGCGCCTCAATCCTCAAGGGAGCGCGCAGCCCCTTCCGACACGAGCACGTGCCCCTGCCCAGCCCTCGGAGACCAAAAGCTCAGAGGCGCCCCTCGAGGTAGCGCGTCAATCCGTCGACCGCTGCATTCAGCTCTTGGCTCAAGCGCGTGGCCTTCTGTTCAAGCTCAGGGTCGAAGGTGAAGCGATCGGGGTGATATTTTCGCATCAGCTCGCGGTGCGCGCGTCGCACCTCCGCCAGGCCAGCGCCCACCGGAAGCTCTAGCCGCGCATACCACAAGCGAATCTGGGCCTGCCGCCCACCCCCAGCGAGCTGTGCCGCCACCTGCTGCAAGACTTGGTCGTACTGAGCAAGCTGCGCTTCCAGGCGGCTGCGCAGCGCCGGGATGCCGCCCTCTTCCTCAAAGGAAGCGATCGCGTCTTGCAGCCGGTTGAGCTGCTCCAAGCCGCGCTTGCGCAGCCGGTCGAAGGTGCTCATGCGTCGCATCCACAGGTAGTGTGCCAACACGCGGTACGCCGACTGAGGGCGACCCCCGCGCCGTGGCCCCTATCGTCACTCAAGCCCCCCCTGGCAATGCCTCACCTACCCGATCGCAGGCGCGCAGCGCCTCTCATGGCTGGCGCCCGACGCGTCCCGACCCCATGAAGAGCAGGCACGGGCTCCACCCACGCCCGCCCACCCAACCCAGCCTATGCCTATCTCCCGCCACGCAGCAGAGCCCCTCTACCGCGGCCGCGCGCCCAGCGCCGGCGAGGTGACGCTCTTCCGCTACGCCGACCCCCACGGTCGACGTGCAGATGGACTCCTTGTCCACACGGACCAGGGGATTCGCGCTTACCGGAACCGCTGCCCTCACTGGTCCATCCCCATGGGCGACGCACAGCACGCGTGGTGGGACGCGAGCGGACAGCTGGTCTGCGGCATTCACGGCGCGACCTTTCGACCCACCGACGGGCACTGCACCGCCGGCCCCTGCGCCGGCGCGGCGCTGGAGCCTCTGATCGTCGAGCAGGAGACCCCCAGCACCGTACGCGTTTTTGCGTCAAGCGCCCTCCAGCTCCCCTCGCCTGCCTCCCTGCGGCTGGGCGCAGCGGCGCCCCGCGCCACCGCCCTGCTGCGCCCGGACGACGAGCGCTCTCCCCCCGACGAGACCCGAACCCATGACGCAGATCCCCAGCATGATGACCCCTGAGACAACGCAGAGAGCCCAAACCACCGCCGCACCCTCTGGTCCGGCCAGCACGAGGGTGTACCCAGGTTCACCAGCCCTGCGCGTTGTGGCGAACGCCTTGAAAGGGCATACTTGGCGGCACCAACCAGCTTGTTGTTACTTGA
>ERZ869909.436-NODE-436-length-50609-cov-8.782831_pt1 | contig 50609 bp, 51 predicted proteins | sample MGYA00520892_ERZ869909 | MGnify/ENA primary metagenome ERZ869909 (study PRJEB32215, sample SAMEA104723947) | bioreactor metagenome | biome: bioreactor; feature: anaerobic bioreactor; material: water | place: China | collected 2015-03-12 ... | reverse complement strand
GCCGGTGTCCGCGGTGGACAGAAGCTTGATCTTGATGGTCGTAGCCTTGGCCATTTTCGTGTCCGCTGTTCTTGAGGGTCAGGTCGCCGCATGGGTTCGGGCGGCGAGCCCGGCTGCGGAAATCTCGCGCGGAGACATAAACAAGGATGGCGGAAAGTCAAGCCCGTTCGTCGGCGGCCTGCCGTCTCAGAACGTGATCCTGATGGATTCCACGTTGCGCTCGGCCTCGCCGTGGTAGACGGCCTCGATGTTGTTGCCGTCCGGATCGAGCAGGAAGGCGGCGAAATAGCCGGGATGGTAGGGCCGTTCGCCCGGCGCGCCGTTGTCGGTGCCGCCGTTGGCGAGGCCGGCCTCGTAGAACGCCTCGACCGCGGCGCGGTCCCTGGCCTGGAAGGCGAGATGCAGGCGGCCGGTCAGCCGACCCTGCGCCGCCGGGCTGCTGGCCGTCGAGCGCGCGCTCGGGCGCGTGCGCCGGCAGCGTTGGGGACCGCGGACGATCGACCTGGACCTGCTGGCGTGGGACGGCGATCGCGGCACCCCCGCCAGCGGTGGGCGCGGCCCGGCCGCCGTCGTCCCCCACCCTCGCGCACGCGAACGCGCCTTCGTGCTCGTGCCCTGGGCCGAGGTCGCCCCGGGGTGGCGGCACCCGGAGGACGGGCGCACGATCGCCGACTTGGCGGCTGCCCTCGGAAGGGCGGGGGTTCGCGCCGCGCCGCCGGCCGAGGTGCGCGCGTGGGAGGCCGCGCTCCGCGCGGCCCGCGGGCCGCGGTAGACTCCGCGGATGCGCGTGTTCGCCATCGCCGACCCGCACCTGTCGGGCGCGAGCCCGAAGCCCATGGACGTGTTCGGCGAGGGTTGGCGCGGGCACCCCGAGGCGTTCTTCGCCGGCTGGCGGCGCGTGGTGCGAGACGGAGACCTGGTGCTGGTGGCGGGCGACATCTCCTGGGCGATGCGGCTCGACGAAGCGGCCGTCGACCTGCTCGCGCTGGCGGGGTTGCCCGGCACGAAGGTGCTTCTCCGAGGCAACCACGACTACTGGTGGCCGTCGCTGTCCAAGCTGCGCCGGGCGCTTCCGCCCGGCATGCACGCGCTGCAGAACGATGCCGTGAGGATCGGCGACGTGATCGTCGGGGGGACGCGCGGATGGTCCTGCCCGGGATCGCCGGGCTTCGGCGACGACGACCGCAAGGTGTACGAGCGCGAGGTGCAACGCCTGCGGCTGTCGCTGGCGGCGATGGACGCGGCCGGGGACGGCTTCCGCGTCGTCATGCTCCACTTCCCGCCCACCAACCCGCGCGGCGATCCGTCCGGCTTCACCGAGGTGCTGGCGCGGGCGCGCATCGACGCGCTGGTGTTCGGGCACGTCCACGGCGACGGGCCCGTGCCGCTGCCGGCGCTCGACGGGGTCCGCGTGGCGTTCGTGGCCGCCGACCGGGTCGGGTTCGAACCGGTGCTGGTGCGCGACGATGCGTCGCCGGACCCCCGAAGCGGCGGGCCCGCGGCCGACGCGCTGTCCGGGCCCGCCGACCCGGAGGCGCCGCGCCGTCCCTGATACACTCGCGGCCAGGACCCCGCGGGGTCTGCAGGGAGCCGAACGATGCGCCAACCAGCACGCACCCCTACCCGCCGGGCCACGAGGCGTCCGACGTGATCGCCATCGGCCTCGACCTCGGCGGCACCAAGATCGCCGGCGCCGTGGTCGTCGACGGCGACGTCGTCGAGCGAACCCGCCTCGAGACCCCCCAGACCGGTTTCGCGGACGTCCTGGAGGCCCTCGTGGCCGCGGCGCGGCCCCTCCTGGCGGCGCGTCCGGACGTTCCCGTCGTAGGGATCGGCTGCCCGGGACCGCTGGACTTCGAGCGCGGCCGTGTGCGCTTCGCCCCCAACATCGCCGGGATGGAGGACGCCCCGCTCGTCGAGAGACTGGCCGAACGCCTCGGGCTTCCGGTCGTCCTCGAGAACGACGCCAACGCAGCCGGGTACGCCGAGCACCGCTTCGGAGCCGCGCGCGACCTGGCGTCGAGCATGTACGTCACCCTGTCCACCGGGATCGGCGGCGGCATCTTCGTCGGCGACGAGGTCCTCCACGGCGCCCACGGCTTGGCCGGCGAGATCGGCCACATGGTCCTCCTTCCCGGCGGCCCCACGGGCGGTGACGGCCACCCCGGGACGTGGGAGGCTCTGGCGGCCGGGCGCGCGATCGCTCGCGACGCCACGTACGTCTTCTCACGAGCGGTCGGCAGCGAGGAGGCGTTCGCGTTGGCGCGCGCCGGCGACCGGCGGGCGCTGACGATCGTCGACCAGGCTGCCCGCTTCACCGGGTTGGCGCTCGCCAACCTGGTCAAGGTGGTCGACCCCGCGGGGTTCGTCCTCGGGGGCGGTCTCACCTCGGTGGGCGACTTCTACCTCGACCGTGTGCGCGCCTCGCTCGCCGAGGCACTCACCGGGTACCCGCAGCCCGTCGTCCGGGTGGCCGAGCTCGGCGGCGACGCGGGCGTGATCGGCGCCGCGGCCGTGGCCGACCACCGGCGCCGGAGCGGCGCGTGACAGGCGAAGCGTGGGGCCTGCTGCTGGCGGCCCTCGGCATCTTCTCGCTGCGCATCCTCGACGTCTCCATCGGCACGTTGCGGATCGCGTACCTCGTGCGGGGCCGGCGCGCCGTCGCGGGCACGCTGAGCTTCTTCGAGTCGTTGGTGTGGCTCACCGCCGCGGCGCAGGTGATCACCAGCCTCGACGCGCCCGTGAAGTTCGTGGCCTACGCGGCGGGGTACGCCACCGGCACCGTGCTCGGCGTCTCCATCGAACGCTGGATCGCCGCGGGAGAGACGCTGCTGCGGATCGTCACACCGGTCGGCAGCCCGTCGGCCGAGGCCCCGTTGCGCGAGGCGGGCTTCTACGTGACGTCGCTCAACGCGCAGGGCCGGGACGGCGACGTCCGCGTGCACTTCACCGTGCTGCCGCGCCGGAAGGTGCCGGAGGCCCTGCGGATCCTCCGTCAGGCCAGTCCGAACGCGTACGTGACGCTCGAGGCGACGACGCAGGCGCGGGCCTCGACGATCGGAGCGTCGCACGTCCGCAAGTGATCGCCCGATCGCCCGGTTCGGGTCACGCCAGCGCGAGCCTCGCGAGGCGACCGGCATCGTCGCGCCACGCGAGGACGCGCCTGTCGAGCGCGTCGCCGGCGGCTCGGGCGAGCTCGACGTCGGGGTGCACGTCGGCGGCATGGACGATGACCGGGCGCGCCGGCGGTCGCCACCCACTTCCCGCTCGCGCCGAACGCACGACCGCGGTCACGTTCCACGTATCCGCCCACACCCGCTTCAGCGCCAACAACGTGGGTCGCCCCCGGAGGGCGTGAGGACCCGCCTCGCCGGGACGCCGGATGGTCACGCGCCCGGGGAGGTCCGCGAGGGACTCGTAGAAGGCGTCCACGACGGCGTCCAGCAGGGCGTGTCCGCCCACCCACGCGATCGCCGTCGGCAGCGCGTCCTCGACGTCGTCCTCGTCCGGGTCGGTCGGGTCGAGGTCGGCGAAGAGCGCGGCGATGCGCTCGGGCAGGTTGTTCCAGCGGTAGAAGTCGTCTTCGACGCGGGCCGGGACGAGCGCCATCGGCGCGATGGGCACGCCGTGTTCCTGTGCCCGCAGCAGCCAGTCCAGCTCGCGCTCGCCGCCGGCCACCGCTCGTAGGGGTCCGGGTCGGGCGTCGGCGGGGTTCGTCGGCACGCGACCAACCTACCGTGCCCGCCCGCTGAACGACGCCCGCCGGTCGACCGCCTGGTTCGCCGCCTGTCGCGCCCGACCCCGCCGACCGAACCGCGTCCCATGGGGGACTCAGGCCCGCGTGATAGCCTCGGCGCGATGAGCGGCCGCCCTCCCACGCGCGACGCGCGCCACCGCACCGGATCCGTGCGCGTGGTGTTCTTGGCGCTCGCGCTGATCGGCCTCGCTGGCGGCGGCGCCTGGCAGGCCGGCGCGTACCTCGTGGACCGGGAGGTGCGGGTTCCCGAGGTGGTGGGGCTCACCTACGAGGCGGCCTCCGCCCGGCTGCTCGACGCCGGGCTGACGGTGCGGTCGCACCCGGAACGCGACCCGCAGGCGCGGCCGAACCAGGTCCTCACGCAGGCGCCGCCGGCCGGTCAGAGCGTCCGGCCCGGCAGGATCGTGGCGCTGGGGGTGAACGCGGCCAGCGAGGCCCGTCGCGTGCCGGAGCTGGTGGGGATGCGGGAGGCGGACGCCGTGGCGCGGGCCGACGCGGTGGGGGTATCCGTGGGGCAGGTGGTGTACGTGCACGCGGAGCTCCCGGCCGGAGCGGTCGTCCGGCAGGAGCCGGCGGCGGGCACGGCGTTGGAGGCCGGCGGCCAACTCGTGCTGTCGGTGAGCCGCGGAAGCGTGGACGCGCCGTTCGCGCTCCCCGACCTGCGTGGCCGGACGGTGGAGGAGGCCGAGGCGGCCCTGGCGACGCTGGGCGTGCGGCACGTGGAGCGGATCGCCGCGGCGGTCAGCTTCGATCGCCCCGGAACGGTGACCGATCAGCGGCCCGCCGCCGGAGCCGAGGTTCGGGCTGCGACGCCGATCACGCTGGTGTACGCGGTCGAGGGGACGACCGTGGTGCGCGTCCCCGATCTGGCGGGCCTGCCCCTGTGGCGCGCGCAGCTGGCGCTGCGCGCCGCGCGCCTCGAGCTGGGCGCCGTGCACCGCGTGGACGATGCGTCGCTCCCGGAAGGCGTCGTCGAAGCCGTGCCGTCGGGCTACACCCTCGCGGGCAGCCCGGTGGCCATCGTCCTGAACGGCGGCGGCGAGACCCTGGACCTCGCGGGTGGCGACGGCCTGCTGTGGCCGGGCGATCCCGGATGGCCATCGCTTCCGGACGTGACGGCCGGCGCGCCCGATCCGGTGACGGCCGTGGGGCCGCCGGACGTGCCACGGGACCCGCCGCCGGACGTGCCCGATCCGGGCACCAGTCGCGTCGCCGACGACGGCAGTCGCATCATCCCGTTCCGCTTCGATCCCGCCGCGGTGGGCATCGCCAGCCTCGTCCGCGAGCCCTATCGCCTGCGCCTCGTGGTCGCCGACGCCGAGGGCGAGCGGGTCGAGTTCGACGTCGCGCTCGCCGCCGGTGAGGGATTGGCGGTGCCCGTGCGGGTCGTCGGCGACGAGCCCCTGCTGCAGACGTACATCAACGACCTGTTCTTCCAGGCGTGGCGTCCCTGAAGGCTCCGTCGCCGCCGTTCCGTGGCGGGGGGCCCGCCGTGACTGAGTTCGCGTCCACGCCACGTCGCGGCCGCGTACACTGCACCAGGTGCTCGCGGGGGGCGCCGCCAGCGGCGGCCCGGCCAAAGGAGGAGACGTGCACGAACCCGATATCGCGCCGCTTGCACGGCGCCTGGCCGAGGAGAACAACGTCGACTGGCGGCGGCTGAGCGGGAGCGGCGACGGTGGTCGCATCGTCGAACGCGACGTGCTCGCCTACCTTGCCCGCGTGATGGCCGGCGAGGAGTCCGTCGACCCGACCCCCGAACCCGTTCCCGACGGGATGGAGGCATGGCCTGAGGCCGACGTCGCCGGCTACGGCGGCGAACGCGTCGCCGCGGAAGAGGCCGAAGGCTCGCCACCGACGCTGGACGACGAGCTGTTCCTCTTCGACGAGGAACCCTCGCCCAGCGAGGAGGCGGCGACGCCGGAGCCGCCTACGGTGGACCGCCCGGACGACCCCGCGGACGACGACGCCGTGTGGCTCGTCGGCGACGACGTCCCGGCGGAGGCGACCGCCGCGACGACCCCGGCGGCCGACGACCTGGGCTACGACGACCTCCGCTTCGGGGACCTCCCCGATCTGACGGCCGAAACCACGCGCGCGGCGTCGACGCGCGGTGACCTTCCGGTCGACGACGATCCGCTGGCCCTTCCCGACCTGTTCGCCGCGGAGCCGATGGAGTCCGAACCGACGGGCGACGTCGATCCGCTGTTCTCCGCATCGCTCGCGCCAGGCGCGCCGACGGAGGCGAACGCGGCGGAGTCCGCGCCGCCGCTGGGCGACCAACCGGCGTGGTACGAGATGCCCGTCCCGGCCGCTGCCGCGGCGCGCGACGAAGCGAGCTCCGAGGAGGCCGCGCCGGCGGCGGAGGTCGTCGAGACCGTCGCGGCGGACGCGGCCGCGGCATCGGCGGTCACGGCCCTCGACGGCGCACCGTGGGTGCGGCATGGCCAGGTGTGGCGCCGCCGCTTCGACGAACGGGCGCTGCGGCGCGCGGCGTCGGAAGTCGCCACGGCGCTCGACGCCGCGCCGGCGTCGGTGGTCGCGCTGTTGTTGGCTCGAGCAGCGGTGCGCGCGGGCATGTCCGGCGGACCCGTGGCCCTGTGGCGCTGGCGTGACGGCGGCGAGGAGTGGCGGGCGACCGATTGGGCGAGCGACGTCCGGTCGATCGTCCACCGCCTGGAGGGTCCGGCCGACCACGAGCGCGCCGAGGACGCGACCCTGGTGGTCGCCGACCTCAGCCCGCTCGGGGTGGACGAGGCCGTGCTCCACCTCGACGCACCGGTCCTGGCCCTGGGCCGGGCCGTCGGCGACGGTACCTGGCTGACGTACTCGGGCGACGGTCTGGACGGCTCCGCCGCCGGCGCCTTGGCGCGGGTGGCCGAGCTGCTGTCGGCGCCGTCGGGTCTGCTCGTCTAGCCGTCCTGCGCAGGCCGCGGGACGGCAACGCCGCCCGCGGTGGCGGCGTGCGCCGGCAGCAGCAGCCACAACATGGGGTAGGCCCACAGCGTGATGCCGAGCGACGGCAACAGGCTGACGAGCCACAGCGCGCGCACGTGCCACGGCCGGGCGCCGACGAACTCGGCGATGCCGCCGCACACGCCGGCGAGGACGCGATCCCGCGAGCTCCGCCGCAGCGGGCCCGCGGCACCGGTCGGGCGCCGCGCGCGACGCTGGTCGTGGGGGAGCGGGTCCGGGTTCGGCGCGGCGACCATGGTCCCGAGCATACGGCGGTCCCGACCGCGCGACCGTGCCCCCGGGCAGAGATGGGGCGTCGAGGCGGGGTAGCATGCTCCACGTGAGCGTTCCCCGTCGCGTGATCGTCGCCGTGAGCGGCGGTTCGGGCATGCCCTACGCGATCGACCTGCTCGGCGCGCTGCGCGAGGTGGCGGGCGTCGAGACGCACCTCGTCGTCACGGCGGGCGCGAAGCTGGTGCTGCCCACCGAGGTCGACGTCCCGCTCGGGCGGCTGACCGAACTGGCCCACGTCGTGCATCCCGACCGCGACCTGGGCGCCTCGATCGCGTCCGGCAGCTTCCGCGTCCACGGCATGGTCGTCGTGCCGTGCTCGGCCGGGACGCTCGCCAAGGTCGCGCACGGCTTCACGGACAACCTCGTGAGCCGCGCCGCCCACGTGTGCCTCAAGGAGCGGCGCCCCGTCGTGCTGACCGTCCGCGAGGCGCCGTACTCCCGGCCGATGCTGCAGAACATGCTGGCGGCGCACGACGCGGGCGCCGTGGTGCTGCCCGCGTCGCCCGGGTTCTACCATCGACCCGCCACGGTCGGCGAGCTGGTCCGCGGGATCACCGCCCGGACGCTCGACCTGCTCGGGCTCGAGCACGCGCACGCACCGCGCTGGCGCGACGATGCGTGACTCGGTCGCCGCGCTGCTTCCCGCCGCCGGCAGCGGCGAGCGCCTCGGGCGCGGCCCCAAGGCGTTCGTCGAGGTCGCGGGCCGACCGCTCCTCGTGTGGGCCGCCGCCGCCATGGACCCGTGGGTCGACGAGCTGGCGATCGCCGTGCCACCCGGGGCACGACCACGAGCGGCGGCCGCGCTCGCTCGCTGGCTGCCGGACCGCACGGTCCACTGGGTGGAGGGGGGCCGGTCGCGCCAGGAGACCGTGGCGCGCCTGCTGGCCTCGGTGACCTCGGAGTGGGTCGTGGTCCACGACGCGGCGCGCCCGTTCCTCGATGCCGACACGATGCGCGCGGTGCTCGCGGCCGTGCGGGCCCACGGCGCCTGCTCGGTCGGGGTGAGCGTCGCAGACAGCCTGGTGCGCATCGTGGATGGCGCCCCGGTCGACCGGACGGCGCTTCGGGCCGTGCAGACGCCCCAGGCGTTCCGGCGATCGCTCCTGCAGCGGGCGCACGCCGAGGCCGAGCGGGCCGAGGCCGCGGCCACCGACGACGCCGGCCTGGTGTGGCGCCTGGGACTGCCGGTCGCCTGGGTCGAAGGTGGCGCGCACCTCTTCAAGGTGACGACGCCCGCCGACCTGCGTCTCGCCGAGGCCGTGGCCGCCGGGGCCGGTCCCGGGGGCGCCGCGGCCCGGCCGGGCGACGCGCAGGGAGGGTCGCCGCACCGGTGACGCCACCCCGCACCGAGCTCGAACCCGCGCCCGCCAAGCTGAACCTCGGGTTGCGGGTCGTCGGCCGTCGGCCCGACGGCTTCCACGACCTCGACTCCCTGTTCGCGCGCTTGGCCGTGGCCGACACCGTTGCGCTGCGGACGCGCGAGGACGGACCCGGGGACACGCTTCGCCGCCTTCCGGCCGGCGTCCCGACGCTCGACGACCGACCGCTCACGTTGGGGCCCGACAACCTGGTGCTGCGCGCGGTCGCCGCCTATCGCGACGCCGCCGCGCTGGCCGGCGTGCACGTCGGCCCGCAGGCGGTCACGCTGACGAAGCGCATCCCGTGGGGCGCCGGTCTGGCGGGCGGCTCGGCCGACGCGGCCGCCACCCTGCGCGCCCTGGCGCGTGCCTGGCCCGCCGGTGTCGCCCTCGGGCCGCTGGCGGAGCGCCTGGGTTCGGACGTCCCCTTCTGTCTCGCCGACGTGCGGGCCGCGCGCGTCCAGGGGCGCGGCGAGCGTGTCCGGCCGGTGGAACTCCCCGAGGTCCATCTCGTGCTGGCCAACCCCGGCGTCGGCATCGCGGCGGGCGACGCGTTCCGCTGGTGGGGCGAGGACCCGGTCGACGTCGGCGCGCCGCGGTTCCCCGCGATCGCCAACGCCCTCGAGCCTGGCGTGGTCCGCCGCGTGCCGCCCGTCGCCGCCGCCCTCGCCGCGCTGCGTGCCCTCGGTGTCGGCCCCGCGGCGATGAGCGGCTCCGGTTCGACGTGCTTCGCGCTCACGGCCGACGCCGCGACGGCGGCGGCCGCGGCGCTCGAACTCGGGCGAACGCAGCCGACCTGGTGGGTGCTGGCGACCCGCGTCGCTTAGCTGGGCAGCAGCGGCTCGAAGCTCGCCGTGGCCGACACGGGGCGTCCCTGCTCGGCGCTCGCGTAACTCGCCAGGATCAGCCGCACCGCCTCCCGCCCGTCTTCGCCCGTGCACGCCACCGGGCGGTCGCCGCGCACGGCCTCGAGGAAGGCCAACACGTTCCGGACGTGGGCGTCGTGGCCCCCGAAGCGGTACTCGGTCACGTCGGTGGCGCCCCACGTGGTGCCGGGCGAGGTGCGATGGGCGTGGCGCGCGACGGGCTCGCCGTGCCGGTTGGTGTACTCGAACGTCCCCTCGGTGCCGTACAGCCACCAGGCCTCTTCCCAACCCGTTGCGGTCCAGGCGGCCTCGACGGTACCGATCGCGCCGCTGGCGAAGGCGAGGGAGACGTGGGCGGTGTCCTCGACCTCCGCCTCGAACTTGCGCCGCGCGACGCGCGCGAACACCTCGGCGACGTCGCCGCCGAGGTAGCGAGCCAGGTCCATGAGATGGCAGCCGTTGTCCAGCAGCGTGCCGCCGCCCGCCAGCGCCCGCGTGGCGAAGCTCGCCCGCACCCGCGCCTCGCCCGCCCAGTCGTGGGCCTGGCGCAGGCGAACGTGCGTGAGGACGCCGAGGTCCCCGCGCGCGAGCATGCGCTTCGCCAGGTCGCCGGCCGGGTGGGAGCGCAGCTGGTGGTTCACCATGAGGAGGACGCCCGCCTCGCGGCATGCCGCGATCATCTCGTCGGCCTGCGCCAGGTCGAGGGCCAGGGGCTTCTCGCACAGCACGTGGACGCCGGCCGCGGCCGCGGCGAGCGTCGCGGGATGGTGCACCGCCGTCGGCGCACAGATGGACACCGCGTCCAGGTCGCCGGCGGCGAGCATCTCGCGGTAGTCGCCATGGGTGCGGGTCACGCCCCAGGTGCCGCCGCGGGCGGCGAGGGTGGGGGCGTGCACGTCGGCGAGGGCGACGACGTCGGCGCCGCCGGCCAGGTAGCCCTCCCGATGGCGCGCGGCGATGCCGCCCACCCCGATGAGTCCGATCCGAAGCGGTCGCGTCATGGTCTCGTCCGGGTCGCCCGTGGGCGCCTCAGATGTGCTCCTTCGTGGGGTTCGGGACGGTCTCGAGCTCCTCGCTGCGGAAGCACTTGGAGGTGTCGATCGTGACGCGTCGCCGCGCCCAGGCCGCGGCGTTGGCGACGATCCGTCGGATGGTCGGGTGGTGGTACGTCGGGTACGTCTCGTGGCCCGGTCGGAAGTAGACGACCTGCCCGTGGCCGCGGCGCCAGGTGCATAGGCTCCGGAACACCTCGCCGCCCTGGAACCAGCTGATCATGAGCAGTTCGTCGGGCGTGGGTACGTCGAAGCGCTCGCCGTACATCTCCTCCTGCTCCAACTCCACGTAGGGACCCACGCCCTCCAGGATCGGGTGCGAGGGCTGCAGGTTCCACAGCCGTTCCTTCTCGTCGGCCTCGCGCCACAGCAGCGATGCGTGGCTGCCGAGCACGCGCTGGAACGGTTTGGAGAAGTGGGCGGAGTGCAGCACCACGAGTCCCATCCCCTGCAGCACCGCCTCGTGGACCTTGGCGGCCCACGCGTCGGCGACCTCCGCGTGCGCCTTGTGCCCCCACCACAGCAGGACGTCGGTGTCCGCCAGCAGGGCGTCGGAGAGGCCGTGGTCGCGCTCGCGCAGGGTGGCGGTGCGCACGACCGCGTCCGGGTGCCGCTCGAGCACGGCGTCGCGCAGCGCGCCGTGGATGCCGTCGGGGTAGATGCGGCCGACGACGTCGTGCTCGAGCTCGTGGAGGTACTCGTTCCAGACCGTGACCTTGAGGGGGGCCATGGCGGGAGTCTACCGCTGCGCGGGTGGGGCGGCGGCCCCACGCTCGCGCGGTGGTTCGGCCCCGCACCGGGGTGCGTCCGCGAGCGGGCGGCGCCGGCCCCGACCGGGGCGGCGCCGCGTCTCAGCCGGTGACGGCGCCCTCCGACGCGCTGCCGACGAGCTTGGCGTACTTCGACAGGACGCCGGTCGTGTAGCGCGGGGGCGGCTGCCGCCAGGCCGCGCGTCGCTCGGCGAGCTCCGCGTCCGACAGGGCGACCTGCAACAGGTTCCGCTCCGCGTCGATGGTGATCTCGTCGCCGTCCCGCAGCAGGCCGATGGGCCCACCGACGGCCGCCTCCGGGGCGACGTGCCCGACCACCAGTCCGTACGTGCCGCCGGAGAAGCGGCCGTCGGTGATGAGGCCGACGGCGTCGCCCAGGCCCTTGCCGATGATGGCGCTGGTGGGGGAGAGCATCTCGCGCATGCCGGGCCCGCCGACCGGGCCCTCGTAACGGATCACCAGCACGTCGCCGGCCGCGATGCGATCCTCGAGGACGGCCGCCATCGCCTCCTCCTCGGACTCGAACACCCGCGCGGGGCCCGTGATGCGCGTCGCGCGCAGGCCCGAGGTCTTGGCGACGGCGCCCTCGGGGGCGAGGTTGCCACGCAGGATCGCCAGGTGGCCCTCGCGGTACTTCGGGCGGTCGAATGGAAGGATCACGTCCTGGCCCGCCGGTGGATCGGCGGCCACGTGCGCGAGGTTCTCGGCGACCGTGCGGCCGGTGACCGTGCGGCAGTCGCCATGCAGCAGTCCGTTCTCGAGGAGGATCTTCATGACTCGAGGGATCCCGCCGGCGCGGTGGAGATCGGTCGCGACGTACCGCCCCGACGGCTTCAGGTCGCACAGGTGCGGCGTGCGCCGGCGGATCGCCTCGAAGTCGTCGAGGTCGAGCGGCACGTCGGCGGCGCGGGCGATCGCCAGGAGGTGGAGCACGGCGTTCGTGCTGCCGCCGATGGCCATCACCACGGTGATGGCGTTCTCGAAGGCCGCGCGCGTCATGAGGTCCCGCGGTCGCACGTCGTCGGCGATGCAGCGGAGCAGCGCCTCCGCCGCGGCCTCGGTGGAGCGCGTCTTCTCCTCGTCCTCCGCGGATTCGGTGCTGGAGTACGGCAACGACAGGCCGAGCGCCTCGATCGCCGACGACATCGTGTTGGCGGTGTACATCCCGCCGCAGCTGCCGTGGCCGGGGCAGGCGTGGCGTTCGATCGCCTGGAACGTCTCGAGCGGGATGCGACCGGCGGCGTACTCGCCGACGGCCTCGAACACCGACACGATGGTGAGGTCCTGGCCGTCGTGGTGGCCCGGCTTGATCGTGCCGCCGTAGACGAAGACGGCAGGTACGTCGAGGCGCGCGATCGCGATCATCGCGCCGGGCATGTTCTTGTCGCACCCGCCGATCGCCAGCAGGCCATCGAGCGACTGCCCGCGCACGACCGTCTCGATGCTGTCGGCGATGACCTCGCGCGAGACGAGGGAGCACTTCATGCCCTCGGTGCCCATCGAGATGCCGTCGCTGATCGTGATCGTGCCGAACGTCTGGGGCATGCCGCCCGCGCGCCGCAGGGCGACCTCGGCCGCGGCCGTGAGGTCGCCCAACCCGGCGTTGCAGGGGGTGATCGTGGAGTGGCCGTTGGCGACACCCACGATCGGCTTGGCGAAGTCGGCGTCGGTGAAGCCGACGGCGCGCAGCATGGCGCGGTTCGGGGCGCGGTGGTCCCCCTGGGTGACGGCCGCGCTGCGGCGTTGGGGGGCGGGTCGCTCGGGCATCGGGTTCCTCCCTGACATCAGCGCATCGTACCCGTGGCCTCGGCGCCTCGGGACCCCGTGGCCGGCGGCGCCACGGCGGTCGGGAAGTGCGCCACGACCGCGTCCGTGAACGCCCGCGTGCCTCGCCCACCACCGAGGTCGCGGGTCGGGTCCTCGGCGAGCGCCGCGCGCACGGCGTTCTCCAGCGCGTCCGCCGCGGGCGCCTCCCCCAGGCCGAAGCGCAGCATCATGGCGGCCGATAGCATCGTCCCCGTGGGGTTGGCGAGGTCGCGGCCGGCGATGTCGGGAGCGCTGCCGTGCACGGGCTCGTACAGGCCCACGCGACCGCCCAGGCTGGCCGACGGCAGGACGCCCAGCGACCCTGGCAGCACGGCCGCCAGGTCCGAGAGGATGTCGCCGAACAGGTTCGCCGTGACGATGACGTCGAACGCGCGCGGGTCGCGGACCAGTTGCATGGCGGCGTTGTCGACGTACAGGTGGTCGAGCGCCACGTCGGGGAACTCGGCGGCGTGTACGCCCACCACGACGTCGCGCCAGAACTGGGACACGTCGAGCACGTTGGCCTTGTCCACGCTGGTCACGCGACCGCGCCGCAGCCGCGCCGCCTCGAAGGCGCTGCGCGCGATGCGCTCGACCTCGTGCCGCTCGTAGACGTCGGTCGACACGCCGCGGTCGGGGCCGTTCTGCGACGGCTTCCCGAAGTAGATGCCGCCCGTCAGCTCGCGCACGATCAGCATGTCGGTTCCCCGGGCGATCTCGGGCTTCAGCGGGGAGAGGTGCTCCAGGCCCGGGAAGACGGTGACGGGCCGAAGGTTGGCGTACGCACCCAGATGCCGACGCAGCCCGAGGATGCCGCTCTCGACCCGCAGCTCCCGCGGCAGCCGGTTCCACGGGTGGTCGCCCACGGGCCCGCCGGCGGAGCCCATGAGGACGGCGTCCGCCTCCAGCACACCCGCGCGGGTCACGTCGGGAAGCGGTTGGCCGTGAGCCTCGATCGCGGCGCCGCCGAACGGCAGCGCGGCCAGGTCCAGGTCGAACCCCGCTCGCGGCGCCAACACCGCGAGCGCCGCCAGCGTGGCGTCGACCACCTCGGGGCCGATGAAGTCGCCGGCCAGGACGGCGACGCGGTGGCGCCTCACCGGCGGCCCCCGGCGACGTACGGCAGGCGCGCGGCCGTGGCATCGATGGCGTCGCCGTTCGCGAGCAGCTCCGCCAGGGGGTCGTAGCGGCCGCGCGTCAGGGCGTCTCGGGCGGTGGCCGGCAGGTGCCCGGGGTACGTGCGTCCGGCCACCGTGACGGTCGCCGCCGCCACGTCGACCTCGAGCTCGGCGCTCGCGTCGCCGGTCACCGCGGCGGTGGCCGCGCGCAGCGCGTCGTCGTCGAGGGCCACGCACACGAGCCCGAGGGTCGTGGCGTTCTGGAAGAAGATCTCCGCGAAGGAGCCGGCGATCACGGCCTCGAACCCGGCGCGGCGGATCGCCTGCGGGGCGTGCTCGCGCGAGCTGCCGCAGCCGAAGTTGCGTCCGGAGAGCATGACGGTGGCGCCGCGTCGCTCGGGGTCGTCGAGCGGGTGACCGAGCGAGCGGCCGTCCTCGCCGCGGCGAACGTCCTCGAACAGGACCTCGCCGAGCCCGTCGAACGTGATCGCGCGCAGGAAGCGGGCGGGCACGATGCGGTCGGTGTCGATGTCGTCCCCGGCCACGACGACGCCGCGGCCACGGACGCGGAGGATGCGCTCGAGCGCCATGTCAGGCCCTCCCGGCGGCGAACACCGCGCGAGCGTCGGCCACCGTGCCGGTCACCGCGGCGGCGGCGACCATGACCGGGCTCATGAGTACGGTGCGGCCGGCGACGGAGCCCTGCCGGCCCTTGAAGTTGCGGTTGCTCGAGCTGGCGCACAGCTCGTCGCCGCGCAGCTTGTCGGGGTTCATCGCCAGGCACATGGAGCACCCGGCCGCGCGCCACTCGAAGCCGGCGTCGATCAGGACGCGGTCGATGCCCTCGCGCTCGCACGCCTCCTTGACCAGGGTCGATCCGGGCACCGCGATCGCCCGGACGCCCGCGGCCACGCGCCGGCCCCGCAGGACCGCCGCGACCTCACGGAAGTCACTGAGGCGCGCGTTCGTGCAGGACCCGAGGAACGCCACATGGACGGGCGTCCCCTGGAGCGGCGCGCCGCCGCGCAGCTGCATGTGGGCGAGCGCCTCTTCGACGGACGCGCGTTCGCCGGGCGGCACCTCGTCCGGGTGGGGCACGCGCTCGTCGATCGCGATCGCCTGGCCCGGGTTGATGCCCCAGGTGACGGTGGGCGCGATGTCGGCGGCGTCGATGCGCACGACGTCGTCGTAGGCGCAGCCGGGGTCGCTGGCGACGGCGCGCCAGCGCGCGACGGCTGCGTCCCACTCGGCCCCCTGGGGCGCGAACGGGCGCCCCTCCAGGTACGCGAAGGTGGTGTCGTCGGGGTTCACGTAACCGCAGCGCGCACCTCCCTCGATCGACATGTTGCACACCGTCATCCGCTCCTCCATGCTCATGCGGTCGAAGACCTCGCCGGCGTACTCGTACGCGTAGCCGATGCCGCCGTTCACGCCGAGCAGGCGGATGATGTGCAGGATCACGTCCTTGGCGTAGACCCCCGGGCCGAGCGCGCCGTCGACCTCGATGCGGCGCACCTTGGGCTTGCTCATCGCGATCGTCTGGCTGGCGAGCACGTCGCGCACCTGGCTGGTCCCGATGCCGAAGGCGACCGCCCCGAAGGCCCCGTGGGTGCTGGTGTGGGAGTCGCCGCAGGCGATCGTGGTCCCGGGTTGGGTGATGCCCTGTTCGGGCCCGACCATGTGGACGATGCCCTGGAGACCGGAAGCGAGGTCGAAGTAGGTGATGCCGTGGCGCTCGCAGTTGGCCCGCAGCGCCTTGATCATGGCGTCCGCCATGGGGTCGTCGAACGGCTCCTCGCGGCGATCGGTGGGCACGATGTGGTCGACGGTGGCGAAGGTGCGGTGGGGCATGCGCACGCGCAGGCCGAGGTCGTCGAGCATCCCGAACGCCTGCGGCGAGGTGACCTCGTGGATCAGGTGCGTGCCGATGAGCAGTTGGGTCTGGCCGTTGGCCAGGGTGCCCACGGCGTGGGCGTCCCAGACCTTGTCGAACAGGTGCCGTGGTGCGCTCAAGGTTCCTCCTGGTGGGGTGGGCGATGGGCCCGGGGGGGTCGAACACGAAGCACCCCCGGTCGCGACGGGACGACCGGGGGCACGGCGGCGGGGGCGGACCGGCTCAGTGGCGCGGACCTCCCTCGCGCGTGCCCGCGCGACCTAGCGGCAGGGTCTGGCGCTGTTGGATGGCCCTCAACCGGCGGCGCGCACGGGGTACCACGAGCATGGCCCCGAGCGTACGGGGACGAGCCGTCGCTGTCAACGCGGGCGCCGAGGCGGGGACCGCCTCAGCCGCGCCCGCCGCGCCCGACCGGCGGGGTGCCGCCGTACGGCCGGCCGAGGCTGCCGCCGGACGTGCTGGAGGCCGCGCCGACGCCGCGGGACGTCTCGCTGGGTCGCAGGCCACGCTCGGCGTTGGCGCTCGTCCCGCCGGTCCCGACCAACCGCTCGAACTCCTTCTGGTCCACCGATCGCGCGAGGCCGACCTCGAAGCTGATGACCCGCTTGATCACGAGGTCGGCCAGGCACGCGTCCATCGTGATCATGCCCATGTTGCCGCTGACCTGCATCGACGCCGGGATCTGGTGGGTCTTGCCCTCGCGGATCTGGTTGCGGATGGCGGGCGTGGCGAAGAGCAGCTCGTACGCGAGGGCGCGGCCCTCGCCGGAGACGCGCGGCAGCAGCTGCTGGGTGAAGATCGCCTGCAGGTTGTTCGCGAGCTGCACGCGCACCTGTTCCTGCTGGGCCTCCGGGAAGACGTCGATGATGCGGTCGACGGCCTCGGGCGCGGAGTTCGTGTGCAGCGTGCCGAGCACGAGGTGGCCGGTCTCGGCGGCGGTCACGGCGGCGCCGATGGTCTCGTGATCCCGCATCTCGCCGACCAGGATCACGTCGGGGGCCTGCCGCAGTACCGACCGCAGGGCGGCGTGGAAGTCGCGGGTGTCCTCGCCCACCTCGCGCTGGTTCACGATCGACTTCTTGTGGCTGTGGAAGAACTCGATCGGGTCCTCGACGGTCACGATGTGCTTGGCGGACTCGTGGTTGATGAGGTCGATCATCGTCGCCAGCGTGGTCGACTTACCGGAGCCGGTGGGGCCGGTGATCAACACCAGGCCACGCGGCAGGCGCGCGATGTCGGCCATCTCGTTGGGAACGCCGAGGACGTCGAACGACATGACCTCTTCGGAGATCGTGCGCAGGACCCCACCGACCGACCCGCGTTGCTGGAAGCAGTTGACCCGGAAGCGGCCGTGACCGGAGAGGCTGAACGAGAAGTCGAGGTCCTTGCGCTCCTCGTAGTTGCGCTGCTTCTTCTCGTCCATCATCGAGTACATCAGGCGCCGGGTGATGTTGGGCGTCAGCACGTCGTGCTCGGTCGGCCGCCACTCCCCGTGCACCTTCAGCATCGGGGGTAGGCCGACGGTCAGCACCAGGTCGGACGCGCGGCGTTCGACGGCCAGCTTGAGCAGGTCGACGATGTCCACCTGGCTCTGCGTGGACCGGATCTGGTCGGACATCGCTCGAGCCTCCTCCGGGTCACTCGGCCGTTCGGGCCAGGACCTCTTCCAGCGTGGTGACCCCTTCGAAGGCCTTCATGATGCCGTCCTCTCGAAGGGTCTTCATGCCGCGGCGCATCGCCAACTCCTTGATCTCCAGCGCCGATGCCTCCTTGACGATCGCGTTCGAGATCTCATCGTCCACCGTGAGGAGTTCGTGGATAGCGTACCGCCCGTTGTACCCGCTGCCGCCACATTTCTCACAGCCGACGCCGCGGTGCAGCTTCTTGCCGCGGATCTCGTCGGACGCCAGCCCCAGGCGGCGAAGCACGTCCGGTTCGGGCGTGTACTCCACGCGGCACTCGCGGCACACGCGCCGCACGAGCCGCTGCGCCAGCACCCCGATGAGCGACGCGGAGACGTTGAACGGTTCGATGCCCATCTCCGTGAGCCGCACCACCGCGCCGGCGGAGTCGTTGGTGTGCAGCGTGGCGATGAGCAGGTGGCCGGTCAACGCCGCCTCCATCGCGATCTTGGCCGTCTCGTGGTCGCGGATCTCGCCGACCATGATGATGTCGGGGTCCTGCCGCAGGAACGCCCGCAGGGCCCGGGCGAAGTCGAGGCCGGCCTTGAGGTTGACCTGCGTCTGGTTGATGCCGGGGATCTCGTACTCGACCGGGTCCTCGACGGTGGACACGTTCACGTCGGGCGTCGCGATGCGTTTCAGGATCGAGAACGTCGTGAACGACTTGCCCGACCCCGTCGGGCCCGTGATCAGGAACATGCCGTACGGCTTCTGGATCACGTCGGTGAACCGCTGGAAGTTGTGGTCGCCGAAGCCCAGCTGCTCGATCTCGGGGATCGAGGTCGCCTTCTTCAGCAGGCGCATGACGGCCTTCTCGCCGTACACCGTGGGAAGCGTCGACAACCGCAGGTCCACCTCGGTCGTCTTGTCCTTGTAGCGGATGCGGCCGTCCTGCGGAACTCGGCGCTCGGCGATGTTCAGGCCACCCATGATCTTGATCCGCGCCGCCAGCGCCCCGGCGGTCGCTTTCGGCATGGTCATGTACTCGCGCAGGCTGCCGTCCTTGCGCACTCGCACGACCACGTTCTCGGGACGCGGCTCGATGTGGATGTCCGACATGTCGTTGAGGATGGCCTCGCGGATGATGTTGTTGACCACCTTCACCAGCGCGTTGTCGTCGATCGCGCTGGTGTCCTCCTCCACCTGCTGGCCGCCGCCGCCGACCTCCTCGAGCATCGCCCGCGCGAGCTCGTCCATGTCGGCGCCGTCGCGGTAGAAGCGGTTGATCATCCGCATGAGCGACTCTTCCGTCGCCACCGTCGGCTGGATCTCCTTGCCGGTGATCAGCCGGATGTCGTCCAGCGCGAACACGTGGCGCGGGTCCTTCATGGCCACGATCAGGGTGTTCCCCTCGAGGCGGATCGGCATGGCCTGGTAGCGGCGCACGGTGGGCTCGGGGACCATCGTCACCACCAGCGGGTCGATCTTGACGTTGCTCTCGTCCACGTACTCGTACCCGAGCTGCATCGCGAGGCTCTTCGCCAGCATCTCGGGCGAGATCTTGCCCGACTGGACCAACGTGTCCTCGAGGCGGCCGCCGCCCGATCGCTGCTTGTTCAGGGCCTCGTCGACGTCGGCCTGCGACACGTAACCCAGGTCGATCAGGACCTCGCCGAGCGGCTTGACCTTGCCGAGCTTCGCCTGTTCCTCGAGCGCCTTGCGCAGCTGCTCGCGCTTGATCTTCTTGCTCATGAGCAGCGTCTCGCCCAGCCGACCCTTGTCGCTGGCGTACATCCGCTCGATGCGCTTCTGCACCTGCGACTCCGTGCTCCCCACGAACCGAACCGGGCGCTGCACGATGGCCTCGACGTCGCCGAGCCGGCGCGGGTCGGCGATCGCGATCACGACCTGCTCGCCCTCGAACCGCAGTGGCACCGCGCTGAACTGCACGGCGTCGAGGCGCAGCAGCTGGCTGGCGAGCCGCTCGTCGAACGCGGCCCGCTCGATGTCGGCCTCGAAGGCGAGCCCGTACTGCTCGGCGAGCAGTTCCGAGAGCTGGTCGCCGTCGAGGTGGCCGCGCTTCACGAGGATGCGGCCGATGAGCCCGCCGGTGCGCTGCTGCTCGGCGACCGCGTCCTGGAGTTCTTCCTCGGTGAGGAAGCCCTTCGCCACGGCAACCGCGCCGAGGCGCTGCGTCGTGTCGACGTGGACGTCGCTGGGCGGGGTGAGCCCGAGTTCCGGGTAGTACGTCGCGAGCGCCCAGCGGATCTCGTTCTGCAAGCCCTGGTACGGCTCGACGACGCAGCCGGAGACGTCCTCGATCTCCTCCAGGGCGAGGGCGTCGAGGGGGTCCTCGAACGCGACCCGCAGTCGATGGCCGTCGACCGCGAAGGGCAGGGCGCCGACCTCGTAGGCGGTGTCGGCGGGCACCTTGGCCAGGGCGTCGGGCATCACGTCGACCCGCGGCAGCATCACCAGCGGGATGCCGATCGACTCCTCGACGGCCCGAGCGATGCGCTGTTCGGAGATGACGCCGATCTGCACCAGCACGTCGGCCAACCGGCCGCCCACCTCGGCGTGTCGGCCGATGGCCTGCTGGAGCGCGTCGTCGCTGACGTAGCCGCGTTCCAGCAGCACGGCCCCGAGACGCTTGTCACCGATCGACAGGACGGGCACGATCACCTCCGGCGAGCACCCAGCGCTCGAGCCGCCGGACCCAACGGGTGTGGGCATGGCGGCCGGGCGTGAGCGGCGTGACGAGGACGGACGTGAGGCCGGCGCACCGCGCGCCGAGCACGTCGGTGAACAGCTGGTCGCCGATCATGGCGGTGGTCGCGGGCTCGGCGCCCAGGGAGCGCACCGCCCGCCGGAAGGCGAACGAGAACGGCTTGCCGGCGAGCGCGAACGCGGGGACCTCGAGCTGGCGGCCCAACGCCGCCACGCGCTCCGCGGTGCCGTTCGAGAGGATCGCCAAGAGCACCCCGGCGGCACGTACCTCGCGCGCCCAGGCCACCGCCTCCGGAGCCACGGGGCCATCGTCGCCCGGGACGAGCGTGTCGTCGGCGTCGACCAGCACCGCGCGCAGCCCGCGTCCGCGGAGCCAGGCCACGGTGACCTGGGTGACGTCATCGACCTGCAGGTCAGGGGCGAGCATCCGCCGATGGTAGCACCGGCGGCGCGGCGCGCCCGAGAACGGTTTCACGTCCGCGCCGGCGCGGGACTCTTCGGGGTGGACAGGTTCCGCGCGCGGTGCGACGCTCACGTCGCACCGGCGAAGGCCAGCGCGGCGTGCAGCGTCTCCAGCCAACCCTCCGGCTCGTCGGCGTACGCGTGGTGCCCCCCCTCGAACAACGCGATCCTTGCGTGCGGAAGGCGTTCCAGGGCGATCTCGGCCTGCTCGGGGTAGCTGCTGCCGTCGCCGGTCGAGCTCAGCAGCGCGACCGGCCCGCGCCACCGGTCGAGCTCTTCGACGACGTCGACGGTCCAGGGATCGCGCAGCCCCTCGGACTCGCTGGGGCCGAGCAGCACCGTCGACATCGCATGCTCCAGGCGCAGCCGCGTGGTCGGGTCGGGGAAGAGGAGCGCGTCGAGCAGCGGCTTCGCCCCGACCAAGGCGAACGCGGCGTCGGCCAGGGCCGCAGCGTCGTCGATCGGGTCGTCGGCGACGGCAGTGCCGTCGGCGCCGGAACCACCGTCGGCGACGGCGCTGCCGTCGGCGCCGGAACCACCGTCGGCGGCCCCCGCTCCCGACCGCGATCGCGCCGCTCCATGGAGCGCACGCGCCAGGCGCGGCATCGAGAGCCACGGGTTGAGCCACACCTGCCCCCGCACCACCTGCGGGTGGCGCGTCGCCGTGCGCGCCGCGACCGCTGCCCCGAAGCCATGCGCCAGCAGCGTCACGGCCGTCAGGTCGAGCGCCGCGGCGACGGCGGCGACGTCGTCCGCCAGGGTGTCGAGGTCGAACGGCGCGTCGGCGTAGCTGCGTCCGCCGCCACGCTGGTCCAGGTACACCATGCGGTACCGTTCCAGCTCCTCGCCCAGGAACTCGCGGAACGCGTGCGCCGACGCGCCGGGTCCGCCGTGGAGGAAGAGCACCGGCGGTGCGTCGGCCGGCCCCACCTGCTCGACGTAGAGGTCGGCACCCTCGCGCACGAGGTGCAGGGCCTCGTCGCGCCAGGCCTCGGTCACGGCTGCTCCGGGCGGAACCGCCAGTGGCGCGCCCCCTGCGGCACCGCTGGCGAAGCACCGCGGACCAGCAGCAGCCAGAGGTCCGCTTGGTCGACGGCCGCCAGCAGTTCGACGGCGCCGCCCGCCGCGCGCGCCTCGGCGGCGACCGGCGCCAGGGCCGCCCGGGCGCCCGGGCCCGCGAGTTCGACGAAGTGCACCTCGGCGCGCCGGTCGTCTCGTTCCACTCGTTCCACGTCCGCATGGTACGGCGCCGCCGCGCTCGGGGGCGGGGTCGTGGGCGACGCCGCCGCGCCGGCGGGCCCATGCTAGCGTCGCGCTGGAGGTCGAGCGATGCGCCCCAACCCGCCGCCTCGCCGTCCCGCCCGGCGCAGCCTCGAAGACCTGCGGCCGTACGTTCGTGACGGTCGTTACCGGCTCGGACCCCACGCCACGCGCCACGCGCTCGCCGAAGGCTTCACCGAGGTCGACGTCGTGATGACCCTGCTCCACGGGCGTGAGATCGCCCGCTACCTCGAGGACCGCCGGCTCCTCGTCCTCGGCTGGCTCCCCGCGGGCCGCCGCGTGCGGCTCCCGCTCCACGTCGTGGCGGAGTACGCGCGTCCGCGATGGGTGGACGTCGTGACCGCGTTCATCCCGCGCGACCCCCATCGGGTCGTATCGCGCCGACGCCTCGCCGAGCTGCTGCGCCCCCACCCGGAGGACCCGGACGACGTCCTGACGGTGCGCGTGGGCCGTCCGTCCGCGTCCCCGGACGCCGAGCCGTCAGGCGGCGCCTAGCGGGAAGGCCGAGCGGGCGTTCGCGTCCAGGATGGGTTCGAGGCTCCGCAGGTCGACCTCCCGCAGCCGAGCGAGTTCGGCGGCGGTGTGCCGCACGTACCCGGGAAGGTTCGGGCGGCCGCGGTGCGGCACCGGCGCCAGGAACGGCGCGTCCGTCTCCACCAGCAGGCGGCCCTCCGGCACGGCCCGTGCCGCGGCCCGGACCTCGACGGCCTTCGGGTACGTGAGGTTGCCGGCGAACGACACGTGCCACCCCAGGTCCAGGGCCACGGCGAGCAGCTCGGGATGCCCGTTGGTGCAGTGCAGGACGCCGCGGCGGTGCCCCAGGGCGCTCAGGGCGGCGGCGGCCGCGCGCGACGCGTCGTCGCGCCCCTGGGGATCGCGCACGTGGAGCACCAGCGGCAGGTCGCGGGCGGCCGCCAGGGAACCCTGCCAGGCGAACGCGTCGAGCTGCCGCACGAGGGGCACGCGGTCCCAGTACAGGTCCACGCCGGTCTCGCCGACGCCCACCACCCGCGGATGGGCGAGGGCCGCCTCGACGTCGGCGCGCACGCCCGGGTCCGACGCTTCGTCGGCGTCGTTCGGGTGGATGCCCACGACCGCGTACACGCGCGGGTCGCTCTCGGCCAGGCGCAGGACCGGGGCGAGCCGGGCGTGTTCGGTGGCGACCGTGATGACGGCGTCCAGGTCGTGGTCGAGCGCGGCCGCGAGGTCGGCGCAGCGGTCGAGGTGGCAGTGGGTGTCGATCACGCCTCAGGGTACCGGTTGCGCCCCGTGAGATTCCCGTCATGGGCGCCGCGCTACCTTCGCCGCAACGGGTCGCGGCAGGCGCCCCGGCGCGGCCCGACCGCCACCGTCCGAGAGGAGACGACGACCATGTTGACCGAACCAGCGCCACGCTCCGAGCCCATGCGCCAGCTCAGCGGGGAGGAGCTCGCGAAGATCATCGATCGCTGCGAGCAGGCGATCGCCGACGGCAGCGCCGCCCTCCCGGAGTACGAGGCCTTCGTGCTCGCCCAGCGCGAGCTCGCGCGCCGAACCTGGTCCTGATCCGCGCGGGGTGCCCGCCTCTCATCGACGGCGGCGCCCCGGATGCCATCCTGAGCGGATGGGTCGCCATCCTCGTCGTCTCGCAGCCCGCCTCGCCGCCAGCGCGAGGTGGGCTGCGTTCGTGTTCGCGGCCGGCGTGTGGGTCGCCGCCTGCGCGCCCGCGAGCGCCTCGGTCGCGGGCCCCGTTCCGGGGGGTGCGCCGGAGGGGGCGCTCACGGGTGTGCTGCCGGCGCTCGGCGCCTTCGAGGGGCTGGCCTCGTGGTACGGCCCCGGCTTCGCCGGACGACGCACCGCCAGCGGCGAGGTCTTCGACCCGGGGGCCTTGACCGCGGCGCACCGCACGCTCCCGTTCGGCACGGTCGTCCGCGTCGTGAACCTGGCCAACGGGCGCAGCGTCGAGGTGCGCATCAACGATCGCGGCCCGTTCAAGCCGGACCGCGTGATCGACCTGTCTCGCGCCTCCGCGGAGGCGCTCGACATGATCCGGACCGGTGTCGGCCGCGTGCGCATCGAACCGATCGTGGCTGGCGCCGGTGCGTTGCGGTTGGCGGTGGCCCCCGACCTCCGCGGTTTCGAGGCGCGGTCCGAGCGCCATCTCCCCGGCCAACTCCTCCTGCTCCGTTCCGAACGGCTGGCCGAGGCGGTCGTGGTGCGGGTGGTCGGTGGCGACGTCGGTTCGGGGGCCGACCTGTTCGTCGCGCCCGAGCTCTACCTGGCGCTCGGGCCGGTGGTCACGGCCCGTTCGGACTGACCGCCGCGCCGGGTCGCCGCGGCCAGGGACGCGGCGAACGCGTCCAGCTCGGCGACGTCCTCCGGGTCTCGCATGCGCCCCACGCGCTCCACCAACGCCGACCCGACCACGACGCCATCCGCGATCGCGGCCACCCGCGCCGCCGACTCGGGCCCGGCGACGCCGAACCCGACCGCCACCGGCAGGCCGCCGGCTCGGCGCGCCCTGGCGACGAGCCCCGCGACCTCGTCGGGTAACGCGGTTCGGGCGCCGGTCACGCCGGTGACCGACACGGCGTACACGAACCCGCGGCAGGCGGACGTCACGCGCGCCAGGCGGGCGTCCGTGGAGGTGGGAGCCACCAGGAACACGGTCGCGACGTCCGCCGACCGCGCCGCGTCGACGAGGCCCGGCCCTTCGTCCGGCGGCAGGTCCGGGAGGATGAGGGCGTCGACGCCGGCGGCGGCGGCGTCGCGCACGAACGCCTCCTCGCCCGTGCCGGAGGGGCCCGCGTACGCGTAGACGGGGTTGTAGTAGGTCATGAGGGCGATCGGGACGTCGCGCTCGCGGCGCAGGCGCGCCACCAACGTGAACGCGTCGCGGGTGCGGGCGCCGGCGGCGAGCGCCACCTCGGAAGCGTGCTGGATCGTCGGGCCGTCGCCGAGAGGGTCGCTGAACGGCAGGCCGACCTCGAGCAGGTCCGCGTGCCGCGCCAGGGTCAGGCCGGCGGCGAGCGAGCGCGCGGCGTCCGGGAAGCCGGCGGTGAGGTAGGGCACGAAGGCGGCGCGGCCGCCGGCCTGGGCGCGCGCGAACGCTTCGGCGACGCGGGCGACGCTCACGACGCCACCTCGGCAGTCAGGGTCGCCAGGCGCGCGACCTCGGCCACGTCCTTGTCGCCACGGCCGGAGACGTTCACCACCACGAGCGCATCGCGTGGCAGGGTCGGGACGCGCTCGAGGACGTACGCGAAGGCGTGCGCGGTCTCCAGGGCGGGGATGATGCCCTCCAGCTCGGCGACGCGCCGGAACGCGGCCAGCGCAGCGTCGTCGTCGACCGCCACGTAGCGGGCGATGCCCTCGTCGGCGAAGTACGCGTGCTCCGGACCGACACCGGGGTAGTCGAGGCCCGCGGACACCGAGTGGGCCGGTGAGACCTGGCCGTCCTCGTCGTGGAGGAGGTACATGAGGGCGCCGTGGAGGACGCCGCGGCGGCCCGCCGAGATGGAGGCGGCATGCGCGCCGCTGCCGAGGCCGCGGCCGGCCGCCTCGACGCCCACCAGCTCGGGGCGCTCGGCGGGCGGCAGGTACGCGAAGGGGGCGAACAGGCCGATCGCGTTCGAGCCTCCGCCGACGCAGGCGACGGCCAGGTCGGGAACGCGGCGGCCCTCGGCAACCTCGAGCTGGTCCATGGTCTCGAACCCGATCACGCTCTGAAGGTCGCGGACCAGGCGGGGGTAGGGGTGGGGACCCACGACCGAGCCGAGGACGTAGAAGGTGTCGCGAACGTTCGTGACCCAGTCCCGGATCGCCTCGTTGGTGGCGTCCTTCAGCGTCCGCGTGCCGCTGGTCACGGGGCGCACCTCGGCGCCGAGCAGGCGCATGCGCACCACGTTGAGCTCCTGCCGGCGAACGTCCTCCTCCCCCATGTAGACGACGCAGTCGAGCCCGAACAGGGCGGCCGCGGTGGCCGTCGCGACACCGTGCTGGCCTGCGCCGGTCTCGGCGACCACCCTGCGCTTGCCCATGCGTTGGGCCAGGAGCGCCTGGCCCACGGTGTTGTTGATCTTGTGGGCGCCCGTGTGGTTGAGGTCCTCGCGCTTGAGGTAGACGCGCGCGCCGCCGAGGGCGTCCGTCAGCCGCGAGGCGTACGTGAGCAGGCTCGGACGGCCGATGACGTCGCGGCGGAGGCGCTCGAGGTCGGCGAGGAACGCGGCGTCGGTCCACGCGTCCTGCGCGGCGGCGTCGAGCGCTTCCAGGGCAGGGATCAGGGTCTCGGGGACGTAGCGTCCGCCGTACGGGCCGAAACGGCCGCGGGCGTCGGGCAGCGGGAACACGGGCACCTCCGGGAGGGGACGGGCCGATGGTCGGGTCGGACGTGGCGGGGAGGACTCAGGCGGGCCGGGACGCCGACGGGCTTCGCCACCAGAACTGGTGACGCACCTTGAAGGCGCGGGGGGTGCGCACGCGTGCGCGAGGCCGCATGGCGGGAATCTACCGTGTCGCGCCGCGCCCGGCAACCGGTGGCGTGGCGCCGAACGGCGCGACCGCTGCAGGGTGCGTCACGGCGCGCGCAGCCAGGCGTCCAGGTCGGCCGGCCAGCGCTCCGCCGTGGCCGGCCAACGGTCCACCGGGCAGCCCTGCAGCACCTCGTGCGGCGACAGCGCCCGGGGCGCGTCCAACCACCCGACCGAGCACGCCAGGGCGCCCACGAGCTTCCGGGGGTCGAGGCCGGATGCGCGCAGTTCCGCCAACGTGGCGTCGCCTCGCCGCTTCGCCATGCGTTCGCCCGCCGCGTCGAGGAGCAGCGGCGCGTGGGCGTACTCGGGGGAGGGCAACCCCAGCAGGCGCGCGAGGGCGGCCTGCGCGCCGGTCGCGGGGAGCAGATCGTCGCCGCGCACGACCTCCGTGATCGCCATGGCGGCGTCGTCGACCACGACGGCGAACGCGTAGGCCCACAGGCCGTCGCTCCGGCGCACGACGACGTCTCCGACGTCGCGTTCGAGGTCGAAGGAGACCGGGCCGCGGTGGCGGTCGACGATCTCGACGGTTCCGGTGCCCACGCGGGCGCGCAGGGCGCTCGCGGCGCCCCGTGCCCGGCGCTCGCTCGCGAGCGCCGCGCTGCGCCGGCGCTCGACCTCGCCGTAGACGGGTCCGGTCGGACCGTGGGGCGCCGACGCCGCCTCCCGCAGGTCGCGCCGCGACAGCCAGTCCTCGGCCAGGACGCCCCGGGCGCGCAGGCGTTCGAGGGCCGCCTCGTACGTGGTGCCGCGCTCGCTCTGCCGGTACGGGCCGTGGTCCCCGCCGACGTCGGGGCCCTCGTCCCAGTCGAGACCCAGCCAACGAAGTTCGGACAGGTTGCCGTCCACGGCCGCCGGCACGGTCCGCGGTCCGTCGAGGTCCTCGACGCGCATCACGAACGCACCGCCCCGCGACCGGGCGGAGGCCCAGGCCAACAGGGCGGTGCGGGCGTTGCCGAGGTGCAACGCGCCGGTGGGCGAAGGGGCGAAGCGGCCGCGAACGGCGCTCAGAGGACACCCGCTCGGCGCATCGCCTCCTGGACGGCCGAAGCCATGTCGGTCGGGGTCGGGGCGATGACGACGCCGGCCGCCTCCAACGCGCCGATCTTCTCGGCGGCGGTGCCCTGGCCGCCGCTGATGATCGCCCCCGCGTGGCCCATCCGCTTCCCGGGCGGCGCCGTGCTGCCGGCGATGAAGGCCGCGACCGGCTTGCTCATGTGCGCGGCGATCCAGGCGGCCGCGTCCTCCTCCGCCGTGCCGCCGATCTCGCCGATGAGGATCACCGCCTCCGTCGCCGGGTCGGCTTCGAACTCCGCCAGCACGTCCACGAAGTTGGTCCCGTTGACGGGGTCGCCGCCGATACCGACGGCGGTGGTCTGGCCGAGGCCCACGTCGCTCAACTGCTTCACGGCTTCGTAGGTGAGGGTGCCGGAGCGGCTCACGACGCCCACGCGACCCGGCCTGTGGATGTAGCCGGGCATGATGCCGATCTTGCACTGCTGCGGCGTGATGACCCCGGGGCAGTTGGGCCCGATCAGCCTGGTCGCGCGCCCCGCCAGGTAGCGCTTGGCGCGCACCATGTCCTGGACGGGGATGCCCTCCGTGATGCAGACGACGAGCGGGATGCCGGCGTCGGCGGCCTCCATGATCGCGTCGGCCGCGCCCGCCGGCGGGACGTACACCACGCTGGCGTTGGCCCCGGTGGCGGCCACCGCCTCGCGGACGGTGTCGAACACGGGGAGATCGACCGCGTAGCGCCCCGGGCGGCCCGGAACGCCGCTCGGGTCGCTGTCCCCTTCGAAGCGGTGGTGGCTGCCGCCCCGGCCGGGATGGACGGCGCCCACCATGTTCGTGCCGTACGCGATCGCCTTGTCGGTGTGGAACTGGCCGACCTTGCCCAGGCCCTGGACCAGCACGCGGGTGTGCACGTCGACGAAGCGGCTCATCGGGTCAACTCCACGATCTTGCGCGCGCCGTCCTTCATGTCGGCGGCGGCCACGAGGCCGGGGATCCCGGCCCCGTCGATGATCTCTCGGCCCAGCTCGACGTTCGTCCCCTCGAGCCGCACCACCAGCGGGACCCGCAGGCCGACGTCGCGCACGGCGGCCACGACGCCGTTGGCGATCGTGTCGCAGCGCATGATGCCGCCGAAGATGTTGACGAAGATCCCCTTCACGTTCGGGTCGCGCGTGATGATCTTGAACGCGCGCGTGACGTTCTCGGTGCTGGCGCCTCCGCCGACGTCCAGGAAGTTGGCCGGCATGCCGCCCACGTGCTGGATCACGTCCATCGTGGCCATCGCCAGGCCGGCCCCGTTGACGAGGCAGCCGATCGTGCCGTCGAGCTTGATGAACGACAGGCCGTAGCCGGCCGCCTCGGCCTCGGCGGGCTCCTCCTCGTTCGGGTCGCGCAGGGCGACGACGTCGGGATGCCGGAACAGCGCGTTCTGGTCGATCCCCACCTTGGCGTCCAGGGCGACGACGTCGCCGCCGCGCGTCACGACCAGCGGGTTCACCTCGACGAGGTCGGCGTCGAGCTCGACGAACGCGCGCTCCAACGCGGTGAAGAAGGCCACGCCCCGGGCGAACGCGTCGCCCTGCAGGCCGAGCGCGAAGGCCAGACGGCGTGCCTGGAACGGCGCCAGGCCCACGGCCGGGTCGACCACCTCGCGGACGATCCTCTCGGGGGTGGCCGCCGCGACCTCCTCGATCTCCGTCCCGCCCTCGGTCGACGCCATGACGACGTTGCGGCCGACCGATCGGTCCAGCACCACCGACACGTACAGCTCGCGGGCGATGTCGACGCCCTGCTCCACGTAGAGGCGCTGGACGACCTTCCCCTCGGGTCCGGTCTGCACGGTGACCAGCGTGCTGCCGAGCATCCGCTCCGCCAGCGCGCGCACGCGTGCCTCGGCCGCATCGACGTCGGGTTCGGGGTCGCCCGAGCGCGCGTCGGCGACCACCTGCACGCCGCCCAGGTCGGGGTGCTCGAGGAAGCGGCCCTTGCCGCGCCCGCCGGCATGGATCTGCGACTTCACGACCACGACCGGCATGCCGGTGGCCTCGATGAGCGGCCGCACGGCCTCGACGGCCTCGGCGGCGCTGGTCGCCACCCGGCCCTGCGGGACGGCGATGCCGCGCGCCGCGAGGAGCGCCTTCGCCTGGTACTCGTGGATCTTCAAGGGGACCTCCTGGCACCGGGCGCGCTGCGTGGCGGCCGGCGTTCGCCCGCTGCGGTGCGCCCCAGGCTACCCGCTGGTCGCTGCCGGCGCCAAGCCGACGGCTACCTGACGGACCACCCCGGGCGCGCGCCACGCGGGCGACGCCATGGAGGTGGCTCGCGTCGTTCGGGGAGTGGCCCGCCCGCGCTAGCATGGCGCCATGATCCGGACCGCCATCGTGACCGTGTCGGACAGATCGGCGGCGGGCCGCCGAGAGGACCTCTCGGTGCAGGCCGTGCGCGAGGTGCTCGCCGGCGGCCCGTTCGTGGAGGTCGACTACCAGGTGGTCCCCGACGAGCAGGCGATCCTCCGCTCGCGGCTGCGCATCCTCACCGAGGGCGACGGTGTCGACTTGGTCCTGACGACCGGCGGTACGGGCCTGGCGATGCGCGACCGGACGCCCGAGGCGACGCTGGAGGTCGTGGAGCGCACCGTTCCCGGGCTGGTCGAGGCGATGCGGGCCGCGGGGGCGCGTTCGGACCCGCGCGCCTGGCTGTCTCGTGCGGTCGCCGGCGTGCGGCGCGCGACGCTGGTCGTGAACCTGCCGGGTTCGCCCGCCGGCGCCAAGGCGTCGTTGGCGGCCATCGTGGGCGTGCTCCCGCATGCGCTCGACGTGATCCAGGGGCGCCGGCCCGGCGGCAGTGCGGCGCCGGCCGCGCCCGACGACTGGCACGGCTGACCGATGGCGGCGCTCGTCCTGGCGTGGGTGCTGGTGCTCCTCGGGCTCGCGGCGGCGGCCGTCGGGGTCGTGCTGCCCGTCCTGCCCGGCGTGCCGCTGGCGTTGGTCGGGGCGCTGCTGGCCGGCTGGGCGACGGGCTTCGAACGCATCGACCTCGGGACGATCGCCTGGGTCGCCGTGTTGACGCTCTTGGCGCAGGGGTTCGACGTGTTGGGCAACGTCATCGGCGCCAAGCGGTTCGGCGCCGGCCGCGCAGGGCTGTGGGGCGGCGCCATCGGAGCCGTCGTCGGTCTCGTGCTCCTGCCGCCGTGGGGCTTCCTGCTGGGCGCGTTCGTGGGTGCCGCGGGCTTCGAGGCGCTGGCGGGGCGCCCCTGGCCCGAAGCGTGGCGCGCCGGCGTCGGCGCCCTGCTCGGGACGCTCGCCGGCGTGGGCGGGAAGCTGGTGGTGGTCGCCGTGATCGCGGTGGTGTTGATCGGGCGGCTGGTGACCGGATGAACCACGGGCGGCGCCGGGCGCGCCGGTTCGGCGGCCGGGTGTTGCTGGTAGCATCGCGCCGGCGCCATCCGGGCGCCGCGGAGGACGCATGGACCCCATCCTGATCTCGATCGGACCCCTGGCGCTGCGCTGGTACGGCGTGCTCATCGCGCTGGGCGCGGTGCTCGGGGCTGCCTGGTCGCTGCGCGCCGCGCGCCGCCGGGGCCTCGACGGGGAGTGGCTGCTCGACTCGGCGCCCTGGTTGGTCGGCGCTGGCATCGTCGGCGCCCGCCTGGTCTACGTCCTCACGTCGCCGTCCGCCTACTTCGGGCCCGGTGGCGAGCCCGCCCGGGCGTTGTTCGTGTGGGAGGGGGGCCTCAGCATCCACGGCGCGGTGGTCGGCGTCGTGTTGGCCCTGGTGCTGCTCGCCCGCCGCAAGCGCGCCGACGCCTGGCGCTACCTGGACGTCCTGGCGCCGATCGCCCCGCTCGGGATCATCGGTGGGCGCATCGGCAACTTCATGAACGGCACGGACACCGGTGGCCGGTTGACCGAGTGGGCGATCGGCTTCGCCTGGCCCGCGCCGGGGACGCCCACGTGGGGCGCCTTCGGCCGACTGGTCTTCGGCGAGCCGCTGTGGCAGTACGGTCCCCCGGCCTGTCGTGCGGTGCCGTTCGGCGACCCCTGCGTCGTGCATCTGACGCCCGCCTACGGCGCGTTCGTGGGGGTGCTGCTGGTGCTCGTCGTCGCGTGGGCGTTGCGGCGCACGACCGCGCCGGGCGCCGTCTTCCTTCACCTGGTGCTGTGGTACTCGTTGCTCCGCAGCGTGATCGAGGAACCGTTCCGCGACAACCCGCTGCTGCCGCAGGTGTTCCTCGATCCGGCCGGCGGCGTCGGTCTGTTCACCCTGACGCAGGTGGCCAGCTTGCCGCTGGTCCTGATCGCGGCGTACCTGCTGTGGACCCGGGGCGCGCGCGCGCGATGAGTCCCGTGCCTCCCGCCGTGGTCGTGCTGGCCGCAGGCCAGGGGACCCGCATGCGGTCGGCGCTGCCGAAGGTGCTGCACGAGGCCGCCGGGCGACCGCTCCTGGCGCACGTGTTGCGCGCGGCGCGCGCCCTCGCGCCGGCGGAGCTGCTGGTGGTCGTCGGCCACGGTGCCGATGCGGTCCGCGAGCGGTTCGCGGACGAGGGCATCACGTTCGTCGACCAGCCGGAGCAGCGAGGGACGGGCGACGCGGTGGCCCGCTGCGCCGGCGTCCTCGCCGGGCATCCCGGTCCGGTCGTGGTGTTGTCCGGTGACGGCCCGCTGCTCACGGCCGAGAGCGTCGCCCGACTGCTCGAGGCGCACCGCGACGGGGGAGCGGGCATGACGCTCCTGACGGTGGAGGCCGCCGACCCGCGCGGCTTGGGGCGGGTCGTACGGGACGCCGGCGGGGGCGTGCGGGCGATCGTCGAGGAGCGCGACGCGGACGAGGCGACGCTGGCGCTGCGCGAGGTGAACCCGGGGAGTTACGTCTTCGACGACCGGCTGTGGGGGTTCCTCGACGGCCTGGACGACGAGAACGCCGCCGGCGAACTCTACCTCACCGACCTGGTGGCGGCCTACCGGCGCGCCGGGCTTCCGGTCCGGGCCGTGCGCGTCGACGACGAGACGCGCGAGCTGGTCGGGGTGAACGACCGTGCGCAGCTGGCCCGCGCCGACCGGTTGCTGCGCGATCGCGTCCGCCGTCGCTGGCTGCACGACGGGGTGACCATGACCGACCCCGCCACCGTGTACCTGGACGACGACGTCGAACTGGCGCGCGACGTGCGGTTGGAGCCCGGCGTGGTGTTGGCCGACGCCACGCGCGTGGGGCCTGGCGCCACCATCGGCGCCTACGCCCACCTGAGCGCGTGCGTCGTGGAGACCGGCGCCGTGGTGGCGCCACACACCGTGGCGCGCCGTCGGCGGTTCGCGGTCGACTGAACCGGGACCCGGGCGTCGATCAGTCGCGGAGGACCGACCAGCCCCGCAGCCCCTCGCGCACGCCTGCGGCGTGATGGCCCGCCGCCAGGTGGACGCCCCTGCGGCCGCGCAGCCCCGCGAGTTCGGGCGCGTGGTTGCCGACGACGATCGCGCGGAACGGTCCCGTGAGCATCTCGAGGTCGTTGCCGGAGTCGCCGGCGACCGCGATCCGCCGTTCCGGGACGCCCCAGGTGCGCGCCAGCCAGCGGACCGCCCGCCCCTTGGCCGCGCGCGCCGGAAGGACGTCGATCAGGGTGCCGCGCGACGCCACCACGGTGGCCCGGACGCCGGCCTCGCGCAACGCGCGCCGCACCCGCTCGGCCGCGGCCTCGGCGTCGTCCGCCGTGTAGCTCAGCTTGAAGGGCGTCCGGGCGTCGTCGGGCTGCGCCCGCAGGCCGCGGACCCGTGCCACGGCCTCCGTGGCCGCTTCGGCGTCCCATCCGCTCCGCAGGTGGGCGGCGAACGCCGGCTCCGGGATCCACCGGGGGCCGTCGCCGGTGCCGTCGTGGCGCGCGTAGTGGATGGCGGTGCCGACGTCGCTGATCACGACGTCGGGGGCGGGCAGCGGGTGGTCACGCAGCGCCTGCTCGACGAGGGCCATGGAGCGACCGCTCGCGAGCCCGAACACCATGCCGTGGTCGCGCAGGTCGCCGGCCAGGCCATGCAGCGCCTCGACGTCGTACGCGCCGCCCTCCTCGATCAGCGTGTGGTCCACGTCGCTGACGAGCCACGGGCGTTCGGGGGCCAGGCGCGGCCGCAGGTCCGTGCGCCAGGGCGCGGCGAGGATGGCTTCGCGCGGCCGTTGCGCCAGCGGCGCCACGACCGCCTCCAGGTAACGGCTCGCGTGGGCCGACCAGGAGAAGTGCCGGCGCACGCCGTCGATGCCGGAGCGGCTGTGGTGCGCCCACGCCTCGCGGTCGGCGAGGAGGTTGCGAAGCGCCGCCTGGATCGCGGCGGTGTCGCGGGCGTCGACCAGCAGGCCGGCGTCCGTGTGCCCGATGATGTCCTTGGGGCCGCCGTGGTCCGTGGAGACCACCGGCAGACCGGACGATGCCGCTTCGATGAGCGTGATGCCGAAGTTCTCCACCAGCGCAGGGTTGATGAACACGCCGCCGCTGGCCGCCGCCAGGCGGTACAGCACCGGGATGTCGACGTCGGGCTCGTGGCGCTTGGGCAGCGCCATGCGTCCGTACAGGTCGTAGCGGTCCAGCAGCAGCAGCAGTTCCGTGAGCACCTCGCGCTCGTTGTCCTGCATCGTGCGGATGTCCCGCCGGATGCCCGCGAAGATGGCGAGGTTCGCCCGCTCCTGCAGGCCCCGGTCCTCGCCGTACGCGGTGACGAGGCCCTCGATGTTCTTGCGCTTGTCCGGGCGGCTGATGGCCAGGATCAGCGGCTTGTCGGGTTGGTTGAGGAAGCGAGCGATCTCGGTGCGCATGCGTTCCTGCGCGCGGCGCACCTCGGCGCCCGGGTCGAAGCCGGTCTCCGCGTCGCGGTCGAAGGGGTAGAAGCGGTCGACGTCGATGCCGGGCGCCAGCACCTCGAACGTGGCTTCGGGCGCGGCGTCGTACAGCTCGTAGCCCTTCTCCACCTCGTGGCGGGTGGACGCGATCACGACGTCCGCGTCGCGCAGCATGCGCTCCTCGACGCCGATCCGGTGCGCCAGGTGGTAGCGCGCCTCCATGGCGCGCTCGTCGACGCCGGCTCGGGCGAGGACGTGGCGCTTGTTGCGTCCGAGGCTGTGGCCCGTGAACACCAGAGGTACGCCCAGGCGGGCTGCGAGTTCGCGGGCCACGTGGCCGGCGTCGGCGTAGTGGCCGTGGACCACGTCGGGGTACCTGCCCTGGGACCGGAAGAGGCGCAGCGCCTCGGGCAGCATCTCGTCGAGGTACGGCCACAGCGTCTCCTTGCGCCGGTAGCGTGGCCCTCCGCAACGCAAGCGCACGATGCGAGCGCGGCCGTCGTCGTCGAGCGGTTCGATCTCGCGGTCGTAGTCGTCCGAGACGTGAGGGTCGTCGATCCTGCGGGTGAAGAGGTCGACGGCCTCGATCTCGTCGCGGCACGCCAGCGCGCGCGCCAGCTCGACCACGTACTTCGTCTGGCCGCCGGTGTCGGCGTCGCGTCCGAGCTCGAGGTCGCGTCCGCGGATCAGGCCGTGGATGCTGAACATGGCGACGTACAGGCCGTCCGGCCGGTCGTCGCGGCGGGTCGGGTCGGTGACGTCCATGGGTCGACCGTACCAGGCGTCCGCGTCCGGGGCCGTTCGCGGCGCGCGCGTGCTAGGCTCGTCGGCCGGGAGGAGCGACGTTGGCCCTGCTGCGCAAGCCTCGCGCGGTGCTCGCCCTGGAGGACGGCACCGTCTACTACGGGTACGCGTTCGGCCATCGCGGCCGCACGGTGGGCGAGGTGGTGTTCAACACCTCGATGACGGGGTACCAGGAGATCCTGACGGACCCCTCGTACCACGGTCAGATCGTCACCATGACGTACCCGCACATCGGCAACTACGGTGTCTCCGTGTACGACATGGAGTCGAACCGCCCGTACGCCCGCGGGTTCATCGTCCGCGAGTTCTCGCGTCGGTCGAGCAACCACCGCGCCCATCAGGACCTGGCGTCGTTCATGGAGCAGTACGAGATCGTCGGCATCGAGGGGATCGACACGCGTGCGTTGACCCGGCGGCTGCGGACGGGGGGCGTCGTCAAGGGCGTGATCCATCACGGTGAGGCCGACGATGCGTTGCGGGCGGAACTCGTCGCCCAAGCTCGCGCCCACGAGGACATCGATGGTCGCGACATGACGCCGGAGGTGACCACCCCGCTGCCGTACGCACGCCCGACGTTCCGCGACAACCCGCGGGTGGTCGTGATCGACTTCGGCATCAAGCACTCCATCGTGTACAAGCTCGAGCAGGCCGGCGCCGAGGTCATCGTCGTCCCGGCGCAGACCACGCCGGCGCAGATCATGGCGCTCGATCCGTACGGGCTGGTGCTGTCCAACGGGCCGGGAGACCCGGACGGCCCGCGCTACGCCCACGACACCGTGTGGCAGCTGCTGGGACTGCTTCCTACGTACGGCATCTGCATGGGCCACCAGCTCCTGGGGCTGGCGGTCGGCGGGCGCACGTACAAGCTCAAGCACGGCCACCATGGGGCCAACACGCCGGTGAAGAACGTGGTGACCGGCGAGGTCGAGATCACCAGCCAGAACCACAACTACGCGGTCGACATCGACTCCATCCCCGGGCGTCAGTTCGTCGCCACGCACCTGAACCTCAACGACGGCACGCTGGAGGGGATGGCCCACCAGCGGTACCCGGTCTTCAGCGTCCAGTACCACCCGGAGGCGAGTCCGGGCCCGCACGACGCCAGCTACCTGTTCCGCCGGTTCATCGCGGAGGTGAACGCCTTCGAGGGTGCGACGGCGGTGCCCGCGGCGCAGCGGGCCGGGCTATGAGCCGTCGCCGACCGAGCTCGGGTCGTCGTCGGCCGAGTCCAGCCAGAGCGTGAAGGGGCCGTCGTTGACCAGCTCCACCTCCATCGCTCGGCCGAAGGCGCCGGTGGCCACCGTGGCGCCCGCGCGGCGCAGGGCCGCGACCAGTTCCGCGTAACGCGCCTCGGCGACGGCGGCGGGAGCCGCGCGCGAGAACCCCGGCCGTCGTCCGCCGGACAGGTCGCCGAAGAGCGTGAACTGCGACACGACCAGCAGCTCGCCGCCGACGGCCGCCAGGTCCAGGTTCGTCCGTCCCTCCGGATCCGCGAAGACACGCATGGTCAGGAGCTTGCGCACCGCCCATGCCACGGCGCGGTCGCCGTCATGGGGCGCGACGCCCACGAACACCACCAACCCACGCCCGATGCGGCCGACGACGGCGTCGCCGACGACGTCGCCGACGCCGACGACGTCGCCGACGACGCGGACCTCCGCGCGGGCGGTGCGCTGGACCAGCAGGCGCATCCTCAGCTCCCGTCGGCGGACGGGGACGGGTCCTCGGCCGCGACGTCCGACGCCGCCAGGGCGGCGAGGCGCCCCTGGAGCTCGCGGCGCGCCGCGTGCAGCGCGTCGCGCTCCGTCGGGTCCAGGTGTCCCAGCGTCTTCTCGGCCAGCATGTCGAGGAGGGAGAGGCTCCGTTCCGCGGTGGAGCGCGCGAGCACGCCGTCGCGCGCGAGGCGGGTCAGCACGGGCGACCCGAGCTCGCCGAGCGCGGCCTCGGCCGACGAGCGCAGGGCGTGGACGAGTCCGATGAAGCGGGGGTCGGGCACGCGGCCACCTCCGGGAGCGTCAGAACAGAGGCGTGGCGGCGGCGGTGTCGATCACCAGGGGTCCGCGCTTCGGCCCGAGCTCCAGCAGGACCGCCTTGAGGGCCTTCACGTCCTGCCAGGTCTGCCATTTGGGAGAGCCGGCCTCGCGGCTCGGGTTCCGCAGGAGGTACGCCGGGTGGTACATCGGCAAGACCCGCACACCATGCCACTCCGCCCACTGACCGCGCAGGCGGGTGATCCCCTCCTTCGAGCCGAGGAACCACTGGGTGGGCACGTTGCCGAGGGTGACGATCACCTGCGGTCGCACGCAGCGGATCTGGTCGACGAGCAGCGGCACCGACGCGGCGATCTCCTCCGGACGTGGGGTGCGGTTCCCCGGCGGTCGGAACTTGACCATGTTCGTGACGTACACCTCGTGCCGGTCGATCTCGACGGACGCCAGCACGCGGTCCAGCAACTGGCCGGCGCGCCCGACGAACGGTCGACCGCTCAGGTCCTCCTCCTCCCCCGGCGCCTCTCCGACGATCATCGTGTCGGCGTCCGGGTCGCCGTCGCCGAACACCAACCGGTCGGACAGGTCGGCGAGCGCGGGCGGCCGTTCGGCCGCCCGCGCCTCGAGTTCCTGCAACGTCACGGGGTCTCTGCGGCCCGGTCTTCGTCGTCCTCGGGTACCTCGACGCCGGGCAGGGCCGGCCGCAGGTTGCGGGCCTCGCGTCGCACCTTCGGTTCCAGTCCGATCATCAGGAAGAAGTTCTCGAGCGCGTTCTCGCGTGCCCGCAGCTCCACGTGCGCGGGATCGTCGCTGCCGGTGGCGAAGGGCAGGTTGCGGTAGGCATCGAGCGCAGCCTGGACGACGTCCTGCGGGCTGCCGCGCTCGGCGATCGCGGTGAGTTCGGCGTAGACCTCGCGCCGGGCCTCGGCGTGGCGCAGGGCGGCGTCGGGGTTGGGCGTCTCGGGCGCCCTCAGGACGTCCTGCTTCGCGATGCGTCGGTAGTGCTTGAGGCCTCGGACGATGTCATCCGAACTCAACACGACCCGTACCTCCATGGTGGCTCCTCCTCCGGCGGGGGTGGGTCCGCCGGTCCCCTTCCAGTCTAGGCCGCCCCGCGGCCCGGCGCCGCGCGGTCGGGACGACGTCGCCGACCGGTATGTCCGGTCGGCGGTGGGTACGTCGTCAGGCACGCAATGGCCTCCCCACGGGGGGTGGTGGGACGGCACGCTCCCGCTCCAGCACCTCGCCGCCGAAGCGGCGCAGCTCTCCGAGCTCCGCCTCGTCCGAGCGCCAGGCACAGGACGGGCACTCGTACTCGTCGAAGCCCTCGTCGTACGTGAAGCGCCAACTGGGCGCGGCGCCGCACGCGGGGCAGGGGGGACCGTCCGCGTGGCCCTCTGCGTCGAACATGCCCTACGGTACCCTGCCGACGCCTGCTAGCGTGGGGTATGCCGTCCCTCGACGTGGCTCGCGTGCGCCGAACGTTTCCGGCCCTCCGGGCCGGTGAGGTGGTGTACCTCGACAACGCCGCCGGCGCGCAGGTGCCGGATCGAGTGGTGGATGCCGTGACCGAGGCCCTCGCGGCGCACCAGGTCAACCGCGGCGCCGCCTACGGGCCGAGCCGCCGCGTGACCGCCCGCAAGGAGGCCGTCCGGGCCCGTACGGCGGACTTCGTCGGCGCGCCGGAGGGGGCGCTGGTCGCCTTCGGAGCGAACGCGACCACGCTGCTGACGCTGGCGGCTCGCTCGGTCGGCGACGCGCTGGCGGTCGGCGACGAGGTGGTCGTGACGGCCCTCGACCACCACGCCAACGTCGACCCGTGGCGGGCGCTCGCGGCCCGGGGCGTGGTGGTGCGGACCTGGCGTCCGCGCCCGCCGTTCGGTGTGCTGGAGGTCGAGGACCTCCGCGCCCTGCTGGGCCCGCGTACGCGCCTGGTGGCCTTCACGGCGGCTTCCAACGCGCTCGGCACGCGCACCCCCGTGGCGGAGGCCGCCGCGGCCGCGCGCGCCGCAGGAGCCTGGACGATGGTGGACCTGGTGCACGCGGCGCCCCACGACCTGCCGGACGTCGCGGGGAGCGGCGTGGACCTGGCGGTGTTCAGCCCCTACAAGGTGTTCGCGCCGCACCTCGGCGTCCTGGTGGTGGGTCCTTCCGTGCGAGACCGGTTGGCGCCGCCCAAGCTGGCCTTCCATGCGGCGGACGAGCCGCAGGCGTGGGAACCTGGCACCCAGTCGCACGAGGCCATCTTCGGTTGGGGCGCCGCCCTCGACCACCTGGCGGCGCTCGGTCGCGACGTGGCCGGCGCCGCGGCCCCGGCGGCCGAGCGAGACGCTTGGAGGGCGGCGTACGAGGCGATCGCCGCCCACGAGTCGGTCCTCTGCGAGCGGCTGTTGCGCGGCCTGGACGGCCTCGGGTTCGAGCGGTACGGACTGCCGGGAAGCGAGGCCCGGACGGCGACCGTCGCCTTCAACCACCCGGACCTCGCGGCCGACCGCGTGGCCACCGCGCTGGCGGACGCGGGCGTCGCCGTAGCCGCGGGCCACTTCTACGCCTACGACCTGGTCCTCGGCGAGCTCGGGTTGGCCACGCGCGGCGGGGCCGTGCGTGCCAGCGCCGTGCACTACAACGACGAGTCGGACGTGGACGCCTTGCACGCGGCGTTGGCTGCGCTCTGAACCGGCCGCGTCGGCGCCGGTCCGGTCCGCCCGGGCGGGGGAGAACGGCGCGTCGGCGGCGCAGCGCGTTCAGGTCCCCGATGGGTCGCGCAACAGCGACCGGGCATGCCGCATCGCCTCGTCGCCCTCGTCGCCCGCCAGCATGCGTGCCAGTTCGCGCACCCGGTCGTCGCCGGAGAGGGCGGTCACGCGGGTGCGCGTGCGGCCACCCGCCTCGTCCTTGTCGACCCGCAGGTGGTGATCGGCGAACGCGGCGACCTGGGCCAGGTGGGTGACGACCAGCACCTGGCGACCACGGGAGAGGCGGGCCAGCGCCTCACCCACGGCGCGTCCGCTGCGGCCGCCGAGGCCGGCGTCGACCTCGTCGAACACGAGCGTGGCCAGGTCGCTGCCGGCCGCGGTGTGCAGCGCCAGCATCACGCGCGACAGTTCGCCGCCGGACGCGACCTCGCGTAGCGGCGCCGCGGGCTCGCCGACGTTGGCGCCGAAGCGGAACGCGACGCGTTCGGCGCCGTGCGGGCCCACCTCCGGGCGCGCCTCCAGGTCGATCTCGAACCGCGCGTTCGGCAGCGCCAGGCGCCGGAGGACCTCCTCGACGGCGGGGGCGAGGTCCGCAGCTGCTCGCGAGCGCCCCTGCGACAGGCGTCCCGCGGCCGCGGCGAGGCGCGTGCGCGCGTCCGCGAGCCGAGCTTCCCAAGCGGCCACGTCGGCCTCGCTGCTCTCCCAACGCGCCAGCTCCGTCGCCATCCGATCGCGCGCCGCCAACACCCCGGCGACGCCGTCGCCGTACTTGCGCTCGAGCGCGTCGATGCGGGCGCGCCGGGCCTCGGCCGCGTCGAGTTCGCCTGGCTCGGCCTCCAGGCGCTCCAGCGCCGCCTCCAGCTCGCGGGCCACCGCCTGGGTCGCGGCGAGCGCGTCGGCGGTCTCGTTCACCAGCGGCGCCAGGACGACGTCGTGCCGAGACGCGGCGGCGAGCGCGCGCCAGGCGCTCGCGAGGAGGTCGGCCGCGTTGTGCTCGGCGACGGCGAGCGCGGACAGGGCCTCGGCGACGCCGGCGCGGACGCGCTCCAGATGCCTGAGGGTGGCCAGCCGGGCGTCGAGCGCGGCGTCCTCTCCGCACTGGAGGTCGGCGGCGTCGATCTCGTCGAGTTGGTACCGGAGCACGTCGAGGCTGCGCGCCCGTTCGCGGGCATCGGCCCGCAGCGCGGCGGTCCGGGCCGCGGCCTCCTGTTGGGCGCGCCACGCGTCGGCGACCTCGCGCGCGGCGGCGACGGCCTCTGCGTCCAGGTGCCGGTCGAGCGCGGCCCGCTGTTCGCCCGGATCCAGCAGCGTCCGGAACGACTGCTGGCCGAAGATGCCGAGCCGCGGCGCCAGCGCCGCCTGCAGTTCGCCGACCGTCACGACCACGCCGTCGACCCGCACGAGGTTTCGTCCCTCGCGCACGATGCGGCGCGATGCGACGAGCTCGGGTGGCTCGCCCCAGGTGGCCTGGACCACCGCGGCCTCGCTGCCGGAACGCACCACGCCGGCGTCGGCCCGGTCGCCGGCCAGGAGGGCCAGCGCATCGACCAGCAGCGACTTGCCCGCACCGGTCTCGCCGGTCAGGACGTTGAGGCCCGGAGCGAACCCGACCGTGACCCTGTCGGCGATCGCGAAGTCGAGCAACTCGAGCGAACGCAGCACGGTGACCATGCTAGCGCGCTCGCCGATGGCGCCTGAGGTGACCGCGGCCGGCGCCTAGGGAAGGCCCGCCAGCTCCAGGGCCACCTCGCCGAGGAGGCGCTCCTCGGCCTCGGCCAGCGTCGCGCCTTCGAGGGTGGCGCCAGCCGCTGCGTCGTGCCCGCCACCGCCGAGCGCCTGGCAGACTCGGCGGGCGGAGACCCCGCCGCGCGACCGGACGCTCACCTTCACGGCGGCGCCGCGCTCCTTCAGGATGGCGGCGACGCGCGCGCCCTCGGCGTACCGCAGCAGGCCGACGAAGTCGTCGGCATCGTCCTCGCTGTCGCCGATCGCGTCGCGCATCGCCTGCGTGAGGTCGACCAGGGCCACCTCGCCGCCGAGCCGGAAGCGAACCGTCGCCATGACCTGGGCCAACATCCGGTAGTAGTCCGGGTGGCGCCACTGCAGTCGGTCGGCGAGTTCGGCGTACGCGACCCCGGCGTCGATGAGGCGGCCCGCCCGCTCCAGCGCGCGCCGGTCCGTGTTGCCGAAACGGAAGTGGCCGGTGTCGGTCAGCAGGCCGGCCAGGCACGGGGTGGCGAGGTCGGCGTCCCAACCGACGCCCAGGGCGTCGACCACCTCCGCGACCATGAGGGTGGCCGAGGCGTACGAGGGGTCGACCCACGCGATCCCGTACCCGGGGTTGCTGGCGTGATGGTCGACGTTGACCAACGGGGCGCGGATGGGTTCGGCGCCATCGCGGTCGGCGGCGCGCGCCTCGGACGCGCTCCCGGGTTCGGGTGCGAGGCCGTCGGCGCGGCGAGGATCGCCGTCCAGAACCACGACCAGGGCGCGGGCCGGACGCGCCATCGGCGCCGGCGTCAGGTCTCCGTCGTGGACGAGGAAGCGCAGGAAGCGGGGCGGTGGCGCCATCGGCGCGAATACCTCGCGCCCCAGCCTGCGCAGGGCCCGAGCCAGGGTCAGCACGCTGCCCAAGGCGTCGCCGTCGGGATCGACGTGGGCGAGGAGGACCAGTGGGCCCTCGTGGGCGAGGAGCGCCTGCGCGATCCGACGGGCCGGGTCGCCGCCGGCGGGGGGGTGGGTGCCCATGCAGCGGAGGATACCAACAGCGCCCCGCGGCTCGGCCGGCGAGTTCCGACGGGACCGCGGCAGCAGTGTCGGACGGGTCGCGGTCTGGTGGACGGCGACCGCGTATCGTGCGCCATGTTCGACCCGTGGCGTCACCAAGGAGCTGCCCAGGCGGACGCGACCCGCGTGCGTCGGCCGCGGCTGCGCCCGACCACCTTCGTGCTGTTGGCCGCGTTGGTCGCGTTCGCGTGGCCGTTCCTGTCGCGGCCCGAGCCCGAGGTCCGGCTCGCGCAGGCACGGCCGCCCGAGGTCGTGGCGCCGACGGGCGACCTCGCGGCCGCCTTCGAGCTCGCCCGGCCCGCGGCGCTGCGCATCGAAGCGCGCTGCCTGACCCCGGTCGGAACGCGCCAGGTCCTCGGCGTCGGGAGCGGCTTCTTCTTCCGGCCCGACGGCGCGGTCCTGACCGCGTACCACGTCATCGACGGCGTCGGGAGCGTGCGCGACTGTCCGCCGACGTACGTCGGCGTCGACGCCGGCCGGCGGGAGTTCGCGCTCGAGCTGGTGGGGTTCGACGCCTACATGGACCTGGCCGTGCTTCAGGCGGACGTCGGCAGCGAGCAGGTGCCGTTCGTTCCGCTCGCATCGGCCCTCCCGAACCCAGGCACCGGCGTCGTGGCCATCGGCAACTCGCGCGGCGACTTCCTGGCCGCGCGGGCGGGGAGGATCACGCGCCTCGGGGTCCGCTCGGCCCGGGCCGACTTCGCCGACGACACCATCGAGATGACCAACGCCCTGCAGCCCGGAGACAGTGGCGGCCCCGTCGTGACCTCGCGAGGCGAGGCGGTCGGGGTGGTGTCGTACATCTCCACGAACCCGGGCGGCATGCGCTCGGACGTGCCGCTCCCGCCGTTCCTCATGGGTCTCGCCCTGCCGATGGAGTTCGCGGCGTACGCGGTTCCGGTCACCTCCGGGTCCGAGCTGGTGGCGGCGCTCACCGAGGGCGCCCAGCGCGACGTGCCGGTGATCGGCTTCACCTGGCAGGCGGGGTTCGATTACGACCCGGGCACCTGGGACGTCGACCTCGGTCCGCGTCGCGGCACGATCGTCGGCAGCGTCGCCCCCGACGGCCCGGCGGCACGCGCCGGACTGCGTTCGTACGCCGTCGTACCCGTGCTCGACGAGTCCGGGGCCCGTGTGGGCGGCGTGGTCGAGGCCGACGTGATCGTGGCGATCGACGGCGTCCCGACGCCGACGTTCGAACGTCTGCTGGCCGTGGTCCGCGGGAAGGAGATCGGCCAGGTGGTCGAACTCACCGTGCAGCGCGGTCCCGCGACGTACAGGCTGCCGCTGGAGCTCGGCGCGCGGCGCACCGTGTTCGCGGCGCATCGCTGAGACGCGCCACGCCACCATGGGCGGCGCCCCCCGACGGGGGATCGGGGGGCGCTCAGGGGGGTGCCTCGGGTGGGGGACCCGAGGCGGGCCTCGAGGGGGGGCTCGAGGCCGGGGTGCCCCGGGTGGGGGACCCGGGGTGGTGGGCGATGGTGGATTCGAACCACCGACCTCGTCGTTATCAGCGACGCGCTCTAACCGACTGAGCTAATCGCCCCCACGCAGGCGCGCGGCGACGTGCACGCGAACCGAACCGGAGTGTACCCGCGGCCCACGAAGGGTGTCAACGCGACGGGTAGCATGCGCGCATGGTCGAGATCCTCCACCTGGCCAAGCCCCGCGGGTTCTGCGCGGGCGTGGTCATGGCCATCGACGCGGTCGCCCGCGCCGCCGCCGAGAACACCGCGGCCGGCGACGGCGACGTCACCGTCTACCACGCCATCGTGCACAACCAGACGGTCGTGGACCGCCTCGCCGCCGAGCACGGCGTTCACTTCGTCGAGGACCTCGCCGACCTCGCCGAGGTGCGCGCGCGGGCGTCGGGTCAGGGTCGGCGCGTCTCCGATCTCGTCGTCTTCAGCGCCCACGGGGTGAGCCCGGCGGTGCGCGCGGAGGCCGCCCGGCGCGGCCTCACGACGCTGGACGCGACCTGCCCGCTGGTCACCAAGGTGCACACGGAGGCGAAGAAGTACGCCCGGCTCGGGTACCACGTACTGCTGATCGGCGACTCCACGCGCCACCAGGAGGTGATCGGCACCTTCGGCGAGGCCCCGGAGGCCACCACCGTGGTCAGCGTCGTCGGCAACCGGCACCACGACCCGGGTCTCGCGGATCCCCGCACGGTCACGGTGCCCGACCCGCAGCGGGTGGTGGTCCTGACGCAGACGACGCTGTCGGTGGACGACACCATGCGGACGATCGAGATCCTGCGCGAACGCTTCCCGAGCCTGGTCGTGCCGGCCCGCGACGACCTGTGCTACGCGACCAAGAACCGCCAGGACGCCGTCAAGGAGATCGCCCCGCGCGTCGACGCCTTCGTGGTGGTGACCAGCGCCAGCTCGTCGAACGGCATGCGCCTGCTGGAGCTCGCGGACGACCTCACCGGCCGCGCGTTGCGGGTGGAGGGGGTCGCCGACCTCGATCCGGACTGGTTCTCGGGGGTTCGGCGCGTCGGCGTCACGTCGGCGGCATCGACCCCCGACGACCTCGTGCAGGACGTCGTCGGGTGGTTCCGGGCGCGCAACCCCGCCTTGCGCGTGGTGGAGGAGGGCGAGTGGGAGGACATCGAGTTCCGCCAGCCGAAGCGGGTGCCGCCGCCGGCGCGCCCGCCGCTCGCGGACGGCTGATGCCCGGGCGCAGCGACGCCGCGCCGGACGTCCGGATGGCTTCGAGCGGGGACGCCGGATCGGCGCGCGGCGTGCCGCGGCCGCTGTCGGTCGCGCCGATGCTCGATTGGACCGATCGCCACTTCCGGCGTTTCCTGCGCGGTCTCACCCGCCGTACGCTGCTGTACACCGAGATGGTCACCGCGGCCGCCGTTCTGCACGGCGATCGCGAGCGTCTGCTGGGGTTCTGCGGGTGCGAGCGGCCGGTCTCGGTGCAGTTGGCCGGAGACGATCCCGACGCGCTGGCCCGAGCGGCCGCGATCGCCGTCGCCTTCGGGTACGACGAGGTGGGCCTCAACGTCGGGTGCCCCAGCGAGCGTGTGCAGCGGGGTCGATTCGGCGCGTGCCTCATGGCCGAGCCGGACCGGGTGGCGGCGATCGTGGGCGCGATGCGCGCCGCGGTCGACGTGCCGGTCACGGTGAAGCACCGCCTCGGGATCGACCACCTCGACGACGACGACCACCTTCACGCCTTCGTCGCGGCGCTGGCCGGTGCGGGCGTCGACCGCGTCGTGGTGCATGCCCGCAAGGCCTGGTTGCGTGGGCTCTCGCCCAAGGAGAACCGCACCGTGCCGCCGCTGCAGCCCGATCGGGTGCTCGCACTGAAGGCTGCGTTCCCCTCGCTGCGCGTGGAGTACAACGGCGGGGTCCGAACGTTGGACGAGGCGTCGGTCTGGCTCGCGCGCCTCGACGGCGTGATGATCGGGCGGGCCGCCATCGAGGACCCGTACCTGTTGGCGGATGCCGACGCCCGCGTGTTCGGCGAGCTCGGATGCGCGCCGTCCCGGGCCGAGGCGATCGCGGCCTACTTGCCGCACGTGGAGGCGGAGCGAGCGCGTGGCGTGTCCTGGATCGCGCTCATCCGGCCGTTGCTGCCGCTCGCGCGGGGCCTCCCCGGCGGGCGGACGTGGCGGCGCGTGCTCAGCGAGGGGGCGACCCGCTCCGATGCGGGTCCGGAGAGGATCCTGGCGGCGCTGCGCGCGCTCCCACCGGAAGCGCGCGACGCCCGCGGCCGCGCGGCCGCCCCCATCCCAGCGCCGGAGGCTGCCGTGCGGTTGGTAGAGTGCCGCGCATGACGGGACCCTGCTGGGTGCGCGGGATCCGCGGCGCGACCACGGTCGACGAGGACCGGGCCGATCTCGTGCTCGCCGCCACCCGTGAACTGCTGACCGAGATGCTCGCGGCGAACGGCATCGATGACTACGAGCCGATCGCCGCCATCTTCTTCACGGCCACGCCCGACCTGGTCTCCACCTTCCCGGCGGAGGCGGCGCGCGAGCTCGGCATGTCGCGGGTGCCGCTGATCTGCAACCAGGAGATCCCGGTCCCCGGCCGCCTCGGCCGAGCCGTGCGCGTGCTGCTGCAATGGAACACCACGAAACGCCAGGACGAGATCGTGCACGTCTACCTGCGCGGTGCGCGAGCGCTGCGTCCCGACCTGGTCTCCGCCCAGTAGCGAGCGGGGCGGCCGGGCCCGGTCCCGCCGCCGGTGCCGCGGTCCGCCGCAAGATCACCGTACGCCGATGGACGACGGAGGGCGTGCCGCGGCAAGACGAACGCGCGCCCCGTTGGGGCGCGCGCGGCGATCGGTGTTCTTCAGCGCTTGGGACGCTGCTGGCGTCGGATGTCGGCAAGCCGGGTTTCGATGAGCTCGCGAAGCATCAGGGTGGGGAACAACATCGGCAACCTCCTACGAAGATAGTATCGGTTGTGGGCGATGTTGTCAAGTCCCATATCGGCCTACGGCGATGAAGGTGCCGCGCCCCCGCCGTTGTCGTCGTCGGATCCCTCGAGCACCGCCTGCTCGAACCCCGCCAGCAGCCGGTGCAGCGCGTCGCGGTCCACCCTGTGGTGCGCCTTGTTGCCGCGACGCTCGAGCTCCACCAGGCCCGCCTCGCGAAGCAGCCGCAAGTGACCGCTGACCGTGGGCTGGCTGACACCGAGCTGCTGTGCCAGGTCGCCCACCGTGAGCTGCATGCCCTCGAACCGCGCGATCAGCGCCAGCAGCATCGAGCGCGTGGGGTCCGCGAACGCCTTCATGCGGGGCGCCAGTTGCGCGACCCTCCGCGCCGTCACCTCGTGCACGTGCTCGGCCTGCAGACCGAAGCCGATCACCACGGTGCCGTCGACGTCGAACACGAAGCCGCCGGCCAGCGCCATGCCGAGCGGGACCAGCAGCACGGTGCCCTCCGTCTCGGCCTTGCGGATCGACGCCGCGGCGCCCTCGAACTGCGAGAAGTGATGGCGCGGGAGAGCCGCCAGGGCGCCCGATCCGGCCCGCACCTCGGCCAACGCGGCCGCGACGGCGGCCTCCACCGCGCCGCGCCGGTCCCGCTCCCACACCGGCCCGAGCACGCGCCACAGCGCGCGGTGGGCGACGACCCATGCCTCCGCCGCTCGCGGGTCGCGCAGCAGGGCGATCCGCGCGGTCACGTGCGCCACGTCCTCGTGGTCGGCCGCCTGGCGCGCACCCGAACCCTCGGCGGCGTAGCGCGCGGCGAGGCCGGGAAGGTCGCGCAGGAATCGCTCGGGGTCGGGGTCGCGCGCGTAGCCGTAGCGGATCGCCAGCACGAACGCCTCCGCGCCGGTGCCCGGCAGGCCGTGGTCGGGCCAGAAGCTGGCCACCGCCCGGAGCGTCTCCGGAGCGTCCGCCGCGTACCGTCGGAACCACGCCGGGGGCGCGCTCCCCGGACCCGGCGGGACGCCCCGCTTCGTGACGAAGAACGCTGCGTACGCCATCTCGAGCACCGGAGACGCGCACGCGTCCACCCGGCCGGTCTCGCGAGCCGGGGCGCGGAAGGTCAGGATGGGGTCGTCGGGGTCCATAGGCACTCGCCTATGGTAGCACGGGGCCTAGTCCTCGTCGCGCCACTCGCGGACCGGTAGGAGGTCGCCGCCCTCGACGACCGCGTTCGTCACCTTGTGCCCGCGGTTCATGGTGACTTCCAGCGTGGCCTGGTCGAGGGTCTTGGAACCGACCAGCACCTTGCGGACGAAGTAGCCGCCGGCGACGCTGCTCATCTCACTCGTCTTCGAGAGGCGAACGCGGATGACCTCGCCGCGCCGGTTCGTCCGGACGCGGGCGTGCAGCGCCTGGCCGTCGTCCCGGAAGCGGGGGTCTTGGCGGCGGAAGATGCCGAACACGCTCCGAGTGTACCGTACGCGCATGGCGGAGCGCATCGAGCCGATCGATCTGTTGCGGCGAGCGTTCGGCGACGCCGTCGCCGCCGCGCATCCGGGCGCGGCCTTGCGGGGCCGACTGCCGGCCGCCCCTCGTGGGCGCCTCGTCGTCGTCGGGGCAGGGAAGGCGGCGGCGGTCATGGCCGCCGCGGTGGAGGCCGCGTACCCCGCCGAGGTCGACGTCCGCGGGCTCGTCGTGACCCGCCGCGGTCAGGGCGCCCTGGGGTCCGGCCGCATCGAGGTGGCGGAGGCGTCACATCCGCTGCCCGACGAAGCCGCTGCGGCCACGACCGAGCGCATGCTGGCGCTCGTCGACGCCGCGGGTGCGGACGATCACGTGCTGGTCCTCGTGTCGGGAGGCGGTTCGGCGCTGCTGGGCGCCCCGGCCGGGCTGTCGCTCGCCGGCCTCCGCCAGGTGGCCGACGCCCTCCTGCGCAGCGGCGCCGACGTGCGCGAGATGAACGTCGTTCGGCGCCGCCTGGGCAAGGCCGCCGGCGGCCGGCTCGCGGCGCGTGCCTGGCCCGCGCCGGTCACCGCGTTGGTGGTCTCCGACGTCGTCGGCGACGACCCGGCCGACGTCGCGAGCGGGCCGACGACGCCGGACCCGACCCACGACGCGGACGCCGTACGCGTCCTCGACCGCTACGCGATCGACGCGCCCGAGGCGCGCGCGCGGCTCGCCGCCGGCGCCGTCGATCCCGCCCCTCCGGCCGACGACCCGCGCTGGCGGACGGTCCGCACGGAGATCGTGGCCTCCGCCCGAGCAGCGTTGGACGCCGCGGCGGCCCGCCTCCGGGCCGCCGGTTGGCCCACCTTCGTCCTGGCCGACGACGTCGAGGGAGAGGCGAGCGCGGCGGGCGCGTGGCACGCTGCGGTCGTCCGCAACCTGCTGGCGGGTCGCGGCGCCGTGGCGCCCCCGTGCGCGCTGGTGAGCGGGGGAGAGACCACGGTCACCGTGCGCGGGAACGGCCGCGGCGGCCGCAACACGGAGTTCGCCCTCGGCCTGGCCCTCGGCCTGCCGGACGGCGCGCCGGTGTGGGCGTTGGTGGCGGACAGCGACGGCATCGACGGACGCGGCGACCACGCCGGCGCGCTGCTCATGCCGAGCGTCTGGCAGCGGTGGGACCGCGGGCGCGCCCGTGCCGCGCTGGCGTGCAACGACAGCGCCGGCTTCCTCGACGACGTGGGTTCGCTGCTGGTCACGGGGCCGACCGGAACGAACGTCAACGACGTTCGTCTGGTCCTGGTCGGAAGGCCGTCGGCAGGCTAACCTCGTGGGCGTGCCCCGTCGCCTCGCAGCCCTCGACCCCGAGGGGGTCGCCCGCGCGGCCGCCTCCGCCGCGGCCGCCTGGCGGTCCGGACGCCTGGTGGCGTTCCCGACCGAGACCGTCTACGGACTCGGCGCGGCCGCCAGGGACCCCGCCGCGGTCCGCCGCGTGTTCGAGGCCAAGGGCCGCCCCGCGGACCATCCGCTCATCGTCCACCTCGCCGCCGCCGACCTCCTGCCGGCCTGGGCGGCCGCCGTCCCCGACGACGCCTGGCGTCTGGCGCAGGCGTTCTGGCCCGGCCCCCTGACGCTGGTGCTCGCGCGCCGGAGCGACGTGCCGCAGGAGGTCACCGGCGGCCAGTCGACCATCGCCCTGCGCGTTCCGGCGCACCCGGTCGCTCGAGCGCTCCTGGTCGCGTACGGCGACGGCGTGGCCGCGCCGTCCGCCAACCGCTTCGGTCGCGTCAGCCCCACCAACGCCGACCACGTCATCGCGGACCTGGCCCACGTGCCCGACCTGCTGGTCGTCGACGGCGGCGCCTGCGACGTCGGCCTGGAGTCGACCATCGTCAGCGTCGGCGCCGACGGGCCCCGGATCCTGCGCTTGGGCGGCGTGAGCGCGGACGCCGTGGCGCGCGCCCTCGGGTGGGCCGACGCGACCGGGCTCTTCGCCGTCCGGAACGACGCGCCGCGTGTGCCCGGCGCGCTCGCGCGCCATTACGCGCCCGCCACGCCGACGCGCGCCGTGCCGTCGGGTGCGGGCGCCACGGCCCCGCCCGACGTCGCCGTCCTCGCACGCACGCCGGCACCGGCCGGTCGCGCCGGTCCTTGGCGGGCACTCGGCGACGACCCCGTGGCCGCCGC
>ERZ869909.435-NODE-435-length-50714-cov-11.728914_pt1 | contig 50714 bp, 48 predicted proteins | sample MGYA00520892_ERZ869909 | MGnify/ENA primary metagenome ERZ869909 (study PRJEB32215, sample SAMEA104723947) | bioreactor metagenome | biome: bioreactor; feature: anaerobic bioreactor; material: water | place: China | collected 2015-03-12 ... | reverse complement strand
ATTTTGGAGAAAAAATCTTCGAAAGAGTTGTTATTGCTAACATTACAGGATTATGATACTTAACGGATATTCAAAAATAAATTCAGCAAATGATGCCAGATAGGCATTGGGATTTGGTTTTTTATACAAATTGATTTTGATGGTGTCCGGGTTCAGGTCAAACTGTTGCTCAAATTTGCTTGCCAATTGGGGAGGCATTTTTTTGTAAAAATAATCTTTGATAAGTCGTTTTCCGAAATAGTTTCCGCTGGCTTCATCCATAATACTGTAGCCTAGTGACTCTACATTGGTGGTAGTGTTTTTCCCATCAAAATAGCAGCAGTTTGAACCGGTACCTAAAATACAGATGATTCCGGGAGCAGCTGTAACGGCCAGGGCAGCCGCGAGCATATCATCTGCAACAGTGATTTTAGCCCGGTCAAACAATTTGTGAAGGACATTGTACAGGGTTTGCCGGGGGGTAACAGTTCCACAGCCGGCACCGTAGAAATCAAGCACCTGAACCTGATTAAAAACAGCTGAAAGTTCCGGATTGCTGTTAATCCGACTGAAAAGTGTTTCTTCAGGAACTACGTTGGGATTTAAACCCAAAGTCTGCGTTTTAAACAAAACATTTCCCGATGTGTCAAGCAGCACCCAGTCACATTTTGTAGAACCTCCCTCTGCGATTAATGTCATTAACTACAATTTTGCTATATACTCTGAAAAATCAACCAACTTAGCAGAATAACCATACTCGTTGTCATACCAGGCAACCAACTTAAAGAAATTATCATTGAGGGCAATGCTAGCTTCAGAGTCAAAAACACAAATATGCTCGTCTGAAACAAAATCCTGTGAAACCACAGCTTCATCAGTATAAGCCACCAGCCCCTTGTATGCACCGTTGGCAGCATTTTTAATCGCCGCTTTTACTTCGTCAAAAGAGGCTCCCTTTTCGGTTCTAACGGTTAAATCAACCACAGAAACATTGGCGGTGGGCACTCTAAAAGCCATTCCGGTAAGCTTGCCTTTCAAATCAGGAATTACTTTGGTAACGGCTTTTGCCGCTCCTGTGGAAGCGGGAATGATATTGACGAGTGCACTTCTTCCGCCGCGGTAGTCTTTTCGCGAAGGCCCGTCAACGGTTAGTTGTGAAGCTGTTGTAGCATGCACGGTGGTCATTAAGCCTTCTGCAATTCCAAACTCATCGTGAATGATTTTTGCCAGTGGGGCCAGACAGTTGGTAGTGCAGGATGCATTTGAAACAATAGTATCTCCGGCCTTAGCTTCTGTATGATTAACTCCCATAACAAACATAGGGGCATCTTTTGATGGTGCAGAAATCACCACCTTTTTTGCACCGGCTTTAATGTGTTTGTAGGCATCATCCTTTAGGGTAAAGAATCCGGTGCATTCTATAATGATGTCTGCGCCTGCCTCGTTCCATTTTAGGTTTTCGGGATCGCGTTCTGCAGTGACTCTGATACTTTTTCCATTGACCAAAAGCTGTCCGTCTTTTACGGAAACCTCACCCTTGAATCTTCCATGTACAGAATCATACTTTAGCAAATAGGCCAAATGTTCTACATCCAGCAAGTCATTTACTGCAACAACTTCAATGTCTTTTCTTTGTTCTGCAATTCTTAATACCAATCGTCCAATACGGCCAAAACCATTAATTCCAATTTTAATGCTCATTTTTATTTTATTTTAAATAGATGTTATATCTGCAACCCTGATAAGCTCCGGGTCAATTTTTTGTTTTTCTTTAACTGCTTCTTCAAAAAGCACTTGTACCATTTTGTTGTTTTGGGTTCCTATCATAATATCGCGTTTTCCATCCAGTAAAGCATCAACAGCGGCAACACCCATCCGGCTGGCAAGCACTCTGTCAAAACAGCTGGGTGAGCCGCCTCTTTGGATGTGTCCCAAAACCGTGACCCGCACATCATAGCCTTCCAGGTTGTTTTTGATGAATTCGGCCAGCTCAAATATGTTTTTTCCAATCTGATCCCCTTCAGAAACAACAATAATACTTGAAGATTTACCGGATTTTTTACTTCTTTCCAGTGACTCAATGAGCCGGTCTTTGCCCATATCCTCTTCAGGAATGAGAATTTCTTCTGCTCCAGCACCAATACCTGCATTAAGTGCTATATGTCCGGCATCCCTTCCCATGACTTCGACCAAAAACAAGCGGTTGTGGGAGTTTGCAGTATCCCTGATTTTATCAATGGCTTCCACCACAGTGTTGAGTGCGGTATCATAGCCAATGGTGTTATCGGTGCCGTGAATGTCATTATCAATAGTGCCGGGCAACCCAACGATGGGGAAGTCAAACTCTTTGATGAAAATATTTGCTCCTCTAAATGTGCCGTCGCCACCTATGGCTACAAGCGCATCTACGTTTTCTTTGACCAAGTTTTGATGTGCTTTTTCGCGACCTTCCTTTTCAAAAAAATCTTTAGAGCGTGCCGATTTTAAAAATGTTCCACCACGATTAATCAGGTTTTTCACAGAGCGTGCATCAAGGGCTTTGAAATCTCCTTCAACAAGTCCCTGAAATCCCCTGAACACTCCCACACATTCAACACCGTGATAAGCACATGAACGCACTACGGCTCTGATGGCTGCATTCATTCCCGGAGAATCACCTCCACTGGTGAGTACCGCTATTTTTTGTGGTTTTTTTGTCATAATGTAAAACTAAAGCAATTAAGTGATTCCTGCAAAAAGTTATTCAATCTCTAACATTTTACGAAGAAAAAACTCAAAAATGAGGAATCCCGTAAAATATTTCCTTTTGTGTAACTTAGTTTTGTGTCATAATATAAATATATGACTAAGTTTTTTATCACTAAAAAATTAAACCAAAACCAAGAACGACTGATTCACAGAGAGTCATGCTTGTATATCGCTGATAATTCCCAAACTGATTTTTTAGGAATTTTTGCCGATAGTTATTTTGCGATTGAAGAAAGAAATACAATTGAAAAAACAAATGGATGTTTTTGGTGTTGCCGGGAAATTCACTCAAACAACCATATAAAAATTATATACTAATCAGGCTCAAGTATACACTTGAGTTACCTCACACTTCCGGAAGAGCTATAGGGGATAGCGACTTCGGAAGGTCGTGGGGTTTTTGTTTTTTATGTACTTTTACATTTCTAATAAATCGGAACTAAATGATTGAACTGCTAAGAGAACAATTTGGACATCTATTTGAAGAAGAATTACTTCAGGAAATTGATAAAGTGGGCGTTTTTAAAGAAATTAAAGAAGGTGAGATGCTTATGGACATCGGCAACTATGTTACTGCAATGCCTTTATTAATTTCGGGAGCCATTAAAGTGATGCGTGAAGATGAAGATGGAGACGAATTGCTACTTTACTTTCTTGAGAGAGGCCACACTTGTGCAATGACATTAAGCTGCTGCCTTGGACATAAGAAAAGTGAAATCAGGGCTGTAGCCGAAACTGATACCCAACTGGTTATGATTCCGGTGCAGAAAATGGAAGAATGGACCTCCAAATACAAAAGCTGGCGTAACTTTGTGTTTAACAGCTATCAAAACCGTCTTGACGAAATGTTGGAGACCATAGATAACATCGCCTTTATGAATATGGACCAACGTTTGTGGAAGTACCTTCAGGAGAAAGTGAGAATCAATAAAAATAAAACGATTTTAAACACCCATCAGGAAATTGCTTACGACCTTCACACTTCAAGAGTCGTGGTGTCACGTCTATTAAAATCCCTTGAAAAACAAGGGAAAATTAAGCTTCAGCGGAATGCTATTGAGGTTTTGAAATAACGTGTTTCTAATATGAAGTTAGTGCGTTTTTTGCCACAAAGTCACTAAGACACAAAGTAGCGCAAAGAAATTGTGCTTGAAGTATTGATGTTCTTTACTTTTTAATCTTTCGTCAAGCCCCCGTTAATAAAATTCCTTTGTAACTTTGGTTGCAGCACAACAAAACACGTGCACTTATTTTTACGCAAAAATTGAATTCATGGAATTATTAGACTTGTTCGGGTATCTTGCTGCCTTACTCATTGGGGTTGTTCTCGGGCTTATTGGTGGAGGGGGCTCCATACTCACCGTTCCGGTATTTGTCTATCTGTTTGGTATAAACCCGGTAACTGCAACGGCTTACTCCCTTTTTGTTGTTGGGCTTACTGCTTTGGCCGGAACCCTACAAAACCTGAGAAAGGGGCTGGTTGATATTAAAACTGCGATTGTTTTTTCGATACCTGCATTTATAGCGGTTTACGTGACACGCAGATTTATCGTTCCAAATATTCCTGAAAACCTGGTTACTTTTGGTGACTTCACGCTCACTAAAAGCATCGCCATTATGGTGTTTTTTGCGATTATCATGCTGGTGGCTTCCTGGTCTATGATTCGCAACAAACGTCCTGAACCGGAACCCGGAACAGCTCTGGTTTACAATTACCCACTCATTGTTATTGAAGGTTTTGTGATTGGTATACTCACCGGAATGGTGGGTGCCGGCGGTGGCTTTTTAATCATTCCTGCGCTGGTCCTGCTTGCAAAATTACCCATGAAAAAAGCGGTAGCCACTTCGCTGCTCATTATTGCTGCTAAATCACTCATTGGATTTATTGGCGATATCGAAACTATGGAACTGGACTGGAGATTTTTGATGCTATTTAGTTTATTATCCATTATTGGTATCTTTGCAGGAATTCAACTCAATCGCTTTTTTGATGGTAAAAAACTTAAAAAGGCCTTTGGGTGGTTTGTTTTTATTATGGCCTTTTATATCCTATTTAGGGAAATTTCAGTGTTGTAATCAAAATCACTTTCAACCTCATACCGAGACTTTAAATTTGCATCAGAAAAAAACAAGAGCGTTTTCACAAAAAAAATTGAATTATGAATAACAAGGAAAATATCAACGAGATTCCCTCCTTCGCGGGAATAGAGCAAATATACACCGGCTGTCTCGCACAGGGAGCCTACTACATTGTAAATAACGGCGAAGCAGCCATTATTGATCCTTTGCGCGAAGTGCAACCCTATATGGACAAAGCAACTAAAGACAACGCTAAAATCAAATACATTTTTGAAACCCATTTTCATGCCGATTTTGTGAGTGGTCATGTAACACTATCCAAAAAAACCGGAGCGCCCATCGTTTTCGGGCCTACTGCCAATCCGTCCTTTGGGGCTATCATTGCCCATGACGGTCAGGAGTTTCAAGTGGGTGAATTGACCATAGTGGCACTTCACACACCCGGTCATACTATGGAAAGTACAACTTACCTGCTCAGGGACAAAAACGGAAAAGACATTGCCATTTTTAGTGGTGACACCTTGTTTCTCGGTGATGTGGGAAGACCTGATCTCGCTCAAAAAGCGGCTTCCATGACGCAGGAAGAATTGGCCGGTCTGCTGTATGACAGCTTGCGCACCAAAATCATGCCTTTGGCTGATGATGTGATTGTTTATCCCGCACATGGTGCAGGTTCTGCTTGCGGAAAGAATATGATGAAAGAAACCGTGGACACCCTCGGCAACCAGAAAAAAATGAATTATGCCCTGCGTGCCGATATGACCAAAGACGAATTTGTTCAGGAAGTCACAGACGGACTCGCTCCGCCGCCGCTCTATTTTCCTTTAAACGTAAAAATGAACAAGGAAGGCTATGACGATATTGACGATGTAATTAAACGAGGTACTTTGGAACTTACTCCTGATGCTTTTGAAACCGCAGCCAATGAAACCGGTGCTATAGTATTGGATGTGCGTCATCAGGACGACTTTGTCAAAGGCCATATTCCCCGCTCTATATTTATTGGTATTGATGGTGGTTTTGCCCCTTGGGTAGGTGCGCTGATTGCTGATACCGAGCAACCCATTTTACTTATAGCGCCACAAGGGCGTGAAGAAGAAACCGTTACCCGTCTCTCTCGTGTTGGTTTTGACAAGACACTCGGGATACTGAAAGGCGGATTTGAGGCCTGGAAAGATGCGGGCAAAGAAACTGACAGTATCGAAAGTATATCGGCTGAAGAATTTAAAACCCGTTTGGAAACCAAAGACATTCCAGTGTTTGACGTTAGAAAAGAGGGCGAATACATTTCGTCTCATCTTGAAAAAGCAACGTTAACACCCTTAGATTTTATCAATGAACACCTGTCGGAATTTCCCTCAGATAAGGATTTCTATGTGCATTGTGCCGGTGGTTACCGCAGTGTGATAGCAGCTTCTATCCTTAAAAGCCGAGGTGTCCACAATCTGGTAGATGTGGCCGGTGGTTTTGCAGAAATCAAAAAAGCTGGTATTCCGGTAACGGCAGATGTGTGTATGTCTACATTAAAATAAGCTCTGTAACTAATGTTACTGTATCGGTTGAATAATCACTCTACCTTTGTTTTCGAATAAAGTATATGATTTAGATTTATTCATATTTGGTTGGTTTATTAAGGGGTTGTAAATCTTTTTTATAATCCCTTAATTTTTATCTTTATCTAATGAAAGCAATTTACCTCATTCTATTTATTTTCTTACCATTCAGCTCCTTTTCTCAAGATTGTAACAGGGCTGACTTGCTTAATGCATCAGAGTTTAAACAACAGATTTCAGAAAATGAGATTCAATTGCTCGATGTGCGAACTTCTAATGAATTTAACTCCGGGCATATTGAAGGAGCAGTCTCAGCCGATGTGCTGAACAGTCAAAATTTTCTGTCAAAAATAAGTGAGTTTGACAAGTCACAACCCATATATATTTATTGTCGTTCCGGCAACAGAAGTAAAAAGGCAGCTCAATTGCTTTGTGAGTCGGGATTTAAAAAAGTATACGATCTCAAAGGTGGCTATTTAACCTGGAAATAAGAGATGCTTTAGTCTTTTAATTGTAGTTTTATAGTTCCTAAAAAACAAAAAATGAATATTACACTCCAAATACAAAACCTGAAATGCGGTGGCTGTGCGCATACCGTAACCACCAAAATTTCAGCAATTGATAACATTTCAAACGTAAGTGTTGATGTGGAAAGCGATACGGTTTCTTTTGACTATATAGACGAAAATGATTTGGAAAATGCAAAGAATAAACTGCTTGCGCTGGGCTATCCCGTTGTTGGCGAAGCCAATCCAATGACCGCTAAAGCGAAATCATTTGTGAGTTGTGCTGTGGGGAGAATGGCAAAGTAAAAAGCACCAAAAGATCAAGTACCAAATACCAAAAAGTTAAATGTATTGCTTATGAAACTACTCGGCATGATTGGTGGCACCTCCTGGCACTCCACCGTAGAATATTATAAACTGATAAATGAGATTGCAGGTAAGGAATTTGGCGGGAGTCAGAATCCGCCGTTGTTGCTTTATAGTTTGAACATTCAGTTGATGCGTGAGCAAAATTTGGAAAAAATACAGGCGGCTTATCTTGAGATTAGCCGAAAACTGGAAACAGCAGGCGCCCAAGCCATCATTATTTGTGCCAATACCCCCCATATGATTTATGAGTATGTACAGCCACAAATTGATATCCCCATCCTACATATTGCTGAAGCCATTGGCAAAGAAGCTCAAAAGCAAGGGCTAAAAAATCTCGGCTTGCTGGGTACCAAACCCACGATGATGATGGATTTTATTCCCAACTATCTCAACAAGAACTTTGGCATTCAAACAGTTCATCCCGACCGGAAGGACTTTGGTGAAATTCACCGCTACATTTCTGAAGATTTGACACAAGGCAAATTCACCCCTGAAGCCAAAACATATTTCATCAATCAAATGAAAAAGCTGGAAGATAATGGTGCTGATGGGATTATCTTAGGATGTACAGAGTTACCTATGTTACTCTCTCAAAACGATTTTCACCTGCCACTTTTAGACACTACACAACTGCATGCGCAGCTGGCTGTGGAGTTTATTTTAAGCTAGTTTTTATTGATTCTAAATTGCTGTAATGTAGCAACTTATTGTTTTTTATAACTTAAATTTGTGTAGCGCTATTTTCAATTAAAAAATGAAAATTCTAGTAACATACCTCTTAACAACTTTGATACTGCTACAAAGCATGCATATTAACTTGGGAGATGTTTTACGTATAGAAGATTTCATTGAGCACGCACAATTCCACAAAGAAAATTACGGAGACAACATCTTCACCTTCATTTCAAAACACTACGGTCAAGAGAAAAAGGAACACCATCAAAACGAGAATCACGACCACGACAAATTACCGTTTTCCGGTTGCTCTATATTACATGCACCTTTAGCTTTACTGGAACAACATTTTATACCTGAACTCAATAGGTTTGATAATTTTGAAAAGTTAGATAACTTTAGCTATCAATTAAATTATTCTTCAACAGCAATTTTTGACATTTTTCAACCACCTAAACACGCATAACACAACCCTAATTTTTAACGATTGTTAAAAGCAGTCCATTTTAGAATCCCTAAATATGTGTTATGTTATCCAAAATCATTCAATTCAGTTTACAGAATAAACTGATTATATTACTTTTTACAGCTTTTGTTGCCGGGTTTGGTATTTATTCTTTAACTCAAATCTCCATTGGTGCTGTACCCGATATTACCAACAATCAAGTGCAGGTCATCACCACATCTCAAAACCTTTCAACACAAGATATTGAGCAATTTATCACCTATCCTGTTGAACTCGAAATGGCCAATCTCCCCGGAGTTATAGAAATTCGCTCTGTTTCTAAGTTTGGACTTTCAGTGGTTACCATTGTTTTTGAAGACAAAATGGGAGCCTATTTACCGCGTCAATTGATTGCCGAAAAAATTGAAGCAGCTAAAAGCAGCATTCCTGAAGGCTTTGGAACTCCTGAAATGGGTCCCATCACTACCGGTCTGGGCGAAATCTACCAATACATTCTGGATGTAAAACCCGGTTATGAAGACCAATACGACGAAACAGAGTTGCGTACCATACAAGACTGGATTGTAAAACGGCAACTTGCCGGAATCCCGGGTGTGGTTGAGGTCAACAGCTGGGGTGGTAAACTCAAACAATATGAAGTAGCCATCACCACTGAAAAATTGTCGGCCATGAATATCAGCATCAGCGAGGTGATGGAGGCACTTGAAAAAAACAACAGTGTGGCCGGAGGCGCCTATATCGAAAAAGAAAATCAAGCCTATTTTATTCGTGGAGAAGGGCTTGTAACAACCATTGAAGATATTGAAAATATTGTAGTAGCCAATCGGGGGAATCTACCGGTTTATATAAAAGACATCGCTAAAGTGGGGTATGGATACGCCAATCGATTTGGTGCCATCACCGGAAACGGCGAAGGCGAAAAAGTGCTGGGTCAAGTGATGATGCTCAAGGATGCCAATTCAAAAAAAGTGATTGATGCCGTCAAAGAACGTGTTGAAGAAATCAGTGCTACCCTGCCCGAAGGTGTCTATATCAACGGATTTCTAGACCGAAGTGTCTTGGTTGGCAAAACAACATTGACCATCACAGAAAACCTGTTGCTGGGCTGTTTGATTGTTATTTTTGTTGTGGTTTTACTACTGGGTAATTTACGCTCGGGTCTGGTAGTTGCTTCCGTAATTCCACTCTGTCTTTTGGTGGCACTATCATTTATGTATTTGTTTGGTGTTGATGCTAACTTAATGAGTTTGGGAGCAATTGATTTTGGGATTATAATTGACGGCGCCGTAATTATAGTCGAGTTTATCGCCTTTCAAATTACCAAAAATCAGAAACAATTAGAAGCCGTTGCTGTTTATGAACGCCGCCAACTGAAAGACACCATAACATTCAACGGGGCCTCCAAAATGATGAACTCTGCCGTATTTGGACAATTGATTATACTTATCGTGTTCATTCCCATACTTTCCCTGAGTGGTGTGGAAGGAAAAATGTTCCGACCCATGGCACTTACCTTTAGTTTTGCCTTAATTGGTGCTATGATCATGTGTTTTACCTATGTACCTGTGATGGCTTCACTGTTTATCAAACCTGTAAAAAATGCAGAAAAGAACTTTTCAGTGAAACTAATTAATTTCTTACACAAACTTTACAAACCATCCATCAACTTTGCATTGCATTCTAAAAAACTCATTTTAGGAGCCGCAGGGATTCTTTTGGCATTAGCCATTTATACATTTTCAACAATGGGCGGTGAGTTTATCCCAACCTTAGACGAAGGGGATTTTGTGATTCAGCCGGTGTTAAAAACAGGAACTTCGTTAAGCAAAACCATTGAGACTACTACACAAATTGAAACTATTTTAATTGAAAAATTTCCGGAAGTCGATCAAATCGTAACACGTATTGGTGCGGCTGAAGTTCCAACCGACCCGATGTCTATGGAAGAAACCGACGTCATCATTACCCTAAAACCCAAAAAGGAATGGACCTCAGCATCGAGCAAAGACGAACTGGCGGATGCTTTTAAAGAAGCCCTCAGCGTCATTCCAGGAATGGAAGTAGAGTTTACCCAACCCATTGAAATGCGTTTCAACGAACTCATTACCGGGGTGCGTGCCGACATCGCCATTAAAGTTTTTGGAGAAGACCTTGCTCTCCTGGACCAAAAGGCACACGAAATTGAAAGTCTCATTCGCAATGTAGATGGTGCAGCTGACATAGTAGTTGAAAAAACTGTGGGTCTGCCACAAATGCTGGTTAAATATGACCGTGCAAAAATTGCGCGTTACGGACTTAATATAGCCGACCTCAACCAAATCATAAGTATGGGGTTTGCAGGTAGCACAATGGGGGTTGTTTTTGAAGGCGAAAAACGTTTTGATTTGGTGTTGCGCCTCGACCAATCTGTTCGGAAAGACATTCAAAATCTGGAAAACCTGATGGTGGACACCCCTCTTGGACAAAAAATTCCTTTACGTGAAATGGCGGTTATCACTTATGAAAAAGGCGCTGCCAAAATTTCAAGAGACGATACCCGAAGACGGGTGGTTGTGGGTGTAAACGTACGCAACCGTGACTTGCAATCAGTGGTAGATGATGTACAGGCGTTGATTAATGAAAATATGAACTTGCCTCCCGGATACAGCATACAGTATGGCGGGCAATTTGAAAACCTACAAAGTGCAAAAGATCGTCTATTAATAGCAGTACCTGTAGCATTACTCCTTATTTTTATACTGCTGTATTTTGCTTTTCATTCCGTAAGGGAAGCATTACTGGTTTTTACAGCCATACCACTTGCTGCTGTTGGAGGTATTTTTGTGCTTTGGTTGCGTGATATGCCTTTTAGTATTTCTGCCGGCGTCGGTTTTATTGCCCTTTTTGGTATCGCAGTGTTGAACGGTATCGTGTTGATTGAACACTATAAAGACCTTAAAAAAGAAGGAAACGTACACAACGATGCTCTAATGGCGAGAGGCGCTGCAGACAGGCTTCGGGCAGTGCTTTTAACCGCTTCTGCAGCAGCACTGGGATTCCTTCCTATGGCCATATCAACCGGCGCCGGTGCCGAAGTACAACGTCCACTCGCCACTGTTGTCATTGGCGGGTTGATTTCAGCAACGCTACTTACCTTAATTGTTTTACCGGTGTTGTATTCCCTTTTTGGAAATACTAAGCCATCTGAAAAAAAGAAGACCATGATCCCTAACAAAACCATTTCCTTTGTACTGCTTTTATTGGCTTTGCCTGCATTTGCCCAACAACCGTCACAAAGTCTGGATGAACTTAAAACCATGGCATTGGAAAACAATGCTATGCTGCGGTCAGCTCAACTTGAAGTTGAAAAAGCCGGTAAACAAAAGGCTACTTCCTGGGACCTCGACAAAACAGAAGTGTTTTACAGCTATGACGAAAACAATCTAGCTGTCAATGAAGAGCCGCTTCAAATTTTTGGAGTCAGACAAAACTTGGCATTTCCCACGGTATATAACTCGCGAAATAAACAGTTTAAAGCTCTGGAGCAGTTGCAGCAAACCCGTTATGAAGTACACAAACACCAGTTATTTTTTGAGTTAGAGCATGCTTACAATCAGTATCTTTATGCTCATGAAAAGGCAGTGGTATATCACTATTTAGACAGTTTGTTTTCCAATTTTGCCAACGCTGCCAACAGACGCTTTGAATTGGGGGAAAGCAATTACCTCGAAAAAATCACAGCCCAGGCCAAACAAAAAAACATCGAAACTTTGCTTCAACAATCGTTGTATGACATTGATATTGCCAAAACGGCTTTAGAACAGCTTGTTCAGTCGGAAACAGCAATCGTTCCGGAAATTGTTCCACTGGAGAAAAAAGTATTTCTGGAAACTTCAGCAAACGTACATCCTATGCAACAATGGCACGCCCAAAATCTGGAAGTCGCCAAAGCAGCCACTAAGGTGGAAAAGCAACAACTGCTGCCCGATTTAAGCCTAGAATATTTTCAGGGCACTAATGCCGGACTCAACAGACAACTAACAGGCTATCAGTTGGGGGTGCATATTCCGCTGTGGTTTGGTGCAGACAAAGCGCGCATTCAGGCCGGAAAAATACAGGAATCCATTGTTGATGAAGAGCGTCGCCAAAACAGTTTTGAACTCAAAAACCGGCAGCAACAATTTGAAGATGAGGTTAAGAAACATACCGAAATGCTTGCGTATTTTGAAAATGAAGGACTTGATCTTGCCAAAGCTATTGAAAACACTGCTGGGAAAAGTTATCAGAATGGAGAAATAGACTTTTTTCAATACATCCAAAGTCTGGAGAACGCCATGGAAATTCAGTTGAATTATCTGGAAACCCTCTTTTTATACAACCGAGAATCTTTAAAACAACACTATCTTTTAGATACTAACAAATAAAATACAACAATCATGAACCGTATTATATCCTTTTTAATCCTCCTGACATTCGTTTTTACTGCGTGTAAAAACTCGGAAAGCCCCGCTCCCGAAACCGAAGACGACGATAGTTTGATTACACTTACCGAAGCTCAGTTTCAGTCCAATGCTTTTGAAGTGAGTCGTTTTACAGAAGAGCCGTTTCCCACTTATATCCGCACACAAGGGTTGATTGATGTACCCCCGCAAAACAAAGCGGCCATTCATGCTATGATGGGTGGGTTTGTAAAAAATATCTCCTTGTTGGTTGGCGATCAGGTGAACAAAGAACAGGTGATACTTACGCTGGAAAATCCGCAATTTGTACAGTTGCAACAAGACTTTTTAGAAACCAATGAGCAATTGTCTTTTTTAAAATCGGAATATGAACGACAAGCCACTCTTTTTGAAGAAAAAATCACGTCTCAAAAAAACTTTCTCAAAGCAGAAAGCGATTACAAAACGGCTGTTGCCCGAGTGGAGTCACTAAAAAAACGCTTGCAGTTGGTGGGCATCAATCCGGGTAATTTACAGCCCGGAAACATCATTTCTCAAGTGCAGTTGCGAGCACCTATTTCGGGTTTTGTCTCTGCCATATATATCAGTTCAGGCTCCTATGTTTCCGAAAATGAGCCCTTGTTGGAAATTGTCAACAACGATCATATGCACTTGGAAATGCATGTGTTTGAGCGCGACATTCCCAAATTGAAAAAAGACCAGGTAGTTGTCTTTAAAACCTCAGAAACCTCTTCTGAAAGTTATGAAGGAACCGTTCATTTAATCGGAACAACAGTAAACAGTCAAACCCGCACCACTCAAGTTCACGGACACATACCCGATAGTATTGCCAATCGTTTTGCGGTAGGGATGTTTGTGGAAGCACAAATTGAAGCCGAAAGCACATCAGCTGCAGCCTTGCCTAAAGAAGCTATTGTGGAAGTGGAAGGCAATTTTTATGCATTGCTTAAACTAGATGCCGAAGGGCTGCAGTTTAAAAAAGTAAAGATAGCACCCGGAAAAGAATACAATGGTTTTGTTGAAATAAAAAATGCTGATACCTTCCCGGCATCGGCACAATTTTTAGTGAAAGGAGCTTACAACCTTATTGGGGAGTAATTCTAAAACGTATACACCACATTGGAATATATAATCCTTCCAACTAGTATTTATTTCTATAAACCTATTAGCCTTGAATCAATTTCAAGAATTGTTGAATCAGAAAACCTTAGAAGAATCAGAACTGATGAAATCTAAGAAAATCATTACTATTTCATTAAAAAAAATAACTTTACCTTCAAATTAAAGACACATCCCGGGTATGAAAACATTGACTTCTTTGTCTCCATTTCAACATGTTCTTAGTTTTCACAAACTTATTGCAATTTGTGAAGAAAAGGCTCATAGAGCTAATATTGAGCCTTTTGAAAAAAAATACCTGGACGAGTTGCTTGCGTTTATCCAACCTTTAAAAGATAAAGACGACATTTTTCATTTTGAAGATTTAACAGACTACCATAGCGAATTAAAAGCACTGCTACAGTTTTTGTTTCCGGAGTCCATGACTAACAATGAAATCAAAGCTTTATCTTTCCCTTTAGACGAAGAAATATATTATCCAACCAAGCGCTTTCAGCGGTTATTAGACAACGCCGGAACCCATTTTAAGCTTGTAGTAAGAGACTTTAATCCGGAGTTTTTATTCCAGATGCATTGTGCCTTTATTTTACAAAAGATTTATAATGTGCAAACCGACTTTAATATGCCTCTATATGCAAATATTGATGCTCAAAATGGTGACGTCAGGCATTTTAAGGTGAACTACAATATTGATTTAACTGATGTTGTTGTAACTGAAAAAGCCCCAAAAATAACCAAGGAAGACATCGATCTTTTATTGGGCAACATCAAGGACGTGGATTTTTGGAAAGAAAAGTTTCCTCCCGGCAGCTATATCATGAAAGGCATCACTATTGTCAACTTGATTGACGTGACTATAGATGAGGCTATTTCATCACTCAAGACTACCCTTCTCACAGAGGATGATTCTAACTTTTTACTGAGCAAATTCACCTCGGTTTTTCGAATTTTATTTCAGGTAGATGACATTCGTGTGGGGTTTACGCGTTTTGATATCAACAACGAAAGCCTGAGTGAGTTTGACACCCTCAATGTGCCCAATTTTATTCTGGATGACAATACGCACAAAGATTGTTTGACCGGTTTATGTGAATCAACCTATGAGGCTTTGATCAGGAAGAAAGAATACTACGTTATTAGTAGTGTGGACACCTACTACCAAAATAGTGGTGGAAATTTTTTGTCCAGTAGCTTAAAGAGGAACAACATACAAAGTTGCATTCTGGCTCCCATTTCACAAGGAGAAAAGCTATTGGGGGTACTTGAGATTGTATCACATCAAAAAAACGCGCTGAACGATGTCAATGTCTACAAACTAAACGATGTAATCCCCTACATAGCAACAACCATGAGCCGAAAAATTACGGCTTATGAAGACCGTATCAAGGCGGTTATTCAAAATGAGTGCACCTCCATTCACCCCAGTGTTTTATGGGTATTTGAAGAAGAAGCCCGGCGTTTTATTAAAGAAAAAGATACTTCCGGTCATGCCGTTTTCAATGACATTGCTTTTCAGGATGTTTATCCACTGTTTGGTCAAATAGATATCATAGGTTCTTCAGAAGCCAGAAATAAGGCCATCAAAGATGATTTGTTTTATTTACTTACTCTTGCAGAAAAAATTATCACTCAGGCCGCTAAAGAAAAAAACACCGAAATCTTTAACGAAAAACTTTTTCAAGTCCAATCTGTTCGGGAAGAAGTAATAGCGATTTTCACAACTTCAACTGAACAAGTTGTCATTAATTTTCTCAAAAAACAAGTGACCCCATTGATTGAGCATCTTTCTGAAAACTACTTCTCTGACAGAAAACTTATAGAGGATTATACTAGTTGTGTTAAAAACAATTTTAAAGACAATCAAAAACACCGTGCCAAATTTGATAATGACATTGCAACCTTTAACAGGGAGTTAAGTGAATTGCTTGATGACAAACAATCAAAAGCACAGGAAATTTTTCCACACTATTTTGAACGTTATAAAACCGACGGTGTAGACCACAATATGTATGTTGGACATACCATTTCTCCAAAACAAAAATTTCATATCATTCATTTACAAAACTTACGTTTGTGGCAATTAAAAACAATGTGTGAGCTGGAGCGCAAATTTTATGAAGTAAAAGACGCCATTGATTCTGATTTGAATGCGGCCTCATTAATATTGGTTTACAATACAGCCATTTCCATTCGTTACCGTATGGATGAGAAAAAGTTTGACATCGATGGAAGTTACAATGCACGCTACGAAATCATAAAGAAACGCATTGACAAAGCCCACATTAAAAATACGCAGGAACGCATCACTGAAAAAGGGAAAATTGTTATCGTATATTCTAACGAAGAGGATGGTCTGGAATATAAAAAATACATCCATTTTTTACAAGCCACCAACTACCTGGCTAATAAAATAGAGCATTTTGAAATCGAAAATCTTCAGGGTGTCACAGGTCTTCAGGCTTTAAGAGTAGAAATTGCTTATTGAGTTCTAAGCAAACCACACACCGCATATTCTTGATTATAAGTTTTTTTCCTCAACCGTTGTTTAGAGAGTTGAAAATGAAATAATATAAGCCAGCACCGATAAAATAATGCCCAGCATAAAGATGATATAGGTAACGCGCAATAATTTGTATTTTCTGTTCAGCACAACTCCCAGTGAAAACAAGTCCTTGTTCAGAGCTTCATATATATCTTCTCGTTTTTGAATGGTTTCATTCATTGCCCAGGTAAAATCCTGAAAAGGCATTTTGTGAAAATTTCCAAAAAAAAGTATGTTCACTTTTTTATCAAGCACATCTTCTTTGTCAAAACGTCCGCTGCTGATGTTTGGTCTGGTTGAAAGTATCGCTCCTATGATGGATGCCACACTAAAAAGCATTAGGATAAAAGTTGGCAAGAGCAAATGTGCATTTGAAGGGTTGTCGAGTTTAGAACCCAAACCGGATATGATTACGGTAATGATAATTGCATTTACAGAAAGTAAAATATTTGCCTTGGTATCTGCAATATCACTAAGTTTCAAATGATTTCGCAAGGTAACCCGATACAGGGTCTGAATACCTCTTTCAGGATTTTCATTTTTAATTTTGGCTTTTAAGACTTCCTTTTTTTCATTTTTTATTTGTTTAGCCTGTTCATTCAGTAAACTAATCAGGTTTTCATTTTTAACGGCTGTCCAGTTTTTAATGGCATAAACTGTATAAAAGCGATGGTTTTTGGTAAACATCTTTATAGTTTCCTGAAGCCATTCAGAGGGCGAGTAGTTATGCACTTTGTGAAGCATCATCTCTTGCCGTAACAATTCAGAAGTTTCTTTAAAATAGTCTTTGGCAAAATGAGAACAATCGGCGTCTTTTATAATTTCTTCTAAAGGTGTCCGTGGCGGCACCTGCACATTGGTCACTTCAATACAAGCCGCAACCTGCTGCATAATCTTCTGGTCAACCCCTTCCTTTTCCAGAAACTCTTTGGCGATTGCAATACTATGTGTTTCGTGGTTGTCTAGGCTTACCGTATAACCGCTATCGTGAAGCCAGGCAGCTAACAGAATAATTTCCTTTTCAGAATCAGTAAGCGAAGGTGTGTTGTCAATAATTTCCTGAGCGCTTTTTACAACTCTTTTGGTATGCGTGTAGTTATGATAGACAAAAGTAGTGGGTAACTTTTCCTTAAAGAGCTCAAAAACAAACCGGTCTGCTTTTTCAACAATTGAATTCATTGTATTTTTCATTAAAATTAATTAAAATTCCATTAAATTAGTGTACAAAATTCCGTTAACTTTTTCCCTACTCCTTTTTGACAGGTTCTATGGCTAAATCACACACAATTATTCTGCTCATATTCATCCTGCTTTCCTCATGTGCCACCTATAAGCCACAATACAAGCACCCAAAAATAACAATCGAAAATAACGAAAACCGAAATCTAATAAAAACCTTTTACCTGTTTGGTGATGGCGGGTATATTGATAACGACCAAACCACAGCTGCCTTAATAGCTTTTGAAGCCTACACAAAAAACAAAGGTGCAAAAGATAAAATTGCCTTGTTTCTGGGAGACAATATCTATCCAAACGGAATGCCTGAAGTAAATCATCCAAGGCGCAAAAATGCCGAATACACTTTACAGAAACAATTTGAAACCGTTAAAAACAAAACTGAACAACTCATTTTTATGCCCGGCAATCACGATTGGTACTCAGATGGCTTTGCAGGCCTTATGAGACAAGAGGATTTTGTAAATAAATTAGAACGCTCTTCATTTGTGCCTTCTTCCGGTTGCCCCATAGAAAGTATTTCCATTTCTGATGAAATCCAATTGCTCGTTATCGATACACAATGGTATTTGGAAGACTGGGACAAACACCCCACCATCAATCGCAATTGTGCTATTCAAACACGGGATAAATTTTTTGATGAAATTGCCGGGGAGCTTAAAAAAAACAGTCAAAAAACCATTCTTTTTGCAATGCATCACCCCATGTTTACCAATGGAATTCACGGAGGCAAACACCCGGTGAAGAAGCATCTTTTTCCATTTCAAAACAAACTGCCCTTGCCGGTGCTGTCTTCCATGATTTTGCAATTGAGAACACCCGGCGGAATAATTTCACAAGACAGGGCAAGTGCACGCTACAATGGCTTGATGCAGCGCATTAAAATTTTAACCAAAGTTACAGAGCGGCTTGTTTTTATTTCAGGACACGAACATAATTTGCAGTACATAGAAGAAGAAGGTTTTAAACAAATTGTTTCCGGTTCGGCTTCAAAAGTGAGTGAAGCAGCCCTGGGAAACAACGGCCTTTTTTCCTATGGTGGTCACGGTTTTGCAATATTAGAGTTGTTTGATGACGGCGGTTCTCAAGTAAAATATATTGGTTTAATAGATGCACAACCTGTTGTTCTTTTTGAAACTGAAGTTCACACACCACAAACAGCAAAAAGGATTGCCAATTGGCCTGAGCAATTTCCAAAAACCCGGCAAGCAGCTGTTTATGATAGTACGCGAACAGAAAAGTCGGCTTTTTTTGAAACCGTTTGGGGCAAGCGCTACCGCGAAATTTACAGTACCAAAGTGACAGCGCCCGTAGCCCTGCTAGATACCTTGTATGGAGGGCTCAGTCCTGTAAGGCCCGGTGGCGGAAACCAAACAAAATCGTTGCGACTTGTAGACAAAGACGGAAAAAACTACAATATGCGCGCCCTGGAAAAAAACGCTTTACAGTTTCTTCAAAAATCCATTATGAAAGATACTGATGTTGGCAAAGATTTCCAAAATACCTTTGCAGAAGACCTGATCTATGATTTCTATACCGCGGCACACCCCTATGGTGCATTTGTGATTCCCACCCTTTCTGATGCGGTTGATGTTTTACACACCAATCCAAAACTCTATTATGTGCCCAAACAAAAAGCCCTTGGCAAATACAATGACGACTATGGTGATGCCCTTTATATGATTGTGGAGCGTCCCCATAACGCCTATAAAAAACAAGAGCTTTTTGATGGAGCAGATAAAATAAGAAGTACCGAAGATTTGTTTAACCAACTGCACGGCAATGAAAAGAACCGCTTGGATGAAGGCGCTTTTATCAGAGCCCGGCTTTTTGATATGCTTATAGGAGATTGGGACCGTCATGCCGACCAATGGCGCTGGGCAGAGTTTCAGGATCAGGACGGCAAAGACATTTTCCTTCCTATTCCCAGAGACAGAGACCAGGTATTTGCCAATTTTGACGGTGCTTTTCTAGATGTCATTAGAGCTTTGATGGGTATTTCCAGACAACTTCATGTCTATGATGGAACTCTTGATAAAAAAGACATACAATGGTTTAATCTCGCTGGCAGCAGACTGGACAGAGCTTTGATTCAAAATGCCACAAAAGAAGAATGGATCAGGCAGGCTGCTTATATTCAGGAACAACTCACCGATGAGGTTATTGAAAACGCCTTTAAGAATATACCAAAGGCTGTTCAAAATGAACTTTCTGAAGATATCAAACAAAAACTGAGAACTAGACGTGGAAACCTTGTGACCATTGCCGAAGACTATTACCAATGGTTTTCAAAGCTGCAAATAGTAACGGCCACCAACAAAGACGATTTTATCGACATTGAACGATTTGAAGACGGGAGTACACGCATCAAGGTGTTTAGAAACAAAAAAGGAGAACGTGCAGACTTGCTTTTAGACAGAACCTACTATCGAAATGAAACTAAAGAAATCTGGGTGTATGGGCTGGATGACACAGACGTGTTTACCGTTACCGGAAATGCCAGAAAACCTATTTTAATACGCCTAATTGGAGGCCACGGAAAGGACACCTATGACATCCGGCAAGGCAAACGCATCAAAATCTATGACTGGAAATCGCTTCCGGACACCATTGTAAACAACCGGGGCGCATCCATCACTTTTAGAGATGATTATGACAACAACACCTACGACCTGAACAAGCTCAGAATCAATCAAACTACTGTATTTCCCAAAGTAGGTTACAATCCTGATGACGGCGTGTTGATTGGTCTTTCAGCATCCCTGACCAAACACGGATTTAAGCGCAACCCTTATACGCAACAACACAAACTAAACGGCGGATTTTATTTTGCAACCAACGGTTTTGACCTGAAATATGACGGCACTTTTGCCAAAGTGTTAGGAAAATGGAATCTGGGCGTGGGCGCCTATTTTACTTCCCCGAATTTTGCTCAAAACTTCTTTGGCTATGGCAACGAAACCGTCAACAATGACAGTGATTTTGGAATGGATTACAACCGGGTGCGAATCAGTCAAATACGCGGTGAGGCGTCACTCAATTACAATAATGCGTTTGGTGCAACCTACTTCATCAAGACAGCGTTGGCATCCATAGAAATTGAAAATTCACCTGAACGCTTTATTGCTACTACTTCGGAGGACATCGAGTTACGTAAAAATTTTGCATTTCTGGAAGCAGGCTTTAAATATGAGAACTACAACAACAAATTAAACCCCTCTCAAGGTATGTTGTTTGATGTTCAAGCCGGACTCACCACTCACATAGCAGCAACCGAAAACACTTTTGGACACCTAAATGCTTCTCTTGCTTTTTTCAACCCTATATCAGCCAATAAAAAACTTGTGTTGCACACTAAAGCAGCTACCCAACTTCGTTTTGGAGATACATTTGAGCTATATCAGGCAGCCATTTTGGGGGGGAATACAGGATTACGTGCTTACCGTAATGAACGTTTAACCGGAAAGTCTTCTTTCGTAACAGGCGCCGATTTAAGATATGCGTTCAATTCGTTCAGAACAGGATTTATTCCATTGCAAATAGGGCTTTTAGGCGGTTATGACGGAGGAAGAGTCTGGATGCCTAATGAAGATTCAAACGTTTGGCACAACAGCTATGGAGGAGGCTTCTGGGTTTCCGGTGCAGAAAGTATTACCGGAACTTTTTATTTGTTTCACGGAAATGAAGGATTGCGTTTTTCTTTTATGCTTTCAATCGGTTTATAACAACTTATGGGTTTGTCCAAAAAGTTAAGATAGCACCCGGAAAAGAACACAAATGTTTTGTAGTAATAAAAAATGCCGACACCTTTACGGCATCGGCACTGTTTTTGGTGAAAGGGGCTTACAATCTTATTGGAGAGTAACTCTAAAACGCATATACCACATTAGCATACACATTCCTGCCCGGCCGTGGTATATTGTTCCAGTCTGCATAAGTGGAATAGTTTTCGTCTAGCAGGTTTTCAGCTCCGGCTTTGAGAACCATTTTTTGTTTGTTGATATAAAACGTTTGTGACAATGCAAGATTAAAAACAATGTATGCAGGAGTTTGGTTTTCTCCAAATTCAGGACTAAAATCAACTTGTTCAGCGGCACTTTCTAGCAAGGCTTCTACGTAAAACAGGTTTTTTCTATAACGCAACCTTGTTTCAAAAGTAAGTGGTTGAATGAGTGGGAGGTTTTCATTGTTGTTGTCTCTTCCCATTCGGTAAATGGCTTTCGCTTTAGCGGTAAACCCATTTAGAAACTGATAGGAAACACTCAAATCATTACTCCAAAGTTGTGCGTATGGTAATTGTTCATAGACTTTCACCCCGTTGATGCCGATATTCATGGACGATAAATCCGGGTCGGGCTTGCCAATGATATAATCAGAAATGTGATAAAATGCCGTATTGAACTTAGCCGAAAAGTTTTTGTTTTGAAACCCTGTGGAAGCATTGAATTCCAAAGATTTTTCATTCATCATTTCCGGATTTCCGATATAGTCAAACGCATCAAAACTGTTGAACAAATAAAACCCATAACCTTCAGAAATCGAAGGCGCGCGTTCACCATAGCCCAAACTTAAACTGTGTGTCCAAAAGTTAGTTTGATAGGTAAGCTTGCTTCCGCTATTGATTAAAAATCGGGTTTTGGTATCTGCCATTTCCGGATAAAATATTTGCAGACTTTGCAAGCCAAAATCATCTTTAATGCTGTTGTGGTGCACTCCAAATCCAAGTGAAAAATTAGTGGTCAGCTTTTCTGAAAATTTAAAACTGTCTTCGGCAAAAACACCGGCATAAAGTGTTCCCACATCAGGCCAGGTGAGCATAAACATGTCATTTTCATCCGGGTTTTCCGGGAACATGGTCATTTCAGCCAGTGAGTTGTTGTAATGTGTATTTACAGATAGATTCCAACGGTGTTTGTTGTGTGTGCCGTTAAGTTTGGAATACATCCCTATTGTTTTACTCCAGCCCGGCATATCCATTCTGATGGGCACATCGGGGCGGTGTGAGTCATCCATAATGTGGGTGATGGTATTGTAATACACTTTGGTTTTCCATTCGTTGAGTATATCGTTTTCGGGCAAAGTAATATATTCCACCGAACTGATAAACGCCCGTGCAAGGGATACATCCATGGGTAGAGCAGGATAGCCCACATTGCGTGCTTCATCAAAGATTACCGAGGCTTCCATCCATTTGTTGTCATTCCATTTATAGCCGGTGATTGCTGAGAAATTGTATTTGGTGAATTGTGAATAGAGTACTTTATTTCCACTTCCATCACTATAGTTTTCAGCATCCCTGTACATCACGTCCACATCGGCAAAAAGTTTGTTTGAGGAAAACTGCAGCGCTGCCCCCGCAATTTTTTGTTCGTTCACGCTTTCAAATCCGCTTTGCACCGTTCCTTTCCAGCCGGTATTTGCAAATCCGCTTTTCCGGCGCTCCATGTCAATACTTCCGCCAATTGTAGCGCCGTTTTCAGCTCCTTGTTGACCGGTATTGACTGTTGCCTTCGACAAGTTGGATATCTCTACATAGGACGTGATGGGATCCATTTTGTCAGTACACGCGCCATAAATGCGCATGCCGTCAATGGTCACCACACTGCGCTCTATAGCCATGCCCTGAATCATCGGTTCCCAGGCATAAGCGCCACGCTTAATAAAGTCAACTGAGGAAGAAGCTTTTAAGTAATCTTCTATTGTTGCCAGTGATTTGTTTTCGTTGTGGTGTTTACTGGAGCTGTTGCCTATAACTATAACCTCACCCAAATTGTATTGGGGCAGGCTGTCAAGTGCTGTTTCCTGTGCATATATAAAGCTGAAACTAAATAGCAACAACCCTAAAATTTGAAATCTGTTCATACTTATCAATTTAAAATTGCCTGATGACGCCAAGGTGTCATCAGGCAAATAGTTGTTAAAATTCGATTTCAAAAAAGATGCTGCTTGATTCGTTGGTTTCAGTGACTTCCTCACCTTTTAACACCTCATCATTGGCATTGAGAAGTTGCAAATTGATTTTCCAGTAACCGGTCATGGTTAAACTCAGTTTTCCGTGATATAATTTGTCAAGGTTTGACTGTGTTAAATGCACATTGTTTGGTGAACTGTGGTTGCCCATACTTGGCATTCGAGGGTCAATTTTTAAGGTGTAGTTATCCACCCTAGGAAAATTCATCATATTTTCCATTTTGAAAATACCGGCAATCATATCATTGGTTGCAACTTTTGGGTCAGAAGGTTCAATTAGGGCCACGATATAGCGTTCATCATCACTTCCCATAAACACATTGACACGTTTTTTGTCTGATGGAGGAACAGTTATGGTTTCAGATACTGTAAACTCTTCGCCGTTAATGGTATAATTAAATGTAAGCTCCCAATTTTCCATATCATTGCCGGGCATCTGGAAAACAATATAGCCCTCATATAATGTTTCTGTATTGGGCTTTCTGCTAACAATTGAGTAAGGACAACTGTGTGACGTACTCATCATATGCATCACGGGCTTCCATGTAACCTCTGCGTTATCTACAAAGTTTTCACCTTCTTTAATTTGAAAATAAATTTTGTTATAGCCCAATTGAAAAAAGCCGTTTTGAGTGTAAACCGAAAGCGTGTGTTGGTTGTTTTCAAAGTTTTTAACCAAAATTAAATCTTCGGTTTCATTTATGGGAAGAATGTTGTCATCATCAGACGAGCAAGAGAATAATAAGGCAATTGCCAGCAGGCTGAAATATTTTAATAGTTTCATTTTTTAAATTTTTAATGGTGTGTAATAGTAGGGTTGCCAAAAAGTTTTTCTCTTTGGAACCAATTCAATAAATAACAATATATGGAATTACACAGCCGGCGGGTGGGTGATTTCCTGAGCAAACAAAAATTGATAGTTGTTTTGATAGACTCCGGAAATTAAGGGTTGAAATAATTTTGGTTTAAAATGTTGTTTTGAAATGGCTGTCCAATACAAAACCACTTCTTTTTGTAAAAAATCAAGATGGGAAGGCTTTTCACTGGAAGGGTTTTGTTCTGCCAATTTAGAAAGCTCACATTTACCGTTACACTCCATTTCAGGCTTGTCCTGATTTACACAAAACAACTCCACAAAACTCTGGGTATCTGCAAGGTAAAAACTCAGCATCACCCCGCTTTTGATACTGTTAAATGAAATCAACAACACAAATAAATAAACAATTATGGAGTGGGACTTATTCATTTGATCACAAAAATACTTAGCCTGCCAATTAAGTTGTATGATTACAATCATATTTCTTCTTTAACTAGAATAGTGGATCTTTATTAGAATAAATTCTTTGTATTAAATTGGAATGTTAGTTCATACGACTCTATTTTTCAGAAGCCAGTGTTTTAATATATAAACAGAAATAAACTGTTTTTCAGAAATTTTGAGATTTACCGGACAAACCCTTAAACTCATTAAATTTTGTTAAAATTAATTCCCTTCGTTTTTAAATTAAATTTATTTTGTACGTTTGTTAACCATTTGGTTAAACTATATAGTTAGATTATGTCAAAAACAAAAGATACTGATACAGAAAAACAGATATTGGAAGCTGCAAAGCGGATATTTCAAACGAAGGGGATGGATGGCGCTCGTATGCAGGAAATTGCAAATGAAGCTAAAATCAACAAAGCCATGCTTCATTATTATTACCGGAGTAAACAACTTCTTTTTGAAGCCGTTTTCAAAACCGCTTTTTCATTACTCGCTCCGCAAATCAATACCATTCTCAATGATGATTCTTCAGTGGAAGATAAAATACGCAACTTTACCTCCAGTTATATTTCCTTTGTCATCAAGCATCCCTACCTGCCCAATTTTGTGATACAGGAGCTCAACAAAAACCCGGAGTTTCTCAATAAACTAAGAGAAAACAAAAATTTTCCGGATATCACAAAATTTAAACAACAGGTAGACGATGAAGTAAAAGCCGGTTTACTTATCCCCATCAGTGGAGAACAACTGTTTATTAATATCATTTCCTTAAACATCTTTCCTTTCATTGCCAAGAACCTGGTAAAAGGATTGACCGGTAATGATGAAACTGCTTTTGAAAACTTGATGAACGAACGTAAAACACATGTGGCCGAATTTATTATCCAATCTATAAAACGAACCCCATGAAAAAATCCTTCGTTTTTATTCTGTTGCTAACCGGCACTCTCACCTGGTCACAAACAACCATCACGCTTGAAGAGTGTTATGCCCTTGCCGAAGAACATTATCCGTTACGAAAACAAACGGCTTTGTTGAACACAAAAACTTCCCTGGAAAAGGAGGCCCTTCATGCCAAAAGACTGCCACAAATGGAGTTGGATGCACAAGCCACTTATCAGTCTGATGTGACCGAAATTCCGTTTCCCGGTTCTGGAGTTGAACCCTTAAACAAAGACCAGTATCGCGCAACACTAACTATAAATCAACTCATCTATGACGGTGGCCAGGTTGCTGCCGCCTCAAACTTGAAAGAAGCCGAACTCAAAACACAACAAAAACAGTTGGAAGTAAGTCTTTATCAACTCAAATTACAAATCAATCAAATTTATTTTTCAATTTTACTGAATCAGGAACAACAAGCAGTCTTGAACCTTCAGAAAAACGATCTCGAATCCCGGTTGAGTGAAATAAAGTCGGGTATCAAACACGGTGTGGTATTGCCGGCATCAGATAAAGTGATTGAAGCCGAATTGCTAAAAGTACATCAAAAACTACTGGAACAAAGCAATCACAAAAGAGCATTGTTGTCCAATTTGTCTGAACTTATCGGTCAGCCGCTTCCGGAGTCAGCACAACTTAAAGAGCCTTTGCAAACAGTCTCTTTAGACAAGCCGTTGCAGCGCCCTGAACTGGAGTTGTTTCAGCTTCAAAAACAGCAAATAGAACAATCAGAACAGGTACTCTCCAAAAAAAACTATCCAAAGCTACAGGCTTTTGCTACAGGAGGCTATGGCAATCCCGGGCTAAATATGCTGGAAAATTCATTTGAAGCCTATTACATTACAGGCTTACGCTTAAACTGGAAGCTATTTGACTGGAACGCCAATAAAAAAGAACGCAAAGCGCTTTCGGTAAATAAAGAAATTATCGATAGCGAGTTGGAAGTATTTTCTCTTCAAACGCAAATTCAGCTACAGCAACTGGAAGCTGAAATCAACAGCATTACTGATTATCTTGTGACTGACAGCGAAATTATTCAGTTGCGAAAAGAAATTGCCAAGGTTGCTCAGTCACAATTAAAAAACGGTGTTATCACCGCTTCAGCTTATCTCACAGAACTTACGGCACTTTATGAGGCTGAAATTAGCTTAAAACTCCACAGCATTCAATTACAATTGGCAAAAGCAAATTATAACATCATTCAAGGACATCAATTATGAAATCATTTATCAGTATTATAACCGGATTATTTATCAGCCTGTTCGTTTTAGTCTCCTGCTCCAATTCCAATGGAAAAGCCGATGCTTATGGAAACTTTGAAGCAACGGAAATTATAGTGTCTGCCGAAGGAAACGGAAAACTAATGGCCTTTGATGTAAACGAAGGTGACCTATTAATCCAAAACACTGTTGTGGGGTTTATTGACACCATTCCGTTGGGTTTAAAACGCGAACTCCTTCTGGCAACTAAAGAAATAACAGCTTCTAAATCTAAAGGGGTACTATCACAAATCAACGTGCTGAATGCGCAAAAAAACATCCTCAACACCAACAAAACCCGTATTGAAAACCTGCTGAAAGACAACGCAGCTACTCAAAAACAACTGGACGATGTTCAGGGCGAACTGGGTGTAATCCAACAACAAATAAAAAATATCGAAATTCAAAATGCCCCGGTAATCAATGAACTAAAAAGTCTGGATGTACAAATAAGACAATTGGATGATCAAATTCAAAAAAGCATCATTAGAAACCCCATAAATGGCACAGTACTCACCACTTTTACAGAGCCACAGGAAGTAACTGCTTATGGAAAACCGCTTTATAAAATAGCCGATTTAAGCACAATGCAGCTAAGAGTGTATGTGAGCGAAACCCAATTGGCCGAAATCAAAATAGGTCAGCAGGTAACTGTAAAAGTTGACGAAGGTAGCGGGATGAGCAGTCATCCCGGCATTGTCACCTGGATAGCATCTGAAGCAGAGTTTACGCCAAAAATCATTCAAACCAAAGAAGAACGAGTAGCGCTGGTTTATGCCGTCAAAGTTGATGTGCCCAACGAAAAGGGCAGTTTGAAAATTGGAATGCCGGCAGAAATGTGGCTTAATGTAAACGAATAAACACCTGACAATTTCTACTATGAGTATAACCGTTACAAATATCTCTAAGTCTTACAAAGACGTTAAGGCCCTGAACAACATCTCTTTTGAGGTTGAAGAAGGTGAACTCTTTGGATTGATAGGTCCCGACGGAGCAGGTAAAACCACTTTGTTTAGGTTGTTAACCACCTTGCTTGTTGCAGACCAGGGCACAGCCACAGTAGCAGGATGGGATGTAGTAAACGACTATAAATCCATTAGAAAAAGCGTGGGATATATGCCGGGACGATTTTCTTTATATCAAGATTTAACCGTAGAGGAAAACCTGAATTTTTTTGCTACCATTTTTGGAACGACCATTGAAGAAAATTACGAATTAATAAAAGATATTTATGTGCAAATAGAGCCCTTCAAAAACCGAAGGGCCGGGGCACTATCGGGAGGAATGAAGCAGAAGCTGGCATTGAGCTGCGCCCTAATACATAAACCCAAAGTATTATTTTTAGACGAACCCACCACAGGTGTTGACCCGGTTTCCCGAAAGGAATTTTGGGAAATGCTCAAGCGACTCAAAGAAAAAGGCATTACCATACTGGTCTCAACGCCTTATATGGATGAAGCCGCCTTATGCGACCGGATTGCTCTTATTCAGGAAGGCAGGATTCTGGAAATTGACAGCCCGCAAGCCATTGTAAAACATTATCCAAAGCCCATTTTCAATGTCAGTGGCGGAAATATGTATCAGCTCATTGCTTTACTCAACAGCTACACCCACCGTCATAGTGTCTATCCGTTTGGTGAATTTGTTCATTATACTGACCAACGTGCTGAATTTGATCCGGAGATGCTTCATTCCTATTTAAGTGAAAACGGTCTTGCCAACATTCACATTGCACCCACCACACCCACCATTGAAGACACATTTATGGAACTTGCGCGATGATAAAAAAAAACAAGGTCATATCAGTTAATGGTTTAACTAAAATGTTTGGTGATTTTACAGCAGTCAATCAAATTAGTTTTGAAGTGGAACAAGGCGAAATTTTTGGGTTTCTGGGAGCCAATGGTGCCGGTAAAACCACAGCTATGAAAATGCTTATCGGTATTTCCACACCCACATCAGGACAGGCTGAAGTAGCCGGTTTTGATGTTTTTACCCAGGCTGAAGACATCAAAAAAAACATTGGCTATATGAGCCAGAAATTTGCGTTGTATGACGACCTCACCGTAAAAGAAAACATCACCTTTTTTGGGGGTATTTACGGGCTTTCGCGAAAGCAGATAAAAACTAAAACAACAACCCTGACAGAAGAACTGGGACTGAGTGAGGTTGCCAATCAGCTGGTGGGGTCGCTGCCTCTGGGGTGGAAACAAAAGTTAGCCTTTTCAGCGACGATGTTGCACAACCCTAAAATTGTGTTTCTGGATGAACCCACCGGCGGTGTGGACCCCATCACAAGACGTCAGTTTTGGGAAATGATATACAAAGCTGCTCACAACGGCACCACCATATTTGTAACCACACATTATATGGATGAAGCCGAATATTGTGACCGGGTGTCCATTATGGTAAACGGTAAAATTGAAGCGCTGGACACACCCAAAAAACTCAAACAGCAGTTTGAAACAGACACGATGAACGATGTATTCTTAAAACTGGCAAGAGGATGAAACGATTTTTAGGATTTGTAAAAAAGGAGTTTTTCCATATTTTCAGAGACCGGCGTTCTTTATTTATCCTTTTTGGTATGCCGGTAGCCCAGATCTTGTTGTTTGGCTTTGCCATTACCAACGAAATAAACAATGTTGACATTGCCATACTCGACCATTCAAAAGATGCCACTACCAAAGAAATCATTCAAAAAATTGATGCATCAAACTATTTTTCGATTCAGCAGTTTTTAGACCGTGAAACAGATATAGAAACCATTTTTAAAAAAGGAAAAGTAAAAGCGGTGCTTACTTTTGAAAAGGATTTTAGCAGTAAACTCGTTCGCGACAACAATGCCTCTGTTCAAATTATTACCGATGCCACCGACCCCAATACGGCAAATACGATCAGCAATTATGTAAATTCAATACTGCAACACTATCAGGCTGAACAGAACAAAGACATTCAACTACCCTACCAAATTATCCCTCAAACACGTATGGCGTATAATCCTGAGTTGAAAAGTGTTTTTATGTTTGTGCCCGGGGTAATGACCATTATACTAATGCTGGTTTCAGCTATGATGACCTCTATTTCCATCACCCGTGAAAAAGAACAGGGCACTATGGAAATTTTGCTGGTTTCACCCCTCAACCCGTTTCAGGTAATTATCGGCAAGGTAGTTCCATATATTTTTCTCTCGGTTATAAATGCCATTATTATTGTATTGTTAAGTATCTATGTGTTTGAAATGCCTGTTCATGGAAGCCTGATTTTATTGGGATTTGAAAGTGTACTGTTTATAGTTACCTCACTGGCTTTGGGCATTCTGATTTCAACCATTGCAGCCACCCAGCAAACTGCCATGATGATTTCACTTATGGGACTTATGCTGCCTGTTATCCTGCTTTCAGGGTTTATATTTCCTATTTCCAGTATGCCGGCACCTCTGCAGGTCATAAGCCACATTGTGCCTGCCAAATGGTTCATCATTATTATTAAGGGCATAATGCTCAAAGGGGTGGACTTGACCTATGTATGGAAAGAAACCCTTATCCTGCTGGGTATGACCCTCTTTTTTATTGGGTTGAGTGTGAAAAAATACAAAACAAGGCTGGAATAATGAAAATCATCAGATATATCATACAAAAAGAGTTCAGGCAAATTTTTAGAAATAAAGGGATGCTGCCCATCATATTTGTTTTGCCGTTGCTCCAACTCATCATCCTTTCAAATGCGGCAACTTATGAAGTAAAAAACATTCAGTTTTCATATATCGACCACAATCAAAGCAGCAGCTCCCGGGCATTGATTGAAAAGTTTGAGGCATCCACCTATTTTCAGGTAACTGAACGATTTTCATCAATGAAAGCGGCCTCTACAGCGATGCTTAAAGGCGATGTTGATGTCATACTGGAAATCCCTCAACACTTTGAAAGAGAACTCCACCGTGACCAAAAAACTGACCTGGGAATCACTATCGACGCCATAGACGGTGCCGCTGCCGGGGTAACCAGTGTCTATATCAATCAAATTCTTTTTAGTTATAATAAAAACATTCGCTCCAAACTTTTACAAAATAACACAGACCGGACTCAGCTGGTTAACATCTCCTCCATTCCGTCGTTTTGGTATAATGAGACTCTCAACTACAAAACCTTTATGGTACCCGGGATTTTAGTGTTGCTCGTCACCATGATTACCTTGTTTCTGGCTGCCATGAACATTGTTCGCGAAAAAGAAATCGGCACCCTGGAACAAATCAACGTAACACCCATTAAAAAACACCAGTTTATCATAGGAAAACTGTTTCCTTTTTGGGTGATTGGTATGGGGCTGCTCACCATTGGTCTCATCATCGCCAAAATCATCTTTAATGTACCCATGTTAGGAAGTCTGCCTTTGATGTATGCATACACCTCCATCTATATCCTGGTGATTTTGGGTATGGGACTTTTTATTTCAAACTTTACCGATACTCAGCAACAGGCGATGTTCATAGCCTGGTTTTTTATGGTGATTTTTATCCTGATGAGTGGTTTATTTACGCCCATAGAAAGCATGCCCGGCTGGGCACAATTGCTCACAGAATTTAACCCCATAAAGTACTTTGTGGAAGTGATGCGCATGCTCATGTTAAAAGGCGCTTCCTTTTATGATATCCTGCCTCAGTTTACAAAAACACTTGTATATGCGCTAATTATGAATGGTCTGGCGGTGTGGAGTTATAAAAAAACATCTTAAAAATGAATGCTAGTATTAGGATTAAAAATAGATTGGTTACAGATGATTCAAAATTTGTACAAGGCCCTTTATCAAGGCTAAAAGAATTACTTTTTGCGTTTAGAGTGTTTTTTAATTTTATAAGAGCATTTAGGATAATGCATTTTGTAGGGCCTTGTGTTACAGTATTTGGTTCAGCTCGCTTTACAAATGAATCTGAACATTATAAAAACGCAGAGAAAATTGGTGCCGAATTATCTAAAATGGGATTCACGGTAATGACCGGTGGTGGCTCGGGGATTATGGAGGCCGCCAACAAAGGAGCATTTGAAGCAGGAGGCTATTCAGTTGGCTGCAATATTGTATTGCCTTTTGAACAAAAACTAAACCCCTTTTTGCACAAATGGATTGACATTCCCTACTTTTTTTTACGAAAAGTTATTCTGGTAAAATATTCCTATGCATTTGTGGTGATGCCCGGAGGTATCGGCACTCTTGATGAGTTATTTGAAGCACTCACACTAATACAAACCAAAATCATCAAAAATTTTCCTGTGGTCATTTTTGATACAGAGTATCACAAAGAACTATGTGAGCATATCCATTTAATGGCTGACCGGGAAAGTATTAGCCAAGCAGATATGAAGTTATTGTATGTAACCGATTCGGTAGATGATCTCATTGAGCATATTGATACTTATGCCATAAAAGAATTTAAACTAACCCAAAAAGCTTCCAAACCAAAATGGTGGTTTGTTGAAAAAAGTAATTGATATGAAAAAGAGAGATCTTATTAGAATTACTACTGCGATAATCTTGTTAGTTTTTGGAACATTAACCTTATTTATAAGCAGTTCAATCCTATTTGATTGGTTCGATATTAAAGCAAAGGAGGGAAATTATGTGTTGTTTTTTGTGTGGACAAATTTTATTTGCTCAATACTGTATTTAACTGCTGCCTATGGCTTGATTAAAAAAAAGCAATGGACAATTAAACTACTATTGACAGCATTAATTCTTTTATCCATTGCCTTTGTATGCTTAATCAATCACATAATCATGGGAAGTCCTTACGAAGCTAATACAGTTGGTACTATAATTTTTAGAATTGGAATAACTGTTGGGTTTATAGTAATTGCTAAAAAAATATCAAAATAATGAAAATATTAGTCTCCATTCTATTAGGATTTTTGTCACTTATGTCACAGAATAACTCGACAGAAAGGTATACCCTTACTGTTATAACCGAAAATCTAAAAAACTCAAAAGGCAGTGTAGTTTTTTTACTATACAATACAGAAGGTAGTTTACCTGATGAAAAACTCATACGCTATTTTAAAAAGAAAACCACAGCAATCGATGATAATAGAGCAAGGATAACATTTAAAAACCTACTCAAAGGGCAATATGCAATAATGGTCTTTCACGATGAAAATAACAATGGTGAAATTGATAGAAAGTTTATGCTACCCTTACCTAAAGAAGGTGTAGGCTTTTCTAATTATGATGATTTTGGATTGTCCAATCGACCAAACTTTAAGGATGCGAGTTTTAGCTTAAACAAAGACAAGACTTTTGTTGTAAAGGTAATTTACAAATAAGAATGATATTAAGATTAAACATAGCGTTGTTATCATTGAGTTGTAGCTTTTTGGGTATTTCACAGCAAGCTGATTCCATTATACCAGAGCTGACCTTATCTAAAATAGCACTTATTCACCAAACAGATAGTTATATCACTTTTCCATTGGACATTGGAAATATTGAACCTTTAATGTTTGAAGCTAATATAAATCCTTCATTTATAATTAGAGAACGACAGGATTCTAAATTGATGGCTGTTTTGACTCCGCAAATCATTATAAGAATGTATGATGAAGACTCTTATCCTGTTAGAACACCAAGTTACATCCCACAGGTTACCTTTTATTATTTAGCAAACCAAAACGATAAAAACAAAACACTTTCGGTTTTTGGAAAGTTGGCACACCATTCCAATGGGCAGGATGGTATGTTTTATAATGAGGATGGGACCATAAATCTAATTACAGGCAATTTTGCAACAAATTATTTTGAATTAGGCTTTTTAAAAACTACCTATAGCTCCCACCTTAATGCTTTAAAAATATTTAAAAGCTCTATTGAAGTACACCCTAAAAGTTGGATGCTTGATGAACTTGAAGGCGTGTATAGTGGTTTGCGTTTTCATATTGCATTTACAGCCTTTAAAATGCCTTTTGGAAATAACAGAAGCAGTAAGAAACCTCATTTCTCATTCAAAATGGAAACCAATCTGATGTTGGATCAATACAATAACATTGACTTTTTTGATATTGACCGGTTGAATGCCAAACTAACTTTTTATTACCATCCACAATTTTTAGAAGATATTGGTTTGTTTGTACAAATCTATCACGGAATGGATGATTACAATATTTATTTCCAACATCGATTAGATATAATACGATTTGGAATTATGACTGAAATTTTACGATTTTAAAACACTTGTTTTATGAAAGAGAATCCTATAATAGTAAAAAAAAATTCTGAAGAAACAGAGGTGTATTCTGAAGAAAAGCTAAAAGCCTCATTACGCTCTTGCGGTGCAAGCACCAATCAGATTGATATTGTCATTAATCAAATAAACCCATATATCTTTAATGGTATTACAACCAACAAAATTTATAAAAAAGCTTTTTCAATTTTAAAAAAATTTGATCGGTCATTTGCTTCCAGGTATAGTTTAAAACGATCCCTTTTTGAATTAGGCCCGACCGGTTATCCATTTGAACGCCTAATTAGTGCTTTATTAAAAGAAAAAGGCTACAAAACTAAAGTTGGTGTTATTTTACAAGGCGACTGCGTAAAACACGAAATTGATGTGTTAGCAGAAAAAGACGACAACGTATATGCAATTGAATGTAAGTTTCATTCGGATTCAAAAGCCACAAGCAATGTAAAAGTGCCGTTGTATATAAACTCCAGATTTTTAGATGTACAAAAACATTGGAATGATAGTTCAAACAATAGAACGCACTTAAAACAAGGTTGGTTGGTCACCAATACGCGCTTTACAAAAGATGCGGTAGATTATGGAAAATGTATTGGCTTGACGCTTTTAAGTTGGGATTATCCAAAAGAAAACGGTATAAAAACTAATATTGATAGTTTTGGTCTATACCCAATAACAGCATTAACCACCTTAACAAAAAAAGAAAAACAACATCTTATAGCAAATGACATTATTTTAATTAAAGAACTCTACTTGAATATAAAGGTTTTACAAAAACTAAATATTTCAGCGGACAGAATACAACAAAACAAGGAAGAAATTAGAAAGCTATTGCACTTTGATAATTTAACAAATGAAACAAACAAAAATCATTAACGAAAAACTATACAAGTATGATTCACGGGGCATACAAACATTGTTTAGAACAGTGAGTAAAAACCATTATAATCTTTTAAAAATGGTTGATAATAAAGCAAGAATTGTACTTACAGTAAATTCAATAATTGCCTCAATTTTATTTGGAATACAATTTTTGAATATGGAGACAGAGCTTACTGAACCAAATACTTCATTAAAGATTTTAGTAATTTGTAGTATGCTTTCTATGATTTTTGCGATTTCGAGCATGCTACCCCATCGATATTTTGGAGAAAGTTTTAGAAAAAGTGGCTATAAAGGGACTCTCTATGCCGAAAATTTCTCAAAACAAAGTTTGAATGAATTTAGAAACGAGTTTGAGAGAATAATGTGTACCGGCAAAAGCTTATATGATGAATTGATTACAGATCTATATTTTTTAGGTAAGATAATTAGTATAAAACAGAGAATTTTACTTTTATCGGTTATTGTCTTTCTTTTAGGACTGCTATCAACCATTATTACAACTCTGGCAAACTTTTAATGCCTCTGGTTGAGCTAGAATTTGGTGCTTATTGTAGCCGGAGGTCACGGTAGCACCCAGTCAAAAGACTTTCAAAAATCGTAGCTACAGAAAAAATCTTCTTAGGGACAGGATTGCTGGTTAAACTCATACTATTATTTAAAACTATTAAATAAACCTTTCTTTTAAATAAAAACACAGACTCCTCTGTGAAAATTTGTACCTCTTTGTGAATCTCTGCGGTACAATTACCAGCCCCCTTCCGAACAACTTTAGAACTAAATCTCCCTCGGTAACAAAGGTTACTGACCGGCTTGTTTTCTACATCTACTTTTGCCTCGTCAAATTGAGATAAAAGATGAAGAAAACCTTACTTGTATTATTCACTATAGCCGGAACCACTTTATTAACGGCCCAGGAGCAAAAACCGCTCACTAAGGAACAAGCCTTAAGCAGCGTGCTGGAAAACAACCGCAACCTTAAAATTAGCGAGCAGCAATTCCTGCAGGCGCGAGCCGACTACCGGCAAACCAATGCCATTTTTCTTCCCAACATCACCGCCTCTCATACCGGAATGACCACTACCAATCCGTTGATGGCATTTGGGTCGAAGCTCAATCAGGAAATCTTAACACAAAACGATTTCAACCCGGCACTATTAAACAATCCGGAGCGTACCGATAATTTCGCTACCCGTTTTGAAATTCAACAACCCCTCATCAATATAGACGGTATCTACCAGCGTCAGGCCGCTAAAAGCAAAATGCAGGCCACCCAATTGCAGGGACAACGCACACAGGATTACATCCTGCTGGAAGTGGAAAAAGCCTATATGCAACTCCAACTGGCACATGAAGCCGTAAGCGTTTTGGAAAAAGCCCACGAGGCCGCTTTGGAGAACAAAAAACTGGCCGACAATAGTTTTAAACAGGGCTACCTGCAACGTTCAGACGTTCTGGCTGTGGAAGTTCGCTTGAGCGAAGTGCTAAACCAACTCCAACAAGCCAAAAGCAATGTGCAAAACGCCTCAGACTACCTGTCGTTTTTAATGGGCGAAGAAACCAACAGTCTTTGGATTCCCGCTGATACTTTGGAAACCGGCGAGCTAACCATCCCTCAAAACTCTACACTTAACGAAAACCGTGCAGATATTCAGGCGATGATTTTAGCTACAGACGCTTACGCGAAAATGAATAAAGCCGATCAAATGGCTTTCCTGCCGCGATTGAATGCTTTTGGAAGCTATGAACTCTATGACAGCGAAATCTTTCAGGGCAGCGCCAATGGCTACTTGGTGGGTGCTCAATTGAGCTGGGATCTGTTCCAGGGCGGAAAACGTTTTGGCAAAGCCCAAAGAAGCAAAGCCGAACTGGAGCAGGCACAAATCGAGTTAGACCAATACAAAGCCCAAAGCCAACTGGAAATCAACCGTGCACAACGTCAGGTCAATGATTTGCAATCACAACTAAACAGAAGCGCTCTGGCCGTAGAACAATCAGAAGAAGCCTTGCGCATCCGCACCAACCGTTTTGAACAAGGACTGGAAAAAACCACCGAACTCTTACAAAGCGAAACGCTTTATGCACAAAAACAATTGGAATACTTACAAACCGTATTTGAGTACAATTTCGCGAAAGCGTATTTAGAATTTTTAACTAAAGGAGAATAAATAATTAACAACCTCTTCCCCCCTCTCCTTAGGAGAGGGGGTCAGGGGGTGAGGATAAACAAATCAAAATGAAAAAAACGATACTTAGCACACTAGCTTTAACCGCAGCCCTCATTCTAAGCAGCTGTGCCAATTCAGAAAAAAACACAACTACAGACAACCGTCCGGTGATTCAGGTTACGGCAAAAACTCCGGCTGCCAGCTCGGGCAGCAACCTGACCGTAAGCGGTATGGTAGAAGCCGTCAACAACGCTACGCTCAGTACCCGAATGATGGGACACGTCAACAGGATTCACGTAAACATAGGTGATAAAGTAAGTCAGGGTCAACTCTTGATTTCTATCAACAACAGCGACCTTCAGGCAAGAAGAGCTCAGGTCAATGCCGGAATCAACGAGGCACAGGTCGCTTTTAACAATGCCAAAAGAGACTTTGAGCGTTTTACTGCTTTGTTTGCTCAAAACAGTGCTTCACAAAAAGAACTGGACGATATGACCGCGCATTATGAAATGGCCAAAGCCCGTATGGAATCTGCCAATGCAATGAAAGCCGAAGTAGATGCCCAGTTTGCCTATGTAGAAATAAGAGCCCCTTTTAGCGGCGTGGTGACCAACCGTTTTGTGGAAGCCGGAGCCCTAGCCAATCCCGGAATGCCACTAATAGCTTTAGAAGCTCCCGGAAATTTTGAAGTGCGTGCCACTGTTCCGGAACGTGCTATCAGCCAAATCAAATCCGGGGAAACCGTAGAAGTGCATATCAATGCCATTAACAAAGCCATACCCGGAAAAGTAACCGAAGTAAGCAGCTCATCCAGCATGACCGGTGGGCAATTCCCTATAAAAGTTGTACTCGAAAAAGACGATGCACTCAAATCAGGTATGTATGCCACCGTGCAGTTTCCCGTAGCTAAAACCGATGACAGTCCGCAAATGGTAACTGTACCCCAGGAGGCCATAGTGACCCAAGGTGATTTGCGTGGTGTTTATACGGTAAGCCAACAAAATACAGCCATTCTGCGCTGGTTGCGTCTGGGCAGAAGCTTTGGCAACGAGGTGGAAGTGCTCTCTGGACTCCATGCCGAAGAAGCCATTATCGTGGAAGCCCAAGGGAAACTTTACAATGGAGCAAAAGTAGAAATGAGACAATAGATGTGAGACGTAAGACATAAGACTGTAGGACTTATGACTTAGGACAAAAAACTATACTGTTCATTATTGAGAAATATATTGTAAACTAATTAAAAATACTCCAAAAAAAGCCCCTCTCCTTGGGAGAGGGGTTGGGGAGAGGATAATATTATGAAAGAAGGTTTAGCCGGCAAGATTGCCAAATTATTTATAGACTCCAAGCTCACACTACTGCTAATGATGGTATTTCTGGCAGTGGGTATTTACAGCTCTTTTTTAATTCCCCGGGAAGAAGAGCCACAAATCGATGTGCCTATGGCAAACATTTTTGTGGGGTATCCCGGTGCCAGTCCGCTGGAAGTGGAATCACGGGTGATTAAACCCATCGAAAAAATGGTGTCCAACATCAAAGGGGTTGAATATGTTTATTCCACCTCTATGCAGGAACAAGGTATGCTCATAGTTCAGTTTTATGTGGGCGAAGATATTGAGCGCTCCTATGTAAAACTCTACAACGAGTTGATGAAACATATGGACCAAATGCCCGTCGGTGTTACACCGCCTTTGGTCAAAACGCGCTCTATTGACGATGTGCCTATGTTGGGATTGACCTTATGGAGCGAAACCTATGACGACTTCCGGTTGCGTCAAATCGCCAACGAAGTCAACCACGAAATCAGAAAAATAAACGACGTAGCTACTACCCACAAAATTGGCGGCCGCAGTCGTGAAATTAGAGTGGTTCTGGACAAAAACAAAATGGCTGCTGCCGGTGTGGATATGCTGGGCGTTGCTGAAATGATTCAGGCCAACAATACCCAAATGACTTCGGGAGCGTTCAACCGCAACGATGTGGAGTTTAAAGTCAATACCGGAAGTTTTTTACAAAACGTGGACGATGTGGAAAACCTGATTGTAGGCACTTCACAAAACCAACCGGTCTATTTAAAACAAATCGCTCAGGTGCTGGATGGCCCGGAACTACCCAACGAATATGTAAGTTTTGGTTATGGCCGGGCTTTTCCCCAATTGACTGAAGAATTTCCTTCAGACTACCCGGCTGTGACCATTTCTATTGCCAAGCGCAAAGGCGCTGACGCTATGAAGCTTTCAGATGTTATTCTGGAGAAAATTGAACACCTGCGCAGCACCATCATCCCTGATGATGTTCAGGTAACAGTTACCAGAAATTATGGCGAAACAGCATCCCAAAAAGTAAGCGAACTCCTTCTCCATCTTTTTGGAGCCATCATTGCCGTAACCATTGTAGTAATGCTGGCTATGGGATGGCGCGGCGGATTGGTAGTTTTTCTTTCGGTACCGGTAACCTTTGCACTTACGATGCTCAGTTACTATCTGATGGACTACACCCTCAACCGCATCACTCTTTTTGCTTTGGTGTTTGTAACCGGTATCGTGGTGGACGACTCCATTATCATTGCCGAAAATATGCACCGGCACTTTAAGATGAAACGCCTGCCTTTTAAACAGGCTGCCCTCTATGCCATCAATGAAGTGGGTAACCCAACAATATTAGCAACTTTTACCGTTATCGCTTCGGTGTTGCCTATGGCTTTCGTTAGCGGATTAATGGGTCCTTATATGAGCCCGATGCCCATCGGTGCTTCCATTGCTATGATACTTTCATTACTCATTGCTTTGACCATAGTGCCCTATTTAGGCTATATTTTCTTACGCGAAAAGGACAAAAAGAAATCTTCTGAAGAAGAAGAAAAACCTCTGGAAATTGAGGATACTAAAATTTACAAGCTCTACAGCAAGTTTGAAAAACCCCTGTTGGAGAGTTCGCTCAAACGCCGTCTGGCACTTATAGTAACAGCACTCCTTTTACTAGGTTCGGTGAGTATGTTTTTCACCCAGTCGGTATTGGTAAAAATGCTGCCTTTTGACAACAAAAACGAGTTTCAGGTGGTTATCGATATGCCCGAAGGCACCACCTTGGAACGCACTAATGTTGTGACTCAGGAAATAGCCCAGTACCTCTCCGGTCGCCCGGAAGTAGTGAACTATCAAACCTATGTGGGCACCTCTGCACCCATTACTTTTAATGGGCTGGTGCGTCATTATGATTTAAGGGGAGCGTCAAACACGGCCGATATTCAGGTAAACATCAAAGACAAAGGCGACCGCAAACTGCAAAGCCACGACATTGCCAAGTTGTTGCGCCCTGACATTCAGGAAATCGCTTCAAAATATGGTGCCAATGTAAAGATTGTTGAAGTACCGCCTGGACCGCCGGTATTGAGTACCATTGTTGCTGAAATTTACGGTCCCGATTATGATGAGCAAATTCGTGTAGCCGCTGAAGTAAAAAACATACTGCACAATACTACCGATGTGGTGGATATCGACTGGATGGTGGAAGCTGACCAAACCGAGTTTATTTATGATATAGACCGTGAGAAAGCCATGCGTTATGGCATTGCCCCACAACAAATTGTAAACACATTGAGTATGGCTTTGGGCAACCGCGCCATTACCCATCTGTATGACGAAAACGCTACCCAACGTGTGGGGATTGTACTAGCGCTCGATGAACACGAAAAAGCAAGTCCGGAGGCCATTGCACAAATTGAAATCGCTTCCCAACACGGTAATATGGTTTCTGTGGGTGATTTGGTAACTATCAATGAAAACACAGTGCCCAAAAGCATCTACCGAAAAAATCAAAAACGTGTGGTGTATGTACTGGCCGATATGGCCGGAAAACTGGAAAGCCCCGTCTATGCGATATTGGGAATGGAAGAACATCTCCGGCAAATTCCATTGCCGGAAGGCTATAGTATGAATGAGTTGTATGCCAGCCAACCCCACCAAGAAGATGACTTTACTGTAAAGTGGGACGGTGAGTGGCAAATAACCCTGGAGGTGTTTAGTGATTTGGGAATTGCCTTCCTGGGTGTGATTATAATTATCTACATGCTCATAGTGGGCTGGTTTCAAAACCTAAAAGCACCTGTCGTGATGATGGTGGCTATCCCACTCTCCATGATTGGTATTGTACTGGGTCACTGGATGCTGGGAGCGTTTTTTACAGCAACATCATTCATTGGTATGATTGCCCTTGCGGGAATCATGGTGCGGAACTCTGTCCTGCTCATCGACTTTGTCAATTTAAGGCTGGATGAAGGCATACCGCTGAAACAAGCCATATTGGAAGCAGGTGCTGTGCGTACCACGCCCATTTTGCTTACCGCAGGAACAGTAGTTATTGGGGCATTTGTGATATTGTTTGACCCTATTTTTCAGGGGCTCGCCATTTCACTCATCGGTGGAACCATTGGTTCTACTTTCCTGACCCTGTTGATTGTACCACTGGTGTATTACATCATTATGAGAAAGCAGTATCCGGAGTCCCCGGTCCCCCCTCAATCCCCCCAAAGGGGGGATGTGCATCCGGATGAAGAAATATTCATAGAAAAGAAATAAAAAATAACAAACCTTAAAAAGCCCCTCTCCTGCGCCACCGCTAAAGCTTTAGCGCACGCGGTTGGGAGAGGGGTTGGGGTGAGGATAAAACCTAAAACAAGATGAAACTATTAATCGTAACTGCAGTAGAAGAATTTCAGAAAGACGTTTTGAAGCTGTTCAAGCAAGCCGGAATTGAGGCCTTTAGCACCTCAGAAATTGACGGCTACAAAAATGGAAACAGTTCGCTTATTTCGGCACAAAGCTGGTTTCCCGGAGAGAAAGGCGGCAGTGGGTCGCTAATGGTATTTTCCTTTACGGAAGAAACCAACATAGATGCATTTTTCAAACTCGCTGCTCAATACAACCAAAATCTGGAAAGTAATAACCCGGTGCGGGCCATTGTGGTACCAATTGAAAGAGCTTTGTAGTATTAAGTGGTGAAAGGTGAGTACTTTTCACATGACCGAAAAAACCACGCAAACACTAAGAACACTCAGACACACTAAGGTTTAAACTGATTTCTTAGTGCTACTTACTGCCCTTAGTGCCTTGGTGGTAAAACAATAAAACATAACCTTAAAAACAATTAACTATGTTAAACAGAATCATTAGAGCCATTGCCGGCACGTTTATTATCATCAGCTTGATGCTGGCAATTTATGTCAACATCAACTGGCTGTGGTTTACCGCTTTTGTGGGGGTAAACCTTTTGCAATCATCCATTACCAAATGGTGTTTGATGGAAGATATTTTGAAGAAGTTTGGTGTGAAAGAATAGTTTCGACAAATATCTTTGTTTTTTGAAAACTTTGACTTCCAGCTCAACAATAAAAAACCCGCTGAACTTTAATCTCAGCGGGTTTATAAATGCTTAAGGCAGCTGTACCGGTAGCGACCACGATGCGCCACTGATATCTGTGACGGTTAGTGTGTAGTCTCCGGGAATAAGGTTAGTTCCTGAAAGTGGCAGGTGCATTCGTGCTTTAGCTCCCAGTGGAACAATCAGGCTGTGTGTGCCCGGTTTTACTTTTGCCACATAGGCATTTTCAATTTGTTCAGGCTGAAGAGCTGCCAATTGTGTTTGGTCAAAATGAATGATATCATTGCCCTGAGAATCAGATAGACTAATACCAATTATCCACGCACCATAAACATCCACACCTTCGGTGCGATAAAGATCAAACGACAGTTGCCTGTCTGTAATCGTGGCATCGGTAAGTTCCAGTTTGGGCTTGACCGATTTGTTATGCAAGGTGCCCCAAACACCCCCATGAAATACCTGATTGGTATAAAGTGTGAGGCCTAAAATAACTATGGCACCCAGTAGAACACCGCGGGAATATCGTTTGGCGTTAACCGGTAGTTCACCGGAGCCCAGCCAGGCAAACCATTTCTTTTGAGTGATTCCGGATTTTTTCTTCATCAGGTAATTATCCATTGAATAGCGGCCGCTTCCGGTGAGAAACAGCGTAAAACCGGTGGCTATTCCCAGTACACCTATTTGCCATTCATCCAGACAAGTTGTGCCAATCCAACCGGCACCCAGCAGTATACCCATGGCCAGAAAAAAGACTCCAATGCTCATTAAGCGGGTAAAAAGTCCCAGGATGATAAACAGCCCCACTATACCTTCTACAATGGTAAATATCACCATCGCCCACCACAGGGACTCGGGGTTTTCAACCAGGTATTGAATCATAGGTTGAATGCCCAGCGCATTGGGCAAAAAGTGATTAAATTTTTCGCCAATATAACCAGGGGTTTCAGGATCCAGCTTGTAGTCCAGAATTAAACGGCGGTAAAAGGCCGAAAAGTAGGTCCAGCCTATCACCCAGCGTACAGCCAGCGTAGCAAGACCCATGTCATTTTTAACAGATGTTGTCATAATGAAATATATTTTTTAAAGTTTCCATACACTTAAAACACCACAAAGGCATCCCAAAAACAGAAACAGATTGTTGTTTAATTATTAAAAAAAGGGGGATTTATAATCAAAAGTTCTCTTTCCGCAAAGCGAAGAGACAACTCAGAAAATAAAGTGAATCGTTAGAATTAAGCAACTGCCGGACGTGCTTTAAAATTTTTAAAGAGAATATAATACGGCACCGCTATGCTACGATAAGCGGGTGAAGTACCGGAAAGTACCGGAGTGTGTACAAGTAAAATCTCACTTTGAAAAACGGTGTCAGCCTGAAGGGCAACAGGACTGTTTTTTTGTACCAGCCTGTTTGTGATGGTCGTTTCTGCCTCTTCCAGAGTTTGCAAACAGAGGCTGCGTTGCAAATCACTCTGGCTTTTAGAAGAAACCTCGGTTTGTGGCACATCCAGTAAACTTTGCAAGCTGTGACGCACCTTGCAAGGTGACAGCAACAGCAGTCCGGCAAGCATAAATGAGCTGCACCAAAGTGTACTATTTGACAAAGTAATTCTCACGTTTGCGAATATACAGGAATGTCCAAAAACGTTTCCTTTCTGAAATGTTATATCTTTCTTAAGATTGTTTTGGAATAGAAATTCCATGAATCATCAATGGTCCATAAGGCCCTGCAAAACAAGTTTGTTAAGGCAGCAACTCATGCCAGTTCAAAATCCATTTCAAAAATCTTTTGTATTTTAGTGGAAATCCGAAACTCACTTAGTTATGAAAGCATTTTGTACCCTTTTTAGCCTATTGATAGCCACCACCTTTTTTGCGCAAAGCTTAGACGGCGCCTGGCAGCTCACCCACGAAAACGGTGAAATGCTCACCAACAATGAAGTGATAGCCATCTATCAGGACGGCTATTTTGCCGTGGGTGCCAAGGAAGCCCGCACCAACCAATTTTTATATGCCTATGGCGGTGAATACACCTTCAGGGGAAGAAACTATACCGAAACCCAAGACTTCAACACCCGTAGTCCGCAGCGCATAGGCAATGCGATGGATTTCAGGGCAACCTTAAAAGACGACCAGCTGGAATTAAGCAGCGGTGGCCACACTCAAACCTGGCAGCGGCTCTCTGAAAATACCGACGCCCTCACCCGAAACTGGGTCATTACCGGTAGGGAGCGCGACGGACAGATGAACACCATGACCCCCGGCGACCGCAGAACAGTCAAAATACTCAGTGGCGGGCGCTTTCAATGGATCGCCTTCAACTCGGCTACCAAAGAATTTAGCGGCACCGGCGGCGGCACTTACACCGCCAAAAATGGAGTCTATACCGAAAATATTACCTTCTTCTCCCGCGACAACAGCCGGGTGGGCGCCAGTCTGCAATTTCAGTATGAAGTCAAAGACGGAAAATGGCACCACCGCGGAAAAAGCTCTACCGGCAACTCCATTTATGAAATATGGAGCCCTTATAAAGAGGCTTATAGGAAGTAGGGGTTAGTGGGTAGTGGTGAGTTAAATTGACTTAGGACTGCAAGACGTAAGACTTATGAATAAATCCTTTGCAGCTCTGCACGTTTGAGTAAAACTTTAGCATTCAACTTGTAAAAGTAGCATACAATAATTCCCTTTCTTTAATCAATTTAGAATGTTTCTAATAAAGCGAATGCATACAGTATCCATACTGTATCTATTAATTATCTATACAGTATCTATACATGAGCTGTGGGGGAAGTCTTGAAAACTTTGTAAATGATACCCCAATATGTTTTTTATTAATCCTATATTTGAATACAACTTAGAATTTATCATTTCTTCATACTATGGCAAAACCATTTTTAAAGTGGGCGGGCGGTAAAACCCAATTATTAAACGTTATTGAAAAGGCTTTGCCTGAGAAAATTACATCACAAAACTTTACTTATATTGAACCTTTTGTCGGCAGCGGGGCGGTTTTGTTTTGGATGTTGCGAAATTTTACAAACCTTGAAAGAGCCGTAATAAATGATATAAACGGTGACTTGATAAACACTTATCGCGTTATCGCTGAAAAACCCAACGAGTTGATTGCTTTGTTAGAAAAGTTTCAAACGGATTTCCACAAATTTGAAGATAATGCTGAAAAAAAGAAAGCTTATTATAACGCCAAAAGAACTGCATTTAACTCAAGAAATAAAAACAGAATTGAACAAGCAGCACTATTTGTTTTTTTAAATAGAACCTGTTTTAATGGTTTGTTTCGAGTTAACAAAAGCAACCAATTTAATGTGCCTATTGGTTCTTATAAAAAGCCGTTGATTTGTGACGCTGAAAACATTTTAGCGGTAAGTGATGCACTGCAACGTGTTGAGTTGCTTTGTGGCGACTATGAAGAAACGCTTAACTATACAGATAACAACACGATATTTTATTTTGATCCCCCATACAAACCCCTAAGCAATACTTCAAGCTTTAACTCCTATGCCAAAGATGAATTTAATGATGTGGAACAAATTCGTTTACGTGACTTTTGTGCTCAGCTTGACCAATTAGGGCATCATTGGATATTGAGTAATTCTGATGTTACCGGAAATGACCCAACAAATACTTTTTTTGACGACCTTTATACTGACTTTTTTATCAACAGGGTAACCGCTAAAAGAACTATTAATGCTAATCCTGCAAAAAGAGGAAAGCTCAATGAATTATTAATCACCAACTATGCAACAGAACAAACTTTGCAAACTGCTTAACATTGAATCAAACGATTTACTATTTGAAAAGATAGCCTCAAGCTTCAAAGAGAAAATTACCCAATGGGATTATTTTGTTAATTGGAATAAAGTAATCAACAACATTAAACTGTTTGAAAAGGAATTGCATCTGTTAAATTATTTAGTTGGGAAAAAGGATTTACGAAAAGAAGCCTTTGAACTCTTTAAAAAATACCCTGAGACTATAAGAACGATACCTACTTTACTGGCGATAAGAGCCGGTAGTGTAGATGTATTGATTGACAACAAAAACTTTGTTTATACCCACTTAGATTTTTTTCAAAATGAGTACTCAGATACTGAAATAAAAGAAATTGTAGCGTTTATAATAAATACTGGGTTGGGTGATTTGATTGAAAACAAGCAACTCAAAAGCTTTGTGGATTATGCCACTGGTGTTGAAGTTGGCCTAGACAGCAACGGCAGAAAAAACCGTGGCGGAACCCTTATGGAAAACTTGGTAGAAGAGTTTGTAAAAGACACCTGTACTAGTTTGGGATTGGAATATATGCCACAGGCTACTGCCAAAAGAATTAAAATAGAATGGGATATTGATTTGATTGTAGATAAATCTTCACGACAAATAGACTTTGCTATTAACAAAAACGGTAAGCTCTACTTTATAGAATGTAATTTTTACGGTGGCGGTGGCTCAAAATTAAAATCCACTGCAACAGAATACATTAAAATGAATGAGTATTGGAATGCCCAAGGCATTACTTTTATTTGGGTAACCGATGGTGCCGGTTGGAAATCGACCTTACGACCACTCCGAGAGTATTTTGATAGAGCAGATTATTTGTTGAATTTAGAGATACTGAAGGAAGGGTTATTAAGAAAGATAATCACCTCCTAAAACCTGGCTGGGAGGCTTGAATTACAGTAATATAATCAACTTCTTTTCTCGCATATCTCAACAGTGTATTTAATAAATACAAAAACATATAGGCTCCTTCATTTCTTTTCTCATTTAAACAAAACAGTTCTATAATTTTGCAAACATAATCTAAAGACAACGTATGTTCTTGTTCTATATGATTAAATTTATTCTTAATGTAATCTAGGGTTTGAAAATTGTAGTTTTCCCTTCTTTCTGGTGTTTGAAATGGATTTACAGCTTCATAAAAGGCAATATAATATTCTAATATTTGAATCACTTCTCTGTTAAAATCTGGGATTTTCATCATAAGATCGACAACCCAAAAACTGTGTAGAGGCGGTATAAGCTTTTCATTAATGCCAGGTTTTAATATCTTAACCACAAAATCGATTTCGGGAAACTGACCTCGATTTCCTTGAAACATTCCAATTTTTATACCTTCATCTGTAGTATAAGTATTGATCGCTTTTCTTTTAGGTCTTAATTGCCAAAGACTTCCTTCAATGTAATATTTTGGATTATACTCCTTCACTAAAAATTGAATAATTCATTAATTTCAATTACAAAAACTTCCGCAAAAACCTGAATATTAATCAATGACGGATTCCGTTCTCCACGCTCAATCATTCCTATATAAGTCCGGTGAAATCCGGTTTCTTCGGCAAGCTTTTCTTGCGACCATTTTCTCTCTTTTCGGAGGCTGCGTATTCGCTCACCAAACTTGACTAATAGTTCATTTTTCATTATTATCAAAATTCAATGAATTTATGTTACAAAACCACATACAATAAGTATCATTTTTAGTATCTTTATGCTGTAAATCAATGCTTTTAAACTATGAGAACATTACAGAAACACTCAACACTTCATCAACTAACTAAAAGTTCAACCATTGAGTTTCCAAATCCTAGTGAAAAAATAGCTATTTTAGTCAAAGCATTACGCTTAGTTGCTAAAGATGAATTTATAAAGTCGCAAGAGCTATATATCCCTGATGAATGTGAGCAATATGGCTTTGCAGAGGGAAAACACAATCTTGGAACTATGGTTCAGTTTTTTGCCGATATGTTAGAAGAATGATTCAACCCTATTTCAAATCTACCGATAAAAACTTCTATCTCTTAAAAGGAGATACTTTTGACTTGTTGCCACAAATTGAACATCAATTTGACATGGTATTTGCAGACCCGCCATATTTTTTGTCTAACAATGGTTTATCTATTCAAAATGGGAAAATAGTAAGCGTTAATAAAGGCAATTGGGACACGTCGCAGGGTTTTGACTATATCAACAATTTTAACCGAAAATGGTTGTCTTTAGTGCGGGATAAAATGAAAGACAATGCCACTATCTGGATTAGCGGCACGATGCATAATATTTTTTCAATCGGTCAATTATTAACAGAGTTGGATTTTAAAATATTAAATGTTATTACTTGGCAAAAAACCAATCCCCCACCCAACTTTTCCTGTCGCTATTTTACCTATTCTACAGAGCAAATCATTTGGGCAAGAAAAAAAGAAAAAGTGCCACATTATTACAATTATGATCTAATGAAGCAATTGAACGATGACAAACAAATGAAAGATGTTTGGACGTTGCCAGCTATTGCAAAATGGGAAAAAAATTGTGGTAAGCACCCAACCCAAAAACCACTTTCGGTTTTGGCAAGGATTGTTATGGCTTCTACAAAACCCGGTGCTTGGATACTAGATCCATTTACAGGAAGTAGTACCACAGGCATAGCAGCCAACCTTGCAAACAGGCGATTTTTAGGTATAGACCAAGAAAAAGAATTTCTTAATATTAGTAAAAAAAGAAAACTAGAGATTGAAGACGATAGAGTCGCTGCTGATTACCGAAAAAAAATCAGTGGTTTTATTGATAATAAACAATTTAGCCTCTATTTAAATAATGAATCAAAAGATGAAACTGAAAAGGTGGCGCTTGGCTTTTGTAGTAAAAGTAAACTTAAAACATTAGAGGGCGGTAAAACCTTCTATTTTCACGCTATTGAACAAAAGCATCGTGTTAAAGATTTTCCAACCGGCATTCTTGAAGCTGACAGATTAATTATCTATTCCGGCGGCAGAAGCAAACCCATTGAATTATCGGGTTATGAGAGTAATATACATTCTATCAAACTAAAGCATCGGTCAAAAATTAAAGGAAAAGAAAACTCTAAGACCAAGTACTATTATGAGGTAAAACTGCAAAAACCATTTGCCTTTAATGAAGAAATGGCATTTACAATTAACGTCAATAAGCTTTTTAAAAAATCAGAAGAAGAAAACAGAAAACTCCTCAGAAAGTTTTTGCCTGCTTTAACCACTGTAGAAAGTTTATTAGATGCTAAGATTCAACCAAAAAAAGTTCATGAATAATATCCAGTTTATAAACACAACCTACCTCCGTCCCAACCGCACCCTAGAAACCCTGCAACTCCCCAACGGGCAGCTGTACTACCTCTACAACCACCAGGGGCAATACTACAAGCCTGCCTGCTGCAGTCAGGCTCTTCACCCAAAAAAAAGAGCTCAACAACTATTTGAATGTGCTCCCTTATCAAATGGTAGGTGAATTTTACAGCGAGGCGGCTGTTAGATGCTTATTTGATGAACTAAGACTTAAGACAAAAGTGGTGGCTTTTGGGCTTTGTTATGAGAATATCCAATACCAAACCGGGAATATCAAATAAGGAAACGGTAAGTTATAAATCTACTCCTTAGTATTGACCACTGCAACTAGGTGTTAATGTATGGTTCAAGCTGTGTTAATGCAATGTTCAACTTGTGTTAATGCAATGTTCAACTTGTATTAATGTATGGTTCAAGGGGGTCGAAAGCAACTCTAATGCAACGTTTACCCGACTCTAATGCAACAAAAAGGCTGCATGCATAGCAGGTTTAAGGCAGGATAAAGGCAGGTGAATGCAACAAAAGTACTTTTTCACCATCCATCTACTTCTATATTTAAAATTGAAATTTATGTATAAAAAACGGTCAACTCTAATTAGGGAAGTACATACTGATACTGAACCTACCTACCGGCAGGCAAGTACTGCAACTAATTACTAATCACTTACCTCGCCCCTTCCCGTTTGACTTTCATCCCCACTTTCAGCATTTTTTTAACGGCTTTGGAGGGCTGGAAATTGAGGTGAAATTTTTTGATGCTTTTTTTGGTGAGTTTGTCAGGGTGGTCTTCGGCTTTGCACTGAAACCC
>ERZ869909.434-NODE-434-length-50736-cov-80.082710_pt1 | contig 50736 bp, 46 predicted proteins | sample MGYA00520892_ERZ869909 | MGnify/ENA primary metagenome ERZ869909 (study PRJEB32215, sample SAMEA104723947) | bioreactor metagenome | biome: bioreactor; feature: anaerobic bioreactor; material: water | place: China | collected 2015-03-12 ... | reverse complement strand
ATCGAGGGCGAGGTAAAGAACATCACCGAATTCGGCCTGTTCATCGGCCTCGAAGGCGATATCGACGGCATGGTCCATCTGTCGGATCTGAGCTGGGATCAGCGCGGCGAGGAGGCCATTCAGGACTATCGCAAGGGCGATGTGGTCAAGGCCTCGGTTCTGGAAGTCGATGTCGAGCGCGAACGCATCTCGCTGTCGGTCAAGGCACTGGGCAATGACAGCTTCACCGAAGCGGTTGACGGCGTGAAGCGCGGCTCGATCATCACGGTCGAGGTGAGCGCGATCGAAGATGGCGGGATTGAAGTGGAATACAACGGCGCCAAGTCGTTCATCCGCCGCTCGGACCTGGCCCGCGACCGTGCTGACCAGCGCCCCGAGCGTTTCCAGGTTGGCGACAAGATCGATGTGCGCGTCACTTCGGTCGATTCGAAAACCCGCAAGCTGGGCCTGTCGATCAAGGCGCGCGAGATCGCCGAGGAGAAGGAAGCTGTCGAGCAGTATGGCTCGTCGGATGCCGGCGCCTCGCTTGGTGATATCCTGGGCGCAGCGCTCAAGGATCGCACCTGATACCAGCGGCCCTTTCCGGGTGACAAACGCCATTGGAAGGCCCCGTTTCGGCGGGGCCTTTCGGCCTGTAGAACGGTCGCGGCGCGATTCGCTGCTCACGCAGTTCGCGCGGATTGCCTTGCGGCAATCTGACGCGCAGGCTGGCCGGTCGGCACAACGGCGGGTAACGAGCCATGGAAAATTGCATGGTGTCCTGCATCGTGCGGCGGCAAACCCGCGTATTCCCATGGTTTTTGTTTGTGTGCCGAGGTAGAAGCCCTATAGTCTGGTCCTCTGTCCGAGATGTTCGCAGAAACGCCGGACACAAAGCAACTTTTGCGCCACCGGGGGGTAGGCCATGATTCGATCCGAACTCATCCAGAAGCTCGCCGACGAAAACCCGCATCTTTACCAGCGGGACGTCGAGCGCATCGTGAATACGTTTTTCGAGGAAATCATCGAGGCTATGGCGCGCGGCGAAAGGGTCGAATTGCGCGGATTTGGCGCATTCTCGGTGAAGAGCCGCGATGCCAGAGTGGGGCGGAATCCGCGCACGGGCGAAACCGTCGAAGTTGCGCAAAAATACGTGCCCTTTTTCAAGACCGGCAAGTTGTTGCGTGACCGGCTAAACGAAACAGAAGGCTGACCTGATTTGATGACCTATCTGCGCTACGCCTTTCTGGCGATCATCCTGATGATCGCGCTGATGCTGGCCCTGGCCAACCGTGCTTTGGTGACTCTGTCACTGTGGCCCGGCACGGTGTCCTCGTTGGTGGGCGCAGACTATACCGTGACGTTACCGTTGTTCGTGGTGATCGGCGCCGCGACGGGACTTGGTCTGGTTATGGGACTGGTCTGGGAATGGTTGCGCGAACGCGGATACCGGGCCGAGGCGGCGCGCGCCAAGCGTGAGTTGGACAAGCTGCGCGCGGCGCAGGGCGTGCCGACGGATGCCGCAGCGGTCAAGCCGCGGCGCGACGAGGTACTGGCAATCCTTGATGAGCCATCGAACCGCTGATGCAGCACTCCGTTCGCGTCAAGATCTGTGGCCTCACCCGTGTGGAAGACATTCAGCCGGTGGTGCAGTCTGGAGCTGCCTATATCGGGTTGAACTTCTTTCCCCGCTCGCCCCGGCATGTCACAGTTGAACAAGCGCGCCGGATCGCCCTGGCCGCGCCACCTGGATTGGCACGCGTAGGGCTGTTCGTCGATGCCGATGATTCACTGCTGGAGACAGTTCTGGCCACGGTTCCGCTGGATTTCCTGCAATTGCACGGGACGGAAACCCCTGAACGCATGGCTGTGTTGCGCACCCGATATGGACTGCCATTGATAAAGGCAGTGGGCGTCGCGGATGAAAGCCATTTGCCGGCGTTGGCGGAATACGGGCGTGTGGCCGACATGCTGCTGGTCGATGCCAAACCGCCGCGTGGAGCGGTGCTGCCAGGCGGAAATGGGCTGACATTTGACTGGCGGTTGATCGCAGGTCGGCGCTGGCCTTGCCCGTGGATGCTGGCGGGTGGTCTGACAGCGCAGAATGTCGCGCTGGCTGTTCAGTTGACCGGGGCGCGGCAGGTCGATGTGTCTTCGGGCGTGGAAAGCGCGCCGGGGGTGAAAGATGCTGCGAAAATCGCCGAATTCGTGGCGGCGGCGCAGCGCGTTTAACCCTTTGTTAACGCTGGGACGGCAGGATGGGCCGCATGGCAGAGCTTCCTGATCATCTTTCGGCTGAATTCTGGCTGCGGCAGGTCTTCACCTCGGGCGAGGCCCGGCGCGGTGGGGTGGTGAAACGTCAGATCCGTGATGTCGAGCGGCTGGTGGGTCGCGCGGCCTTCGTGCGTGAGGTGGAACGACGTGGGTTTCAGGCGGTGGAGAACGGTCAGCATTTCGTGATCTTCTGCAATGCCCATCCGATCCGTTGGTTGCGATAAGAGGTCGCCGCGCCTGACCTCGCGCGGGCGAAGGGCCTTCGAAGGCCCTTGTTTCAAGCCGCTTGAAAGCGGCTTCCACGCGGTTTGAAAACCGCGTGGGCAAGGCATTTCGAAATGCCTTGCTCTTGTATCGTAACCCGTGGGTCGCTACTCAAAGGGCCAGACAAGCGGGAGTGCAGGGCTATGGCTGACGAACTGATCAATTCCTACAAGACCGGCCCCGATGAGCAGGGCCGCTTCGGCATCTTCGGCGGGCGTTTCGTGTCCGAAACGCTGATGCCTCTGATTCTGGAACTGGACGCGCAATACGAGCATGCCAAGACTGATCCCACCTTCTGGGATGAGATGCATGACCTCTGGACCCATTATGTCGGTCGCCCCAGCCCGCTCTATTTCGCCGCGCGCATGACCGAGCATCTGGGCGGTGCCAAGATCTATCTCAAACGCGATGAGTTGAACCACACCGGCGCGCACAAGATCAACAATGTACTGGGCCAGATCATCCTTGCCCGCCGCATGGGCAAGACCCGCATCATTGCCGAAACCGGCGCGGGCCAGCATGGTGTCGCCACGGCCACCGTCTGCGCCAAGTTCGGCCTGCAATGCGTGGTCTACATGGGGGCGCATGATGTCGAGCGTCAGGCGCCCAATGTCTTCCGCATGCGCCTTCTGGGGGCCGAGGTGGTGCCTGTGACCAGCGGGCGCGGCACGCTCAAGGATGCGATGAACGACGCCCTGCGCGACTGGGTGACCAATGTGCGCGATACATTCTATTGCATCGGCACCGTCGCCGGGCCGCATCCCTATCCGGCGATGGTGCGCGATTTTCAGGCGATCATCGGCAAGGAGGCCAAGGAGCAGATCATGGCCGCCGAGGGCCGTCTGCCTGATACGATCATTGCCGCGATCGGTGGCGGCTCGAACGCCATGGGCCTGTTTTATCCGTTTCTTGACGACACATCGGTGCGCATCATCGGCGTCGAGGCCGGGGGTAAGGGCGTGGACGAAAACATGGCGCACTGCGCCAGCCTTACCGGCGGCCGGCCCGGCGTGCTGCATGGCAACCGCACCTATCTGCTGCAGGATGACGATGGCCAGATTCTGGAAGGCTACAGCATTTCCGCCGGTCTGGATTATCCCGGCATTGGCCCCGAACATGCCTGGCTGCACGAGATCGGCCGCGCCGAATATGTGGCCATTACCGACAAGGAAGCGCTTGAGGCGTTCCAGCTTTCCTGCGCGCTGGAGGGTATCATACCGGCGCTGGAGCCCAGCCATGCGCTGGCGTATGTGATGAAGATCGCACCCGATCTGCCAGGGGACCATCTGATTGTCATGAACATGTGCGGTCGTGGTGACAAGGACATCTTCACCGTCGCGAAACATCTCGGCTTTGACATGAAGATTTGAACGGGCTCATCCCTCGTCAGTGTCGCTGGCGTGTTGTCGCAATACCGCCAGCGGCACCACGTCAAGCGTGCGACGATGGGTGGCGCCAAGGCGGATGCGTGGCGCCGCGCCTTCTTCATGCGCCTGCAAGAAGCGCGCGGCGCACAGGCACCAACGGTCGCCGGGCTTGAGTCCGGAAAAGCCGAATTCCGGGCGCGGTGTGCTCAGGTCGTTGCCCAGATACTTGGACAACGCCAGAAACTCGGCCGTCATTTCGGCGCAGACGGTATGCACGCCATGGTCCTCGGGGCCGGTATCGCAGCAGCCGTTGCGGAAGAACCCGGTCATCGGCGCGGTCGAGCACGGCTCAAGCGGGTTGCCGAGGACGTTGATGGATGGCTCTTTCACAGGGTCTCCTCCCTCTCGCGTGCTGCTACCAGGTACTGGGTGATGGTGCGGAACAACGCGATATTCGCGTCCATCACGCCAGGCTGACGAAACCCGCGGTCGGCGCTGTTCACGGCGATCACCACATCCTGGTTCTGATCGATCCAGATGAACTGCCCATAAACGCCGCGCGCATAGAATTCACCCGGCACCGGGTTTTCGGGCAGCCACCATTGATAGCCGTAAAGCGCGCGCCCCGGCGCGCTGGGAGCGGTTGATTCAGCTATCCATTCGGCCGGGACAATCTGCCGGCCCTGCCAGTTGCCGCCCTGGGCGATCATCTGGCCAAGGCGCGCATAATCACGCGTAGTCAGGTTCAGTCCGCCCAGCACGAACTCCACACCATGGCCGTCCGTCAGGTAGTAGGGCGCGCGCTCCAGTCCAAGCGGGATGAACAGATGCTCCTCCATCAGTTCCGATATGCTGCGGCCCGTCGCCCCCCGGATCACCATGCCCAGAACATGCGTATCGATCGAGACATATTGCCAATCTGCACCGGCCACGCCGCGCGATGTCGTCTGGCTGGCCGAGAAGCCGTCCATTGTGCCGCCCAGGGCCAGCACCCTGCCCATCCGGTTGATGTCCGAGTTGAAATCCAGATAATCCTCGTCAAATGCCACGCCTGAGGCCATCTGCATGACCTGCCGGATCGTTGCGCCGCGATAGGCCGAGGTTTCCAGCGAAGGCACATAATCGGTGACCTGCGCATCCAGATCGGGAAGCCTGCCGTCATGGTGCAAGATGCCGATCAAAAGCGACAGGGCGCTTTTTGCTACCGACCAGGAGATGCGCAGATCCTCGGGGGCAGTGCCGAGATGATAGCTCTCGTGAACAATCTGACCCCGGTCCAGCACCACGATACCGGTTACCGCACGTTCTTCGATCCATGCCGTGAAACTCTCGGGCATGGCAGCCTCAGGCCCGCGGGGCAGAGGCGTGGCGCTGCCGGCGCGCAGGAAGCGGTGATGAAACAGTCCGTCCATCCCCGAGAAATTCGCAACGATCCGGTCCTCGCGGAACAAGGTGTTGACCGCGAGCAGGCGCATGATGTCCTCGCGTTTCCAGACAGCCGCGGTCGCCATGACAACGACCAGCACCATCAGAACATAACCCAAGACCTTGAAAACGCGCCGCATTCGAACCTCCTTCGCTCAACGGAACTGTGGCAGGATGCGCGCTGAAAGCAAGCCATTAAAAACCCGGTCCCCCCGAAAAGCCGCATGCACAACGCCGTGTTTCATCTTGCCGGTCAGTACGCCGGGGGTGAATGCCCGCGCAGCGGGCAGAGGGGGCTGGCCCCCTGCGTGCGTGAAACGCGCGCGCGGTGGGCGGGGTTCGATGCCCCGGCCACCGCGCTTGCCTAGCCGGGGATGACGTCGAACCGGTCTACATCGACCATCCCGTGATCGGTGATCTTCAGATGCGGAATCACCGGCAGGGCAAGAAAAGCCAGTTGCAGGAAGGGCTCTTCAAGTTCCACCCCCAACCCCCGCGCCGCCGCGCGCAGCGCAACCAGCGCGTCGCGCACAGCCTCGAAGGGCTCCAGGGACATCAAGCCGGCCACCGGCAGCGCCAGTTCCGCCAGCACGCGCCCGCCTTCAACCACGACAAACCCGCCTTCGATTTCGGCTAGCCGAGAGGCAGCCTTGGCCATGTCGGCGTAGTCCACACCCACCACGGCGATATTGTGGTGATCGTGGCACACGGTCGAGGCGATCGCCCCGCGTTTCAGTGAAAACCCGCGCACGAAGCCGTTGGCAATGTTGCCGTTCTTTCCGTGCCGTTCGATCACCGAGATCCGGGCCAGATCGCGCGCCGGATCGGGGCGTTTGTCGCCCGTATCCGTGGGGATCACCTCGCGCAGGTGTTCGGTCAGGATCTTTCCGGGCCAGATACCGATCACCGGCGATTGCTCTGCCGTTCCCGAGTAGCGGAAGCTGTCAGCTGTCAGCCGCGGCAGATGGACAGAGCGTCGCGCGACCGGTTCTACCACCATCCGCGCGGCAAACGCCGCTTCGTCTACCTCGACCCCACCGCAAAGCACTTTTTCCGCGCGGCAGGCCGCGATATCATCCAGCACCACGATATCGGCCCGTTTGCCCGGCGCGATCTGGCCGCGATCCTTCAGCCCGAAGGCCTCGGCGGCGGAAAGCGAGGCCGCGCGATAGACCGACAGCGGATCACACCCCTTTTCGATCAATCGTCGGATCATATAGTCCAGATGCCCGTGTTCGCCGATATCCAGCGGGTTGCGGTCATCGGTGCACAGGCACATATAGGGCGCCGTCAACGGCGTCAGCACTTCGGCCAAGGCTTCCAGGTCCTTGGAAACCGAACCTTCCCGGATAAGCACGCGCAGCCCTTTTTGCAGCTTCTCAATCGCCTCTCTGGCCGATGTCGCCTCATGCTCGGTGCGGATGCCGGCGCTGACATAGGCGTTCAGATCACGCCCGGAAAGCAGCGGTGCGTGGCCGTCGATATGGCGTCCGGCAAAGGCTTTCAGTTTCTCCATGCAACCCGGATCGCGGAAGATCACGCCGGGATAGTTCATGAACTCGGCCAGCCCGATCACCTGCGGATGATCCATGAGCGGTGCCAGATCGCCCGCCGACAGCGCCGCGCCCGCCGTTTCCATATGCGTCGACGGAACGCAGGAGGACAGGTTCACGCGAATATCCATGACCGTGCAACCCGAGGCATCGAGGAAGTATCCGATTCCCGCCGCTCCGGCGACATTGGCGATCTCATGCGGGTCGCAGATGGCGGTGGTCACGCCGCGCGGGGCGACGCAGCGATCAAATTCAAACGGCGTGATGCACGAGCTTTCGATATGAAGATGCGTATCGATGAAGCCCGGCACCAGAAGCTTACCGCTAACGTCGATCTCGCGCTTGCCCGCATAGTCGGCGCCGATCCCTACGATGGTATCGCCGCAAATCGCCACATCGCCCGCAATCCGCGCGCCGGTGATCATGCACCAGACGGTGCCGCCCTTGAGCACCAGATCGGCGGGTTCTTCGCCCCGGCCTTGCCTGATCCGTGCTTCCAGCGTCATGACAATCTCCGCAGCCGCTCGATCAGCGACGAGGTATCCCAGCGCCCGCCGCCAAGGGCCTGCACATCCTTGTAGAACTGGTCAATCAGTGCGGTGACGGGCAGGGGCGCGCCGATCTCGTTGGCGGTTTGAAGGCAGATGCCCAGATCCTTGCGCATCCAGTCCACCGCGAAACCATAGTCAAACTTGCCGTCCAGCATGGTTTCGTGGCGGTTGGCCATCTGCCAGCTTCCGGCAGCGCCGCCCTGAATGACCTCGATCACCGCCTTGCCATCCATCCCGGCCTTTTCGCCAAAGCGAAGGGCTTCTGCCAAACCCTGGACCAGACCGGCGATGCAGATCTGGTTCATCATCTTGGCAATCTGGCCCGAGCCCGTTTCGCCCAGTCGTTTCACGGTGCGGCCATAGGCCGCCATTACCGGCTCAGCGCGGGCGTAATCACCCTCGGTGCCGCCGCACATGATGCTCAGCACCCCGTTCTCGGCCCCTGCCTGACCGCCTGATACCGGCGCATCGACAAAGCCCAGCCCCTTCGCGCCCGCCTCTTCGGCAAGGGTGCGGGTGATGCTGGCAGACACGGTGGTGTGGTCGACGAAAACCGCGCCCTTCTTCATGCCGGCAAACGCACCGTCCGCGCCCCGGCAGATCTGCGCAAGATCATCATCATTGCCAACACAGGCCATCACGAACTCAGCCCCCTCGGCGGCCTCGCGCGGGGTGGCGGCGTGGTTGCCAGCGTGTTCCTTTGCCCAGGCCGCTGCCTTGGCCGTGGTACGATTGTAGGCGGTCACATCATGCCCGGCCTTTGCCAGATGTCCCGCCATTGGATAACCCATCACCCCCAGGCCCAGAAACGCCACCTTCGCCATTGCATGCCCCCGTTCTGCATCGTTTGAATTGCGCTGACGCGCGCGACACCATAGGTAACGAAGCGAAACCCGAGGTCAACACGAGGAAACACGCGGGCATGCTCACCCTGTTTCGCTGGCTCCTACGTATCGCCACTGCGCTGGTGGTGATTTTTATCGTGGGCTTCGCCGGTGTTTACTATTTTCTGTCGCGCTCGCTGCCTGATTACGGCAGCAACTGGCAGGTGCGCGGGCTGAATGCGGCGGTGGAAATCGCGCGCAACACCCATAACGTGCCGCATATCTTTGGCGAGACCGATGAAGATGTGTTCTTCGGTCTCGGATTTGCCCATGCGCAGGACCGGCTGTGGCAGATGACCCTTCTGCGCCGAACCGCGCAGGGCCGACTGTCCGAGGTGTTTGGCGCGCGCACCCTGCGCACGGACGAGCTGTTGCGCCGGCTGGACATCTATGCGCTGGCGCAGGATTCGGTCGTGCATCAGGACAGCTATTCGCGCACCGCGCTGGAAGCCTATGCACGGGGGGTCAATGCCTGGATCACGGCGGTGAACGAGCGCGCGCTGGGCCGGGGTGCGCCGGAATATTTCCTGTTCCCTGTCGAGGTGGGCCTTTGGCAGCCCGCCGATTCGGTGGCGCTGGTCAAGCTTATGGCGTTGCAGCTTTCCGGTCACCTTGATGCCGAGGTGCGCCGCGCGCGCATTTCCGCGCTGATGGACGAGGATGCGGCGCGCGATCTGATGCCGGATGATCCGGGGCAGGGGGTCGCCGCATTGCCCGATTACGCCAGCCTGTTTCCGGGACTTGAGCGGTCACAGCTTGCCATGGCCCGCCAAAGCCCCGGTGAGATGCCGGGCGGCATGTTCTCGCCCTTTCCGCCGCTGGAGTTCGCCGGTGCTTCAAACGCCTGGGCGGCGGCGCCGGACCGTTCGACCAATGGCGGCACGCTTCTGGCCAACGACCCGCATCTGGGTTTCACCGCACCCGCGATCTGGTATCTGGCGCGGCTTGAGCTGGAAACCGGCGGGGTGATTGGCGGCACGATTCCGGGCATTCCGGCAGTTCTGGTGGGGCGCTCGGAGCGGCTGGGCTGGGGCCTGACCTCCAGCTACCTCGATGATCAGGACGTGTTCATGGAGGAACTGGACCCTGAGGATCCCACGCGCTACCGCACGCCCGATGGCTGGGCTGCATTCGAAACCCGCGGCTCTATCATTCAGGTCAAGGACGGCGACCCCGTTACCGTCACCATGCGCTGGTCCGAGAACGGGCCGGTGCTGCCTGGCAGCCATTACGGGCTGGCCTCGGTCACGCCGCCGGGCCATGTGGCAGCGGTCAGCTGGACCGTGCTAAGCGCCGAGGATACCTCGATCTCGGCGGCGATCGGCCTGATGCGGGCGGGTGATATCGACGCGGCGATCGCGGCCGTTGAGGCCTATGTCGCTCCGTCGCAAAACCTGATGCTGATCGACGAGACACGCATCGCCATGCAGTTGATCGGCCACATGCCGCGCCGCAGCGCCGATCACCCCACGCAGGGCCGCATGCCCGCGCCCGGCTGGGACGCCAACGCGCGCTGGCAGGGCATCTTGCCCTATTCGGCAAACCCCAGGTTTGTGGACCCCGAAACCGGGCTGCTGGGCAACACCAACAACAAACCGCTGGAACGCCCCTTTCCGTTGCATGTCAGCTTTGAATGGGGTGACAGCACGCGCATTGAACGCTGGATGCATCTGATGCGCCAGCGCAGCGTTCATACCCGCGACAGCTTCATCGAAGCGCAGCTCGATACCGTCAGCCAGGCCGCGCGCAATCTTCTGCCGCTGGTGGGCGCCGAGCTGTGGTTTCAGGGCGATCCGGCTGAACCCGGCACGCCCGAGGCCATGCGCCAGCAGGCGCTGGGCATGCTGGCCGACTGGAACGGCGAGATGAACGAGCATCTTCCTGAACCGCTGATCTATGCGGCGTGGATGCGGCATCTGCAGAACCGGTTGATCCGTGACGAACTGGGCCCTGTGGCCGAGATATTCACCCATATGGAGCCCCTGTTCATCGAGCGCGTCTATCGCAACATCAGCGGCGCGGCGGGCTGGTGCGACGTGATCCAGTCGGCGGTGGTGGAAACCTGTACCGATATTGCGCGCACTGCCCTTGATGCGGCGCTGCTGGAACTGCGTCAGCGTTATGGCGGCAATATCGAAAGCTGGCGCTGGGGCGATGCGCATCAGGCCATGCATGATCACCCGGTTCTGGGCGAAGTGCCGTTCCTTCGGCATTTCGTGAACATCCGGCAGTCCACCTCGGGCGGGGATCACACGCTGATGCGCGGACGCACCCGCGGCGGCGGTACCGACCCTTATGCCAATGTCCATGGCGCAGGCTATCGTGGCGTTTACGACATGGCCGATCCCGAAGCCTCGGTTTTCATCATCTCCACCGGCCAGTCGGGCCATCCGCTCAGCCGTCATTATGATGATCTGGGGGTGCTTTGGCGGCGCGGCGAGTATATTCCGATGACGCTTGACCCGGAGCTTGCACGCGCAGGCGGGGTCGGCGTTACCCGGCTTGAACCGCGCCCCTGAGCGCGGCATAGTCGGCAACCCAAGGTAAGGCGAGCAGGGCAATGATCGTTGAATCCGCCAAGGAATGGCTGGAAAGCACGCAGAAACGAGTGCTTCTTTTCGGTATGTCGGGGCTGGGCAAGACCCGCACTGCGGCCCTGCTGCGCGCGGGCGGCTGGTTTCATTATTCGGTCGATTACCGGATCGGCACGCGTTACATGGGCGAGGCGATCGCCGACAATTTCAAGCGCGAGGCAATGAAGGTTCCCTTGCTGCGCGAATTGCTGTTGTCCGATTCCGTGCGTATCCGTTCGAACATCACCTTCGACAATCTCGCGCCGCTCTCGACCTATCTGGGCAAACCCGGCGACCCGGCGCGCGGCGGGCTGGCGTTCGAGGAATATCGCTTGCGCCAGAAGCAGCACCATGACGCTGAAATCGCCGCCCTGCTGGATGCGCCGCATTTCATCAACCGTGCGCGCGAGCTTTATGGCTATGACAACTTTGTCTGCGATTCCGGCGGTTCGATCTGCGAGGTGGTGAACCCGGAAACCCCCACCGACCCGGTGCTCAGCGTGCTGGCACGGCATATGCTTCTGGTCTGGATCGAAGGCAGCGAGGCGCATACCGCCGAACTGGTCAGACGCTTTGATCGCGCGCCCAAGCCAATGTATTACCGCCCGGATTTCCTTGTTGAGAGCTGGGATCGCTATCTGCAGGAAAGTGGCTGCGCGCCCGACGAGGTGGACCCGGACGCCTTTGTGCGCTGGACCTATGCGCGCGCGCTGGCCCATCGCCAGCCGCGCTACGCGGCAATGGCGCGGCACTGGGGCATCACCGTGCAGGCCGATGACGTGGCCAAGGTCCAGACGCCTGCCGAATTCGACCAACTGATCGCCGATGCTCTGGAACGCCGCGCGCGCGACGCTGCCTGAGCGCCAAGGATTAAAAACATATGCCCATCACCCTGCCCACCAATCTGCCCGCCTTTGACGTCCTGTCGCGCGAGGGTGTGATGGTCATGTCCGACACGCGCGCCGCGCGTCAGGATATCCGGCAAATCAGGATCGGGCTTCTGAACCTGATGCCGAAGAAAATTCAGACCGAGAACCAGTTTGCCCGGCTGATCGGCGCCACACCCCTGCAGATCGATTTCCGCCTGATCCGCATGAGCGAACACCAGACGAGAAACACCGCCGCCGAGCATATGGAAGAGTTCTATCGCCCCTTTCAGGAGGTGAAGGACGAGAAATTCGACGGCCTCATCATCACCGGTGCACCGATCGAGCATCTCCCCTTTGAGGAAGTGACTTATTGGGACGAGTTGCGCGAAGTGTTTGAGTGGACACAGACCAATGTGCATTCCACCTTTGGCGTGTGCTGGGGCGGGATGGCGATGATCCATCATTTTCACGGGGTCAACAAACATCTGCTGGATCGCAAGGCCTTCGGCTGTTTCCGGCACCGCAACCTTTCGCCCGTCTCGCCCTATCTGCGCGGGTTTTCCGATGACGTGCTCATCCCGGTCAGCCGCTGGACCGAAATGCGCCAGGCAGAGATCGACGCCGTGCCGGGGCTGGTGACGCTTCTTGGCTCAGACGAGGTGGGGCCCTGTCTGGTGGAAGATCCGGCGCACCGCGCGCTCTATATCTTCAACCATTTCGAGTATGACAGCGGCACGCTGAAAGAGGAATATGACCGCGATGTGGCCTCGGGAAAGACGATCAACGTGCCGGTCAATTATTACCCCGATGATGACCCCACACGCCAGCCCACCAACCGCTGGCGCAGCCATGCGCATCTGCTTTACGGCAACTGGATCAACGAGATCTATCAGACGACGCCTTATGACATGGCGCGTATCGGCGAGCCTGATCCGGCCTGATATCCCGGCCCGCTGCGGGGCGGATGATCAGGTTTCCTTGTCTTTTTCGGGGGTGGTGGCGGGCAGGTGCCGGTCAATGATGGCCCTGGCCCTGGCCGCGCTATCGGCAATGGCCTCGGCGAGGCTATCAAGATCAGGCATGCCGGTTTCGCGCAGCAGGAAGGCGCGGGCCCCTGCGCCCAGATCCTGCGGGTCGCTCACCCGGTCTGCCAGCAACCGCTGGGCACATTGCACCCGCCACATCAGCCGATAAGCGGACAGAAGGGCAGCCTCGTCGGCCTTGTCCAGAATCCCGCTGCGCCGCGCGGCGAGCAACTGGGCCTCGGTCCGCCGCGCGGGCGATGCGGCCAGTAGGGCGCCCATCTGGGCCAGAAGCTCGATGTCCTGCAACCTTCCCGGCCCGTCCTTGGCGTCCAGCGCACCCTGTCCCGGCTTGGCAGCTTGCAGGCGCGCGCGCATCTGCGCAACGTCCTGCACGATTGTATCGCCACTGGCCTTGAGCGTGAGTAGTTCGCGGCGAAACGCCTCGACCTCGGCGGCAAGCTCTGGATTGCCTGTGACGTTGCGCGCGCGCGTCAAGGCCAGATGTTCCCAGGTCCAGGCTTCATTGCGCTGGTAATTCCGAAAGCTTTCCAGCGCGGTCGCCACCGGACCCTGTCGCCCCGAGGGGCGCAACCGCATATCAACCTCATAAAGCCGCCCCCGCGCCATCGGCGCCGATAGCGCGGTCAGAAGCGCCTGCGTCAGCCGGGCATAATAGGGACGCGCGGCCAAGGGTCGTGGCCCGTCCGAGTTTTCCTGCCCGGCCGGGTCATAGATCATGATCAGGTCCAGATCTGACCCGGCATTCAGGCGTGCGGCCCCCAGCGAACCCATCCCCAGGACCACCGCCCCGCGACCCGGCAGCGCGCCGTGCTTGCGGGTGAATTCGGCGACAACGCGCGGCCAGAACGCCGCAAGGACGGCATCGGCCAGTTGTGCGTACTGGGTTGCGGCCTCGAACGCGTCGATCAACCCGCGCAGGTGATGCACCCCGATGCGAAAGTGCCATTCCTTCATCCAGACCCGGCCCGCATCAAGCATGCCTTCATAATCGCCCGCGCTATTCAGCCGGTTGCCCAGATCGGCCTCCAGCGCCCGTGCACCCGGCCAAGCGGAAAAGAAATCGCCGCCGATGACCGCATCGAAGACCCCCGAATTGCGCGCCAGATACTGGCCCAGCCGCGGCGCTGTGGTGCAGATATCGGCCAACAGGTCGATCAGCGTGGGGTTTGCCTCGAAGAGCGAGAACAACTGCACCCCGGCAGGCAACCCGCCCAGGAAGTGATCGAACTGGATCAGCGCCTCGTCGGGATGGGCCGCGCGTTGCAGGCGCGACAGGATTTCCGGCTTGAGCCGGTTGAAGATCTCCTGCGCACGGGCCGAGCGCAGGGCGGGATAGGCCCGCCAGCCATCGACGATCTCCTGCTGCGACTGCGGCAGATCGGGCAGGGGCGCGGCCTCGGAGGGAGCGAAGAAATCTTCGGTCAGGGCGGCGACCTCTTCCAGCCGTTCCTTCAGCGTAGCGCGCCAGCGCGCGGTGTCGCCCTCACCCATGAAGCGCGCGATGCGGTCGAAACCCTCGGGCGTGTTGGGCAGAAGCTGGGTTTGCGCATCGTTGACCATCTGCAACCGGTGCTCGACCTCGCGATGCGCGCGGTAATGCCCGGCCAATGCCTGTGCCACATCGTCGGGCACCCAGCCTTTTGCCGCCAGCGCAGCCATCCCGCCCAGCGTATCGCGCTGGCGCAAACCTTCGTCGCGTCCGCCGGCGATCAGTTGTCGGGTCTGGGTGAAGAACTCGATCTCCCGGATCCCGCCCCGGCCCAGCTTCATGTTATGCCCCTCCAGCGCCAGCGCGCCGCCAAGGCCCTTGTGGCTTCGGATACGCAGGCGCATGTCATGGGCATCCTGAATGGCGGCAAAATCCAGATGGCGACGCCAGACGAAAGGACGCAAGACCTCCAGAAACCGCATCCCGGCCTCAAGATCGCCTGCGCATGGCCGCGCCTTGATATAGGCGGCACGTTCCCAGGTGCGGCCAAGGCTTTCGTAATACCGCTCGGCGGCCTCCATCGAGATGCAGACCGGCGTGACCGAGGGGTCCGGGCGCAGGCGCAGATCGGTGCGAAAGACATAGCCCTCGCCGGTGTGATCCGACAACAGCGCTGTCGCCCTGCGGGTGGCCCGGATGAAGGCGGCGCGGGCGTCGTGGTAATCGGCGGGCTCGAAGCGGGATTCGTCGAACAGGCAGATCAGATCGATATCCGATGAATAGTTCAATTCATGCGCGCCCATCTTGCCCATCGCCAGAACGACCATTCCCGCGCCGGTCTCTTCGTCGCCAGGCTGCGCGCCGGGCAGCTTGCCGCGGCGGATCTCCTCGGCGAGGGTGGTGGCAAGCGCGCGATGGGTGGCGCGGTCGGCCAGATCGGTCAGCGCACCGGTAACGGCCTCCAGTGGCCAGACGCCACCCAGATCGGCAAGCGCGGCCAGCAACGCGACGCGCCGTTTGGCGCGACGCAACGCGCTGGCGATCACATCTGGCTCGGTTGCTGAAAGGCTGTCGAGCGCGGCGTGCAGCGCGGCCTCGGGATTGTCTGCAAGGGCTTCGCGCAGCCATTCATCCTCGCGTTCCATCAGCGCTTTCAGATATGGGCTGCACCCGGCGGCGCCGGCCAGAAGCGCGCGCAACTCGGGCACCAGATCGTTGAAACGGTCGGCGGCGTCGGCCCCGGCTTCGGAGTCGAAAGGCAAAGGCGCGCGGCTGAGTCGGGAAACGAACGAAGACATGATCCAATGTTCACATAGGGAGATGAAAGGTCAACGTCTGCCATGGCAAGGCATGGGGTGCAGGGCTGGAGGCTTTGCAACGCCGCAGCGCCCCGCTGCCTGAGCAAGCAGGCTTCTGCGGAGCAGGCGATCAGGTCACGGGTGTGAGATTGGTTCAGACAGGCAGGATGGTGGTGGACTTGATCTCTTCCATCGACAAAAGCGCGGTCACGTTATGGATACGCACATCGCGGATCAATGCCTGGTAGAAAGTGTCATAGGCACGGGCGTTCGGCACCCGAACTTTCAGGATGTAGTCGATATCGCCTGCCAGGCGGTGTGCCTCCAGTACCTCAGGGCGGGAACGAACCGAGTGCAGGAAGCGGTCCTGCCAGTCGGGTTCGTGTTCGGCGGTGCGGATCAGCACGAAGAAACATGCCTCCAGGCCCAGTGCTTCGGCGTCCAGAAGCACCGTTTGGCGGCCGATCACCCCGGCCTCGCGCAGTTTGCGAATGCGGTTCCAGACCGGCGTTTTCGAACTGCCGACCTTGCGCGCGATATCGTCCAGCGACTGGCTGGCGTCTTCCTGCAATTCGGCCAGGATTTTTCTGTCAAGCGGGTCGAGGTCGGGGGTTGGCATGGCTTCCGGGCGGGGTTTGCGCATCACGGCGCGCGGCATTCATGATTTCTGTCTAGCGCGCGCGGGCGGGGCGGGCAAGCGCCCGTCCGATTTGATCCGCATCATGGTGGCAGGGCAAACGGTGCGGCATCCTGTTCGAAGATACGGAAGAAAAAGGGAACAGCAAGCGAGGTTACCGACATGGTTATACTGGTCACCGACACCGGCTTTCACCCTGACGACTGGTGCGATGGGTTTGTGCCGCTGGCCGCTGTCTCGGATCAGGCCGGGGCCACACTTGGGCAACTGGCGATCGATCTGTCCAATCCCGAATGTGGCCGCACCGAGTGGGCAAGGCTGACGCGGCTGTTGCCGCGCGTTGCGCTGGTCCGCATTCGCCTGCGGCATATTGGCGATACTGCGGGCTATGACCTTTCAACATCATTGCGCCGCGCGGGATTCAAGGGCCGCATACGGGCCCATGGCGCGGTGCTGGCGGGGCATTACACCCTTGCCCGGCGCGCGGGTTTCTCCGAGATCGAGTTGCAGCCGCATCAGGCGCAACGCCAGCCGTGCGAGCACTGGCAAAACGATGTCCGCTGGTCGCCCCTGCGCAGGCTTGCCCGCCACAACGGGCGCGTGGACCTGCGCACAGGTCATAACGGGCGGTCGCCCGAATGAGGTGGCCGGGCCCCCGGTGCGCGCCACGCCAGCGCGGGGTTTCGTTCGGCGTTTCCTCACGGTAAACAAGCGCGTAAAATCATCACTGTCAGCAAAGCGATCCAACTCATGACCGACGCCCAAGCAACGCCGCGCGTGCGTTCTCTTCCAGATGCCCAGACCGTCACCGAGGTGCGCCACTGGACGGATCGCCTGTTCTCGTTCCGTTGTACGCGGCCGCAAAGCCTGCGGTTTCGATCGGGCGAGTTCGTGATGATTGGACTGCTGGGTGACAATGGCAAGCCGCTGTTGCGCGCGTATTCCATCGCCTCGCCGAACTGGGACGAAGAGCTTGAGTTCTATTCGATCAAGGTGCCCGACGGCCCGCTGACCTCGCGTCTGCAGCATATCCAGCCGGGCGATGAGATCATCTTGCGGCCCAAACCGGTGGGCACGCTTGTGCTCGATGCGCTCTTGCCCGGAAAGCGGCTGTGGATGCTGGCCACCGGCACCGGCATTGCCCCCTTCGCCTCGCTGATCCGCGACCCCGAAACCTATGAAAAGTATGAACAGGTCATCTTGATGCATACCTGCCGTGAGGTGGCCGAACTGGAATACGGCCGCCAGTTGGTGGCTTCGTTGCGTGATGATCCGCTGATCGGCGAGATGGTCGAGGGCAAGCTGCATTACTACCCCACCACCACCCGGGAACCCTTTGAGCGCATGGGCCGGGTAACGGACAATCTGGCGTCCGGCAAGGTGTTCGAGGATCTGGGCCTTCCCGGCCCGATGGACCCGGCACGCGACCGGGCGATGATCTGCGGCTCCATGGCGTTCAATATCGACCTCAAGGCGATTCTGGAGGGCTGGGGCCTGAATGAAGGGGCCAATTCAGAACCGGCAGAATACGTGGTTGAGAAAGCCTTTGTCGGTGATGGAATCTGACAGGTTGTTGTGGCGCTGTCCGCCGCCCATGGCATGAAACGAAAAAAGGCCCCCGCGATGGCAGGGGCCTTTTGAACTGGTGCGGGCTGCGCCGCGGGTCAGAGACCCATGAGCGAGCGCAGTTGCGGCAAGGCTGCGGCCACGGCATCGGGATTGTCGCGCAGACCCTCCATGATCCGGCGCGCGGCGGCGCGGTTCAGGGTGCCCATGTTGGACTCCTCGATCGCTTCCAGAGCGGCATCGTAATCAAAACCTTCAGGCGTGAAGAGAGCGCGCCGTTCGGCGTCGGTTGTTCCCGCGTCTCCGGTTGTCTCCGCCTCGGTGGCTTCGGCGGCAGGCGCTTCGGTTGCCTCGTCCATCGACTCGGTGGTGGGCTCGACAGCGGCAGCATCCGCTGCATCGGTGGCGTCAGGCGTCATGTCAGCTTCGACTTCGCGCGCAGCTTCCTCAATCGCGGCGATCGAATCCGAGATGCGCTCTTCAACTTCGGCGGCGGCCTCTTCCGAAGCGGCCAGGATGTCCGATACGATCCCTTCGGCGGTGGTTTGCGCGTCTTCGGCGGCGGCTTCGCCTGCCTCGATCACGTCAGAGACGATGTCTTCGGCGACATCCTCGACAGCTTGCTCTTCGGCGGTTTCTTCGACCGGGGCCTCGATTACCGGCTCGGTCGGTGCCGGGGCCTCGACAGCAGGAGCGGTCACGGGGGCGGGGGCTGGTGCGGGTTCGTTCTGGGCCAGCCAGATCCCGACACCGGCGGCCAGGACGATCACCGCTATGATCAGTATCTTTTTCATATCATTTCCTCGGGTTGCGAAAACACGCACTTCACGGGCCGTTTACACATGTTCGCCCCCTTTGCGCAATCGATCTTCGCCGCAGTGCAGCCAACATATTGCGCAATCGGCGTCGAAATGCCGGTTTTGCCCCGCTTTCCCTCCCGGATTCTTTCCCTGTCGCTCGTGGACGGTCGAATCCGGCATTCCCTTGCGACCTGCCCCTTGCCAGTTGACCGGCGCAAGGGTATTTTCCTGCGCGTCGTATCAAAAGAAGGAACGCTCCCATAGCCCGCAGACCCCACAATGCCCCGCCCAGCCGCGACACCGGTCCCCGCGTCAATGACCGGATTCGCGCCCCAGAGATCCGATTGATCGGAGCGGAAGGCGAAAACATCGGCGTGGTCACGCCTGCCAAGGCTCTTGAGCTTGCCGAGGAAGCAGGGCTTGATCTGGTTGAGATCTCGCCCAATGCGGCACCGCCAGTCTGCAAGATCATGGACTATGGCAAGTTCAAGTACGAACAACAAAAGCGCGAGGCCGAAGCGCGCAAGAAGCAGCACATCATCGAGATCAAGGAAGTCAAGTTCCGCCCCGGAACCGATACCCATGATTACGATGTGAAGATGCGCAATGTCATCCGGTTTCTGGAGGGCGGCGACAAGGTCAAGGTTACTCTTCGTTTCCGGGGCCGGGAGATGGCGCACCAGCAACTCGGGATGGAATTGCTCAACCGGGTGGCGGCGGAAGTTGCCGAAATCGGCAAGGTCGAGAACATGCCGCGCCTTGAAGGGCGGCAGATGGTGATGATGATCGGCCCGCGCTGAGGCTGGCCGAGCGAGGAAACAGGGCGGGGGGCGCTGCCCCCCGTCGCCGCTGGCGACTCCCCCCGGGATATTTGTGAACAGATGAAGCGCAGGGGCCACCGGTTGGGGCGGCCCCTTTTTCGTGTTCAGTCCCGACCTGGCAGGGTCAGAAGCCAGGCGGCGACGGCCGCGCGATCCTCGGCGGGCAGTTGCGCCATCTGCACCACGACATCGGCCATCGAGCCGCCGACCACATCGAACTCGGGGGTGAAGCCGCTGGAAAGATAGGCTTCGATATCCTCGGCTGACCAGCCCTGCGGTGGAATGGCCGGAATACGCCCCTCGCCCGACGGATTGGGCGCGCCCGCCATCCATCGTGTGCTGTCGAGCCGCCCCAGCGCATCGCGCGGGGTGTGACATTCGGCGCAATGGGCCATTGTTTCGACCAGATAATGCCCGCGCGCAACGACCGGATCGTCGGGAGCGGCGGGTGGGGCAACACCCTGGGCAAGCCGCTTCCACAGCCCCAACCCGCGGCGCAGGTTCAGCGGTGCGGGCAGGTCATGCGCGCGCGACGGGGTGGCATCGGCGGGCAGGCGTTGCCAGAAGGCCCAAAGATCAGCCACATCGCCTGGCGTGGCACCGGCATAGGCGCGATAGGGGAAGGCCGGGTAGTAATGCGCGCCGGTAGGTGAGACGCCGAGCATGACGGCACGCGCGAATTCCTCCAGCGTCCAGCCGCCGATCCCGGCGTCGGTATCGGTGGAGATGTTGGGTGCAACGAAGGTGCCGAATCCGGTCTCGAAGCGCCGCCCGCCGCTGAGCGCCAGCCGCTCTTCGAGTGGCGCGTTGAAGGCGATTCCGGGGGCGGCGTGGCAGCCTGCGCAGCCCGCCGCCCAGAATACCGTTTCGCCGCGCGCCGGGTCAGCGGCATGTGTGGCCAGCGCCTGCTGGTGTGCCGGTGACAAGGTAGCAGGGCGGGTGAGCAGCCAGAAGCCGACCCCCGCAGCCGCCACGGCAAGCCCCAGAACGACAGGCCAGCGCCGCATCAGGGCGCAGGTGCGCGGTAGTTGTCATGGCAGGCGCCACAGGCCCCGCCCAGCGCACCCAATGCCCCTTGCAGCGATGCCAGATCGGTGCCGGCGGCGGCCTGCATGGCCTCGGCTCCGGTTTGCAGCGCGCCGTAACGCTGGGTGAAATCTTCCAGATTTTCCCAGATCGCGGGCAGGGCACGGGTATTTTCGGCGCTGGCATTGTCGGAACCCTCGGGCCAGAGAGCGGGGTTGTAGAAGCGTGTCAGGTTGAAAAGATGATCGGCCGCCCGTTGTGCCGCTTCGGCATCATACTCGACACGGCCCTGTGCCATGCTGCCCAGCACACCAAGGTTGAAGGCGAACAACTGGAACTGTGCCTTGCGTGCGCCGATCGCGGCCTCATCGGCCAGCGCGGCCTGCGGTAGGGCGAGGGGCAGGGCCAATGCCAGGGCAAGGGCGGTTGCGGTCATCCGTTTAAATTCAAACATTTGTGCCTCCAATGACAAATACCGCGCCAGCTTAGACCATTCGCGCCACCGCGAAAGTCGTGCGGTGGCGGAGGCCGGCCTGCTCGCGCATTCGTGATCGTTTGCCGGGCGGGATGCCGCTTTCGGCAGCGCCGAAGATTGACGCTGTGACGGTTAGGTGACACTTTCATGACATGCTGACACCGTCGTCATCCTTGCCCGCTTTGGATTTGCTGGTTGCACATGCGACCCGGCCCGATGCCCCGCGTATCGAGCCGGTGGAACTTAACGGGCGGCGTTACTGGATCAAGCGGCCCGAGGTGCTGTCGCTGCGCTGGCGGCTTCAGAAGGGCGACCCGGCGCGTTCTTTCGAACGGGAACGGCGTATCCACCGCGATCTGCTGGCGCGCGGCGCACCGGTGCCGCCGATCCTCGCAGAGGCCGACAGCTATATCGTGTTGCCGGACAGTGGCCCCACGCTCGAAGCCCTTCTGGCTGATGCACCGCCCGATGAACGCCTGCGCGCCTTTCGCGCGGCGGGCGCGGCGCTGGCCGGGCTGCATGCTGCGCGCCTTGCGCATGGCAGACCGCTGCCACGCGATCTGTGCTGGGATGGTGAGCGGATCACATTTCTGGATTTCGAGGGCGCATCGCGTGCGACTGGTGCCAGCCCACGGCGTCAGATCCTCGATCTGGTGCTTGCGATCCATGGAATTCATGCGTTGTCACCGCGGCCCACACCCGAGGCTGAAGCGCTGTGCGGCGGCTACCGCGCCGCTGATCAGCGCCGCATCTGGGAGGCCGCGCAGCACCTGGTCCGGCGTTGGCGCTGGGTTGAGGTGCTGACACGGCCCTTGCAGCGCTATGAGGCTCGCTTCAAGCCCCATCGCCGCTACAAGGAATTGCTTGCGCTCCGCCTTACCTTTGACCAGTTTTCGGCTTGACGTTTGTCAGCGTCCCTTCCAGACCGGATCGCGCTTCTCAGCGAAGGCGCGCGCGCCTTCCTGCTGGTCTTCACTGGCATATAGCCGGTCAACGGTGGGGAACTGGCGGCGGGTGATGCGGTTAAGCGCGTCCTGAAAGCGCATATCCTCAGCCTCGCGCACCACTTCCTTGATCGCGGCAAAGACAAGCGGCGGACCGCTTTCGAGCAGCTTCGCCAGTTCCCGGGCCTTGGGAAGAAGCTCTTGCGGCGTTGTGATTTCCTTCAGAATGCCCCAGCGCAGGGCTTCATCGGCATCAAACCAGCGGCCAGTCAGCAGCAGATCCATCGCCACGTGATAGGGTATGCGCTTGGGCAGCTTGATGCTGGCGGCATCGGCCACGGTGCCCGAGCGGATCTCGGGCAAGGCGAAGGTTGCGTTGCTTGATGCCAGAATCAGATCGCAACTGAGCGCCAGTTCCAACCCGCCACCGCAGCAGATGCCGTTTACCGCGGCAATAACCGGCTTGTTCATCTGCGGAAGTTCCTGCAAGCCGCCAAAACCGCCCACGCCATAATCGCCATCGACCGCATCGCCATCGGCAGCGGCCTTGAGATCCCAGCCGGGGCAAAAAAACTTGTCTCCGGCGGCACGCAGGATAGCCACGCGCAGGCTGTCATCGTCACGGAAATCGCGAAACACCTCGCCCATGATCCGGCTGGTCTTCAGGTCGATCGCGTTGGCCTTGGGCCGATCCAGCGTGACCTCCAGAATACCCTTTTCGCGCCGGGTCTTTACCGGGCCGTCGGTTCGCATCTGCATCATGGTTGTTCCTTCCAGATTACTGCATCCACCACGACAGCACCGCTTTCGCGCACCATCAGTGGATTGATTTCGATCTCCTCCAGCCTGCAATCGCTTTCCAGCAGCGACTGCAGGATCAACGCCACCTTCACCACCGCCGCCACGTCCGCCCGTGCCCGCCCCCGGAAGCCATCCAGCAGCGGCCAAAGCCGCAGGCCGCGCAAGGTGGCCTCTATCTCGTCGCCGGTCACTGGCAGAACAAGCGTGGCGGTATCGGCCAGCAGTTCCGCCGCGACTCCGCCGAATCCAAGCGTCAGTGTGGCGCCGTAAACAGGATCGCGCCGGGCCCCGATCAGCAACTCGGCCAGCGCCCCGGTGACCATCTCCTCGGCGAGATAGCCGGTTGCACCCGCCATCTCCTCCTGACCGTCCAGCGAGGGCAGATTGAGGCGGACCGCACCGGCCTCGGTCTTGTGGGCAAAGCCCAATCCCTTCAGTGCCAATGGCGGCGTCAACAGGGCGGCCTGACGGCGCAGGGCGGGAAGGCTGGCCGCGCTGACTCCGCGGGGTACGGCGACACCGGCTCTGGCCAGCAAGGCCTTGGCCTCGCCCTCGGGCAACAACGCCAGCGGGCAGTTGCGCTCGATTGGCGCGAATGGCCGCCACCCGGCCCGACCCGGTGGGGTTTGCGCGGCGCGCAGTGCGCCCAGCGCTGTCTCCAGCCCCATCAATGGGGCAATGCCCCGTTCCATCAGATCGATCGCGCGCGGCTCGTCAAAATTCTCGGGCATCGATGCCACGGGGAAGGCCGGCTTGCCTGTCGTGCGTGCCGCGGCCACGATGGCGGCCAGCGCCGGCTCGAAGCTGGAGGGGTCGCATCGGTCCGGGCGCGGCGGATCAATAATGTAGATCCCCGCATCATAACCCTCCAGCATGGTGGTGAAGACCTCAGTGGTGCGCTGCTCGTCGCCCCAGATGAACGTGTGGTAATCCAGAGGATTGGCAAGGGCTACCAGCGGCCCGAGAATGGCTGAAAGCCGTGCGCGCTGACCCTGGGAAGGGGGCGGGAAGTCCAGCCGGTAAGGAGCCGCCAGATCTGCCACCAACCCGGCCTCGCCCCCCGAACAGGACAGTGAACACAGCCGCGTGCCGATCTGCGGACCGTGCTGGTGCAGGATCTTCAGCGCCTCCAGCAACTCGCCCAGCGTGTTGACTTCGGCCACGCCCACTTGCCGAAGATAGGCCGACGAGGCCGCCCCGCCTCCCGCCAGCGACGCGGTATGCGAGGCTGCCGCGGTGCGTGCCGCCTCTGTCTTGCCGGCCTTGATTGCCACAATGCCCTTGCCGGCCGCCCGCGCGACCTCGGCCAGGGCGGCAAAGGCCGGAGCATCGGCCAGCCCCTCGATATATAGCCCCAGCGCGGTAACGCGCTCATCGGCCAAAAGCGCACTTGCCAGTTCCGCCAATCCCACCTGCGCGGCATTGCCCAGGCAAGCGACATAGGCCACGGGCAAGCCGCGCGCCTGCATTGTCAGGTTGATGATGATGTTCGATGACTGACTGAGCAGCGCCACCCCGCGCTCCACGCGGCGCCCGCCATGCTGATCGGGCCAGAGCAGGGCGCCATCAAGGTAGTTTATCAGGCCATAACAATTTGGCCCAAGTATTGGCATTGAGCCGGCTTTGGTGACAAGCTGATCCTGCAAATCCGCCTCACCTGCCTCGCGCCAACCCGAGGCAAAACAGATCGCCCCGCCGCCACCCATGGAGGACAAAGCCTCGACAACATCAAGCGTGGCATGCCGGTTGACACCGACGAAGGTGGCATCCGGCGGTGCGGGCAGATCGGCCAGTGAGGGGAAACAAGGAACCCCCGCGATCTCGGCGCGCCTCGGATGAACCGGCCAGACCGGCCCGTCAAACCCCATCCGCTGGCACTGCTCGATAACATTCGACGCCCATCCTGACCCCAGCACGGCAATCGAGCGCGGACGCAACAAACGTGACAGATCCCTCATGCCCGGCCCCTTCGCGGACGAGTAGCGGGGCAGGGGGGCCGTCTGCCCCCCTCTTGCGCTACGCGCAATTCACCCCCCGAGGATATTTTCGAACAGGTGAAAACGGCAAGTCGCAGCGCGGGGGCGCGGTTGGAAGGGGAACAAAACCTTTGTGGATGGTTTACTGCTCGGTCGCATTTCATGGCTTGCTTCACCTGTTCGAAAATATCCTCGGGGGTTTCCGAAGGGGGCTGATGGCCCCTTTCGGCGAGGGGGGGCGGGGGGGGCGAGGAGCCCCCCGAGCCCTACCCGCCCAGTGGCCTGAGCAATTCGCGCGAGATAATGTGGCGCTGGATTTCCGAGGTGCCTTCCCAGATCCGTTCCACCCGCGCATCGCGCCATATGCGTTCAAGCGGCAACTCGTCCATCAACCCCATCCCACCGTGGATCTGGATGGCCTCATCGGCAATCATTGCCAGCACCTCGGTTGCCTTGAGTTTGGCCATGGCCATATCGGCCTCGGACACGCTGCCCTGATCGAATTTCCACCCGGCTTCCCAAGTCAGAAGTTCCGCCGCTTTCAACTCTGTTGCCATATCGGCAAGCTTGAAGCTGACTCCCTGGAACTTTCCGATCTGCTGTCCGAACTGGCGCCGCTCGGCGGCATAAGATACAGCGTGGCCCAATGCCCGGTCGGCGCGGCCAAGGCTGGTGGCGGCGACCTGCAGGCGGGTGGCGCCGAGCCAGGCATTGGCAACCTCGAACCCCTTGTGCACATCGCCCAGCACGTTTTCCGCCGGGACGCGGCAATCGTCGAATTCCAGCACCGCATTGGTATAGCCACGGTGGCTGACGTTGCGATACCCGTCGCGGACGGTGAAGCCCGCCATGCCCTTGTCCACGAAAAACGCGGTGATACGCTTCTTGCGGCCGCGTGGGGTATCTTCCTCGCCGGTGGCCATGAAGGCGATGGTGAAGCCCGCGATATCGGCGTGGCTGATGAAATGCTTGGTGCCGTTGAGTACCCAATCATTGCCGTCCTGCCGCGCGCTGGCCTGCATCCCGCGCAGGTCCGAGCCCGCGCCGGGTTCGGTCATTGCCAGGCAATCCCAGGTTTCGCCCCGGATACAGGGATAGAGATATTTCTCCTTCTGTGCCTCGGTCCCGGCCAGAAGAATGTTGGAGGGCCGCGCCACGCAGGTCCAGTGCAGCGCATAATTCGCCCGACCGAGTTCGCGTTCATAGAGCAGCCATGATAGCGTATCGAGGCCGGCGCCGCCAACCTCTTCGGGCATGTTTGCGGCGTAAAGCCCCGCCGCCATTGCCTTTTGTTGTAACTCTCGAACCAGCTCCATCGGCAGATGGCCGGTGCGTTCAACCAGCGCTTCATGCGGGTACAGCTCGGCTTCGACAAAGGCGCGTGTTGTCTCCACGATCATGCGCTGTTCATCGGTGAGGGCAAAATGCATCAGCTTTTCCTTTGTCCGACATGACGGCCTGCTGCCTCGGGGCGAGAAAATGCGGCATGGGCATTCCGGATCGGGTTGAGGCGTGCCAGAACCTCGGGCGCGGCGGGGCAGGCCCGGCCCTTGGCCATGTCCACATGCAACAGCATCTGTTCCAGCGTGGCCACCGGCGCGCCGTCTTTTTCGATCCGGATGAAGAGGTGCAGGCGTTTCTCGTCCGCCCCCAGCACCTGAACCGAGCCGGTCAGCAGGTCGCCCAGCTTCGCCTCCCCCAGATGCATGATATGCGTCTCGGCGGTGTAATAACTGTACCCGCCCGCGACATAATCCATGTCGGCGCCGATGAAGCGAAGGAAGGCATCCGATGTTTCCGACGCCGCGAAGAGATAACGACTTTCGGTCATGTGACCGTTATAGTCGATCCAGCCGGGCAGCACCTGCATATGGGCCATGACCATTGGTGCGGCGGTGTCCGGGCTGGGGGCCGGTGCGGCGGCACGGCGGCGGGCATCATGCTCCAGCAGCACCTTGCCCGCGCCCCAGTTGCTGTCTTTGAGCACCCGCAGAAAGCCGATCAGATTGCGGTCGCGGATGCGCTCAAGCTCGCGAATGCTGTGCTGGCCGGATTGTGCGTCCGACTGCCCGGCGATCAGATCGACCAGTTCGTCGTTGAACTCGGGCACGTCCATGAGGCGGGTCCAGGGCCAGGTCAGGCAGGGGCCGAATTGTGCCAGAAAGTGCTTCATCCCGGCTTCTCCGCCCGCGATGCGATAGGTCTCGAAAAGACCCATCTGGCCCCAGCGCAGGCCAAACCCCATGCGGATTGCCTCGTCGATCTCCTCGGTGGTGGCGATCCCGTCCTTGACCAGCCAGAGTGCCTCGCGCCACACGGCCTCAAGGAAGCGGTCCGCGATATGCGCGTCGATCTCCTTACGCACATGGAGCGGGAACATGCCGATCTCGCGAAGTATTTCCTTTGCTTCGTCAATAAGTTGCGGATCGTTCTTTGGGCTTGGAACCACCTCGACCAGGGGCAGCAGGTAAACCGGATTGAATGGATGTGCGACAAAAATCGAGAACGGGTTGAGTGCCCCTTCCTGCAATTGCGACGGCTTGTAGCCCGAGGTTGAGGATCCCAAAGGCGTGTGTGGCGCGATCCGCTGGATCTGGGTATAGACCCGGTGCTTCAGCTCAAGGCTTTCAGAGACGGATTCCTGAATATAATCAGCGTTGTGAACGGCGTCATGGAGGTCGCCGGGAAATGTCAGGTTTCCAATGTCAGGCATTGGGGCGTCAGAGATTGCGGGAAATGCGGCGCGAGCGTTTGCGAGAACCTCACCAACCTTGCGCGGGGTCTCCGGGGCGGGGTCATAGACCGCGACATCCCAGCCAGAAAGCAGGAAACGCGCCGCCCAGCCACCACCGATGACACCGCCGCCAATAATCGCGGCCTTGCGTGCAGCACTCATTTCGGCGCCCTCTTTTCCAGCTTTAGCCGTTCGCGCACAGCATCGGGGCTGATCACCCGCGCGCCCATGTTCTCAACAATCGTCACCGCCCGTTCAACAAGTTGCGCGTTGGTCGCCAGCACGCCCTTGTCCAGCCAGAGGTTGTCCTCCAGCCCAACGCGGACATTGCCACCCGCCAATACCGAGGCGGCGACATAGGGCATCTCGTTGCGCCCCAGCGCGAAGGCAGACCAATGCCAGCCAGTGGGCACGTTATTGACCATCGCCATGAAGGTGTTCAGATCGTCCGGCGCGCCCCAGGGCACACCCATGCAAAGCTGCACCAGAACCGGCTCGGGGATGATCCCCTCGGTGACAAGCTGTTTGGCAAACCAGAGATGCCCGGTATCAAAGGCTTCGATCTCTATGCGCACACCCGCTTCCGTCATTCGCCGCGCCATGTCGCGAAGCATACCGGGGGTGTTGACCATGACATAATCGGCCTCGGCGAAATTCATCGTGCCACAATCGAGCGTGCAGATCTCGGGGCGACAATCGACAACGTGCTGAACCCGTTCGGCTGCTCCTGCCATGTCCGATTTCTGCGACATGCGGTTCATTGCTTCGGTGCCGTCGAACATCAGATCGCCGCCCATCCCCGCTGTCAGGTTCAGCACCACATCCGTTCCCGAATCGCGGATACGCTCAGTCACCTCGCGGTAAAGCGCCGGGTCGCGCGACGGCATGCCGGTTTCGGGGTCGCGCACATGGCAATGCACTACCGCCGCGCCCGCCTTGGCGGCGTCAATGGCGGAATTGGCGATGGCTTCGGGCGAGCGTGGTACATGGGGTGAGCGGTCCTGTGTCCCTCCTGAACCGGTTACGGCACAGGTGATGAAAACCTCACGATTCATGGTCAGCGGCATGGTCAACTCCTTCGTTTGTCCGAACCTAACAGGCTTGCATGCCAGCTATTGGCGTATTACGAAAATAAAATGGCATATACCGAAACTGTCTTTGCCCCCTCCACCGCGCAGCTTGAGATTGCGGCGCTGGTCTTGCCGCGCGCCTCGATCCTTGAGGTGGCCTCGGTGCTGGACCCGTTGCGCAACGCTAACCGTCACCTCGGGCGCGAAGGTTTTCGCTGGCGTGTGGTCTCGCCCGATGGTGCCGCCGTGCCCCTGACCTGCGGGATCGAGTTGCCTGCGGTGGGGCCGCTGGCGGCTGCCGAGGGGGCGGACGTGTTGATTGTCATTGCGGGCTACAACCAGTCCGAAATCGCCACCCGGCCACTGATCGCCGGTATCCGGCAGATGGCGGGGCGGTTCAGGGCTTTGGGCGCGGTTGATGCCGGACCCTGGGTGCTGGCGCGCGCTGGGTTGCTGGACGGGCACCGCGCAACCGTCCATTGGGAGGATCTGGAGGATTTCGCACAAGCTCATCCCGCCATTGACGTCGTGCCAGACCGCTTCGTGATCTCGCGCAACCGTTTCACGGCCGGAGGGGCGGCACCGGCGGCGGATCTGATGCTGCACCTGGTTGGCGCGCGTTGCGGCGCTGCGCTGGCAGGGCAGGTGGCGGCCTCATTTCTTTATGAGACACAGACCGATGGTGCCCGACCGCAGCGCCCCGGCATGCTGCCCTCGGCCCGCGATCCGCGTCTGGCAGCCGCGCTGCGCCAGATGAGTGCAAATCTGGAAGAAGTCCTGCCGTTGGAAGCCGTTGCGCGCGCGCAGGGGCTGAGCCTGCGCCGGCTGGAACAGCTTTTTCGCGCCGGGCTGGGGCAGGGACCGGGTGCGGCCTATCTGGAACTTCGGCTGCAAGCGGCACGGCGTATGGTGGCTGATACAAGCCACAGCATAAGGGAGGTCGCGTTGCGCAGCGGTTTTGTCGATCCCACGGGCTTTTCCCGGGCGTTCCGCCGCCGTTTCGGTGCCCCGCCCAGCCTTATCCGGCGTGGCGGATCAGGACGGGGCGAGTGAAGTTTGTCAGAAAAGAGGGTTTTCTTGCGGATTAGAATTTTTTATTCAAACGCTTAATGGGCATTGACTAATTGTCGTGCATTTATTTGCCTGACAATTAATTCAGCGCCACAAGTGCGTGCCGCTTGCGACCGGCGGTGAGTTTCAGTGGCTCGCTCAGATCGGCAGTGGTGATCACCAGCCCGGGATCGGAAAGTGCCGTGTCGTTTACTCGCGCCCCACCCTCTGCGATCAGTCGTTTCGCGTCTTTGCCTGATTTCGCCAGGCCCGCCCGCACGAAAAGCTGAACAACCGAGACGCCCTCGGCGGCCTCGGTGGCGCTCAAGGTAACGCGCGGCAGATCCTCGCCGGTGCCGCCTTGCTCGAAGACAGCGCGCGCCGTTGCTTCAGCGGCTTCAGCCGCAGCGGCACCATGGCAAAGCGTTGTCACGGCATTGGCCAGAATCACCTTGGCTTCATTGATCTCGGCCCCCTGCAGCGCGCCCAGACGTTCGCACTCATCAAGCGGCATCTCGGTATAGAGCCTGAGAAAGCGGCCGACATCGGCATCGGTGGTATTGCGCCAGAACTGCCAGAATTCGTAGGGTGCCAGCATATCGCCGTTCAGCCAGATGGCCCCGCCCTGGCTTTTTCCCATCTTGCGCCCGTCCGACGTGGTCAGAAGCGGTGTCGTCAGGCCAAAGACATGGCCGTCGACCACCCGCCGCGTCAGGTCAACGCCATTGACGATGTTACCCCATTGATCCGAGCCACCCATCTGCAACAGGCAGCCATGGCGCTTGAACAGCTCCAGAAAGTCATAGGCCTGGAGGATCATGTAGTTGAATTCCAGAAACGACAGCGACTGCTCACGATCCAGCCGCGACTTGACGCTTTCGAAGCTGAGCATCCGGTTGACCGAGAAATGCCGCCCGATGTCACGCAGGAATTCCAGATAGTTCAGGCTGTCGAGCCATTCTGCGTTGTTGATCATGATCGCCTGTTGCACGCCGGTGCCGTAATCCAGGTACTTGGCGAAAACCTGTTGCATGCTGGCGATGTTGGCATCGATCGCCTCAGGCGTCAGCAGCGGCCGCTCATCGGCACGAAACGAGGGATCGCCCACCTTGGTCGTACCGCCGCCCATCAGGGTGATCGGCTTGTGGCCGGTCTTTTGCAGCCAGCGCAACAGCATGATGTTCAGCAAATGGCCCACATGCAGCGATTTGGCGGTCGCATCATAACCGATATAGGCCGGGACAACTCCTTGCATCAGCGCCTCATCCAACCCCTGAAGATCGGTGCAATCGGCCAGAAAGCCACGCGCGATCACGATCTGCAGGAAATCCGATTTCGGTGAGTAGGTCATTTTCCAGTTGTCCTTGGCCTGTGACTGGGGCTGTCTATAGAGCATAGGGCAGGTCGAGGGAAAGCCATGTTGAAGCGCGGAATGCTGCGGGTGCTGGGGGCGATGTCGGGCACCTCGCTGGACGGGGTGGATGCGGCAGTGCTGATCACTGACGGGGTGGATATCGCACGGTTCGGTGAAACCGGTTACCGGCGCTATACCGAGGCTGAACGCGCGGTACTGCGCGCCGGGTTGGGAGCCTGGCCGGGCGATCCGCGCGCCGAGGCGGCTGCCGAGGTGGTCGAGACGGCCCATGCACAGTTGCTTTCAAGGTTTGATCCGGTCGATCTGGTGGGCTTTCACGGCCAGACCCTGGCCCATGATCCTGCCGGACGCGGGACGCATCAGGCCGGTTCGGGAGAGGTGCTGGCAACAGTGCTGGGATGGCCGGTGGTTTGGGATTTCCGCACAGCAGATGTGCGGCTGGGCGGGCAGGGCGCGCCCCTCGTTCCTTTTTTCCACCATGCCCTGGCACGTCATATCGGTGCCGAGGGGCCGGTGGCCTTTCTCAATATCGGCGGGGTTGCCAATGTCACCTGGACCGATCCGCGAATACCCGCGCCGGAGCATGCCTGTCTGGCTTTTGACTGCGGGCCGGGCAATGCGACGATGGATGATCTGATGCAGGTCCGGCTGGGACGTTCACAGGACACCGGCGGCATCCTGGCCGCCAGCGGAACGCCTTGCGAAGCCCGGATCGATGCCTTTGCCCGCCACCCGTTTTTTCGCCGTATCCCGCCGAAATCCCTTGATCGCGCGGCGCTGACCCCCGATATCGCCGGACTATCAGACGCCGATGCACTCGCCACGCTTGCGGCGGGCGTGGCAACCGGTGTTTCCCTTGCATTCGAGCATTTCCCCGAACCGCCCGCGCGCCTTTGGGTCAGCGGTGGCGGGCGACATAACGATACGCTGATGCGGATGATCGCGGCGGGCTGCGACTGCCCGGTCGCCCCGGTCGAAGAGGCGGGGCTGGATGGAGACATGCTTGAGGCCCAGGCGTTCGCCTGGCTGGCGGTCCGCGTGGTGCGCGGCTTGCCCACGACCAGCCCGCGCACCACTGGCGTTGCCGCCCCCGCGGGTGGCGGCATCCTCAGCCAGCCGCCTGACAAGGCGCGGTGACATGCCCATTCATCTGTTCGAAAATATCCTCGGGGGGTGAATGGCCGCAGGCCAGAGGGGGGCGGAAAGCCCCCCTTGCCCGGCGCGCCGCACGCGCCACCTCAGGGTTCCAGTAGCCGTTCGAACAGCCGCTCCAGGAACGGCTCGGCCCCTTCCAGCGGGTCGCAATCCTGGCGAATCAGGCGGATCTGGGCATCAAAATCGGCGTAATGCTGAGTCAGTGCCCAGATCGAGAAGATCAGATGAAAAGGATCCACCCGCACTATCCGCCCCTCGGCGCTCCAGCGTGCGATCAGGGCTGCACGATCATCGACCAGTGTTTTCAGATCGCGCGAGATGAAATCGCTCAGCCGGGGGGCACCCTGCAGGATCTCGTTGGCAAACAACCGGCTTTCGCGCGGATATTCGCGCGACATCCGCAGTTTGGCGCGCATATAGCCCATGATTTCGTCGCGGGGCTCGCCCTCAGGATCGATGGCGCGCAGGGGCTCCAGCCAGCTTGCCAGTAGTTCCTCCAGCAAAAGCCGGTGAATGGCCTCCTTGCTGTCGAAATAATAAAGCAGATTCGGTTTCGACAGCCCTGCGCCCTCGGCAATCTGGTCCAGCGTCGCGCCCCGAAAGCCCTGTGCCGAGAACACTTCAAGTGCTGCGTCAAGGATGCGTTTGCGGTTGCGCTTCTGAATGCGGGTCGTCATGCCTGCCCCGGATTGCTGCCGGGCTCAAGGCCGATCCCGCGCAGGATGATTGCGCAAACCGTCTCGGTCGCCTCGTGCCACTGCGCATCCGTCAGGGGGCCATGGTTCAGCGTCTCGACCTGATGGGCGAAATCGGCGTAATGCTGGGTCGTGGCCCAGATCATGTACAAAAGCCAGCGGGGTTCTACGGGCTGGATCTTGCCAGAGGCAATCCAGCGCCGGATCACCACCACGCGTGATTCCGTCCAGTCGCGCAGGGTTGATTCCAGATAGTCCTGAATGATCGGCGCACCGTGCATCACCTCATTGGCCCAGACCTTCGAGCCAAAGCGATGTTCACGCGAAAGTTGCATCTTGCGGCTGATATAGCGTCGAAGCGCCACTTCGGGCGAGGCCGAAGTCTCGAATGAATCGGCGGCTTCCAGCCAGACGGTGAAGATGCGCTCCACCACCCGTCGATACAGTTTTTCCTTCGAGGAGAAGTAGTAGTGCAGATTGGCCTTGGGAAGCGCGCAGCCATCGGCAATCGCTTGCATCGTTGCTCCGCCAAAGCCGGATTCGGCGAAAACCTGTTCGGCCGCATCAAGGATAAGCCGCTCGGTTTCCTCGCGCATTTCAGCGCGCGTGCCCATTTTGTCGGCACCCTCTGACTGACTCATTGCTGCGCTCCCCGGCTTCGTGTGGCGCCCTGCGGCCTGCGCCGCGAAAAACCTTGACTGATTGGTCAGGTCTGTTAGCGTTACTTCAACCCGGACCAGTCGCGCAAGCATCGGTCATCAGGGGTTTGCGAAAGAATATGCCCGGTCGTCAGTTCTGACAACCCAGCCAGAAGCGCCCGGGCCGTGTGGAGTTCTGACCCATGGCGCCCTTATTGCTTCCAGAGTCTCAAACGCCACAGTGACGGATTGCCGCGCGCGCCCAGACCCGGGCCCGCGCTTGTACTCGCCGAGGGAGACGCGAGATCACCCCGGCAAACAGGAGAGAGTGATGAACGCACCTGCTGCGAACCTGCGCATCAACCCTGACCGGCTGTGGGACAGCCTGATGGAGATGGCCAAGATCGGCCCCGGCATTGCCGGCGGCAACAATCGTCAGACCCTGACCGATGAGGATGCCGAGGGCCGCGCCCTGTTCCAGAAATGGTGCACCGAGGCGGGGATGACGATGGGTGTTGATGAAATGGGCACCATGTTCGCGACCCGTCCCGGCACTGACCCGAATGCGCTGCCGGTTTACGTGGGCTCCCATCTGGATACCCAGCCCACGGGCGGCAAATATGATGGTGTGCTGGGTGTGCTGGGCGGGCTGGAAGTTGTGCGCACGCTCAACGACCTGGGGATCAAGACCAGGCACCCGATCGTCGTGACCAACTGGACCAACGAAGAGGGCACGCGCTTTGCACCGGCAATGCTGGCCTCGGGCGTCTTCGCCGGGGTGCTCGATCGCGACTGGGCCTATGATCGCGTCGATGCCAATGGCAAACGTTTTGGCGACGAGTTGGAGCGGATCGGCTGGAAAGGCTCCGAGCCGGTCGGTGCTCGCAAGATGCATGCTTTCTTTGAACTGCATATCGAACAAGGGCCGATCCTTGAGGCCGAAGGCAAGCAGGTCGGTGTCGTTACCCATGGCCAGGGGTTGCGCTGGGTGCAATGCACTGTCAGCGGCAAGGGCCAGCACACCGGCTCGACGCCGATGTATATGCGCCGAAATGCCGGGCGCGGGCTGGCCCGGGTAACGGAACTGGTGCATGAGATCGCCCTCAAGCACCAGCCCAACGCCGTTGGGGCGATCGGGCATGTCGATGTCTATCCCAACAGTCGCAACATCATTCCAGAACGCGTTGTTTTCACGGTTGATTTCCGCAGTCACGTGCTGGAAACACTGGAGGCGATGGTGGCTGAGCTGAACGCCCGCGCGCCAGGGATCTGCGCCGATATTGGTGTGAAGTTCTCATCGGAAGTCGTTGGTTTCTTTGATCCTCCTGAATTCGATCCGGTATTGGTGGACCGTGTGCGCAGGGCTGCGGAGAAGTTGGGCCACAGCCATATGGATATCATATCAGGCGCGGGGCATGATGCGTGCTGGGTCAACCGGGTTTACCCGACGACCATGATCATGTGCCCTTGCGTCGACGGCTTGTCGCATAACGAGGCCGAGGAGATCTCGAAGGACTGGGCCGCAGCGGGCGCGGATGTGTTGTTCCACGCCGTTGTTGAAACCGCCGGGATCGAGGGGTGAGACATGCGGGGGGCGCCGCCGCCCCCCGCACCCCCCCGCTTGGGGGGCTTCGCGCCCCCCAAGACCCCCGACGCGTGCAAATGGAAGGGATCGGTTCACATGGTGCACAAGGGACTTCTGGCAGCGGTATCACCGTCCGGTATGACCGTTGGTGCCGTTGCACCGTCTCCGTCTGCCATTATCCTTGCGGAAGGGTCCGGGCTTGACGGTTCTATCCCCGAGATCCCCGCACCGCTGCTTTCCGCCGAACTCCGCCACGACAATATCTTGTGGCGTGACGGCCGTTATTCCATCCTCAAGGGCGGTCAGCCGGTGCTGCTGCCCTTCATTGAAACGAACCCGGCCACCGGCGTGGTCACTTGATATGACCGCTCTTGCCTCGGCTGATGCCGGTTGCGCCGCCAAACACGGAGAATGCCATGTCCAGCACCGTCATCAGAAACGGCACCATCGTCACCCATGACTTGACCTATTCGGCCGATATCCGGATCGAGAACGGCACCATCACCGAGATCGGCCCGAACCTGAAGGGCGATACCGAACTGGACGCAACCGGCTGCTATGTCATGCCCGGCGGAATTGACCCGCATACCCATCTGGAAATGCCATTCATGGGCACCTACAGCGCCGATGATTTCGAATCCGGCACCCGCGCCGCGCTTGCGGGCGGCACCACCATGGTCGTGGATTTCGTTCTGCCCGGCCAGGGGCAGGGCCTGATGGACGCTGCCAAGATGTGGCACAACAAATCCACCCGCGCGCATTGCGACTACAGCTACCATATGGCGATCACCTGGTGGGGTGAGGAGGTTTGGCGCGGCATGGAGGATTCGGTCAAGGCCGGGATCACCAGTTTCAAGCATTTCATGGCCTACAAGGGCGCGCTCATGGTCAATGACGATGAGCTGTTCTCCAGTTTCCGCCGGGTTGGCGATCTGGGCGGGCTGGCGATGGTCCATGCCGAGAATGGCGATGTGGTGGCGGAACTGACCGCCAAGTTGCTGGCCGAGGGCAACAATGGCCCCGAGGGCCACGCCTATTCCCGCCCCCCACAGGTAGAGGGCGAGGCCACCAACCGCGCGATCATGATCGCCGATATGGCGGGCGTGCCGCTTTATGTGGTGCATGTTTCCTGCGAGGACAGCCACGAGGCAATCCGCCGCGCCCGCCAACAGGGCAAGCGCGTCTTTGGCGAGCCGTTGATCCAGCACCTGACGCTGGATGAAGGCGAGTATTTCCACGCCGACTGGGACCACGCCGCCCGCCGCGTCATGTCACCGCCGTTTCGCAACAAGGAGCATCAGGCCAGCCTCTGGGCCGGGTTGCAATCGGGTTCGCTCTCGGTTGTGGCGACCGATCACTGCGCCTTCACCACCGATCAGAAGCGCTTCGGGGTCGGCGATTTCTCAAAAATCCCCAACGGCACCGGCGGGCTGGAAGACCGGATGCCGATGCTCTGGACACAAGGGGTGAACACCGGGCGCCTGACTCCCAACGAGTTTGTGGCGCTTACATCGACCAATATCGCCAAGATCCTGAACTGCTACCCGAAGAAAGGCGCGGTATTGGTTGGTGCCGATGCCGATCTGGTGGTCTGGGACCCTTTGAAAGAGAAAACCATCACCGCCAGCACGCAGCAATCGGCCATTGATTACAACGTCTTCGAGGGCCAGAAGGTCAAGGGCCTGCCGCGCTTTACGCTGACGCGCGGGCGCGTGGCGGTTCATGATGGCGAAATGCGGCCGCAAGAGGGGCACGGCCAGTTCGTCGCGCGTGAGGCGCGGCCTGCCGTGAACCGCGCGCTGAGCCAGTGGAAAGATCTGACCGCCCCGCGGCCCGTCAGCCGCAGCGGCGTTCCCGCGACGGGGGTATGATGCAGGTGAGCGCGTCATCTTCGGTTATCGAGGCAAAAAACCTCAATCTCACCTTCCAGACGAATGATGGCCCGGTCCACGCCCTCAAGGATGTGAACCTGACCATCGGCAAGGGTGAGTTCGTCAGCTTCATCGGCCCATCGGGCTGTGGCAAGACAACATTTCTTCGCGTCATTGCCGACCTTGAACAGCCCACGTCGGGTGTGGTCACTGTCAACGGCATGTCGCCCGAGCAGGCGCGGCGCGCGCGCGCCTATGGCTACGTGTTCCAGGCGGCGGGGCTTTATCCGTGGCGCACGATCGAAGGTAACGTCAGGCTGCCGCTCGAAATCATGGGCTACAGCCGCGAGGAACAGCGCCAGCGCGTGGCGCGCGTGCTGGAACTGGTGGAGCTGAAGGGCTTCGAGAAGAAGTTTCCCTGGCAGCTTTCGGGCGGCATGCAGCAGCGAGCCTCCATCGCCCGTGCGCTGGCCTTCGATGCCGATATCCTGCTGATGGATGAACCTTTCGGCGCGCTTGATGAAATCGTGCGCGACCGGCTGAACGAGGAATTGCTGAAGCTCTGGGCGCGCACCGAAAAGACCATCGGCTTCGTCACCCATTCAATCCCCGAAGCGGTCTATCTGTCCACCCGGATCGTGGTGATGTCGCCGCGTCCGGGGAGGATCACGGATGTGATCGAAAGCACCCTGCCGCGCGAGCGTCCTCTGGACATCCGCGACAGCGCCGAATTCATCCAGATCGCGCATCGCGTGCGCGAGGGGCTCAGGGCAGGGCATATCGATGAGTGAGCCGATCAATCGCCGCGCCGCCCCTTCATCTTGCCGGAAATACGCCGGGGGGAGCCGGCGCCAGCCGGCGGGGGGCAGCGCCCCCCTCCCGCAAAGGCCAAGGGTGCGGAGGCGGGGTGGAAACAGATGAAAAACATTCTTCCCGTTCTGACCGTCACGCTTGCCCTGCTGATCGGCTGGTATCTGGCCGTGGTTCCGATGAATGCGCAATGGGAGCGTGATCAGGCCGCGCGCGCCGGTACCGAGATCACCTTTACCGAGCTTGTCAGCCGAACCATGGCGCAAGACCGTCCACGCCTGCCCGCACCGCATCAGGTGGCTGCCGAGCTTTGGCAATCGACCTGGGTTGAAGAGATGACCGGGCGGCGCGGTTGGTGGAACACCGGTACATTATCTAACCGCAGCCTTGTGTATCATGGCTGGGTCACCTTTTCCGCGACGATGCTGGGTTTTGCCATCGGCACCGGGCTGGGCATCCTGCTGGCGGTGGGGATCGTCTATAACCGGGCGATGGATGCTTCTGTCATGCCCTGGGCGATTGCCAGCCAGACGATTCCCATCATCGCGCTGGCACCGATGATCATCGTGGTGCTCAATTCGATGGGCATCTCTGGGTTGGTGCCCAAAGCGATTATCGCCGCATATCTCAGCTTCTTTCCGGTTGTTGTTGGCATGGTCAAAGGTCTTCGCGCTCCCGACAAGATGCAGCTGGACCTGATGAAAACCTGGTCGGCGCCGGGATTGTCGGTGTTCTTGCGGCTGCGGTTGCCGTCATCGATGCCGTATCTCTTTGCCTCGCTCAAGGTGGGGATCGCGGCGGCCTTGGTGGGCACAATCGTGGGCGAGTTACCGGTGCAGCAAGGCGGGTTGGGTGTGCGGCTTCTGTCGGGCAGCTATTACGGCCAGACCGTGCAGATCTGGTCCGCGCTCTTTGCCGCGGCAATTCTGGCAGCAGCCATGGTGGGCGTGATCGGCGTTATCCAGCGGGCGACGCTGAAACGGATGGGGATGGCAGCATGAGCGCGATGATGCAGATTGCGGGCGCCTGGCAGCGCATCGGTTTCATTCTTGCCTTCCTGGCTGCGGTGGCGCTGGGCTTGACCGGGGCGACGGCGCAACCTTCATTCACCGTGATGCTCGCACTGGGCGCGGCAATGATCCTGTCGTTGCTCCTCGAGAACGCGCGCGCACGGGGGCGTCCGCGCTGGCAGGCGGGGCTGGTGCCGCTTCTGATCTGGAACGGGCTTCTCATTGCCGCCCTGGGGTTGGCCTTGCGCCAGACCGGGGCCGAGGGGGCGGCGTTCTGGTCGGCGGTGGTGGCAGTCTGGCTGGGAGGCTGGATGCTGGTAGCGCAGCTTGCCGATCTGCGTTTGCGGCGAGGGCTGGCGGGGCGGCTTCAGGCGCTTCTGGCGCCGGTGGTCTTTGGCCTGACTTTGATCTGGTTCTGGGAAGTGGTGGTGCGCGTCCTTGGTGTTCCGCGCGTGATCCTGCCGCCGCCTTCGGCCATTGCGGCCCGTATAGCGACCTCGACCGATGTGCTTTGGGTCGATTTCGTGCAAACCTTTGTAAAGGGAGCGCTTTCGGGTTTCGCCATCGGCGTGGGGGCGGCGGTGCTGTTCGCGCTGGTGGTAGACCGATACATGTTCCTGCGCCGCGGGCTGTTGCCGGTCGGCAGTTTCCTGGCCGCGCTGCCAATCATCGGCACGGCGCCGATCATGGTGATGTGGTTCGGTTTTGACTGGCCGTCAAAGGCTGCGGTGGTTGTGGCGATGGTGTTCTTTCCGATGCTGGTCAACACCGTGCAGGGCCTGGCTGCGACCGAGGCCATGCAGCGCGACCAGATGCGCACATGGTCGGCAAGCTGGGGCCAGGCGCTCTTTGCACTGCGCCTGCCTGCGGCGATGCCCTTTATCTTCAACGGGCTGAAGATTTCGGCAACGCTGGCGCTGATCGGTGCAATCGTGGCAGAATTCTTTGGCTCACCCACGCGCGGGATGGGTTTTCGGATATCGACCGAGGTCGGGCGCTTGCAGCTTGACATGGTCTGGGCAGAAATAGCCGTAGCGGCGCTGGTGGGTTCGGCGTTCTACGGATTCTGGGCTCTGCTGGAGCGGCGGGTGACCTTCTGGCATCCTTCGCAACGCGGCAGATAAACGCCGGCTTCCCGCGTGACCCCACGCAGGACCGGGCAACATGGAGGTATTAGTGATGATGAAAGCAAGACTTACCGGGCTGACGGCGGCCTTGACGCTGAGTGCCGGATCGGCGTTTGCACTTGATGACGTGACCTTGCAGTTGAAATGGGTCACGCAGGGGCAGTTCGCGGGCTATTATGTGGCGCTCGAGAATGGCTATTACGAAGAAGAGGGGCTCAATGTCACCATTCGCCCCGGCGGGCCTGACATTGCGCCGCCGCAAGTGATCGCGGGTGGCGGTGCCGATGTGATCGTCGAATGGATGCCGGCCGCACTGGCCGCGCGCGAACAGGGGCTGCCGCTGGTCAACATCGCCCAGCCTTTCCTGCGGTCGGGCATGATGCTGACTTGTCTGGCCGAAAGCGGCGTCACCGGGCCAGAGGACTTCCCGGGCCGCACGCTGGGCGTGTGGTTCTTCGGCAACGAGTACCCTTTCCTGAGCTGGATGGCGACGCTGGGCATATCGACCGAGGGTGGCGCCGACGGTGTGGAAGTGCTGCGCCAGGGCTTCAACGTCGATCCGCTGTTGCAGCGCCAGGCCGATTGCATCTCGACAATGACCTATAATGAATACTGGCAGGTCATCGACGCGGGCATCAGCGAGGACCAGCTGATCACCTTCAAATATGAGGATCAGGGCGTGGCGACGCTGGAGGACGGGCTCTATGTGCTGGAAGACCGGCTTGAAGACCCGGAATTCGTCGAGCGCATGGCACGCTTCGTGCGTGCCTCGATGCGCGGCTGGGAATGGTCGGCTGAAAACCCTGAAGAGGCGGCGATGATCGTGCTGGATTATGACGAGACCGGCGCGCAGACCGAACAGCACCAGATCCGCATGGTGAGCGAAGTCGCATTGCTGACCGAAGGGGCGACTGGGGCGCTGGATGTCGAGGCCTATGAACGCACGGTGGCAACGCTCCTCGGCGGAGGTTCGGACCCGGTGATCTCGCGCGCACCCGAAGGGGCCTGGACCCACGCGGTGACCGACGCGGCCTTCGACTGACACAACTTGTAATCTGAACATCGGGAAGGGGGGGCGGGTGCTCCCCCTTTTCTTTCTGTCCGATCAGAGGCCGCGGAGGGCCGAGGACGAGGGTGCCGGTGCGGCTCCCGCCCGCCTTCGCACTGCGGCTGCGCGGCAACGCTCATTCCGTTTGACCGGGCCGCGTGGCTGCGCCTCGCGGTGTCAGGGCCAGTGCCCCCTGCCGGTCACAATGGGAACTGCACTTTGCGTAATCCTCATTGTGATCCGAACGATGCAATCCGAGGCCACTTGACGTGCGCGCGCAGGGGGGCCAAACCGTGCGGATGCTGCCAACCGAGACGCTTGATCAGATCACCCGCCGTTTCGGCTATCTCGAAGCTCTTCTGACCGAAGGGGCCGAGCCGGCACGTCTGGCCGAGATCGCGCGCGAGTATGATCAGTTGAAGCCTGTGGTGGAATCCATTGCTGCCTGGCGCGCGGCGCAGGATCAGCGCGCCGAGGCCAGGGTGTTGCGAACCGATCCCGAGATGCGGGCTCTGGCCGAGGAAGAGCTGGCGCGGCTGGACGACGAGATCCCCGCGCTGGAGCATCGGCTCAAGTTGGCCCTGCTGCCGCGCGACATTGCCGACGACCGTCCCGCCATCATCGAGATCCGGCCTGGGACCGGCGGCGAGGAAGCGGCACTTTTTGCGGCCGATCTGTTGCGCATGTATCAGCGCTATGCAGAGGCACAGGGCTGGAGTTGCGATATGATCAGCCTTGCCGAGACAGAACTGGGCGGGGTGCGCGAGGCGGTGATGCGGGTTGTCGGAGAGGGTGTGTTTGCCCGGCTCAAGTTCGAATCCGGCGTGCATCGGGTGCAGCGGGTGCCGACCACCGAATCGGGCGGGCGCATCCATACCTCTGCGGCCACTGTCGCCGTCTTGCCCGAGGCCGCCGAGGTGGATTTTATCCTGCCGGACAGCGATTTGCGCATCGATACGATGCGTGCTTCAGGTGCCGGGGGGCAGCATGTCAACACCACTGATTCGGCGGTGCGGATCACCCATATCCCCACTGGCCTTGTTGTCACCTCGTCGGAAAAGTCACAGCATCAGAACAGGCGGCTGGCGATGGAGGTGCTGCGCGCACGTCTTTTCGATCTGGAGCGTCAGAAGCAGGATCACGCACGCGCCGCCGATCGCCGGGCGCAGGTGGGCAGCGGCGACCGGTCGGAACGCATCCGCACCTACAATTTTCCTCAGGGCCGGATGACGGACCATCGAATCAATCTGACGCTTTATGCGCTGCCGCAGATCATGGCGGGCGATCTGGAACCCGTGATCGAAGCGCTTGTCGCGCACGATCAGGCCGTGAAACTGGCCGAGTTGGAGGCATGAGCGTCCCTGCCGACGAGACCGGACGCAGTGCGCTGGCGCGCGCCGTGCCACGTTTGCGGGCTGCCGGTGTGCCTGACCCTGTGCGCGATGCCCGGCTGCTGTTGGCTCATGCCATGGGTCTGGGGCCCGAGCGTCTGATTCTGCATCTGGACGATCCGTTGCAACCCGATGCCCGGCGTCGTTTTGCCACCGCCCTGTCTGCGCGCGAAAGCCGTCAGCCGATCAGCCAGATCATCGGTCGGCGGCAGTTCTGGGGCCGCAGCTTCAGGGTGACGCGTGATGTGCTTGACCCGCGCCCCGAAACCGAAACGCTGGTGGAGGCTGCGTTGGATGAACCCTTTGCAACGGTGCTTGATCTGGGTACCGGATCGGGTGCGATTCTGCTCAGTCTGCTGGCCGAGCGCCCTGATGCGCGTGGCTTCGGTGTCGATCTTTCGTCCGCCGCGCTGGCTGTTGCGCGTGAGAATGCCGTGCAGTTGGGGGTGTCGGCGCGCGCCATGTTCAAGACATCCGACTGGTTCGCGCAGGTTGAGGGCCGTTTCGATCTGATCGTGTCGAACCCGCCCTATATCGCCGCCGCAGAAATGCCCGCGCTGGCCCCTGAAACCCGCGACTGGGAACCTGAACTGGCCCTGACGCCGGGGGGCGACGGGCTGGAGGCCTATCGCCGGATCGCGGCCGGGGCACAGGCGCATCTGCAACCGGGGGGGCGGCTGTTGCTGGAGATAGGGCCGTCCCAGGGCGAGGCTGTGTCTGAACTGTTGCACAAGGCGGGGCTGGCCGATATCGGATTGCTGCGTGATATGGATGGCCGTCCGCGGGTTGTTACCGCGCGCGACGGGCTGCGTTAACATAAACCTATGCTTTTTGCGCAACGATCCATCAGAAACTGTCACTTTACGGAGAGTATTCACCGAATCGGGGTTGTGCACAGGCTCCTGCCGTGATTATTCGCACTCGTGTCCGGACAGGTTGCGCATTTAGTCTGCGACCGTGACCGCGTTGCACATCTACCCACGTTAGACCCGGAGTGGCGCACCAATGCGGTGCCGCGCGGGTCCTTAGTCCCGACCAAGGCCGGAACCAAACCTGATGAGATCATCGAATAAACGTTCGCGTTCAAAGCCGAACCGCCCCAGACCCTTGGGTAATATTGTCAACCGCGTGTTTGACAGCTCGGGGCCTGAGGGAAAGGTGCGCGGCACACCGCAGCAGATCATCGACAAGTACCTCGTGCTGGCGCGCGATGCCCAGTTGTCGGGTGACCGTGTTGCGGCGGAGAATTTTCTGCAACATGCCGAGCATTACACCCGGATGCTCAGCGAAGCACAGCGCGAACTGACCCGCGAAGCCGAAGCGCGACAGCAGCAGGCACAGCAGCAGGCACAGCAGCAAGGCCAGAACCAGAATCGCCGCTTTGATCAACGCGATGATGGCGACGGCGGGCAGGACAGCGGTGAAACCTCCGAGGCGCAGGGCGGTGATCGCCAGAATGAAGGGGGTGGCAATCGTCGCGCAAACCGGCGCGATGATCGTCAGGACAGGCCGGAACGTCAGGAGCGGCGCACGCGCCAGCAACGCGATCCGGCTGATCCGCGCGAGGCTCGTGTCGGCCGCGATGACAGTGAGTCGATGCTCGTGGAAACGCCGGAATCGCGCGCTGAAAAGCCTGTCTTAACGCCGGCTGGTGCGCCGGTCGTCGACAATGGCGAAACCGCTGCGCGGCAGGTGGATCAGACGGGCCCACAGGCCGGACCCGCCGAAGCGCAGTCTGAACGTGCTGCACCGCTGGCCGAACCCGCTGCGCCTCGCGATGATACCGGCGCAGAGCCGGCAGCCGAAAGCAAGCCGGCCCCCAAACCGCGCAAACCCCGCGCCGCGCCGACCACACGCCGCGCACCGCGCAAGCCAAAGGCCGACAGCGATGCGTCCGAAAAGGGCGCGCAAGGCAACGAATCCGCGCGCGTGGCAGACTGAAACACTGTTTGGCAGGCACCCTCGAAATCAGAACGCCCTGACTGATCGGTCAGGGTGTTTTGTTGTCAGGAAGGTGAAGCGCCTCAGTCCGGCACGAAATTCATCGCCAGCCCGTTGATGCAGTGGCGCAAACCGGTCGGTGCCGGGCCGTCTTCAAAGATGTGGCCCAGATGGCCACCGCAGCGGGCGCAGTGCACTTCGGTCCGGCGGATGAACAGCAGGCGATAGTCATCCTTTGTGCCCACCGCACCCTCGATTGCGTCCCAGAAACTGGGCCAGCCTGTGCGGCTGTCATACTTGGTCTCAGAGCGATAGACTGGCAGGTCGCAGCCGGCGCAGGTATACGTGCCTGCGCGCGACTCGGCCAGAAGCGGCGAGCGCTCTCCCAGATACTCGTTGGTAAAGGCGCGTTCGGTCTGGTGCTCGCGCAGGATTGCGAATTGCGCCGGCGTCAGCCGTTCACGCCATTCGGCCTCGGTCAGCTCGATCTCGAACTGGCCTTCGGCGCGTGCGGCTCCGACCATGGGCAGCAGCCCAAGCCCGATAGCGAATGCCCGTCGAGAGATCATCGCGTTCTCCTTTGATCTGAACTGCACTAGTATCTATATCACACTTACCACCTCGCCACCTTCATCGGCTCACAACCGCGTCACCGCCAAACCGGAATTTCTCATGTCGCTGCCCAACGGCTTTCTTGACGAATTGCGCTCTCGTGTGTCCATCGCGCAGGTAGTCGGGCGCAAGGTGACGTGGGATGCACGCAAATCGAACACCGGCAAGGGTGATTTCTGGGCGCCGTGCCCGTTTCACCAGGAGCGCACGGCATCTTTCCATGTCGATGATCGGAAGGGTTATTACTATTGCTTCGGTTGTCATGCGAAGGGCGATGCGCTGACTTTCCTGCGCGAGACCGAGAATATGGGATTCATGGAGGCGGTCGAAACCCTGGCACGTGAGGTGGGCATGCCGATGCCCGCGCGTGATCCGCAGGCGGCCCAACGTGCCGACCGGCGCAGCGTGCTGGCGGGCGTGATGGAACAGGCGGCGCGTTTTTTCCGCATGCAGCTTAATGGCGCCGCGGCAGCCGACGCACGTGTCTATCTGGACGGTCGCGGCCTGTCTGAAGAGCAACGCGAGAGATTCGGTATCGGCTTTGCGCCTGACCAGCGGCAAGCGCTGTATTTGCATCTGACAGGGGCAGGTGTTGCGCCCGATCTGATCATTGATGCGGGTCTGTGCGCGCGCCCCGATGACGGCGGTGTGCCCTATGATCGGTTTCGCGGCCGAATCATGTTTCCGATCCGTGATGCCCGTGGACAGTGCATTGCCTTTGGCGGTCGCGCCATGGCCGAGGGCGCGCGCGCCAAATACCTGAACTCGCCCGAGACCGAGCTGTTCGACAAGGGCCGCACGCTCTACAATCTGGGGCCAGCCCGCACGGCGATGGGCAAGGGCGCGCCATTGATCGTGGCGGAAGGCTATATGGATGTGATTGCGCTGGTGGGCGCCGGGTTTGAAGGGGCGGTGGCGCCTTTGGGAACTGCGGTTACCGAAGATCAGTTGCGCCTGCTATGGCGCCTGCACGAGGAACCCGTGATCGCGCTCGATGGCGATGCTGCCGGGTTGCGCGCCGGGCAGAGGTTGGCCGACCTGGCGCTGCCTCTGCTGGCGGCGGGGCAGGGGTTGCGTTTTGCGCTGCTGCCTTCGGGTCAGGACCCTGACGATCTGCTGCGGACCGGCGGGGCAGCGTCCATGCGCGCAGTTGTCGACCGGGCGGTGCCGATGGCGCGACTCTTGTGGGAACGCGAAATTTCAGGCCAGGTCTTCGATAGCCCGGAACGCCGCGCGGCGCTGGACCAGCGACTGCGCGCGCTGTTGCAGAAAATCACCGATCCGGTTCTGCGCAACCATTACACCGACGAATTCCGGACCCTTCGGCGCGATCTTTTCGCCGCAACGGGGGGCGGGCAGCGACCTGGCCCGTTTCGGTCCGGCCCGTTCCGTCCGGGTGGGTTCCACACCGGTCGCCGTGGGACGCCTGCTGCGCCGAACGCGGCTACACGCGGCACGCTTCTGGCCGCCGCCGCCAGTTCCGAACAGGTGGAAGAGGAACTGCGCGAGGCAATGATTCTTGCGGCACTTTTCGCCCATCCCGACCAGATCGCCCGGTTCGAGGATGAGCTGTTTCGCCATGAGCCCACGCGCGCCGAACATCGCACCCTGCTGTCGATCCTTCTGGATGCCGCGCATGAGCAGCCGTTTCCCACGCGCACTGAACTGGCGCGAAGGGGTGGGGCGGCCCTTGAAGAACTCCTGGCGCGCCCTCACGTGGCCATAGCGCCCCTGATCAAGCCGGGGGCGGACCCAGGCTATGTGGAGAACTGTATCGCCGGAGATTTCGCCATTCTTGCCGCGCGCCGGGCCGCCCGCCGTGAGATTGCCGAGGCAATGAGTGACCTTGAGCATTTAGCCGACGAAGGGCTGACTTGGCGGCTGGGCCAGGCCGCTGCCGCTGTCGATCGCGCCGGAAAATCCCGGCTAGAGGAGACAACCGACCTTGGCGAGGACCGCGCCAGCCTGTCAAATCACCTGCAAAGCCTTATCGATTCGCAGATTTGGGTGAAGAAACGCCCGAATCGGTAAAAATAGCTCACGCCCCCTGTGATTCGGTCTGCCGAGTCGCTACATCTGAATAAATCCGAATCACCGCCTTCGGCCGGAGGACCCATGGTCGCCAAAGAAAACGACGACGCGAAAACCGAAGAACAGGACAGCGAATTCACCCTCGACATGAGCCAGGCCTCGGTTCGGCGGATGATTGCTGCAGCCCGTGAACGGGGTTTCATCACCTATGAGCAACTCAACCAGGTGATGCCCTCCGATCAGGTTTCGTCCGAGCAGATAGAGGATGTGATGTCGATGCTCTCTGAGATGGGCATCAACGTTGTCGAGGAGGAAGAGGCCGAAGAGGCTGAAGTCGCACCCTCGGACGGCCAGGCATCGGGCGCGACAGAGCTTGTCGTCGCCGGCACCACCACCGAAACGCTGGATCGAACCGATGACCCGGTGCGCATGTATCTGCGGGAGATGGGTTCGGTCGAATTGCTTTCGCGCGAGGGCGAGATCGCCATTGCGAAGCGGATCGAGGCCGGACGCAACACCATGATCGCGGGCCTGTGCGAAAGCCCGCTGACCTTCCAGGCGATCATCATCTGGCGTGACGAGCTTTTGTCCGAGGATGTCTTGCTGCGCGAGGTGATCGACCTTGACGCGACCTTCGGCACCGCGCTTGACGGCGACGACAACGGGTCGTTCGCCGAAGAACTTCAGGCCGCGGCCCCGGCCTCGGCCCAGCCGCGCAAATCCAGCGAGCCGGAGCTGGACGCCGATGGCAATCCGATCTCGTCCAGCGATGACGATGATGATGAATTCGACCAGTCCAGCATGTCGCTGGCGGCGATGGAAGCCTCGCTCAAACCGCGTGTGCTTGAAACGCTGGACCTGATCGCTGCCGATTACGAGCAGCTTTCAGCCATGCAGCACAATCGCATGAAGGCGACGCTGGAGGAAGACGCGCGCTTTTCTGCCAGCCAGGAGGCGGCTTACCAGAAGCTGCGTTCAGAAATTGTGCAGCTGGTGAACTCGCTTCACCTGCACAACAACCGGATCGAGGCGCTGGTCGATCAGCTTTACGGCATCAACAAGAAGATCATGACCATCGATTCGGCCATGGTCAAACTGGCCGATCTTGCCCGCGTGAACCGGCGCGAGTTCATTGACGAATACCGCGGCTACGAGTTGGACCCCACCTGGTGCGACCGCATGGCGCGCAACAAGGGGCGCGGCTGGGAAACCCTGTTCGAGCGCCATGGCGACAAGATCGAGGAACTGCGCAACGACATGGCCCAGGTTGGCCATTATGTCGGTGTCGATATTTCGGAATTCCGCCGCATCGTGCAGCAGGTCCAGAAGGGTGAGAAAGAAGCCCGCCAGGCCAAGAAGGAAATGGTCGAGGCCAACCTGCGGCTGGTGATCTCGATTGCCAAGAAATACACCAACCGCGGCCTGCAATTCCTTGATCTCATTCAGGAAGGCAATATCGGCCTGATGAAGGCCGTCGATAAGTTCGAGTATCGCCGGGGCTACAAGTTCTCGACCTACGCCACATGGTGGATCCGTCAGGCGATCACCCGCTCGATCGCCGATCAGGCGCGCACCATCCGTATCCCGGTGCATATGATCGAGACGATGAACAAGCTGGTGCGCACCTCGCGCCAGATCCTGCACGAGATCGGCCGCGAACCCTCGCCCGAGGAACTGGCCGAAAAACTGCAGATGCCACTCGACAAGGTGCGCAAGGTTCTGAAAATCGCGAAAGAGCCGATCTCGCTGGAGACGCCGATTGGCGACGAGGAAGACAGCCAGCTTGGCGACTTCATCGAAGACAAGAACGCGGTTCTGCCGCTGGATTCGGCCATTCAGGAAAACCTGCGCGAGACGACGACACGGGTTCTGTCCTCGCTCACCCCGCGCGAAGAGCGGGTGTTGCGCATGCGGTTCGGCATCGGCATGAACACCGATCACACGCTGGAAGAAGTTGGCCAGCAGTTTTCGGTTACACGAGAGCGCATCCGCCAGATCGAGGCCAAGGCGCTGCGCAAGCTGAAGCACCCCTCACGCTCGCGCAAGCTGCGCAGCTTCCTCGATCAGTGAGGAACGCTGGTTAAGCCCCTGATTGCAAAAAGGCGCCCCTCGGGGCGCCTAGTCGTTTCTGCTGGTTGGGCATCAGTCGCGTTGGCGCTCGATGATCTGGAATTCGGCGTCAAGTTTTAGGTCGTATTCATGGCCCTCAGCGGTGAGCGCATCATCGACTTCCCAGTAGCCGTCATCATCCCATTCAATTTCCTTCCAGCTGATGAACCCTTCGGCGATCAGCACGGATTGAATGGCTTCGCGTTCTTCCAGCGTGGGGGGGCGATCAGCCCAGGCGGGCACGGCGAGGAATGCCAGGGCGGCGGCCAGCGGGATCAGGGTGGTTTTCATCGTGTTCTGTCCTTTCTTGCGGATTTCAGCTATGTAAGTAGGCAGGACAGTTCGTCAAAATACCCAAGTGTTTTTCCGCCGTTGCCTACGCTGGTGCTTTGATGTGGCGCTGTTTCGAGCGTTTAGGAAATGAAAAGTCAGACAGAACTCCCCCACTCGTCGCTTTGGTTCGACCGGCCCGCCGATGCAGTGGCGCGGGAACTGATCGGTGCGGTTCTGGTGGTGCGCGGCTGCGGCGGTGTTGTTACCGAAACCGAGGCCTATGGCCCCGACGACCCGGCCTCGCACAGCGTTCGGGGGCCGGGGGTGCGCAACGCCGCGATGTTCGGCCCGCCGGGGCGGGCTTATGTCTATCGCTCCTACGGGATCCATTGGTGCCTGAACGTAGTATGCGCGCCGGGTCATGCGGTGCTGTTACGCGCAATCGAACCGGTTCAGGGGGTGGCTGTAATGTCCGCGCGCCGGGGCACCGACAACCCGCGCCTGCTGGCGAGCGGGCCGGGGCGGCTGGGGCAGGCGCTGGGGATCGGTCCGCAAGACAACCATACCGCGTTTGACCGGGTGGATTTCGGGTTTTTCGCGGGCGGACCCGCCGAAGTGATCAACGGTCCGCGCATAGGCATCACCCGGGCGGTGGACTGGCCGTGGCGCTTTGGTCTGAAGGGGTCAGCTTTTCACAGCCGCCCCTTTCGCACATCCGGCGCATGAGAAAGGGCGGCCCTTTCAGACCGCCCCTTCGCATCTGAGAAACCTTCAGGCCTTGCCGCGATAGATCTCGACCAGCTTGCCCAGCATCGCCAGCGCCTCGTCGCGGGGGCGCTGGAAGCTGTTGCGCCCGATGATGGAGCCGTTGCCGCCGCCGTCCCGAATGGCGCGCGCGTCGTCATAGACCGAATCGGCACCCTTCTTGGCCCCGCCCGAGAACACCACAATCCGCCGCCCGTTGAAGCTGGCCTGCATGCAGTGACGCACGCGCGCGGCCTGCGTGGCGATGTCGATGCCCTCGGCCTCATAGACCTTCTTGGCCTCGGGCAGCATCAGGTGGTCGGTCGAGAGCTTGATCTTGATGATATGTGCCCCCAGAAGCGCGGCGATCTGGGCGGCATAGGCTGCCACGTCGATGCCTGTTTCGCCGTCCTTTGTGACGGCCTCGCCGCGCGGATAGGACCAGATGACGGTGGCGATGCCCTTGCGCGCGGCTTCCTCGCGCATGGCCGATATTTCTTCATACATCTCAAGCTGTGCATCCGAGCCCGGGTAGATGGTAAACCCGATCGCCGCGCAGCCCAGCCGCAGCGCATCATCGACGCAAGCGGTGATCGCCTGATTCTTGCCAGCGGTTTCGGACAACAGCGAGTTGGCCGAGTTGACCTTGAGGATCGTGGGGATCTGGCCGGCATAGGTATCGGCCCCGGCCTCGATCATGCCCAGCGGCGCGGCATAGGCGTTGAGCCCGGCATCAAGCGCAAGCTGATAATGATAATGCGGGTCATAGGCGGCAGGGTTGGCGGCGAAGGTGCGCGCCGGGCCATGCTCAAACCCCTGATCGACGGGCAGGATGATCATCTTGCCGGTGCCGCCCAGCTTGCCCTGCATCAGCATCCGGCACAGATTGGCCTTCACGCCCGGGGTTTC
>ERZ869909.433-NODE-433-length-50803-cov-4.990636_pt1 | contig 50803 bp, 47 predicted proteins | sample MGYA00520892_ERZ869909 | MGnify/ENA primary metagenome ERZ869909 (study PRJEB32215, sample SAMEA104723947) | bioreactor metagenome | biome: bioreactor; feature: anaerobic bioreactor; material: water | place: China | collected 2015-03-12 ... | reverse complement strand
AGTGCAGTTCAGTCATCGACCGCCGTCAGTGCTCAGTGGGTGTTGGCCGGGCCGCCAATGGGCCCATCACCCTTGGGTTGATCGTCCGCAGCACTGTCGTCCGCCTTGCCGTCGTCCGCGTCAGCCACCTTGGTGCCGGTGCCGCTGCCGGGATTCTGCCAGTCCTTCGGCGGGCGCGGTGTGCGGCCGTTCATAATGTCCTCAATCTGGTCCGCGTCGATGGTTTCGTACTGCATCAGCGCCTGGGCCATCACTTCCAGCTTGTCGCGGTTGTCTTCCAGAATCTGACGGGCTTTTTCGTAGCAGCGGTCGATAATCGCCCGCACTTCGCGGTCGATTTCTTCAGCTGTCTGCTCCGACACCTGCTTGCGCTGGGACATGCTCTTGCCAAGGAAGACTTCGCCTTCTTCTTCCTCGTAGGCCAGCGGCCCCATCTTCTCGGACAGGCCCCACTTGGTGACCATGGCGCGAGCCATCTTGGTGGCACGCTCGATATCGTTGGAGGCACCGGTGGTGACGCCGTCGAAACCGTTGATCATCTCTTCCGCCAGACGGCCGCCGAACAGCGAGCAGATCATGCTCTCGATGGCACGCTTGGACTGGCTGTACTTGTCTTCTTCCGGCAGGTACATGGTCACGCCCAGGGCGCGGCCACGGGGGATAATCGATACCTTGTAGACCGGATCATGCTCGGGCACCAGGCGGCCGATGATGGCATGGCCAGCCTCGTGGTACGCGGTGTTCAGCTTTTCTTTCTCGCTCATCACCATGGAACGACGCTCGGCACCCATCAGGATCTTGTCCTTGGCGCGCTCGAACTCCTCCATGCCCACCAGGCGCTTGTTGGCGCGGGCGGCAAACAACGCCGCTTCGTTCACCAGGTTGGCGAGGTCAGCACCCGAGAAGCCGGGTGTGCCACGGGCAATCAGGCTCGGGTTCACGTCGTCGTTCACCGGCACGCTGCGCATGTGTACCTTGATGATCTGCTCGCGGCCCCGCACGTCGGGCAACGGCACCACCACCTGGCGGTCAAAACGGCCCGGCCGCAGCAGGGCGGCGTCGAGCACGTCCGGGCGGTTGGTGGCGGCGATGACGATGATGCCGTCGTTGGCGCCGAAACCGTCCATTTCCACCAGCAGCTGGTTCAGGGTCTGTTCGCGTTCGTCATGTCCGCCGCCCAGACCGGCGCCACGGCTACGACCCACGGCGTCGATCTCGTCGATAAAGATGATGCAGGGGGCGTGCTTCTTGGCCTGCTCGAACATGTCGCGCACGCGGGACGCGCCCACACCCACGAACATTTCCACAAAGTCGGAACCGGAGATGGAGAAGAACGGCACGCGGGCTTCACCGGCGATGGCCTTGGCCAGCAGGGTCTTACCGGTACCGGGGGAACCCACCATCAGGACGCCACGGGGAATCTTGCCGCCCAGGCGCTGGAACTTGGCCGGGTCGCGCAGGAACTCCACCAGCTCTTCCACTTCTTCCTTGGCTTCTTCCACGCCCGCCACGTCGGCGAAGGTGGTCTTGATCTGGTCTTCCGACAGCAGGCGCGCCTTGCTCTTGCCGAAGGTCATCGGCCCGGCGCCGCCTTTGCCGCCACCCTGCATCTGCCGCATGAAGAAGATGAAGATCGCCAGGATCAGCAGGATCGGCAGGATCGACAGGAACAACTGGGTCAGGAAGCTCTGGCGTTCAGGCTCCTTGCCCTCGACCACGACGCGGTTCTGGATCAGGGTCGGCATCAGGTCCAGGTCGGACACCGGCGGCTTCACCGTCTCGAAACGCTGGCCGTCGCGGGTCTCGCCGCGAATGCGATAGTCCTGGATTTCCACCCGTGCCACATCGCCGGATTCAACCCGGGAAATGAAGGTGGAGTAATCCACGGTGCGTGCTGCCGGCTCGTGATTGACGTTTTGCAGCACCACGTAGAGGACACCGGCAATCACCATCCAGAGGATGATATTCTTGGTCATGTCGTTCAAGGGACACCTCTCCCTGCTGGCGCGGGTGCGCCCGCTAACTCATTGATACATTACACCATCTTTCGCTCGGACCCCAGCAGATACACCTCCGGGGAGCGCGGGCGGCTGGCGGCAGGCTTCCGTGTCACCACTTTGGCAAAGCGCTCGTGAAGATCACGCCGGTAGGCGTCCAGACCCTCACCCTGAAACACTTTGACCAGAAAACGGCCGTCGGGTGCCAACACCCGGTCTGCCATGTCCAGCGCCAGTTCGGCCAGATACATGGCACGCGGCTGATCGACGGCCCTTGTTCCACTCATATTGGGGGCCATGTCGGACATTACAAGGTCTACCTGGGCGCCATCGAGCGCGGTCAGCAGCTGCTCGAATACCGATTCTTCACGGAAATCGCCCTGAATGAAGGTGACATCGGCTATCGGATCCATAGCCAGGATGTCGCTGGCCAGGATGCGGCCGGAACTGCCCATCAGGCGGGCCGCCACCTGCGACCAGCCGCCCGGGGCGGCGCCCAGGTCCAGCACCCGCAGGCCGGGGCGGAACAGTTTGTCTTTTTCGTGGATTTCCAGCAGCTTGAAGCTGGCACGGGAGCGGTAGCCCTCCGCCTGGGCGCGGGCCACCCACTGGTCGTTGAAGTGCTCCTGGAGCCAGCGGCTACTGCTTTTTGATCTGCCCATATCCGCTTCCCGTGTGTAGAATGGCCGCCCGAACACGGAGACCCGACATGCCCCTGAACCAGCAAGACAAGCGTCGCTTCAAGACCATCGGCCACCACCTGAAGCCGGTGCTGATCTTTGGTGGCAATGGCCTGACGGAATCGTTCGTCGAAGAACTGCACCGCCGGCTTGAAGATCATGAGCTGATCAAGGTGCGGGTCAACGCCGAAACCCGGGATGACCGCAGCGCCGTGGTCGAGGCGCTGTGCGAAGTCTCCGGCGCCGAACTGGTGCAGCGGATCGGTAATATCGCGCTGCTCTACCGGGCGGCGAAGAAGCCGAACCCGAAGTTGTCCAATATCCTTCGGGCCCAGCAGGGCTGAACCGTCGCCCTACAGATGCTCGACCTTGTCGATTTCGTACTCGACCACACCGCCCGGGGTGTCGATCTGCACTACGTCACCCGCTTCCTTGCCGATCAGGCCCCGGGCAATCGGTGAATTCACCGAGATCTTGCCCAGCTTGATGCTGGCTTCGTCGTCACCCACGATCTTGTAGACCTTCTCTTCATCGGTATCGACATTGATGATGGTCACGGTGGTGCCAAACAGCACCTTGCCGGTGGGCGTGATGGTGCGCACGTCGATAATCTGGGCTGCGCCCAGCTTGCTCTCGATCTCGTTGATGCGGCCTTCGCAGAAGCCCTGCTCCTCGCGGGCAGCATGGTACTCGGCGTTCTCCTTGAGATCGCCGTGCTCGCGGGCTTCCGCAATAGCCTGCACGATGCGCGGACGCTCGACCATCTTGAGACGTTGCAGCTCCTCGCGAAGTGCTTCCGCCCCCTCAACAGTCATGGGCACTCGTTGCATCACTTACCTCCGTTGCCAGCGGCCGCCAGAAGGGCCGCATGCATGTCCTGCAAGCGCCGGACCTGCAGGTCGTCGTCGATCTTGAGCGCCTGGCACACGGCCCAGGCGGCTGAAATCGTGGTGGTGTAGTACACCTTGTGCTGCAGCGCCGAGCGGCGAATCGTGAACGAGTCGCGCACCGCCTGCTTGCCCTCGGTGGTGTTGATGATCATGCTGATTTCATCATTCTTGATCATATCCACCACATGGGGGCGGCCTTCAAGCACTTTGTTCACTGGCGTGACGCTGATGCCTTCGTCGGCCAGCCGTGCTGCGGTGCCCCGGGTGGCCACCAGCTTGAAGCCCAGTGACTGCAATTCGCGCGCCACTTTCACGGCCGCGTCCTTGTCCACTTCGCGCACGGAAATGAAGGCGGTACCACTGCGCGGCAGGCGCTCGCCCGCCGCCAGGGACGCCTTGCCGTAGGCTTCCGCAAAGGTGGCGCCCACGCCCATCACTTCGCCGGTGGATTTCATTTCCGGGCCCAGGATCGGGTCGACCTTCGGGAACTTGGCGAAGGGGAACACCGCTTCCTTGACGTGGAAATGCTGCGGCACGATTTCTTTGGTGAAGTTCTGCGCCGCCAGCGAGGTGCCCGCCATGCAGCGCGCCGCGACCTTGGCCAGCGACACGCCGATGCCCTTGGACACATAGGGCACGGTCCGCGAGGCACGAGGGTTTACTTCCAGCACGTACACGTCGTCGCCCTTGACCGCGAACTGCACGTTCATCAGGCCGACCACGCCGAGCTCCAGCGCCATGTCGCGGGTCTGTTCGCGCATCACGTTGAGCACGTCTTCCGCCAGCGAATAGGGCGGCAGCGAGCAGGCGGAGTCACCGGAGTGCACCCCGGCCTGTTCGATATGCTGCATGATGCCGCCGATCACGACCTGCTCGCCGTCACACACGGCGTCCACGTCCACTTCGATGGCGTCATCCAGGAAGCGATCGAGCAGGACCGGCGATTCGTTCGACACCGACACCGCGTTCTTCATGTAGCTGCGCAGCTCGTCTTCGTTGAAGACGATTTCCATGGCCCGGCCACCAAGCACGTAGGACGGGCGCACCACCAGCGGGTAGCCGATTTCGGCCGCCAGACGCACACCGTCTTCGATACTGCGGGCGGTGCGGTTCGGCGGCTGCTTGAGCGCGAGCTTGTTCACCATCTGCTGGAAGCGTTCGCGGTCTTCGGCTTCGTCGATGGCGTCCGGGCTGGTACCGATGATCGGCACCCCGGCAGCTTGCAGGGCCCGCGCCAGTTTCAGCGGTGTCTGGCCGCCGTACTGCACGATCACGCCCTTCGGCTTTTCCTTGTTGACGATTTCCAGCACGTCTTCCAGTGTCACCGGCTCGAAGTAGAGACGGTCGGAGGTGTCGTAATCCGTAGACACAGTCTCCGGGTTACAGTTGACCATGATGGTCTCGTAACCGTCTTCGCGCATGGCCAGCGCCGCGTGCACACAGCAGTAATCGAATTCGATGCCCTGACCAATCCGGTTCGGGCCACCGCCAATCACCATGATCTTGTCGCGATCCGACGGCTGCGCTTCGCACTCTTCGTCGTAGCTGGAATACATGTAGGCGGTGCTGGTGGCGAACTCGGCAGCGCAGGTATCCACGCGCTTGTACACCGGATGAATATTCAGTTCGTGGCGCTTGCCGCGCACATCGGCTTCCTTGACGCCCAGCAGCTGTGCCAGACGCGCATCGGAAAAGCCCTTGCGCTTGAGGCGATACAGGCTGTCGTAGGTCAGCGCCGAGAAGGTGCTGGTTTGCAGCGCTTTCTCTTCGTTGATCAGGTCTTCGATCTGCACCAGGAACCAGCGGTCTACCTTGGTCAGCTGGTACAGCTCGTCCACGGTCATACCGGCGCGGAAGGCATCGCCAATCACCCAGATGCGATCCGGGCCCGGCGCTGCCAGGGATTCCAGCACCTGCTGGCGCAGATCACCGTCTTCCGGGTTCAGCTTCGGATCAAAACCGTTGGAGTCGGTTTCCAGACCGCGCAGGGCTTTCTGCACCGATTCCTGGAAGTTGCGGCCAATGGCCATCACTTCGCCCACGGATTTCATCTGCGTGGTCAGCACCGGGTCCGCCGCCGCGAATTTTTCAAAATTGAAGCGCGGAATCTTGGTGACAACATAATCGATGGACGGCTCGAACGACGCCGGGGTCTTGCCGCCGGTGATGTCGTTCTGCAGCTCATCCAGGGTGTAGCCCACCGCCAGCTTGGCGGCGATCTTGGCAATCGGGAAGCCGGTGGCTTTCGAGGCCAGCGCCGAGGAGCGCGACACCCGCGGGTTCATTTCGATCACCACCAGGCGGCCGGTATCCGGGCACATGCCGAACTGCACGTTCGAGCCGCCGGTTTCCACGCCGATCTCGCGCAATACCGCAATCGAGGCATTACGCATGATCTGGTATTCCTTGTCCGTCAGGGTCTGTGCCGGCGCCACGGTGATCGAGTCGCCGGTGTGCACACCCATCGGGTCAAAGTTTTCGATGGCGCAAACGATGATGCAGTTGTCGTTCTTATCGCGGACAACTTCCATCTCGTATTCTTTCCAGCCGAGCAGCGACTCGTCGATGAGCAGCTCCTTGGTGGGCGACAGGTCCAGACCGCGCTCGCAGATTTCCTGGAATTCTTCACGGTTGTAGGCAATACCGCCGCCGGAGCCGCCCATGGTGAAGCTGGGGCGGATAATGCACGGGAAGCCGATGTCTTCCAGCACCTGGAAGGCTTCTTCCATGGAGTGGGCAATCGAGGCACGCGGGCATTCCAGGCCGATCTTGCGCATCGCCTGGTCGAACCGGTGACGGTCTTCGGCCTTGTCGATGGCGTCGGCATTGGCGCCGATCATTTCCACGCCGTACTTGGCCAGCACGCCGTGTCGCTCCAGATCCAGCGCGCAGTTCAGTGCGGTCTGGCCGCCCATGGTCGGCAGCAGGGCATCGGGGCGCTCTTTCTCGATAATGCGCTCCACCGTCTCCCAGGTAATCGGCTCGATATAGGTGGCGTCCGCCATGGCCGGGTCGGTCATGATGGTGGCCGGGTTCGAGTTCACCAGGATCACCCGGTAGCCTTCCTCGCGCAGGGCCTTGCAGGCCTGGGCGCCGGAATAGTCGAACTCACAGGCCTGGCCGATCACGATAGGACCGGCGCCGATGATGAGGATGCTCTGGATGTCGGTTCTCTTGGGCATAATTCGCTAACCGTCGGATTCTGTGGTGATGCGCACCGGGCTCAGCCCTGGCGCGCCTGCATCAACTCGATAAAGTGATCAAACAGCCCGGCGGCATCGTGCGGGCCGGGGCTGGCTTCCGGGTGACCCTGGAAGCTGAACGCGGGCTTGTCGGTGCGGTGAATCCCCTGCAACGAGCCATCGAACAGCGACACATGCGTGGCACGCAGGGTGTCGGGCAGGCTCTCTTCATCCACCGCAAAGCCATGGTTCTGGCTGGTGATCATCACGGTGTTGTTGTCCAGGTCTTTCACCGGGTGGTTGGCGCCGTGGTGCCCGAACTTCATCTTCATGGTGCGGGCGCCGCTGGCCAGGGCCAGCAACTGGTGCCCCAGGCAGATCCCGAACACCGGCAAGCCGGTGTCGACGATCTCGCGGATGGCGCTGATGGCGTAGTCGCAGGGCTCCGGATCGCCGGGGCCGTTGGACAGGAAGACGCCATCGGGCTTCATGGCCAGCACATCGCTGGCCGGGGTCTGTGCCGGCACCACGGTGAGCTTGCAACCGCGCTCGGCCAGCATGCGCAGGATGTTGCGCTTGGCGCCGTAGTCGTAGGCGACTACATGAAACGGGGTGTCGCCCTGTTCGCGGTGCCCTTCGCCCCACTGCCACACGCCTTCTGACCAGGCGTAGGCGCTGTCGACGGTGACTTCTTTCGCCAGGTCCATGCCTTTCAGGCCCGGGAAGCCCCGTGCGGCGGCCAGCGCTTCGGCCTCGTCGGCGTTCTCGCCCACCAGGATGCAGCCGTTCTGGGCGCCTTTTTCGCGCAGGATACGGGTCAGGCGACGGGTATCGATATCGGCGATGGCACAGATGTTGTGCGCCTTGAGGTAATCCGGCAGGGACTGTTTTGCCCGCCAGCTGCTGACCGTCATGGTCAGGTCACGGATGATCAGGCCAGCGGCCCAGACACGTCCCGCTTCCTCATCCTCCGGATTGACCCCGGTATTGCCGATATGCGGGTAAGTGAGGGTGACAATTTGCTGGGCGTAGGAAGGATCGGTCAGGATTTCCTGATAGCCGGTGAGTGCCGTATTAAACACCACCTCGCCAACGGTCTTGCCGGATGCGCCGATTGAGACGCCCCGGAAGATGCTGCCGTCTTCCAGCGCCAGTATGGCCGGTACCGTCAACGCAACCTCCAGAATTCAGTGCCAGGTTCAGGGGAAGGGCGTCAGGGGGCACTGCGCGCGCGCAAAAAAGCGAGATGGACACCTCCACCTCGCTCAGATCCGCTTTCTTGCTTGCCGCTGCGTGCGCCACCTGCGAAGCCCCTCAGGGCAGGGCCGTATTTTAGGCTCAATTGACGTTGGTGTCACGCCGCATGGCCGGACTGCCCGGTAAAAGACTCAGTCGCGCAGGCCGAGTACGTCCTGCATGTCATACAACCCGCGCTCGCGGGCCGCCAGCCAGGCCGCCGCACGCACCGCGCCCCGGGCGAAGTTCATGCGGCTGGTGGCCTTGTGGGTGATCTCCACGCGCTCGCCGTCGGCGGCGAACATCACCGTGTGCTCGCCGACGATATCGCCCGCACGGATGGTTTCGAAACCGATGGTCTTGCGCTCGCGGGCGCCGGTGCGGCCCTCGCGGCCGTAAACAGCGCACTCCTTGAGATCACGGCCCAATGCCTCGGCCACCACCTCACCCATGGCCAGGGCCGTGCCGGAGGGGGCGTCGATCTTGTGCCGGTGGTGGGCTTCGATCACTTCGATGTCCACTTCGTCGCCGAGCACGCGGGCGGCGGTATCCAGCAGCTTCAGGCACAGGGTCACGCCCACCGAGTAGTTGGCGGCGAAGCACAATGCAATATCGCCACTGGCCTCGCGCAGCTCGGCCTTCTGGTCGTCCGTCAGGCCGGTGGTGCCAATCACCAGGCGGCGCCCGGCGGCGCGGCAGATGCGGATATTGGCCATGGTGGCTTCGGGAATGGTGAAGTCGATAAATACATCGGCATCCTCCACCACCTTGGCCAGGTCGTCCGCCAGCGCCACACCCAGCTTGCCGGCACCCACCAGCTCGCCGGCATCGGCGCCGATCAGGGAGCTGCCGGGCACATCCACGGCGGCGCCCAGGGTCAGGCCGTCAAACGCCTGCACGGCCTCAATCAGGGTGCGTCCCATGCGCCCGGCGGCGCCGATAATGCCTACTTTCATGTGTCTGTCTCTCTTCCGGTGCGGCATCAGAGGCCGTCAAAAAAGCGCTTCACGCCCTCGAACCAGCTGGTGTTGCGCGGGTTATGGCGATTGCCGCCCTTGTCCAGGGAGTCCTGGAACTGGCGCAACAGGTCTTTCTGCTCGCTGCTCAGGCTGACCGGGGTCTCGATCACCACCCGGCACAGCAAGTCGCCGGGCGGGCCGCCGCGCACCGAGGTCACGCCCTTGCCGCGCAGCCGGAACAGTTTGCCGGTCTGCGTCTCGGCAGGCACCTTCAATTTCACCTTGCCGTCCAGGGTCGGCACTTCCAGCTCGCCGCCCAGCACCGCATCGACAAAGGCGATGGGCACTTCGCAGTAAAGGTCGTTGCCGTCGCGCTTGAAGATATCATGCTCGCGCACCGCTACCTGCACATACAGGTCGCCCGCAGGCGCGCCGTGCGCCCCGGCTTCGCCCTCGCCCGCCAGGCGGATACGGTCGCCGGTGTCGACGCCCGCCGGGATTTTCACCGACAGGGTCTTGGTGGTCTGCACCCGGCCCTGGCCATGGCAGCTGTCGCAGGGGTTTTTAATTACCTGACCGGTGCCGCCGCAGGTCGGGCAGGTCTGCTGCACAGTGAAGAAACCCTGCTGCATGCGCACCTGACCCATGCCGCCGCAGGTGCCACAGGTGACCGGCTTCTCGCCGTTCTTGGCGCCGGAGCCGTCGCACACTTCACAGGTGGCCCAGGTGGGCACGCGGATTTTCTCGGTGGTGCCGCGCACCGCCTGTTCCAGGGTCAGCTCCAGCGTGTAACGCAGGTCCGCGCCGCGCGCCGGACCACGACGACGGCCACCCGCGCCGCCACCGAAGATATCGCCAAAGATGTCACCGAAGATATCGGAGAAGCCCGCACCCGCCGCACCGGCACCGGCGCCACCAAAGCCGCCTTGCCCGCCCAGCCCGGCATGGCCGAACTGATCGTAGGCGCGGCGCTTCTCTTCATCCGAGAGCACCTCGTAGGCTTCCTTGGCTTCCTTGAAATGGTCTTCAGCGACGGTATCCCCCGGATTGCGGTCGGGGTGATATTTCATCGCCAGGCGCCGATAGGCCTTCTTGATGTCCTGGGCCGAGGCATCCTTTTCAATCCCCAGCACCTCGTAGTAATCACGTTTCGACATGGCTCTTTTACCCGTTCGATGTAACGCATGACGCCGGGCAAGGCCCGGCGTCATTGGTCCGGCGCGGAAGATCCGCGCCGGTTATCAGACGACCGGGCTTACTTCTTGTCGTCGTCCACTTCTTCGTACTCGGCATCCACCGCGTCATCCGCTGCGCTGCCGCCCTGGGCTGCACCCTCGGCGCCCTCTGCACCGGCCTGCTGGGCCGCCTCGGCATACATGCGCTGGGCCAGTGCACCGGACGCTTCGGTCAGCGCCTTGGTTTTCGCCTCGATCTCGGCCTTGTCGTTGCTCTTGAGCACGCCTTCGAGCGCTTCGATGGCCTGATTGATCGCCGCTTTTTCCTCATCGGTCGCCTTGTCACCGGCTTCTTCGAGGGTCTTGCGGGTGGCATGGATCAGGTGATCCGCCTGGTTACGGGTCTGCACCAGCTCCTCGAACTTCTTGTCTTCGTCCGCGTGCGCTTCGGCATCCTTCACCATCTGGTCGATCTCGGCATCCGTCAGACCGGAAGAGGCCTTGATCTGGATCTTCTGTTCCTTGCCGGTGGCCTTGTCTTTCGCGCTCACGTGCAGGATACCGTTGGCGTCGATATCGAAGGTCACCTCGATCTGCGGCACACCGCGCGGGGCCGCCGGAATACCTTCCAGGTTGAATTGGCCCAGCGACTTGTTCTGACCCGCCTGCTTGCGCTCACCCTGGAGCACATGCACGGTCACCGCCGATTGGTTGTCGTCCGCCGTGGAGAAGACCTGCGATGCCTTGGTCGGAATCGTGGTGTTCTTCTCGATGATCGGCGTCATCACGCCGCCCATGGTTTCGATACCCAGGGTCAGCGGGGTCACGTCGAGCAGCAGCACGTCCTTGACGTCGCCGCCCAGTACCGCGCCCTGAATCGCAGCACCAATGGCCACAGCTTCATCCGGGTTGACGTCCTTGCGGGCGTCCTTGCCGAAGAACTCGGCTACTTTTTTCTGCACCAGCGGCATACGGGTCTGACCGCCCACCAGGATCACGTCGGTGATCTCGGAGGTTTGCAGGCCGGCATCCTTGAGCGCCGTCTTGCAGGGCTCCAGGGAGCGGTTCACCAGATCTTCCACCAGCGATTCCAGCTTGGCACGGGTGACCTTGACCACCAGGTGCTTGGGCCCGGTCTGGTCCGCCGTGATGTACGGCAGGTTCACTTCGGTCTGCTCGCCGGAGGACAGTTCGATCTTGGCTTTTTCGGCCGCTTCCTTCAGGCGCTGCATGGCCAGGGCGTCACCGCCCAGATCGATGCCGGAATCCTTCTTGAACTGATCCGCCAGGTAGTTGATCAGCATCAGGTCGAAGTCTTCACCGCCCAGGAAGGTGTCACCGTTGGTGGCCAGCACTTCAAACTGGTGCTCGCCGTCCACTTCGGCAATTTCGATGATGGACACGTCGAAGGTACCGCCACCCAGGTCATAGACGGCGATGGTGCGATCACCACCCTTCTTGTCCATGCCGTAGGCCAGCGCAGCCGCCGTCGGCTCGTTGATGATGCGCTTGACGTCCAGACCGGCAATGCGGCCTGCGTCCTTGGTGGCCTGGCGCTGGGCGTCGTTGAAGTAGGCCGGGACCGTGATCACGGCTTCGGTCACCGTCTCGCCCAGATAGTCCTCGGCGGTCTTCTTCATCTTTTTCAGCACCTGGGCAGAAATCTGCGGCGGCGCCAGCTTGTCGCCCTTTACATCCACCCAGGCGTCACCGTTGTCCGCCTCGATGATCTTGTAGGGGACCATCTTGATGTCTTTCTGCACCACATCATCCTTGAAGCGACGGCCAATCAGGCGCTTGATCGCGTACAGGGTGTTGGTGGGGTTGGTCACCGCCTGGCGCTTGGCGGACTGACCCACCAGCGTTTCATCGTCGGTGTAGGCAATCACGGACGGCGTGGTCCGGGCGCCTTCGCTGTTCTCGATAACCTTGACCTTGTCGCCCTCCATAATGGCGACACAGGAGTTTGTCGTACCCAGGTCGATACCAATGATCTTTGCCATGTTCCTCATCTCCTCACACTTGCTGCCGGCCCCCTGAGGCAACCGGCGCAGCTGAACTCATCTCACTGCGCTATATTGAGGTGCCCCTTGTCATTTCAAGAGACCCTGTCAAAAGAAAGGTCTTTCTGCCGTCAGTCGGCCTTGGCCACCACCACCCGGGCCGGACGCAGCAGGCGGCCGTTCAGGGTGTAGCCCTTTTCCAGCACGTCGATCACGCTGTTCGGCGCGGCCTCCGGGTGCGGCACCATGGCCATGGCCTCGTGCTGCTCCGGGTTGAAGGTCTCGCCCCTCGGGTCGAGCTGGGCAATGTTGAAGCGCCCGAACACATCCAGCAGCACCTTCAGGGTCAACTGGGTGCCCTCGCGGGCCGGGGCCAGTGCCTCGTTGTCGGCATCCAGACTGGTCAGGGCACGCTCCAGGGAATCCGCCACAGTGATGACTTCACCGGCGAATTTCTCCAGCGCGTACTTGTGCGCGGCTTCCACATCACGCTCGGCCCGGCGGCGCATGTTCTGGATTTCTGCCTGGGCACGCAGGTCGGCCTCGCCCAGGGCCTTGCGGGCCTGCGCCAGTTCGTCGCGCAGGGCGGCCAGCTCGGCCTCCGGATCAGCCTCGGCGGCCTGCTCCTGACCTTCGTCGGCGCGGGCCTGCTCTACCGCCTCGCGGGCGACCTCTTCCGCCTGCTTGTGCGCGGCGTCCTGCTCAGGATTCGGGGATCTGTCCTGCTCACTCATCACATGCTCCGATTACTTGACGGGCTACTTCAGAAAGGCTGGCAACGATATGGGAACTCAGACGCGGGATTCAAGGCCGTCGGGCCCATGGGCGCCGATGACAGGTCAGAACTTGCCCAGAGTGGCTGACAGGATACGGGCCGTGATGTCCACGGTGGGGATGACTTTCTCGTAATCCATGCGCGTGGGGCCGACCACCGCCAGCACCCCCACGGTGCCGGTGTCCGCCTGGTACGGGGCCGACACCAGCGACACCTCATCGAACACCTGGAAGCCCGCCTCGCGGCCAATGAAGATCTGCACGCCATCGGCGCGCATGCTGCGCTCCAGCAGGTGCAGGATGTCGCGCTTGCGATTGAAGGCATCGAACAGGTCGCGCATCTTGTCCAGGTTGTCGGCCTGCGCCATGCCGAGCAGATTGGCTTCGCCGGACACCACATAGTCGCCGTCTGCGGGCTGCTCCGGCTTGAGCGCCTTGGCCGCCACCTCCACGGTGGTCTGCATCATGGCGTCCATCTGGTCCTTGTCGCTGCGCATGGTCGACAGCAGGCCGTCGCAGATCTGATCGAGATTGCAACCGGCATAGGTGCGGTTGATGTAGTTGGCCGCCTGGCGCAGCTCTTCCTGGGTGTAGGCGCGATCGGTATGAATGACGCGGTTCTGTACTTCTGCGCGATTGACCACCAGCACCACCAGCACACGCTCGCCGGACAGCGGCAGGAACTCCACCTGGCGCAGGGTGCTGACTTCGCGGCGCGGCACCACCACCACCCCGGCCATGCGGGTCAGTTCCGCCAGCGCGCGCGAGGCGCGGTGCACCAGCTCCTGGGGCGACTGATCCGGGCGGATCATCTGCTCCAGTTCCTGCTTCAGAGTGCTGTTCTGCGGCTGGTTCATGGGCGCGGAGCGCAGCAGCGCATCAACATAAAGCCGGTAGCCCAGCTCCGTCGGCACACGCCCGGCCGAGGTATGCGGGCTGTAGAGCACGCCCAGATCCTCCAGCTCCGCCATGATATTGCGGATGGTCGCCGGGCTGACCGGCAGCGAGCCGCTGGTGGCCAGCGTTTTCGAGCCCACGGGCTGGCCTTCGCGGATGTGCCGCTCCACCAGGGCCATCAGCAGACGTTGCTTGCGCTCGTTCAGTTCGAATTCAGGCATGGCACCTATCATAGGGGCTTATCAAGCGCCTCGGAATTGCCTATTATCAACACCACTGTCCTTGCGAACAGTAGTGCATCCTGCACAGGTCAACATCTTATCTCAGGGGGCCGCCCATGCTCACGCACCTCAATGTCGTCAATTTTGCCACAGTGGACAGCCTGGAGCTGGAGCCGGGCAAGGGCCTGACCGTGATCACCGGCGAAACCGGCGCGGGCAAGTCGGTGATTATCGATGCCCTGGGGCTGGCGCTGGGTGAACGCGCCGACAGCGCCGTGGTGCGCCCGGACGCAGAACGCGCCGAGGTGCAGGCCACTTTCGACCTGCGCGACAATCCGGCGGCACGGGCCTGGCTGGCCGAACGCGAACTGGACGACGGCGATGACTGCCTGCTGCGCCGCACCGTGCGCCCGGACGGCCGCTCGCGCGCCTTTATCAATGGCAGCGCCATGCCGTTGCAGGAAGTGCGCGCCCTGGGCGATCTGCTGATCAGCATTCACAGCCAGCACGAGCATCAGGCCCTGCTGCGCCGCGAGGCCCAGCGCGATCTGCTGGACAGTTATGCCGGTGCCGGTGACGCCGCCGCCGAGGTGCGCAGCCAGTGGCGCGGCTGGCACAAGGCGCGGCGCGCCCACGAGGAGGCCCTGAGCCAGTCCCGCGAGCAGCACGAACGCGAGGAGCTGCTGCGCTTCCAGCTGGAAGAACTGGATGCCCTGGCGCTGGGGGAACAGGAACTGGCCGAACTGGAAACCGAACAGAAACGCCTGGGCAGCGCCGACGAACTGATCCGCCTGTGTCAGCAGAGCCTGGCGCTGCTGTACGAACATGACGAAGGCACGGTCAACGATCAGCTGGGGCAGGCGCTGGGCTGGCTGGGCGATGCCAGCCACGAAGACAACAGCCTGGCGACGGTGCTGAGCACGGTGGAATCCGCCCGCTTGCAGGTGGAAGCGGCGGCCGACGATCTGCGTCATTACCTGGACCGGCTGGACGTGGACCCGGAGCGACTGGCGCAGGTGGAGGAACGGTTGAGCCAGGTGTACACCCTGGCCCGCAAGCACCGGGTGCGCCCGGAAGAACTCTGGCAACGGCACCAGCAACTGCGCGAAGAAGCCCACACACTGGCCCATTACGATGACCATCTGGCCGGGCTGGAACAGGCTGAACAGCAGGCCCGCGAAGCCTACGAACGGGCCGCGCGCCAACTCAGCGACCAGCGCCGCAGCAAGGGCCCGGAACTGGCGGCAGGCGTCATTGCCCATCTGAAAGCCCTGGGCATGCGCGGCGCACGGCTGGAAATCCAGCTGACCCCGGGGGAGCCTGGCCCGGATGGCAACGAAACCGTGGAATTCCTGTTCACCGCCAACACCGGGCAGCCGCTGCGGCCGCTGGCCAAGGTCGCCTCCGGTGGCGAACTGTCGCGGATCAGCCTGGCGATTCAGGTGATCTGCGCCCGGGCGCTGACCGTGCCGAGCATGGTGTTTGACGAAGTGGATGTGGGCGTGGGCGGCGGCGTGGCCGAGATCGTTGGCCGCTTGCTGCGCGAACTGGGCAGCCATGCCCAGGTGCTGTGCATTACCCATCAGCCACAGGTGGCGGCCCTGGGGCATCAGCACTGGCATGTGCACAAGCAGCAAACCCGCAAGGACACACGCACGCGCATCCAGTCGCTGGCCCACGACGACCGCACCAGCGAACTGGCACGGATGCTGGGCGGTGTGGAGATCACGGATTCAACGCTGGCACATGCCCGCGAGATGCTGGAAAACGGTCAGCGCGCCCGTCAGGACGCCTGACCGGAGGCAGGATTACTTCTTCTTTTTCGGGCGCACGTAGAGCACCAGGGAGTGATCGACCAGATCGTAGCCGTGCTCTTCGGCGATGATCTTCTGGCGTTTCTCGATCTCCGGATCGAGAAACTCGATCACCGTACCGGTGTCCAGGCAGACCATGTGGTCGTGGTGACCTTCGTCCGCCAGCTCGAACACCGCCGAGCCGCCCTCGAAGTTGTGGCGCATGACGATACCGGCCTGCTCGAACTGGGTCAGCACCCGGTAGACCGTTGCCAGGCCCACGTCTTCACCTGCTTCCATCAGTGCCTTGTAGATGTCTTCAGCGCTCATGTGGCGCTCATCGGAACCTTCAAGCTGCTGCAGGATCTTGACCCGGGGCAGGGTGACCTTGAGGCCGGCCTTTCGCAAATCGTGATTGTCCAACGTCTTTCTCCTTGGGGGTGCGAAGCGCCGGGGCGCGGGCAGGAACCTTGTGTCCCCGAAACAAGTCTGTATTATCGCCCGAACTTATGGGAATTCCAAAAAGCATGCGACATATAACCGTTTTCACTCTGCTGCTCGCGGGCACCCTGCTGCTCAGCGCCTGCGAAACCCTGCGCTTTCCAGGGGTTTACCGCATTGATATTCCGCAGGGCAATTTCGTGACCGAAGACATGCTGGCCCAGCTGGAGCCGGGCATGACACCGGATCAGGTGCGCTACGTACTCGGCCAGCCGACCCTGCGTGATCCTTTCACACCGGACACCTGGTTCTACCCCATGGTATACCAGCCCGGTCGTGGCGACACGGTGCGTCAGCGCATCGTGGTGCATTTTGAAAATGAGCAGTATGTTCGCCACGAAGGCGCCGTGATCGAAGATTTTCGCAGCAAGGTGACCGGCCAGCAGGACCGCGACCTGGAGCAGCAGCTGCGCGAGCAGGAACGGGAAGCCCAGCAGGACGGACAACAAACCGTGCCCGGCCAACCGCCGGGGCAGCCCCCCGCGCAAGGTCCCGGCCCGATCCCCACCGACCCGGGTGTGCCGCCAATCTGATCAGCACATACCGAAAACGGCCCTCAACGGGCCGTTTTTTTTGCCCGCGCCTTGCGGGTCTCTTTCGGGTCTGCCGTGAGCGGCCGGTAGATCTCCACCCGCTCGCCCTCCTGCAGCACCCGCTTGCGCGGATTCGGCTCGACCTTGCCGAAGATGCCCATCTGCGCCCGCTCCAGATCCAGCGCCTCGAAGTCCTCCGCGATGCCAGACTGCCGCGCCGCATCGTAAACCGTGGTGCCCGCCGGCACCCGCAGGCTGATCAGGCGCTGCTTGTGCGGCAGCGCATAGGCCACTTCGACCTGTATCAACGCCTCACTCATCGGCAGCGCCCTCCTGTTGCTCCAGGGTCTCGCGCACGGGGTCGATGATCTGCACCACCTCGGCCGACTCGACAACCGCATCGCCCTCGGCCTCGTCGCCGTCGTCATCCTGCACCAGGGCCACGAAGATGAAGATCACGATCACCGCCAGCGGCGCAAAGATACGGATCATGGCGCGCCAGACCATATAGAGGCCGAAGCTCTTCATGGCCAGTTCCTTGCGGGCGTGGGTCTCTTTCATGATCCAGCCGGCAAAGATGGCAATCAGCAGGCCGCCCAGGGGCAGCATGATATTGATGGTGAGGAATTCCAGATTGCCAAAGAAGGTGCGCCCGAACAGGGTGACCTCCTGCCAGTGATTGAATGACAACACCGTGCCCAGCCCCAGGAACCAGGCGGAGGCGCCGATGGTGAGGCTGGCGGCCCAGCGCTTCCAGCCGTTCTCGACCATCCACGCCACCAGCGGCTCGCCCAGGGAGATCGACGAGGTCCAGGCGGCGCACACCAGCAGCACAAAGAACACCGTGCCCAGCAACATGCCGAACGGGATATTGGCGAACGCCAGCGGCAGGGTCACGAACATCAGCCCCGGCCCTTCATCCGGCGCCAGGCCGTTGGCAAACACAATGGGGAAGATCACCAGACCGGCGACCAGCGCGATCAGCGTGTCCAGACCGGCGATGGTAAATACAGTGGAGCCAATGGACACCGGTTTGCGCTTGCCGGTGCGCTTGTCAGTGACCTCGCGCGGCATATAGGCCCCGTAGGCCATGATGGCGCCCAGCCCCAGGCTGAGCGTGAAAAAGGCATGGCCCAGGGCCAGCAGCACCGCATTGACCGAGAACGCCGAGGCATCGAAGCGGAACAGGAAGTTCACCGCCGGCATGAAGCCATCGGTGGTGGCCGAGTAGACCAGCAACACCAGCAGCAGCACGAACAACAGCGGCATCAGGATACGCACCGCCGCTTCCAGGCCTTTGTTCACGCCGCGCGCCACCACCAGCATGGTCATGGCCATGAAAGCCGTGTGGCAGCCCAGCATCAACCAGAAATTGCCGCGCAGGCCGCTGTAGGTATCCGCCACGGCCTTTGCGTCGGCACCCTGCAGGGCACCGCTGGCCATTTCCCAGATGTAATACAGCGCCCAGCCCGCAATCACGGTGTACAGCGACAGCAGGAAGAACCCTGCCAGGGCGCCCAGCCCGCCCACCGCGCTCCAGCGCTGGCTGACCCCGGCATCGCGGGCCAGCTTGCCCATGGTGTGGATCGGACTCAGGCCGCCACGACGCCCCAGCATCACCTCGGCAATCATGATCGGCACCCCGACCAGCGCGATACAGACCAGGTAGATCAGCACGAAGGCGCCGCCGCCGTTGTCGCCGGCCATGTAGGGGAATTTCCACAGGTTGCCCAACCCGACGGCTGACCCGGTGGCGGCCAGGATAAACACCCAGCGGCTGGCCCAGATGCCGTGCACCGGCTTGTAGTCCTTCGTCATGCGCTGTTCCTGCTGTCTGTGTCTGCGGCGCCATGTGCGGCGAAAGCGGCCATTTTCCCGACTTTACCCGAACGGCTCAAGCAAACCCCGTGCCCACCAGACGACCAACCAGGTCAAAGCCCGTCTTTTGTGGACTTGCAGTGCGCAGAACGCAGCATTTCTGCGGCAATCAGGTATACTGCCGCCCCCATGACGACACAGAAAAAAGCCAAGTCGGGCATTGCCAATATTGCGGTCAACCGCAAGGCACGCCACGACTATCATCTTGATGACCGCTTCGAGGCAGGACTGGTGCTGGAAGGCTGGGAAGTAAAATCCCTGCGTGACGGCCGCTGTAACCTGTCAGAGGCCTATATCACCCTGAAAGACGGGGAAGCCTGGCTGTTCGGCTGCCGGATCGAGCCCTTGGGCACGGCCAGCACCCACATCAACCCCGATCCCCTGCGCCTGCGCAAGCTGCTGCTGCACCGGCGTGAGCTGGGTCGTGTCTTCAGCGGCGTACAAAAGGAAGGCTATACCTGCGTGCCGCTCAGCCTGTACTGGAGCAAGGGGCGCGCCAAGCTGGAAATCGCGCTGGCGAAGGGCAAGCAGAAGTTCGACAAGCGCGCTACCGAGAAGGAGCGCGACTGGAACCGCCAGAAGCAGCGGATCATGCGGCAGCGCTAGGCGCTGCCGCGATCCAGGCGATCAAAGCGACCGCGCAGGTCGTCACGCACTTGCCAGTACACCAGCAACCATGCCCGCAGCACGGCCGGCAGGAAGAAGACCGCAAACAGTACGATCGGCATGCGCGCGTCGCCCGTTGCAGCATCCACAGCCAGCAGACCTGCCGCGTAGGCCACCAGCGCCACCATCAGCACCAGGGTGCGCCCCAGCAGCGGCCAGCGGTTCATCATGCGTTCTACAGTGTCAAAGGCGTTCATCGTTCAGTCCTCCGTTGAGGATGGGTCCAGCTGTTACGTCGGGTACTGTTACGTCTCGTGTTACCCGCCGTGTTACGAAAGGTATCATCCGACAGTTTTCCGGTTTGTCACCCTTTTTGGGTCGGATTGTCCTACAGGATATCGGGCCAAATTTACATTCGCTGATGGCAAGGTGACCCAGATCAAAAAATCCCGGGGCCTGGCACTGGAAATCCCGCGCCATGCCCCCACATTCCTGTACAATGACGCTTACAGGGGCCGACAAGGTTTCGACGCCGGTTATGAATCCTGTGGTGCATGCCGAGAAGGTCACGATTCTCGTAAATCCTTTGTGACAAACTAAAGTAATCGCAAACGACGATACTTACGCACTGGCGGCCTAAGGCCTGCCAACGGTCAAGCGACCCAGCCCGTGGGGAAGCGCGACCGGCATAGCTACACGGGATCGCAGCAACGTCCGCCCCGGATTGCGCTGTTAAAACCTTTAGGGGCTCGGTGGCTGCGTCCTGCCCGTTGGGTTGCAGTCACTCAAATCAGTAAACAGGGCTAAGCATGTAGATCTGCAGGTGGATTGCTGACGGACGCGGGTTCGATTCCCGCCGGCTCCACCAAACCAAACAAAAAAGCCGTCGCAAGACGGCTTTTTTGTTGCCTGAAAACAGGCTGCATCCAGAGCACACCTTATTTTATCTTTTTGGCTTATGGTATAATTAAAAACAACCCTATTTTAGGTTGCCACCACGCAGATGAAACGGGATATCCAGGGACAATACGTGACCATTTCGACGGTGGGCGAGAAGGCTCAGGCCTTCGTGCCCGCCCCGTTGCCTCCTGCCCCGCCTGTCGACTGGACGCCGGAACTGCGCAACAAGTTCGATCAGGCGCTGTTGGCACTGGGCCGACTGGACAGCGTATCCGTGCTGCTGCCTGATACCTCGCTGTTCATTTACATGTACGTGCGCAAGGAGGCGGTGCTGTCGTCAATGATCGAAGGCACCCAGTCCTCACTGTCCGACCTTCTGTTGTTCGAACTGGACGAGGCACCCGGTGCGCCGCTGGATGACGTGCGCGAAGTGAGCAACTACGTGGCCGCCCTAAACCACGGCCTTCAACTGCTGAAGGACGGGCTGCCACTATCACTGCGATTGATCCGGGAAGTGCATGGCACCCTGCTGGCCAGGGGCCGCGGCAGCACATTGACGCCAGGGGCGTTCCGGCGCAGTCAGAACTGGATCGGCGGCACCCGACCCGGCAACGCCGCCTTCGTGCCGCCGCCAGCTGAGGAGGTTCTGGAATGCATGAGCCAGCTCGAACGATTCCTGAATGATCAGCCGGAACCCACCCCGGTGCTGCTCAAGGCGGCGCTGGCGCATGTCCAGTTCGAGACCATCCACCCTTTCCTGGACGGCAACGGTCGTGTGGGACGTCTGCTGATCACGTTGCTGCTGTGCGAGCAGCAGGTGCTGCGCGAGCCGATGCTCTACCTGAGTCTCTACTTCAAGACACACCGCCGCTACTACTACGAACTGCTCAACAAGGTTCGCGAGACGGGCGATTGGGAAGCCTGGCTCGATTTCTTCGCCGAGGCAGTGATCGTCACCGCCACGCAGGCCGTAGAGACGGCGCAACAACTCGTGGCCCTGTCGAAGCGGGACCGCGACCGGATCAACACACTGGGCCGCGCCGCATCTTCTGCCCTGCAGATCCACCGGGCCTTGATGGAGCATCCGCTCGCCACCTCGAACTCGCTGGTAGAGAAAACCGGCCTGACGCCAGCCACCGTCAACAAGTCGCTGGCCAACCTCGAAAGGCTCGGTGTGGTACGCGAACTCACTGCGCAGAAGCGCAACCGATTGTTCAGCTACCATGAGTACGTGGACATCATGAACCGGGGAACGGAACTGCCGGAACGCTGATGCCCCCGCAAGCTGGTTCACTGAATTGACGGAGACTCCCATGCCCCACCCTGCCCGCCTGTCCATTCTCGATCTGGTCCGCGTCACCGAAGACGGCAGCGTGCGTCAGGCGCTGGACAATGCCCGGGATCTGGCGGCTCATGCGGAGCAATGGGGCTACCAGCGTTTCTGGGTGGCCGAGCATCACAATATGGAGAGCATCGCCAGCGCGGCGACGTCGCTGGTGATCAGTCATGTGGCGGCGGGTACGCGGCATATTCGTGTGGGGGCGGGCGGCATCATGTTGCCCAACCATTCGCCGCTGGTGATCGCGGAACAGTTCGGCACGCTGGCGCATCTGTATCCGGACCGTATTGATCTTGGCCTGGGGCGGGCGCCAGGGACGGACCAGAATACGCTGCATGCGCTGCGGCGCACGCCAGCGGCATCGGATCGTTTTCCGGAGGACGTGCGCGCCTTGCAGGCGTTGCTGGCGCCCGCCCAGCCGGGGCAGGCTATTCAGGCGGTGCCCGGTGCGGGCACGCAGGTGCCGCTGTGGATTCTCGGCTCCAGCACCTTTGGTGCGGCGTTGGCGGCGGAGTTCGGTTTGCCCTATGCCTTCGCGTCGCATTTTGCGCCGCAGCAGCTGATGGACGCCCTCGCGCTGTATCGCCACCGCTTCAAGCCTTCCGCGCAGTTGTCCGAGCCTTACGCCATGGTCGGCGTGAATGTGGTGGCGGCCGATTCGGAGCGGGAGGCGAAGCGTCTGGCCACGACGCAGCAAATGTCGTTTGCCAATCTGTTACGCGGTGACCGACGCCTGAGCCAGCCGCCGATTGATGACATTGATACCTACTGGTCGCCGCGCGAGAAGATGCAGGCCAGCCAGATGCTGGCGCGTTCGATCATCGGCACACCGGAAATAGTGCATGCGGGGCTGGAGGCATTGCAGGCGGAAACCGGGGCCGATGAACTGATCATCGTCTCGGATATTTATGATCATGCGTCGCGCTTGCGCTCTTTCGAGTTGATCTCCTCGCGCTGAAGGCGGCCGCTGCGCTTCATGTCGCCCCACTTGGCCTGTTTGCCGCGCAGCCACTGCAGGGTGCCGCGCACGCGCCACCAGGTGTTGAGCTGCCGGTAACCCAGATTCTCGGCCAGGGCGGCGCCGAACAGGCGCAGGATGGAGCGCTTGCCGGGGTAGATGCGGAACGACAGCTCTTCCAGCAACAACGCAAACACCGACATGAGAATACCAAGGCCAATAGCCACCAGCAGAAAGGCGATAATCCATGCCGGGCTGAGGGCACCTGTAAGCGCCATGGTGATCACGAACAGATAACCGCCCAGTTCCAGCAGCGGCCCGATGGCCTCGAAGATCAGCATGAACGGAAAGGCAAGCCAGCCCACAGCTCCACCACGGGGATGGCAGCACAGTTTGCTGTTGGCAGACAGGCTTTCCAGCAGTCCTCGCTGCCAGCGGATGCGTTGCGAGCGCAGGGTAGCCAGGTCTTCCGGGGCTTCGGTCCAGCACACCGGGTCCGGCAGAAAATGGATGCGGTAACGGCGCCGGTTCAGGCGCATGTGGCGATGCAAACGCACCACCAGTTCCATGTCTTCGCCAATCGACTTGTGGCGGTAGCCGCCAACTTCCACCACCACACTTTTACGAAACACGCCGAAGGCACCACTGATGATCAGCAGGGCATTCAGGGGTTCCCAGCCCAGGCGACCAAACATGAAGGCGCGCAGGTATTCGATAATCTGCATCAGCGGCAACCAGCGCTTCGGCAGGCGTGCCTGAAGCAGGTTGCCCGCATCCACGTCGCTGCCGTTGGCAATACGCACCGTGCCGCCGGCGGCGATGGTGTCGGGGTCGTCCACAAACATGCGGATAATGCGCAGCAGGCTGTCGCGCTGGATGATGGAGTCGGCATCCACGCCGCAGAACAGCGGGTAGCGGCTGTAGTTGATGCCGGCATTCAGGGCATCGGCCTTGCCGCCGTTTTCCTTGTCGATGACTCGCAGTAACGGCTGACTGCGTGAGCGATACACACCGCGCACGCGGGCGGTGGGCAAACGCTCGTCGGCGGTTTCCGGCACCTGGTACAGATCAAACGCCTGCTGCAATACGGCCAGGGTGTTGTCGCGCGAGCCGTCGTTAATCACCACTACTTCGTGTTCGGGATACGCCAGTTGCAGCATCGCCTGCACCGAGGAGGTAATGTTCGCTTCTTCGTTGTACGCAGGCACCAGCACGGAAATCGGTGGCAGGAAGGCATGGTAGGGGCGCGGCAGGTACTCCGCGCGGGCGGCGCGGGTGTGCTTGCCGATGGCGAGCAGGGCCATCAGATTGAGCATCAGGTAGCCCAGCGCCAGGGCGATGAAATAGCACAGGAAGAACCACTGCGCCCAGATGATCAGGTCGTCAATCCACGGCATCAATCGGGCTCCGACAGAACATGGGCCAGGATCTCGCGCACCTGGGGTTGATCATGGGCCGTGGCCAGGGTTTCCAGGTCCCGGCGTTCAGCCCCGGGCAGCGCCAGTAATGCCTGGGCGGCGCGATAACGCACCCACCAGACCGGATCACTGAGCCGTGCCGCCAGCAGGGTGCGATCGCGGGCATCGCCCAGTCGGCCCAGTGATTGCACGGCCTGGACCCGCACGATCCATTCCGGGTCCGCCACGGCCGCGCGCAGGGTGCCCAGCCATTGCGGGCCGTCGGCACAGGCGCATACCGCGCTACGCAGTTCGGTATCTTCAGGAAAGCGTTCGTTGGCCTGGCGCAGCAGGTCGTCCACCTGGCCCGGTTGCAGGCTGTCGGCGATGCGGATCAGTTTGCGCAGCGCTGCGGCGTCCAGGGGCTGCGCCAGTGCTTTCAACTGCCGCGCCAGCTCGGGCGGCGGCACTTCCTTGAGCAGGGCGCTGACGCGGCTTTCCGACCAGTCGGGCCGATTCAGGCGACTGAAAATTTCCGGTAAACCGCGCTGGGCATCAATCGCCACCAGTGCCCGGGCGGCTGTCAGGCTGGTGACGCTGTCGCGGTGATCGAGATACGTCAGCACATCGGGCCAGGCATCATGTATGCGCAGGTTGCCCAGGCAGGTCAGGGCATCCAGGCGGCGATCCGCGCTGCCGCGCCGCAGCCAGCGGCGCAGGTGCGGGACCAGATTGAGTTGGCGGGCGAGATCGTGCAGTGGGTCGGGGGACACGCCACGCACGGTGTCTTGCAGGGCGTTGCATAGCCCCACCAGCAATGGCAAGTCACGTCGTGCCACGAATGGCTGCGACGGCGGGCGGTGCCCGGAAGTCGCCGTCAACAGGCCAAACAGGCGCGGTGTCCAGTCACGGCGCAGGGCAGCAGCCCGCTCATCCAGGCGCACATGCCGCCAGTGCAGCCAGACGGTCCCCAGCAACATCAGCACCGTGCTGCCCAGCAAACCTGCTGCGGCCAGCAGCACAGCCAGCAAGGCCGGGTCAGAACCGATAGCGAAGCCCCAGCCTCCAGCCGGTGCGTTCATACAGATCTCCCTGCTCTGTCCAGCCCAGGCGCCAGGTCACACTCCAGTCCGGGTCGAGAAAATGCTCGCCAAAAACAGACACGCCAACCACATCGGTGACCAGTACCCCTTGTGGCAACGACTCGATGTCCTTGCCGTAGCCCAGGCCCGCCCCGACATGACTGGTGTCACGGTAGTAGCGGCGCGCGTCCAGCACATGCGCCGGGGCGGAGCCGCCGCCGTCCAGGCGGGTAAAAAAGAAGGTGTAGGCATAACGCCACTGGCCCCGGTAATGCTCGGTCAACAGACTGGCCGTGGTGCTGTCGCTGCTTTCGTAATGCGTGCGCCGCACGCCCGGTTGCAGCCCCCAGCGCGCACGTGGCATCCAGTAGAAACCGGCGTAGGCAGACCATTCAGGCCGGATGCGCGCGGTGTCGCTGTAGGTGGCATCCAGTTGCAATTGTCGTTGCCGCCCCATGGGCAGGTACACGCCGACATTGCCTTCCAGATCATCCTGATCAAAGCGGCGTGTGTGCCGCGCGCGGGTGTACCAGAGGCGATCATGGCTGTCCTGCCATTGCAGACCAATGTCGGCACCACGCCAGTCGTCGCGGTCGCCGCTCAGGTAGTCTTCCTCGTAACCGATGTCGAGCATGCGGCGGCGGCGCCAGGTGAAGGGCGGCAACGCTTCGTCAGGCCAGGCGTCTGCCACTTCCGGCACCTGCGCACGGGCTTCGCGATGGCGCTGCGCGTAGGCCTCCACATGGTCGGGGTCACGGGTCTCACGGGCGCGGGCTTGCAAGACCTGCAATTCAAACGCCCAGACACTGGCGTAATCCGGAGCCTGGGCACGGGCCACCGCCAGTTCCTCCAGCGCGGCCTCGTTGTCCCCTTGCCAGGCGTATTGCTGGGCCGACGCAAAGCGGACATCCACATCATCGGGGTAATCAGCAATCAGGGCGTCGAAACGGGAGCGCGATCGGGCATGGTCGTTGAGCAAGGCGTCGATGCGCGCCTGCCACAAGCGCGCGGCCGGGTCGCCGGGGCGGGCGCGGAGCACCGCTTCCACCTGGGCGCGGGCGCGATGCAGATCGTGGTTGCCCACGGTTTCACGGACCTGTGCCTGCCAGGCTTCTTCTGCCCCGGCGGGCACATGCCACAACAGCAACCCGGCCAGCATCACCATCAGATACCGCGTCATGCGCCACGCCTCCCTGGCTGGTCATTGCGGCGCACCAGCCGCCTGAGGCGGGCGGTCAGCTCGCCGGGCTGGAACGGTTTGACCAGATAATCATCGGCACCCAGATCCAGTGCCCGGACCACATCCTGCTCCTGGGCGCGGGCGGTCAGCATCAGAATCGGGATATCCCCGTGCTGTTCGCTGGCGCGCAACTCGCGCACCAGGGAGTAGCCGTCCACGTAGGGCAACATGACATCGAGCACCGCACAGACAAACGGTTGCCCGGCATTGATCTGCTCGTTGGCCGCCCGGCCATCCCGCACCCAGCGCACCGCAAAGCCTTCACGACCGAGCAGATACTCCAGCAATTCGCCCACCAGCGGATCATCCTCCACCAGCAATATCAGAGGTTCCGCCACGACTAGCCTCCCAACTGATGCGCATCCCAGATAATGCGCACACGCTGGGCCAGCTGCATCGGATCAAACGGTTTGGCGATCACCTCCAGTGCCCCCAGGGCCAGCAACTGGCTGACCTCTTCCGGCTGCACCTTGGCGGTCATGAACACCGCAGGCACGTTGGCCAGTGCGGGCCGCTCGTGCAGGGCGGCCAGTGTCGTGGGTCCGTCCATGCCCGGCATCATCACGTCCAGAATCATCAGCTGGGGCGCAAAGGCTTCCGCCTTGCGCAGCGCATCTTCCCCGTTATGGCAACTGCACAACTCAAAGCCGCCCACGGTTTCCAGAGCCAGCTCTGCCACGGCACGGATATCCGGTTCATCTTCCACATACAAAATGCGTTTGAGTTCAGCCATGGTCGTCTCCGTTGCTCTGCCCACGAGCATGGTGTATCGCGCGGCGCAAGGTTTCCAGTAGAGAAGCGTTAGTCGCTCGGGATTTGACCAGCGCGGCCACCACGTCGGCCCGCGCTGCCTCATTTTCCTCGATCTCGGCATCCGAAGCCGACAGGATCACCACAGCGGGTGCGGGCGTCATGCGGCTCAGCAGGGGCAGCAAACTGCTGCCGCGCCCGTCCGGCAGCGCCAGATCCAGCACCACAACATCGTAATCGTGCTGGGCCAGGCACCGATGCGCCTCCGCCAGCGTCGGTGCAACGTGGAAATCCGCCAGTTCCCGACCCACCAGCGACAGCACCTGCGCCAGGTCCATGTCATCTTCCACATGCAGCACGCGCGGCCGGTGACCGTCGCCGGGTTCGGGCAAACCCAGCCGCAGGGCATCGCGCAGGCGCTGGCGATCCACCGGCTTGGGCAGCCAGTCCAGCGCCTCCAGATCCGCCGACAGTTGCAACCGCCCGTCGTCCACCGACGCCGCCACCATGATCACCGGCAGTTGCGCCAGACGCTCGTCACTGCGCAGGGTGCGCATGAAATCAATCACGCCCTCCATGTTCACATCCAGCGTGACGGCGGCAAACTCTTCTTCCAGCATCTCCAGCGCCGTCTGCGTGTCGGCCGCCCGCTCGGCCTCGTAGCCTGCATCGTGCAGCAGTGCCGCCAGCCGCATGGCCACGTCGGCCCGGGCTTCCACCATCAGCAGCCGCTCGGCCGTCGAGGCCGCCGCTTCCTGCATAACGGCCCGTGGCAGGTCCACATAGAAACAGGCGCCCTGCCCCTCGGCCGACTCCGCCAGCGCCACCTGCCCACCCATGTGTTCTATCAGTTCCCGGGTGATCGCCAGTCCCAGTCCGGTCCCTCCCCTGGGCCGGGTGTCCGAGCTGTCGGCCTGGGTGAAGCGATTGAACAACTGCTGGCGGAAGGCCTCCGGCACACCCGGGCCCTGGTCCTTCACGGTAATGCGCACGCCGCGTTTGCCCTGCGCCTGCACGCCGATTTCCACTTCACCGCCGGAGGGCGAAAACTTGATCGCATTGGAGAGCAGGTTGGCCATCACCTGCAGGAAACGATCGCCATCCACGCGCACCACGGCCCCCGGCAGGTCGTCGCGCAATATCAGCTGCGCCTGGAACTGCTGGGCGTAACCGCGATTGCTTTCAATGGCCTGATGCAGCAGCGGCTGCAGGTCATGGTGTTGCATGTCGAAGCGCATGCTGCCCGCCGCTATCTTCTCCATATCCAGCAGATCGTTGATCAGCAGCGTAAGGCGATCACTGTTCTTGACCGCGATGTCCAGCAAATGCCGCACCGCGTCCGGCAGCGAACCAAAGGCACCACCGGTAAGCAGGCCCAGCGCGCCCTTGATCGACGTCAGTGGTGTCCGCAGTTCATGGCTAACGGTCGAAACAAATTCTTTCTTGAGCCGTTCGGCCCGCTGCCGCTCGCTGATGTCCTGCACCAGCATCCACACCATTGCTTCACCGTGGCGATCCAGTGTCAGGGAGCCGTTGACCTGCACCGGCAGCCGCGTCCCGTCGGCACACACCAGCACTTTTTCGTAAGGACCGTACACACCGCAGGTGTTCAGCATTTCGTAATAGGCGGCTTCTTCATCCGCGTATTCCGGCGGCGTCAGCTCCCAGAAGTTCATCGACAGCAACTGTTCCTGGTCGTAGCCGGTCAGTTTCAGAATGGCGTCATTCACTTCCACAAAGCGCCCGTCTGACAAGCGGTTGAGCATGATGCCGATGGGCGCGTACTCATACAGTGAGCGAAATTTTTCCTCGCTTTCCCGCAACAACTCGCGCGACAGGTACAGCTCGGTAATATCAAGATGGGTGCCGCTGGCACGCAGGGCCTTGCCGTCGGCATCGCGGGCCATCACGCGCCCACGGTCCAGCACCCAGACCCAGTGGCCATCGCGATGACGCATCCGGTATTCCGCCTGGTAGCTGTCCGCCTGGCCCGTGAGGTGCCGGACCAGGGCCTCGCGCACCCGGCGGCGATCCTGCGGATGCACCAGCTGGGCGGCGTCACTCATGGTGTGCACCACCTCTTCAGGTTTATAACCCAGCATGGCCGCCCAGCGATCATTGAACACCACCTGATCGCCCTTGAGCTGCCATTCCCAGAGGCCCAGATTGGCACCAGCCATGGCCAGATTGGCCCGCTGCTGTTCCCGCTCCAGCCGAGTTTCCAGTTCGACCCGTTCGGTGATATCGGCGAGGCTGCCCACCCGTTCGCGTGGTATCCCTTCGCCATCACGGATCAAGCGGCAGCGGTCTTCGATCCAGCGCCAACTGCCATCGGCGTGCAGGAAACGATAGCTGCTGACATGCTGGTCCTGCTCCCACTCGGTCCATTCGAGAGTACCAACGCGCGTTTGGTCCTCCGGGTGTATCCGGCGGCTCCACCAGCGCACCTCAAGCACGTCGGGGGTCACAGCGTAACCCAGCATGGTGGTGAAGTTGGGGCTGATATAGGTGAGTTCACGGTTGCCGAGGCGCGCGCTGTAGATCACGGCCGGGGCGGTGTGCATCAGGCTGTCCAGTCGCTGGCGCTGGTCCGCCAGCAGGTCGCGTTCGGCGCGCAACCGGGCGTTGGCCGTGCGGATACGCCGGTCCATGAGCCGGCGGGCCTGACGGAACGCCCAGACCACTGCCAGACACACGATCAGTACGATTACCGCACTGATATACAGCGCGACCAGATCGCCTGTCGGCGCCAGTTCCTCGTGCACGGCGTTCGCCGGCCTGCTGAGCATGCCCTGTAGCCCAACGGCTGCGGCGACATGACAAGGCAACCGTTGAAGGATTGTTTTCGACTCCATGCTGTCCTGCGCACCTGCTGATCCCCCGGTCACGAGGGTCTGCCCCAAAGCCTACGCCATCGCACCAGCAAGTTGCACCCCGGGTTCAGGTGAAGGCAAACCAGAGGGTCATGCACAACCCCGTCAACAGGACCACCGCGCGCAGGGCCGCAACAGGCAAATGCCGCCCCCAGGCGGCGCCGACGTAACCGCCCAGAGTGCCCGCCAGCATCATCGGCACACCCAGCCGCCACTCCAGCGCGCCACCGGCACCGTAGATCAGCACCGCGATCAGTGTCAGCAACGCAGAGCAGAGATTCTTGAGTGCATTGGCCTGATGCAGATTGCCGGCGCCGGCCAGCACAAACAGCGCCAGCAACAGAATGCCCAGCCCGCCATTGAAGTAACCGCCGTAAACCGACACCAGCAGCAGTCCCAGCGCCACCGCCGCCCACGGCAGATTACGGGTGATCCCGAGCAGGCGCGGCGCCAGTGCGAACAGCAGGGTCGCCAGGCCGAGCAGCCAGGGCACCAGCGTGCGGAACAGGGTGTCGCTGGTCAGCAGCAACAGGGCCGCCCCCAGCGCGCCGCCGATCAGGGTGAGTGTGATAATGCGCGGCAGCGACCAGTGCGCCCGCGCCTGGCGCAGTTCACGTCGATAACCTGCGCAGCTGGCCAGATAGCCGGGCAGCAGCGACAGCGTGCCGGTGGCGTTGGCCGCCACCGGCGGCACGCCAGCCCAGAGCAGGGCTGGCAAGGTGAGAAAGCTGCCTCCGCCTGCCACCGCGTTCAGGGCCCCGCCAAGAAACGCGGCGGGCAGGACGAGCCACCAGGTCAGGTCCATCAACGCTGCCGATCAGTCACCGTATTCCGGCTCGTAGGGCACCACCTTGTCGGCGGTGATGGTATACCCCGTCAGGGCGAGGTCGGTTTCGCTGGTTTCCACCGACATGGTGCCGGTCACCCACACCGTGAAGAAGGCATGGCGGATACGCGCGGTTTTGCCCTCGGCCATGTTCACCAGCACCGTCTGGTTACGCGGCGGCGGTGGCACATGGATGCAGGCGCCGAAGTAAGGCACCAGCAGGAAGCTGGTGACCGAGCGGCTGTCGCCTTCCAGCGGAATGGCGTAACCCGGCAGGCGCACACGCTTGCCATCCAGGGATTCGACCACTGGTGCTTCATCCCAGAGCTGTTCGATCTTGGCGAAAAACTCGATGGCTTCCGGGTCGTCGTCCTGCAATTCGTCGATATTGATGCCCTCGAACAGCTCCGGCGGCGGCCAGCCCTCGGGGATCATGTCGTCCCATTCCAGGGTGATCTCGGCGGCGGACGGCAGCGCGAGCGACAGCAACGCGGCAGCGGCCAGCGATCGGAACAGCGAGCGAATCATAGGCAGGAAACCTCGGTTACATGCGGATGGCCATGCCATCGGTGAGTGCGTTGCGGTAGGCCCGCCAGGCAGGCCAGAGGCCCACCAGTATGCCACCGGCAAACAGGATCGCCAGTATCTTCATCTCGTGCAGCGTGGGCGGCCACAGGGTGACGGTCAGCCCGAGTTGACCGCTGAGCCAGCCGCTGGCGCCCAACGCCAGTCCCTGCAACAGCACCACACCGAGCAGCGCACCCAGAATGCTCAGCAGCAACGACTCGCCGATGATCAGTGCGAAGATTTGCCAGGGCCGTGCGCCCAGGGCGCGCAGCAGGGCCATTTCCCGGCGCCGCTCGTTGAGGCCGGTCAGCAACGCCGTGAGCATCACTGTCAGGGCCACCAGCATCACCAGCGCCGACACCGCCAGCAGGGCGTTTTCGCCCACTCGCATCAGGTCCCACAACTGTTGCAGTGTGAGCCCTGGCATGATGGCCATCAGGGCCTCGTCGCGATCCGTGTTGATCTGCCGTTGCACCTGGAATACCGCCCGGCGCGATGTCAGGCCGACCATGACCGCAGTAATGGAGTCCGGGGTCAGGTCCATGGACTGGACCCGCTCGGCAGAAATCGACAGGCCGGGGATCGGTGCGCCGCCGCGCCAGTCCACGTGAATCGCTTCCATGCCTGCCAGGCTGATGTGCACGGTGTTGTCCACCGGGGTGCCGGTGCGCTCGAGCACGCCCACCACCCTGAACGGCTTGTCGTCATGTTGGGTCAGGCTGACCGCACTGGTTCCGTGGGCCAGCACGATCTCATCACCGAGGTCATAGCCCAGTCGGCGGGCCACCTCAGCCCCGAGCACCGCGTCGAAAATGCCATCGAAAATCTCGCCATGCGCCAGCGACAGCGACTGGTCACGGCCGTAGCGATAGTGGGTGAAGTACGCCTGCGTGGTGCCCAGCACCGGGAAACCGCGCAAGGAGTCGCCCAGCGACAGCGGCACTGTCCAGGCCACTTGCGGATGCTCGGCAATGCGCTCGTAGCTGGCCCAGCTGACATTGTTGATCGGGTCACCCAGCCGAAACACGCTGTAGAGCAGCAGGTTAATCGGTCCGCTGCGCGCCCCGACGATCAGGTCAACACCGGACAGCGTATTGGCGAAGCTTTCCCGTGCCTCGGTGCGCAGGCGCTCTACGCCGAGTAACAATGCCACGCTCAACGCCACCGAACAGACCACCAGGGCCGCCGTGCCGCGCCGGTTCCACAGGCTGCGACGTGCCAGGGACAGCACCGTCATGGCGTCACCTCCGAGCCCGACTGCGTATCCGCCTGATTGATATCCAGCAAACTCAGGCGACGCGGGAAGTGCGAGGCCAGCGTCTGATCGTGACTGACAAACAGCAGCGCCGCCCCGGACGCATCACATTCGCTGGACAACAGATCGACAAACTCAAGACGCCGATCGGCATCCAGCGCCGAGGTCGGCTCGTCGGCAATCACCAGCGCTGGCGCACCCATCAACGCACGCGCCGCCGCCACCCGCTGCTGCTGCCCCACCGACAGCGCCGTCACCGGCCGCCGCAGCAGATCATCGGCATCCAGCCCCAGCGCCCCCAGCAACCGCCGGGCCTGGGCTTCCACACTGCCGTCGCGCGCTATGGCGCGGGCGCGGCGCGCGCGGGAAAAGCGGCACGGCAGCAGCACGTTCTGCAACACCGGCAAATACGGCAACAAATTGAACATCTGGAAAATGATACCCAGCTGGTCGGCGCGGAACCGGTCCCGGGCCGACCCGCGCATCTGGCTGAGCGGCTGGCCCAGCACCTGGATGTGGCCGGTGCGCGGTGTCGCGATGCCCGCCACCAGCGACAGCAGCGTACTCTTGCCGCTGCCGCTCGGCCCCGCCAGAAAAACCCGCTCGCCGGGCTGCATCTGGAAGGCCGGGACCGACAGCACATCAGGCAGGCCGGGCTGCCAGCGAAAAGTAACGTCCGTGAGCGAGAGAACCGGTGCCGTCATCAGGGCAGCGTGACCTGGCGCTCGTTGCGGCGCAGGCGCTGCTCGCGCTGGCCGTTGTCCGATACCGCCTGAACAATCAGCCGCTCCAGGCCAGGGAGATTATCGAACAGGGTAATCTCCAGCGTGCGCAGCACATCAGGGTTGCTGCAATCGAAGGTATAGGTGGCGGTGAAATCCGCATGCGCATGGTCATGATGATCATGGTCGTGATGATGATCGTGGCCGTGGTCATGGCCGTGGTCGTGGCTGTGGTCATGGTCATGGTCATGGTCATGGTCATGGTCATGGCCGTGATCATCCTTTTTCAGCCCCGTCTCTGCCCGGTTTTCCACCAGCGTGCAGCCCGCTTCGGCAGGTGTGCGGAACACATTGCCCGGCCGCTCCAGCAGAGCCAGCGCCTCACGCACCGCATCGCGCCCCTGCTCATCCTGCGGCACGCGCTCGAAGCCCACCACGTCCATGCCCGGCACCGTCAGGTCCGCCTGCAATACGCCGTCTTCCAGCACCAGTTGCAGGTTGCCCTGCCCGTGCACATGGGGGCCGTGGGCCGCCGCCTGCGGCGCGGCAGCCATCAGCGCACAGGCGCCCAGCAGATAGCGGGCATACGGAAAAATCCGGGAAGCAGATGTCATTGGCATTCTCCTTGGGAAGACTATGAACCGGCTGATGCGCCCCGAGTTCCTGACATCCGGAATTCGGAAGCCGAAGATATCGTTATAACATAACAAAATAACAATCTTCACCTGATCACCATGGGGCACCCGGAACACTAGCACCTTGTACCGCAGGGATGTTACGTGCGCATGTTACTTCATTCATGGACCCGCCATGTCGTCGTCGCTCTTCTTCTTCTGATGCTGCTCCCCGCCTGCGCACGCGGCCCGGCAACGCCGGATCAGGCCACGCTGCCTGCATCAGTGTGGCTGCCCGACGGTGAGACACGTGCTGTCATCATCGCGCTGCACAGCTTCGGCGATTATCGGGCCGCCTTCGATCATCTGGGCCCCTGGTTTGCCGAGCGCGGCGTTGCCGTGCATGCCATGGACCAGCGCGGCTTCGGCAGCGATCCCCGGGCGGGCTACTGGCCGGGTGACGAAGCGTTACTCCAGGATCTTCGTGACACGCTAGGCATCGTGTCTGAACAGTATGACGCGCCACTGTACCTGCTCGGCGAGAGCATGGGCGGCGGCGTCATCATGCGCGTGCTGGCCGACGACCCGGAGCTGCCTGTGGCCGGGGCCATCCTGGCGGCGCCCTCGGTCCGCGCCGGGCTGCGCACCCGCTACCTGTGGAACGGCGCGCTGGCGGTGGGCGCCACGGTCACGCCCGGCTATACCTTCACCCTGAACCGCGACCCGCAGGACCCCCGCTACACCCCGCACAGCGCGGCACGCCTGGCGGAAGATCCCCTGGTGCTGCGCCAGGTGCGCATGGACACCTACCGCGATCTGATCCGGTTCACTGACCGGGCATCGGACCAGGCCGCCAGCATCCGTCATCCGGTGCTGCTGCTTTACGGGGGTAACGACGATCTGATCCCGGCGATTTCCATTGCCCGGCTGCGCGAGCAACTGGCACCGCAACTGACCTATCGTTTCTACCCCGAAGCGCCGCACCTGTTGTTGCAGGGCGCCCATTGGGGGCACTACGCCGCTGACATCCTCCTGTGGCTGGATGAGACCCTGCAGGCTGGCCAGACGGGTGCGCACGCGCAACAATAGCGGCCATCTTGTGGATGGACCTGACTTGTGGACGGACCCGATCCTATGCCCGCTCGCTCCTGGCCGCTGCGCCGCCTGCTGATCCGGGTGCCCGTGGCGCTGCTGGCCGCCTTGCTGGCGGTGCAACTGTGGTTTGCCGCCTGGTTGACCTGGTACCGCACCCACTACCCGCTGGAAACCGCTTTCATGGCCCGTGAACTGGCGCGCCTGCAAGCCGACGACCCGGCCGCTCGGCTGCATTACACCTGGGTGGACTACGACCGGATCTCGATTCACCTGAAGCGCGCTGCCCTGGCTGCGGAAGACAGCCGCTTCATGGAGCACGGTGGCATCGACTGGGACGGGGTACGCCATGCCCTGGAACGTAATCGGGCGGCGGGTGACACCGTGGCGGGCGGCTCGACCATCAGCCAGCAGCTGGCCCGTAACCTGTTCCTGTCACCGCGCCGCTCCTGGCCACGCAAGGCGCAGGAGGTGGCGATTACGCTGATGCAGGAACAGATTCTGGACAAGCGACGCATTCTGGAGCTGTATCTGAATGTGGCGGAATTCGGCGAGGGTATTTTTGGCGCCGAAGCGGCGGCCCGGCATTTCTTCGGCAAGCCCGCCGCCGCCCTGACGCCCATCGAGGCCGCTGATCTGGCGGCCCGATTGCCGCGCCCCCGCTACTATCACCGGCACGGACACACCGACTGGTTACTCCAGTACCGGCAGATTATTCTGGCGCGCATGGATCAGGTGGCGCCGCCGTAAGGAACCTCTGCGCACCAGCAGCCTCAAACACGCTCTGAACGCTCATCAGCCGGAGCCCGTGCAGTATGCGCCTGTTGATCATCCCGTTGCTGGCCTTGCTCAGTGCCTGCAGCGATGCCCCGGACCCGACCCCCGAGGGCGACACCACCGAACACGACACCGCCGCCCCCTCTGCCCCTGCGCCCCGGCAAATGCCGCTGGCGGGCAGCTGGGTCATGGAACAGGACGACCATTACCGGGTGATGGTGCTGGGCCGCGACGGCTCGTTGCACTGGCTGCCAAACGGCCCCTGGCAGGGCCAGCGCTGGCAGGCGGACGATACCACCCTGACCCTGCACAGCGTGGCACGTCGTCGCGGCGAGACGCAGACCCTGGCACTGGACTACACCCTGAACCGGGACACACTGACGCTCGCCAGCGAGGACGCCGACACGGACAAGGGCGTGTCAGGGCCCTGGCGCCGTGACAACCAGGCCGCTGCGCGGGTGGAGGGTGAGTTGCTGCTGCCCGAGGGCCATCAGGTCCCCGAGCGTGCCGTGCTGGCCCTGCATATCGAACCGCGCGAGGTGCGCGATCCGGACATCACCGATATCCAGCGCAAGGTGCGTCCTCTGGACGCCGGGCAAACCCATGTCCCCTACCGGCTCTACTACGATGCCCGCGCTGTGGACAGCAACCGGCCACTGCAATTGCAGGCCACCATCATCGTCGATGGCGCTGCACACTATGCAAGTGAAGAACCGGTGCGTCTGGCGCCAGTGACGGAACAGAGCCAGACCGTTACTCTCTCGCCACGCGGTCTCGCCAGAGGGCAAAGCACCAGCGGCGAATGACACCATAACAAAAGATTTGATAAAACGGATGCGAATAGCGCAATATCCGTATAAACCGTAACGAGCATCCACCTATGCAGCGTGCCCTGATCATCAAGCATGTTCACTTTGAAGGCCCTGGCGCCATCACCACCTGGCTGGACCGCCAGGGCATCACCTGGGAGGTGATTGAAGCCCGGCAGGTGACCCGCTGGCCGACCCCCGAGGACTTTGAATGGCTGTTCGTGATGGGCGGCCCGATGAGTGCCCGCGACGACGGCAAGCTGCCCTGGATGCGGGAAGAGAAACGCCTGATCCGGCAGGCCATCGATGCAGGCCGCAAGGTGGTCGGTATCTGCCTGGGCGCGCAACTGATTGCCAGTGCGCTGGGCGCAAACGTTCATCGCAACAGCGCACCGGAAATCGGCTGGTACACGATTACCCCCGCGCCAAATTGCCCGCCGGACATTGCCAGCCTGTTCGCCGATTCGCCGCCGGTACTGCACTGGCACGGTGAAGGCTTCAGCCTGCCCGAGGGCGCTGAGCACCTGTTCTGCAGTTCTGCCTGCGCGCAGCAAGGCTTCCTGTTCGATAACCGGGTCATGGGCTGCAATGCCACCTGGAATGCGACATGGAGACGCTGAAAGGGCTGTGTGAGCACTGCGCCGACGAGATTGTGCCGGGCCCCTGGACCGAACCGGCCCACAAGCTGATGGTGTCCGAGGCCGTGTTGGCCGCCACCCATCAACGCCTCTACTGGCTGCTCAACCGGGTGGCCAACCCGCCCGCCCCGAAGCCCGCCGCCTGAACAAAAAACGCCCCGGTCGATGCCGGGGCGTTCTGGTTTCTGGCAGACGTCAGTCTCAGGCGCTGGCGCGTACCGCCCTGGGCCCCTGATGGTGCCCCACCGCCGACAGCACCGCCTGCAGCGTGGCCGAGGCCGTATCGTCAGCCAGGGCCGCCGCGCTGGCCGGTTCATCGTCAATCAGCACGCGCACACAGGCCATGGCGCTGGCCTGGGTGCCCTCGCTGAGGGCCATTTCGTCGAAGCTCTCCACCGCAATACGGCGCCCGGTGCGCGCCATCAATGCCGCCACCAGGGCATCCACAACGCCCTTGCCCTCGCCTTCGAGGTTCTCGGCCACCGCACTGGAGCCGATCCGCACCGACGCCCGCACCACATCACCCTCGCGGTGAACGTCGTAGCCCTGCAACTGCCAGCCTTCCGGCGCGGCCAGATAATGTTGCTCGAACAACGCATGAATCGCGGCGCCGTCCACTTCACCCGCCTGCTCCTCCGCCTGGCGCTGCACCACGCGTGAGAACTCGATCTGCAACCAGCGCGGCAGGGTGATGCCGTAATCCCGTTCCAGCACATGCAATACGCCGCCCTTGCCGGACTGCGAGTTGATGCGCACCACTTCTTCGTAGCGGCGGCCCAGATCACGCGGATCAATGGGCAGGTAGGCCACATCCCATTTTTCGTCCGGCTGCTGCAGCACCAGGCACTTGCGAATCGCATCCTGGTGGCTGCCCGAGAACGCCGTGAACACCAGCTCGCCGGCGTAGGGGTGGCGCGGATGCGTGCTGATCTCGGTCACCGCTTCCACGGTCTCGATGATCTCGCGCATGCCGGAGAAATCCACTTTCGGGTCCACGCCCTGGCTGTAGAGGTTCATGGCCATGGTGACCAGGTCCATGTTGCCAGTGCGCTCGCCGTTGCCCATCAGGGTGCCTTCCACCCGGTCGGCCCCGGCCATTACCGCCAGTTCCGCAGCGGCCACCGCGCAGCCCCGGTCGTTGTGGGTGTGCACGGAGATCTGCAAATGCTCGCGCTGAATAATGTTGTCATTCATGTGTTCGACCATATCGGCAAACACATTCGGTGTGCTCACTTCCACGGTGGCGGGCAGATTGATGATCACACCCTGACCGCTGGCGGGCTGCCAGACGTCTACCACGGCGTTGACCACTTCCACCGCCACATCCAGTTCCGTGCCGGTGAAACTCTCCGGCGAATACTGGAACACCCACTCGGTGTCCGGCTGCTGCGCGGCATGGCGGGACACGCACTCGGCGCCGCGCACGGCGATGTCACGAATCCCCGCCACATCCATGCGGAACACTTTTTCCCGCTGGGTGCGTGAGGTGGAGTTGTACAGGTGCATGACCGCACGCCGGGCGCCCTTGAGGGACTCGAACGAGCGGGCAATCAGTTCGTCACGCGCCTGCGTCAGCACCTGGATGGTAACGTCGGCAGGAATGCGGTCCTGCTCGATCAGCGCGCGCACGAAATCGAAATCCGGTTGTGAGGCGGCGGGAAAGCCGACCTCGATTTCCTTGAAACCCACCTTCACCAGCAGGTCGAACAGGCGCATCTTCTGGGCCACGGTCATCGGTTTGACCAGGGCCTGGTTGCCATCGCGCAGGTCCACGGCACACCAGTGCGGCGCGCTGCGAATCACCTGCTCCGGCCAGCGGCGCTGCGGACGCTGCACGGGGGTGAAGGGCTGGTACTTGCGATGATCGAAGGCCATGTCGTGCTCCTGAATAACGGTCTGTTGAAGCCGGGTGTTGAAACCGGGAGTGCCCGAAGCCGGGTGGGCGGGGCTTTTCCCCGGCGCCGACCGCCTTGTGAGCGAGGGGCCGGGGAAGCCGCCGGGCTTGTGGACCGGCGACTGACACAGTGTAGTCCTGCAGCAGCGCAATGGGATTGCGAAGTTGCTGATAATCAGGCTGAAAAGGGTGATATATTCCAATATATATGGAATGCTTGCATTTTATAGCCTCATATCTGTCTTGCTACGTTTGCGGAGAGCCCCGATGCCCGCTTCAGTACCGCACAAACTGGACCGCACCGACCGCCGCATTCTCCAGGCCCTGCAAGAGAACGGCGGCCTGAGCAACCTGGAACTGGCCGAGCGGGTCGGCCTGTCGCCGTCGCCCTGCTCCCGCCGGGTACAGAAGCTGGAGGAAGCGGGCGTGCTGCTCAACCGGGTGACGCTGCTGAACCAGAAGGCGCTGGGGCTGGACCTGACCGCTATCATCCAGATCAGCATGGACCGCCACACGCCGGAGCGTTTCGAACGGTTCGAGCAGACGGTGGCCAGCTTCGAAGAAGTGCAGCAGTGCTACCTGGTCACCGGCCAGGATGCCGACTACCTGCTCAAGGTGGTGGTGCCGGACATGGACGCCTATCAGCAGTTCCTGCTCGGCAAGATCACCCGCATTGAGGGGGTCACCGGCGTGCACTCGAGCTTCGTGATGCGCAAGGTCATCGACTCCACGGCGCTGCCGCTCGCGTACTTACCTGACTAAGAGCGACCACCTCGATTGACCCGGGCGCCCCGGCCAATGGCCTGCCCCGGCGGGCCGCTACACTGCCGCGCATTCCCGGATGGCGCCCCACATGCTGCGCCGCCCCGATCAACAGGAGTGCTTCCATGCTGTCTTCCCTGCGTCGGCGCTACGACAATGCGCGCGACTGGCTGCGACGGCCCGCCGATCTGATTCAGGCCAACCGCACGCCGTTCGAGGTGATCCACGAGCAGGACATCATTCGCCTGCGCTACTACCCGCCCCTCACCGAGGCGCAGATCACCGTCGACGGCCAGGTGCTGCCGGTCAGCCCCAGGCGCCAGAAGGTGCCGCTGGTGCTGGTGACGCCACTGGCGGCCAATACCCTGCTCTACGATCTGTTCGAGGAACGCAGCCTGGTGCGCTACCTGCGTGCGCGCGGCTTCGAGGTCTATCTGATCGACTGGGGCCGCCCCGGCCGTCGCCACGACAGCTGGTCACTGGAGACCTATTTCGCGGAACACCTGCCGGCGCTGCTGGAACGGGTGCGGGCGCACAGCGGCGAACGTCGCCTGGCCCTGCACGGCTGGAGCTTCGGCGCGCTGTTCAGCTATTGCTATACCGCCCTGGGCAACGATCCGGATATCGCGGCGCTGGCACTGATCGGCGCGCCGGGGGACTACCATGCCAACGGCACGCTGGGCGTGCAGTATCGGCGTCTGTCACGGCAGTTGCGCTGGCTCAAGCGCCGCACCGGCCGCCATGTGCATCAGTTGCCCGCCACACTGGTGCGCTCACCCGGCTGGATCAATGCCCTGAGCTTCAAACTGATCACTCCGGTCTCGACCTTGAAAGGCTATGTGGATCTGCTGCGGCGCCTGGATGATCGTGAGTACGTCAGCAGCCATGCCACCAATGCCGCCTTCCTGGATGACATGTACGCCTACCCCGGCGCAGTGATCCAGGACATCGTCCGCCACCTGTGGACCGACAATTGCGTGGCCCGCGGCCGTTTGCCAATGCGTGATGCGCGCGGTGATCTGCAAGGCGTTACCGTGCCGACCCTGCTGGTCACCGGGCGGCAGGACACCATCGTCACACGTGAATGCAGCCTGGCGCTGCGCCTGCAGATGCCACAGGCACCGATCACCCACCATGAGGTGGCAGGCGGACATATGGGTATTCTGGGCGGCAGCCAGGCGCCACGGGATAACTGGCCGGTGGTCGCGGACTGGCTGATTCGCCAGTGCGACGAGGGGAATGCCGCAGAACCGGCGCGCCAGGCGTCCTGATACGCCCGGCGCGCGTGTCCACGGTCAGGATGCGGCGTCTTCGGCTTCTTCCTGCTCTGCAGCACGCCGTGCGGCGGCTGCCTTCTCCGCTTCGGCATCACGCAGCGTCTTCAGGCGCTGCTCTGCCATGCGGTTGGCAATGATAACGACCACGGCCGCTACAAACGGGATACCCCCCATCAGCGCCACCAGCCCGAGCACGGACAAGATGATGCCCCAGGCTGGCCCCTTCACCATGAACATCATCATGCCCATGAACACCAGGGCCGACATGGCCGAGGCGAAATACGCCAGCAGCAGCGACTGGAGAAATTGCTGGTGCGCCTCCACATCCAGCGGCAGCCAGCCCACCATGACGGCGCCCAGAAATATGCCGATCAGGATCGCCACCACGAACATGATCAACATCATGCGGCGGCGCAGTTCGATCACCCTGATCACGCGCTGATTCTCGTTCATCTATGCTCTCCAGCAAAAAAAGGCCCCGGGCAGGACCCGAGGCCCTTCCCTGAGCCTGTGCATGATACATGCCAGCGACAAGCCGGTCAGCCGCGACCGAGCAGACCGGCCAGCAGGTTGGTGATCGGCGCCAGCAGCTCCAGTATGCCGCCCACGGGTGACAACACGTATTGATCCAGCTGGAAAGCCACTTCGCGAGTCACCGACAACAACCCGGCCGACAGGAACTGCCCCGGCAGGACCGCAATATCGCCGGCGTCTTCCGAGAACATGTCCAGCAACAGCACATCTCGCGCCACCGTATCCAGGGTCGCCTGGATATGCCCGACGAGTGCCGCCACCGCCGCGCTGGAATCCAGATTGACGACGTCGGCCACCGCTATGGCCGCGCCCTGGGATACCGTGCCGAGCACCCGGGTGATGCCCGCCAGCACCGGCACCTCGGCGGTCTGTGTGCCCACCCCTTCCAGTATATTTTCGATGTTGCGCGACAGTTGCAGCAGCGGCCCGGCAATCAGCACCAGATCATCGCGGGCACTGCCCTGGCCGCGATCCATGCCACCCACCCCGGAGGCCAACGCAGCGAAAGCGGCGCCGAGCTGATCGAAGGGCGCGGGCAGATCGGTGGTGTCGATACCGCTGAGGACATTGGCCGCCTCGATCACCGACAGCAGACTCTGCTCCGCCGCATCGTCGTCATCACCGCCCAGCAAGGCCGCCACACTGTCGAGGCTGTTGAACAGCACATCCAGACCACCAATCAGCGCAGAAATTGCTTCCTGATGCGGGCCGTCCGGCAGTTCCGTAGCGGCCAGATTAAGCCCGGACGTCAGGGCCGACTGAAACGCCTGCAGCGGACCACTGAAAGCCGGATCAAAGCCGGTGCTGTCGCCCGCCAGCTCACGCAGTGCCGGGCCAACAAAGGGCACCGAGGAGAAACGGTTGGGCGTCGGCAGGCCGGCGAGCGGTTGCTGGTCATAGCAGTGCTGATACACCGGCTGCAATTGCCCGCCCGCCACAACGCCCATGCCGGTTTCATCGTCCGGATCAACAATATAGGCTTCGGTACACATCCGGGGGGCAAGCCCTTGCGCCGGGTCCGCATCCACCGCTTCCATCCAGAAGAAACCGTAGATATCCCCTGCCTGGAACCAGGCCGGGTTGCGTTCGGTATCGGTCAGGCTACGCGTCTTGCCCGCAGCGCCACTGATCACGAATTCCGTGCGACCACAGCGCTCCACCGCCTTGAGCTGTTGCAGGTCATGATCGTGACCGGCCATGTAGAAGTCGGCCTTGTCGCATATGGCTTCCTCGAGAAAATCACGCCAACGCTGCCCCGCCAGCACCGGCAGCAGGGCGCCGGGAATGCCGTCATAGTTACCCGCGTTACCGTGCAATCCGTTAGAGATGTAAGGGTGATGCGCCATCGCAACACGGAAGGTGGCTTGCGACTGACGGATGGATTCCTTCGCCCAGGACAACTGCAGCAGCCCATAGCGCTGGTAGGAATAGTTGTAATTGGCGTCAGCGAAACCACCTGCGATCTGGTTCGAATCCAGACCAAAGAACTCGATCAACGGCTCCCCGGCCCGGTTCTCGCCCCAGCCGAAGCGGTAGTAGCGATCTGGCATCTGCCAGCGATCCGTCATGCGATCGGTGCGGTAATGGTAATCCACCTGGAACTCACCACGCGCATTGCCAGCGCCATCGCCGCCGATAAATCCGGTGTTATCGTGATTCCCCAGCACCATGAAGAAGGGCAGTTCGACTGGCTCGAACGGCAGCTCGAATTTTTCCTCGAACTGCGCATCGTAGACATGCGACACGCCGGATTCGTAGATATTGTCACCGAAGCCCAGCACAAACTCGCAGCCCGGGTGGCCACTGCTGTCCTGCGCTGCCTTGTGCGCGCAGACTTCCGCCATCGCACGCCCTACCGCGTAGTGTTGTGGCGAGCCGGTGCCTGAATCACCCATGGCGATGAAGCGCACCCGCGCGGGCGCGTCACCCGACGGCACGCCAGTGCCCGGCGGCGTCACCTCCGGCGGCGTCGTACCACCGCCCATCGAAGAATCACCGCCGCAGGCCACCAGGCCCAGCGACAAGACCAGCGACGAGAATAGCGCCAGAGGCAGCGCTCTGTTTACATGGTTTGCTCCGGGGTTCATACGGTTTGCTCCGGGGTATCGGGGTTGAACAGCGCCGTGCGCAAGGTGCGCGGGCGCGACAGAATCGGATCGCGGATCAGGCGACTGCTGCCGCTGTCCACTTTCATCGCCTTGGTACGGCGCTCGTCCAGCTGACCACGCTGATCGAAATCATTGATGCTGCGCACGTAATACCATTCCGCCTGTGCGCGTTGCCGGTTCACGTCCATCAGAATGAAACCGCGCGACTTGCCCTCGAAGTAGCGGATATGCGGATTGACCAGCGGCAACGCGATGCCCGCCAGCTCGGAAAGCCCTTCGGGGAATCCCGGCGACGTCACCGAGGGGGTGATGAATTCTGCGGCCAGCGGCTGCGCGAACAGTTCCCCGGTAATCGGCACCGGATTGCGATACACCTCGTTGGCCCAGGAGCTGTGAATATCGCCGGTCAGGATCACCACATTATCGATGTTGTGGTCGCGGATGTGATTGAGAATACGCAGCCGCTCGGCGGCGTAGCCGTCCCACTGATCCATGTTGATGGCCGAGAGGTTACCCCGCAGTTCGGGCACCCGCGGATCAATCGCAGGAATTTCCGCAATATTGATCTGTGCAAACATGACCTGCTGGCCGATCACCCGCCAGCGTGATTGCGACTGCCGCAGGCCATCCAGCAGCCAGGCCGATTGCGCTTCACTGATCATGCGTCGGCTACTGCTGTTGCGCGCCGGATCGAACGGCAGATCCAGCGGCCCGTCGCGACCCTCAAGGCGCGTATCCAGCATGAACAGATCCAGCAGATCGCCAAACTGGAAATCACGCCAGATCCGTTCGATATTGCCGGGGCTTTGTTCGCGAATTGGCAGCCACTCGAAATACGCCTGCTGGGAGGCACGCTTGCGCACCTGCCAGTCGCCCTCGGTATTGGGCTGATGGTTTTCCGCGCCGCCCATCCAGCTGTCGTTGGCGCTCTCGTGATCATCCCAGACGCAGATCATCGGGAACTGCTGATGCACCCGCTGCAAATCGATATCCGACCGATACTGGGCGTAGCGCTCACGATAATCCGCCAGGGAAATGATTTCGCGCGGAGGCAGAGGGTCGCGATCCGGGAAGTTGCCATACTCACCCGGAGCATATTCGTAGATGTAATCGCCCAGATGCAGAACAAAGTCGAGATCACTCTGCTCTGCAACGGCGCGGTATACCGAAAACAGCCCGAACGCATAATTGGAACAGGACACCACGGCGAATCGTGCCCGATCCACAAACCGCCCTGCAGCAGGGAAGGTGCGCGTGCGTCCCACCGGCGAAAGCACGCCCCCCGAGGAAAATCGATAGTAATACCAGCGATCCTGTTGCAGCCCCGCAGCATCCACCTTGACGCAATAGTCCTGAGCCGCCCGCGCCTGGGCCGACCAGGTACCCACCGCCTGCGTCATCGCCGCATCACGGGCCACAGTGACCGTTACCGGAATGGAGGTCGGCGTGTCTGCGCCGGTGGGTGCCAGACGCGTCCACAGCATCACCCGGTCCGATAGCGGGTCACCGGATGCCACGCCGTGGGTAAAAGCCACCGCGCTGTCCCCGCGAGGCGTTGTCGGGTCACCCACCGAACTGCTGCCACCACAGCCAGCCACGGCGGTCGCCGACACGGCCGCGAGCCCCTTGAGCACAAGGCGCCGATCAACACTCATGATACGTCCTTCCCCGAAAGTGGTTTCTGTGCGCTATGCTATGCCGACACAGCTGGGACGAACGTATCAATCACGTTACTTTGGGTAGCAGCAATGAAAACTAACGTACATCTCATAGCGGTTACATTGGTCACTCTGATGACCGCCGCATGTCAGAAAAATGAACCGGACTGGAATGCCCTGACCTATCAGGCTCTCACGACCCAGGGCAGTTACCCGCATACCCGGGTACTGGAGGTCAGCGACTGCCGCGCGCGACAACAGGGCAACACCGCAACCGTGCGATGTCAGGCGGCACTGGAAATGCTGACCAGCCTGGCCGATCTGGAGGCCCGACATGGCAGCGCAGAGGCCAGCATCACGGTGGCGGAACTGACGCACCGGTTCGGTGATTTCGACGCTGGCGAACACAAGACCCTGCCGGTGACCTTGCACTTCCAGCGTGCTGGCGATTCATGGCAGCCGCAGCCGTGATAGGCTGTGCCGCTATCCAGAAACGAACCCTGCCGGAGTCGCCATGAGCCATTTGCCTTGCGTTGAAATCAACCCCTCCCACCGCGAGGCCGATGCCTGTGTCATCTGGCTGCATGGTCTGGGCGCCAACGGCCACGACTTCGAACCCATCGTGCCGGAGCTGCATCTGCCAGACTCGCTGGCCGTGCGTTTCATATTTCCGCACGCACCGGAAATTCCGGTCACCATCAACGGCGGCATGCGTATGCCCGCCTGGTATGACATCAAGGCGATGGATCTGGAACGTGTCGTGGACGAAGCGCAGTTGCTGGAATCTGCGCGCCGCACCACAGACCTGATCGAGCGGGAAATCGCACGCGGCCTCGACAGCCGCCGCATCATCGTGGCCGGTTTTTCACAAGGCGGCGCGGTGGCCTACCACGCCGCACTGACATTTGAAAAACCCCTGGCAGGCCTGATGGCATTATCCACCTATCTGGCCACGCCGGACATCACGCGCCCCAGCGAGGCCAACCGGCGCTTGCCCGTGCGCATCTATCACGGCAGCGCCGACCCCATGGTGCCCATGATGCTGGGGGAACGCGCCGCCGTGCAGTTGCGGGAAATGGGCCTGGAGCCCTCGTGGCAAAGCTACCCCATGGGGCATGAGGTCTGCCTGCCGCAGATTCGCGATATCGCGGGCTTTATCACGCAATGCCTGAAGGGAGTGCAGTCATGATCCTGACCCAGATCAAAAAACACTGCGATAGTCGTTGCTGCGCCACGCGCGGCGGAACACCATGGGTTTAAAGCGCCACTCAACAGGCCCGTATCATGCACAGCATCGCCAACCCAAGCGCCCGCGCCTGGCTCGCCTCGCCCCTGATGGCGACGCTGCTGTGCTGGAGCCTGCTGGTCTGTCCCGCTCTGGGTCTGGCGGCCAACATACCACCACCACACACTGAGACGCAGAGTACACATCAGCCGGACTGTCCGTTTGCAACGCATGAGGCAATGCAGGGGACTGAAGATGACTGTTATCCGTGCCAGGCCGCAGAGCAGATACCGGTTGAACTCGAGCAGAGCGCACATCAGCCCGCGAATATCCCCCAAGGCAACGCGCTGCCCGCTCATTCCGAGCAGGCACAGCCGGATCACACCATCCAGCCGCGCCATGACCCACCGCTTTTTCTGATGAACCAGGTCTTCCTGATTTGAACAAGGCCCGCCAACGGCTGCGCCTTTGTTCTTTGCTATTCAGGAAGACCACTCATGCAACAGATTGTCTTTGCGATCCGCCGGGTTGCTGCCAGGCCACCCACCGCCGTCGGCCACCGTCGGCAACTGTTGGCACTGCTGTTATGCCTCGGACTGCCATGGCCTGCGCCAGCCACCGCAGACACCACAACGCCAGAATCACTGCAAGCAGATGCCTCGCTCAGCGAGATGGTGCGCTACGCATACCATCATCATCCGCGTCTGCAGGCCAGTCAGGCGCTGGTGGGGGCCGCCGCAAGCCGCGGTCAGCGCGAGGCGGCCTTGCCCGATCCGATGCTGGAGCTGAATCAGGGACTGCGCGAATCCGGCAACCAGAGCCTGGCTCTGACTCAATCCATCCCCTTGTGGGGAAAGCGCGGACTGACACGCCAGCGCGCTGACGATGAAGTCGAAGCAGCCCGTGCTACGCTGCATGCCAACCAGTTAGCGGTTGAGCGCGAGCTGCGTCGCGCCTGGATCGACTATGCCTGGAGTCAGGCCGCTGAGGCGCTGGTTGGCGAACAGTTGTCCCTGCTGACCCAACTGACCGAGCAGACCCGGCGCCGTTATGAAGCCGGTCGCAGTGACCTGCCAGCGCTGCTGCGGCTGCAGAATGAGCAGGCACGGCTGGCCAACGAACAACAGGCACTGCGCAGCCAGCAGCGGGCCGCACACTCCCGGCTGGCCTCTGCCCTTGCTATCGATAGCACCGCGCTGGGTCATCCCGTTACCACCTTGCCCGCCCCGCCCGTACCGCCCGATGACGCGGCACCACTGCTGGCCTCCCTGACCGAGCACAATCCGCAACTACGCGCTCTGCGCCACCAGATCGACGCGCGCGCCCGCGGCCAGCAACTGGCCGAGCGCGCCGGTCGGCCGGATCTGAAACTGGGTCTGGAGTACATGCGCCAGGACATGATGCCCCGGGACGAGCTGGCGCTGATGGTCGGCATCCAGCTGCCCCTGCAACGCGGCCGTTATCGCGCCCAGCGCGCGGAAGCCGACGGCCTGCATCGCGCCAGCCACTGGCAGTTGCAGGAACAAGAGCAACGATTGGCGGCAGACCTGGAAATCGCGCTATTCAACCTGCAACAGGCCGCGCGCACCGTCCGCCTCTATCAGGACAGCCTGCTGCCACGCGCAGAACAGGCCATGGCCGTCACCGTCACCGCCTGGCAGGCCGGGCAAGCCAGTTTCGCCGACCTGATTGCCAGCCAGCGCGAGCGGCTCACCCTTGCCCTCAGTCACCAGCGTGCCCTGGCCGACGCCCTCGGCTATCAGACCGACATCGACGCCCTGACCGGTCGTTCGCTGCTGACATATCACGGAGAGACACCATGAAACGCGCCCTGCAGCCACTGACCCTGTTGGCCCTGCTCACCACCGGCCTGGTGCCAGCGGCCGGCAGCGATGATGCGCACCACCAGCACGCGGCGCCCGCCAGCCCCGTGCCGGGTAGCAGCCTGCTGCCAGCGAGCGCGGCCCGGCAGCAGTACACCTGTGCCATGCATCCGCAGGTACGGCTTGACGACGCCAACGCCCGTTGCCCGATCTGTGGTATGCAACTGGTGCCGGTCAGAACGTCAGACCACGCTGCCGGGCATGAGGCGACAGACACCGCACTGGTGCTCGACGACCGCGCCCAGGCGCTGATGGCACTGCGCACCGCGCCAGCCCAATACCTGAGCCTGTCCCGCCACCTGTCGCTGGCCGGTCGCATCAGTTATGACGAGCAGCGGCTGCGCACCCTGGCGGCCCGCTTTCCGGGGCGCATCGAGCAGCTCTACATCACCAGTACCGGCGCCCACATCGACACCGGCACCCTGTTGGCCAGCGTCTACAGCGCCGAGTTGATGGCCGAGCAAGAGGCCCTGCTGCAGACCGCCCGGGCAGCGCGCCAGCAAGGCGACAGCACCCTGCTGAACGCTGCGCGACAACGACTGCGCCTGCTGGATATCGACAACGCCACCATCGACGCCATCCTCGCTGCGGGACGCCCCCGCCAGCATCTGCCGGTCCACGCACAGCAGGCGGGCACCGTTATCGAACAACTGGTACGCGAAGGCGACTACGTCAGTACCGGCAGCCCCCTGTACCGGCTGGCCGATCTGTCGCGGGTGTGGGTGCTGCTGGAAGCCTACGAACAGGATCTGGCTGGCCTGACGCCCGGCGCCGACGCCGAGGTTGAGATCGACGGCCTGCCGGGCAGCCGCTTCAATGCTCGCGTGACGCTGGTGGAGCCGATGCTTGACGAGCGCCGCCGTACAGCACGCGTGCGGCTGGCGCTGGACAATCCGGACGGCGTATTGCGGCCGGGCATGCTGGCCCGGGCACGGCTGTCGCTCCCGCAACCGGCAGCCGTGGTGATTCCGCGCAGTGCGCCGCTGCTCACCGGCCGGCGCGCCCTGGTCTATGTCCGCACCACCGAAGAGCCCGCCACGTTTGTGCCTCGCCAGGTCACGCTCGGCGCCGAAGTCGGTGACTACTACATCGTGCTGGACGGTCTGGACGCGGGTGAAACACTGGTGACCGAGGGCGCCTTCCGGCTCGACAGCGAACGGCAGATTCGTGGCTTGCCCAGCATGATGGCGCCGACCGGCGGACGTGGAGGGGAACATGTCCACTGACGACCGCGGCCCGTTCAACGCACTGATCCATTTCTGCCTGACACGCAAGCCGGTGGTCTTGTTGGTGACCCTGCTGCTGATCGGCACCGGCATCGCCGTGGCGCCGTTTGACTGGGATACCGGCCTGCCACGCTCGCCGGTGCCGGTGGATGCCATTCCCAACCTGGGCGAGAACCAGCAAATCGTGTTTGCCGACTGGCCCGGCCGCTCGCCACGGGATGTCGAGGACCAGTTGACCTACCCGCTGTCGGTAACCCTGATGGGGGTGCCGGGCGTCAAGGATGTGCGCAGCCTGTCCATGCTCGGCTTCAGCTCGATTGCCGTGATCTTTGACGACAACATCGACTTCTACTGGTCGCGGGCGCGCCTGCTGGAAAAGCTCAACAGCTTGCCAGCCGGCACCCTGCCCGATGGCGTGCAGCCGGCATTGGGGCCAGACGCCACCGCGCTCGGCCAGGTCTACTGGTATACCCTCGAAGGCCGCGACCCGGATGGCCGGCCCACCGGCGGCTGGGCGCCGCATGAACTGCGCAGCCTGCAGGACTGGTATGTGCGCTTTGCACTGCTGGCTGCTGAAGGCATCAGCGAAGTGGCGTCACTGGGCGGCCATGTGCGGGAGTACCAGATCGATCTCGACCCGGAGGCCCTGCAGGTCCACGGCATACCACTGTCCGCGGTACTGCATGCCGTGCGCCGCAGCAATCTGGACATGGGCGCCCGCACCACCGAGATCAACGGTGTCGAGTACCTGGTGCGCGGCGTCGGCTTCATTCGCTCGCTGGAGGATATCGAGCAGGCCGTCGTGCGACAGGGACCCGATCAGACACCGCTGCGTATTCGCGATATTGCCCATGTCACGCTGGGCCCGGCCGACCGTCGTGGCGCGCTGGACATCAACGGCGCCGAAGCGGTTGGCGGCGTGGTCACGGTGCGTGAGGGCTACAACCCGATGCAGGCGATCCACAATACCCGGGAACGCATTGATACACTCAGCACCGGCCTGCCGGCACGGGCCGTGATCGACTGGCAGGCCACCCGCCCCGAGGAAGTGCGCCGCTTTGCCGCCGCGCAG
>ERZ869909.432-NODE-432-length-50808-cov-6.735625_pt1 | contig 50808 bp, 42 predicted proteins | sample MGYA00520892_ERZ869909 | MGnify/ENA primary metagenome ERZ869909 (study PRJEB32215, sample SAMEA104723947) | bioreactor metagenome | biome: bioreactor; feature: anaerobic bioreactor; material: water | place: China | collected 2015-03-12 ... | reverse complement strand
TTCGCATTAAAAAAGCTCCATATCTTAACTAAACACGGAGCTTTCATTTGAAACGGAACTTTAATTACAATTCAAGCTACTTTATTGCATTTAAATTGAAATGTAACAGAATAATTTAACTAGACATTAATGATGACTGCATATGAAAAAGATTCAGCTTTCGCTGAATCTAATGCTTAATTGTTTGACATTTTATCAGGTTATCCCAACATTTGACTTAGAGCCTTTTATTGTGTGAAATACCAACGATTAACAATTAAAATATTATTTTTTATTATGGTGATGCAATGAAATCAGTCCCATTATAAACCCAACCATTGCAGTCTACGGATACGAGTTCATCATCAGTAATTGTTACTTCACATGTAGTATCACCAACTTGAATTGGATTATCATATTGTGCAGGCCAACCAGCAGGAGGATTCACTTGTTCAATTGCAACTTGTGAATACAATTGTCTTGCATTTGCTTGATCTCTACTATCTCTAGCTTGACCCACATAATTCAATATCGATGGTACTAGAATAGCAGCTAATACAGCTAGTATAAGAATAACTACAATAAGCTCAATAAGAGTAAAACCTTTCTTGTTTCTTAATAATTTTTTCATTTTCCTTCTCCTTTTCGTTATTTAAATTTAACAACAATATTCTAGTCTTGTCAACAAACTTTGATAATAGAATCACGTTTTTGCACAACTTTTTGTAATTCATTTGTTTCAAACTACATATTTGATACAATCTATGTCATTTACTATCTTGTTGTTGTTGTTCTTCCTGATAGTCGTTTTAACAACTCAGGATTGCTTGAAATACCTAATGCTGTTTCAAAGGTAATTTGTCTTGCGTTCATACGTTGAACTAGACTTGCTTCTAAGGTTGTCATTCCCATGCGACTATTTGTTTGAATGGTAGTCGCTATTTGGAAGATTTTTCCTTCTCGAATTAAGTTTGAAACTGCATCATTCATCAACATAATCTCGTGTATCGCGACTCGACCTGAACTATCGGCTTTGGGAACCAATACTTGGGATATCGCAGCTTTTAACACTGTTGATAGTTGTGTTCTAATTTGAGACTGTTGATGCGTTGGGAATGAATCAATAATTCTATCGATGGTGTTTGGTGCACCAATTGTATGCAATGTAGAGAAAACAAGGTGACCTGTTTCAGCAGCTGTAATTGCTAAACTAATGGTTTCATGATCTCGCATTTCTCCAACTAAGATAACATCAGGATCTTCACGAAGCGCAGAACGTAATCCATCATGGAAAGAACTAACGTCTTTATGAATTTCTCGTTGGTTTATCAATGACATCTTTGGCTTGTACACATACTCGATGGGATCTTCTAGAGTTAAGATATGTTTTTGTTTACGACGATTTATATGATCAATCATCGCAGCCAATGTCGTGGATTTCCCAGAACCAGTTGGACCAGTTACTAAGACTAATCCTCTAGGTAAATCAGCTAAATCTTTTAATATTACTGGTAAATCTAACTGATCAATGGTCGGGATATCGTTTTTTAATAGACGCATTGCAATTCCAGGTTTGCCTTGTTGGCGATAAACGTTGATTCTAAATCGATTGCCAACCCAATCTGTGTAGGCAGTATCAATATCTTTCCCAGAATAATATATAGTCAATTGCTCATCAGAAAGGAAATCAGCAATCCAATTAAGTACCTCTTTCTCTGTTAAAGGTGGATATTGGAGTTTTTCTAACAATCCAATTCTGCGAACAATCGGTTGACTGTCTGTAACTAAATGAATATCAGAGCAGTCATGTCGATTTGCATAATCTAGTATTTCGGCGAGCATCTATTCCCCCTTTCTTATTCAACAGTGTATAGAATACGGATCGCTTCTTCAAACGAAGTTTTTCCTTTTTCAATAAGCTCTAATACTTCATCTCGTAACAAACGCATGTCCGTTTGTTTTGCATACTGTCTTAGTTTTTCCATGGTTGCTCCTTTAGAGATAAGATTCTCTAACTCTGCATCAATAAGCACTATTTCAAAGACAGCAGTTCTCCCACTATAACCGGTATGGTTACAGTGATTACAACCAACAGCATGATACGCTTCATCTATATCCGTGTGCAACAGCAGATTGTCTGCATTGGACACTTTGGCTTTCTCTTTACACTTGGTACATAGTTTTTTAACCAACCGTTGAGAAATAACGCACTTTACAGAAGAAGCGACTAAAAATGGTTCAATACCCATATCCACAAGCCTTACAACCGTTGATAGTGCATCGTTTGTATGGATAGTAGATAGTACGAAGTGACCGGTAATTGCGGCACGTATGGCGATTTCAGCCGTCTCTGTGTCACGGATTTCCCCAATCATAATCGTATCTGGGTCTTGACGTAATATTGAACGTAAACCACTTGCAAAGGTTAACCCAGCTCTTTGATTTACTTGAATTTGAGTAATACCTGAAAACTTGCGTTCAATAGGATCTTCAACGGTAACTATTGACTTTGCAGGTGTTGCAAGTTTGGAAAGCATTGAATATAACGTGGTCGTTTTACCACTTCCTGTAGGACCTGTTACAAGCAAAATACCATGTGGCAATTTTATCGCCTTTTCAATAAGTTCGATAGTTCGATCAGATAATCCAAGACTGTGTAAGTCATAGGAAATCGAGCGATCTGCACCAAGTAAACGAATAACAATCTTCTCTCCAAAAGGAGTTGGGATGCTTGAAACACGAAGATCTACATTTAAGAAATCATTTTTAAATTGAAATCCACCATCTTGTGGAACACGCTTCTCTGCAATATTCATTCCACTTATAATTTTAATCCGAGTTGTAATCAGTTGGTGTACATCGTGAGATAACTCATTGTGAACTTGTAAATCACCATCAATTCTAAAACGAATACGAGTTATTTTTTCTTCTGGTTCTATATGAATATCTGAAGCATTTTGTTGATAGGCTTCAAGTATTAAAGAGTTCACTAATTTGACGATTGGTGCTGAATCAACACGTTCTGCAAGATTAATGTCACTTTCCTCATCTTTACTTTGAGTCGGAATGTAACTAGCACTGTATTCATCTTTAATTGACCCCATAATATCTTCACTAGATTTCTGTGTATATACTCGATTTATACCACGGTCAATTTCACCTAATGGTGATAACACTGTTTCTACTTCAAGCCCTGTAATCATTGCAATGTCTTCTAATCCAGCAAAATCAAGAGGATCGTTTGTTGCAACAGTTAGTGTGCCCGAACGTAAATAAACCGGCAAAACCATATGTCTACGTGCGAGTTGTTCAGGAACAATCTTCACAGCATCAGCCTCAACAACAAACAATGGAGAATCAACATATTCTACAGATAATCGAACACCTAAAGTACGCAAAATATCACGTTCACTAGCAAAACCAAGTTCACTAATAACCTCACCTAAACGTTTTTTGCTCTTTTTTTGTTCTTCAAGTGAAGCAGCTAACTGTTCTTCACTGATAATTTTCTCTTCGATCAATAACTGACCAATTGGTATTGCTCTCATAAACAATCCTCCTTTGACATTCCCTCTTTTAAAAATTTATAACTTTCGCTATAATGATACTCAGTTAGGATAGGTATCATTATGACTATTTATGCACTATATATATTTCTTGTTGGAACAATTTTTGGCTCATTTTTTAACGTTGTTATCCATCGCTTGCCTCTAAATAAAACAATTATCTATGGAACTTCTAGCTGTCCAAATTGCAATAATCGTATAAAACCTTACGATCTAGTTCCCCTTATTAGTTACTTAGTTTTAAAAGGGAAATGTAGAAACTGCTCTTCACCTATATCCATTCGCTATCCAATTATTGAAGCAGTAACGGGTTTAAGTTACATGCTAGTATTTTTAAGGTATGAACTATCAAGTTACTTTTTCATTGGGGTAACACTTGCATCCATATTAATAATAATAACTATGATAGATATTGATACCATGGAGATCTATGATCGATTTCATGTTTTAATATTCATACTAGCGTTTATAAACTTATTTATAAGTGATTTAAGTATCCTTAACCACGCTATTGGTTTTTTCATCATAAGTATTCCACTTTTCATCCTGGCAATAATCACAGGAGGAATTGGTGGTGGTGACATTAAACTTATTGCAGTTTCGGGCTTACTTCTTGGTGTAGCTAATACTCTAGTTGCATTTTTTATTGCATCCGTTGTTGGTGGTGTAATTGCGATTTATTTGCTTTTGTTTCAAAACAAATCTAGAAAACAAGCAATAGCTTTTGGTCCATATTTATGTGTTGGTATTTTTTCTTCTTACTTGTATGGAGAACATATTATTAATTGGTATTTAAACTTGTTCTTCTAACTTATTTTGGTGGATAATAATCAGGATCAGTTGTTGGATCATAATACTCGCTATCACCGAGGTAATCACCACTATAATCTCTTTCATCACCTTCTTCAATTTTATGAATTGAATACACATCGAATGTGAATGTTGCGGTGTTGACATCAAAATTATAATTTGATGCACTAATATAAACAGTAGTATCCCATTCAGTCACTTCATCTAAAAAGGACAAATAATTTTCATAATCTGCAACAACATTATAAGTATGACTTTGTTTTAATAATACTGATTCTGTTGAAGGAATAAAATCCTCTTTAATGCTATCTCCTAGATACTGCATCACTAACTCCTTGATGCGATAGGATGGTTCAGCCATAAACATTTGTTGTGAATCTGGTGTAGCAACCTCTAAATCACCTAGTGACGCTTGAGTTATTCTCATGTTGTATTTATCAGTTAAAGGAAGAACCCATCGTTCATACTCAGCAGTCAAAAGCGGTTGCTCAATTTCGGAAAACTCATCATTTAGTTGAATAAGTTTATCTTCTCTTTTAGCAACAAGTGTATTCTCAAGTGCTAGTTTTATTTCAATTTGGCTTTGTTGTAGTTCTAATTCACTAAGTTTTATCTCATTATCTTGAATAGATTGATTCAACGGTAAAATCACAAACATGATAAACGACAAAATAAGTGCAACTAAAATTAGAACAAAAATTAGAAAACGTTCACGCTTTGAAATAGTCATCCTTAATTACCCCCTTTTAAAACACATTGAATCGTAGAGAAATATAGTTGCTGCCCCTCATCATAAGTGTACCCTGAATAAGAAACTTTCTTAAAATGATTCGTACGTTCTAATCGAAGGACATAATTCGATATATCAAATGCACTCCGACCACTAATTACTACTGATATACTACCACTTTGATAAGTTAAGCTTTGAAATTCAACGAATTCAGGCCTTGAATAATTAAGAACTCGTATTGGAACTGAATTAAAACGAACACCTGCGTCAAACACTTCATTTATACTTTCCACTTCAAAAAGCATTTCTTCAATTTGAGCTATATCACTCTCAAGACTATTTACATATGCCAATCTTGATTGTATTCTTGGGTTATTTACAAACTCATCAATACTTTCAACTTCACTGTTCAATAACATATTATCGACAAACAGTTTAATACTAAATGCACCAAAAAGAAGAAAAACAACGACTAAAATAACAACATATATCTTATTGTCGGAATATTGACTTGCTTTAGTTTTGGTAACTTCTTCATATTTTGCTAATAAGTTCATATCTTGTGTTTTCATGATATCACTTCCTTAACATAGTTCCCAACACATTAGTATATTGTGTCTGAAACTCACAATCCCCATCCACAAATGATGGTTGGCTTAAAATTTCGCTGTCAACAAGTAAGTTTTTGTTTACTCGTTCATTTATTTCATCTAAAATCTCATCTTTTCCTATTAAGAAAATTTTATCTACACCATTTTTAATTCCTCGTGTATATGAAAATTGAATCATTTTACTAATATTATCTTCAATCGTATCTAAGTACTCATCTCTTGCAAAGTCAGAGTATGTTACTAAACGAACATTTCTTGATAAAATATACTGTCCTCGATCAAATAAATAAAGACGTAAATGACCATCTCCTACTTCAGTAATAATAACCTGATCCATCTTTTCCATAACTGGATAAGTTTCCATTACTTTAATAATTGCATTTGTTGCAGAATCAATAACAACAGGTTTAATCTTTAAACTTCTTAATAAGTTAATGTAAGATTCTAATGCACTATCTAACACTGCAACAGCAAGCAATCGATATGCTTCGCGCTCATTCTCATCGAGAATACTTTCTAAAATAATGAAATCCATAATATAATCTGGAGTTAGATTTAATGTATCCATCATTTCACTACGAACAATGAAAGCTAATTTTTTCTCATCTATTTTGGGTGTAATAATTTCTCGATATATAACAGATGTGTTATTTAAACAAACATAACCTTCTCTTATATCGCTCAAACCAAACTCTTCCAATTTTTGCTCGAAAACCATTAATAAATTATCAAAGTTTGAGTCACTTATACCTTGCTGATCAATCCAATCTCCCTCAAAATCAAATGAAAATGCTGACTTACAAACGACTGAATTTCTCTTTACTTTAGCCTCAACTAAGTTCACCGACCCGTTTTTAAACTCAATACCGATAGCCATAACCATCATCCCCTCTCCATCTTATCCAATTGACTCATACATTTGGAATATAGGTTGAATTATCGAAATTACAATAAACCCAATTACAATACCTAAAACTACAATCATAATAGGTTCAATCATTGATATCATCCGCTGGATAGCACTATCCGCCTCGTCATCAAAATAATCTGCAGTACTATTCAATATATCTCCTAATGAACCTGCTTCTTCTCCTATATACAACATTGATCCTAGCATTGGATCAAATTCTTGAGTATTCTCAATCGCTCTAGAAATTAATTCTCCTCGACTAACTTCAGCTAGCACATCTACAAATAAATCCTCCAAATATGCATTACTTAAAACTTTCCCCGTCGTTTCAATCATGTCTAAAGTTTGTACTCCACTTGAATAAAGTGAAGCGAAAGCTCTTGCACAACGTGCTGAATAAACAGTTCTGTTGAGTTTTCCAAAAATTGGTAATCTAAGCTTGAGTCGATCAAATGCAATTTTTACACTCTTCACTTTTAATAATAATCTCGTTGCAACAACTAGCACGATAAGCAAAATAATCAGTTGAATCCAATTACCCAATAAGAAATTTGAAAAACCTAAAATTATCTTCGTTGTCCAAGGCATACTGGATTCATCAAACATTCCAGTAATTGTAGGCAAAACAAACGTCACTAAAACTAAAACAACAAAAATTGATACGATTGCCAAAATTAAAGGATAAACACTTGCTGATCGTATTTTGCTTGATAGCTTTTGTTCTTTTTCAAAATGCACTGCCATTCTATTTAATGATTGATCAAGAGTACCTCCAACTTCACCAGCTTCAACCATGTTAATTAGCAGTTCTGGGAAAGCACCCTTTTGAAAACGCATAGAATCAGATAATGAATTACCTTTTTGAACATCTTCATATATTTGCCTAAATATTGCTTTGCTTTTTCTATCATTTGCTTTATCTTGCAATAAATCAAGTGCCTGAATAATTGGGATTCCTGAATATATCATTGTTCCTAACTGACGCGAAAAAATGACAAGATTTTTCACTTTTAGTTTTCCTGCAGTGTTTTCTCTTACATTTGTTTCTTTATAATCTACTAAGTAAAGTTTCTTTTCACGAACATTGCGTTTTAAATCGTCAATATTCTCAACGCTCATGAAATCACGTTTGGTATTCCCCTGACGATCCATAGTAGTTACAGTGAAATTTCTCATTGACTCACCCCTTGAATCACGGTGACCAAATAACAATATTATTTATTTGTCTATTGTGGCCTTGTATCATTATCTCAATTGTAAATCAACACACAATATTTTACAACTTATTTCACATAATGGAGCTTAAAAAAGACTATATTTTGTAATAAAGCTTATTTATATTGATAATATAGTATAAAAAGTTGTTACTGAAGTGTAAAATTTGTTAGAATTTGACTAAATACAGACACTTTTTTCAAAGTGTCACACACATAAGGAGGACTATGAAAAAATTAGTTAAAGGACTTATTTTCTTAGTTGTAGTCTTACTTGTGCTTGTGGGAGGGGCTTTTATCTTATTATCGATACCTAAAACAGCTGGTGTAGAGTATACCGATGCTGATTTAGACTCCTACATTGAGGCAAGTGGGATAACATTTACAGAGAATAATGCAAGTATTGAAGACATCTTTTTTGAGAATTACAGCGCTTCTGGATCATTAGAAGTACAGGGCACTTTAAGTAGTGAACAAGCAAGTGCACTTGCTAATGCGGTAATTAATGAAAAGAGTATATTAAGAAACATACAAATTAAGTTTGCTGGTGATGATTATGTTATTGCAAGTGCCACCATTGGTAATGACTTAACCTTTGTCTATGATTTATTTCCTGTTGCTGAGCGATATAAAACAATCGTTGAGACAGTAAAAGGACGCCCAATATACATCGAAACATCACTGACATATTCACCAGAAACAGAGTTTTTTGCAATGCTTGAAACTGTCAATGTTGGATTAATTCCTTTTCCAGTGGATCAAGCAAACGTATATGGCACTGAAATTGGGACAATATTAAATCGTGTATTAAGAGAACTACCAGGTTTTGAAGTAGAAGCCTTTAAAGTGGACGCAGATGGGCTACACTTTAATGGGTCCATTCCTCAAGAGACTGAATCGTTTGTAAATACAGCGACTGATTAATTCGTTTTAAATCATATTTTCGCATTTCATTTTTTGGAATTTCACTAACTACATAATACTGTTTTGGTATACACCAACGATCGAGTGTTGATAACGCCTCGGTCGTTTTCTCTATGAGAACTTCTTTTGGGTATTTCTTATCAAACACCATCATCGCACAAAGCACTTCTTTTTCACTAACAAACACTTTAACTTCCATACAACCTTTAACTTTGTACAACTGTTCTTCTACTTCTAAAGGATTAACAAAATATCCTTTAACTTTAATAAGTTCATCACTTCGATGAGAGAAATATATCCGTCCTTTTTCATCTTTGTAGCCAATATCACTTGAATGATAATACTGCACACCATCTCGTTTACTAAACACTTGTTTTGTCAGTTTAGGGTTGTTGTAATACCCATTCATAAGCACAAGTCCTGCCACACATATTTCTCCATGTTCATAAACTTCTGCTTCACTATTATCTTCTTTAATAATTTTAATGGTGTTTCCATCAAGAGGATAACCCACACAATGTGGGGTACTATCAAATGGTTCAGAAAGAGTAATTGCTGTTGTTGCTTCACTCATACCATAACCAATTCGTAGTGATCCTTTTGCCTTTTTCTCTTTTAACAACGCATTAAATTTTTCGATTAGTTGTGGTGCTACTAACTCACCACCAACAAATGCTTCCTTAATAAACGATAAATCACTTGATATAAATGTCTTATCATTAAGTAAAATTCGATACAAATATGGTACACCTGCAATATACGTTGGTCTTTCTTTCAATAATTCATTTACCATTGTCTTTTTCTTTAAACGTGGCACTAAAACACAACGTCCTCCTATGGCTAAGACACCATGAAGGGATACACCTAAACCAAAACCATGGAAAAAAGGTAACACACAATACATTGAATCTATACCAACTTCTGGTGTAACTTGTTGCTTCATTTGATCGGCTAGAGCATTAAATGCTTCACTGCTTAAACTTATCGCCTTTTGCTCTCCTGTAGTACCGCTAGAAAATAAAATTACTGCATCTTTATTATTGGATGGTATATAGCCTGTTGGTGTACTTTTTAACTTATCAAACTTAATTTTGCGAAACTTAAAGGCGTACTTCGCTTTTAAGAACACTTTTTCAAATCCTTTAAGGGTGTTTGCCATAGAAATTATAATCGTATTTTTCTTACTAAGAATTGATGTATATCGATGCGCTAATGCATCTAGTACAAACACTTTGCTTACCCCTACTAGTTCACATCGCTTTTGAATCATTGCTGGTGAACTTAATGGATGAAGCATCACAACTGTGCACCCAAGCTGATTTAAGGCATACAACAAAATGACACACTCAAAAATATTCGGTAGTAATAGCGCTACTTTGTCGTCTGGTTTTATGTTTGCATGCAAACATTTGTATGTCGCTATCTCAATATGTTCAAAAAGCGACGCATAAGTCATGTGTTTGTTGTTGCATGAAAGTGCTATTTCATGGGGGTAAAGTTTGGCAATATCAGCAATCTTTTGATACATGTTCATATGGATTCTCCAATATATCTTTAAAAAGAGTTAATGCTTTAAAAAGAACCATTCCTTCAGATATTCTTTCATCCACACTGAAGGTAACATCCAAAGATCCATCTTCTTTTAACCGCCCAAAGGTAATAAACATCGATGCTGTGCCCCAATTGTACAAATGATGGTTCACACTAAATCCATCAATGCTTCCTAAATTTGCAATCACAGCTGTTGTATGTAATGGATCATCATCAATAATGCTATTAGGTAACCAATCCCATTTATCAAGCAGTGATAAACCATGCTTAATAATTTTAAACACACTAGGTGGAAACTTACCAAAGCCTTGAATAAGCTTGTCTGAATTATTACCTTGTTCACTTCGAGTTTGAGAAATTAACTTATTTAGTTTTTCGCTAATGCTTACTACATCATCGGTTTCTGTTAGTACAATTTTCGCAAAACTATTGTTTCCTGCAACTTGTTTATCTTTTTTGATTACGGTTGAAATACTCATTTGCTTATGTTGATACAATTGATTGTTGAGCACAAATCGTTGTAATTGTGGATAGTGCATGACAGTCTTTAAACAAGCAAAAAGGACCCAAGGAAAGATTTTGATCTTTTTTTCATGCAAAAAGGATACAAGAGAATCACTCTTTATCGTTACACTTGTCACAATAGTCGACTCATGGCGAGTAGGCATAAGTGATAGTTCTAGTTTTTCATATGCTTTTAATGGGAGTTTTTTACGGTCGTATCTTCTCATTGTCAGACTCCTGTATGATGTTAAAAAACTGATTGAGTAACCCTTCATCATATTTTAAGTTGGCATAATCCAACATACGATTTTTAATCTCATCCTCACCCACTTTATGATTTTTATAGTGACAATAATCCATCACAATACGAATCACTTTCGATGGGTATGGTATTTCCTCTTTTTCTAATCTATGAGGTAATCCACTACCATTGACGTTTTCAAAAAGTGCCAATACAATATCCGCCACATCACGATAAGCTGGTACATTTTTTAAGATGTGATAACCATGTTCTGCAATTCTATGACTATTTTTATGGAGTGAAATATCATCCTCACTTAACATACCAACAAAAGCAAACCGTGTTGCGTTTTCCACATCTTTTAGTTGCTTTTTCGTTAAGTTTTGATTGCTTACCATTTCTAATACATATGGTATCATATCGATTCCCATTTGATAATACAAAGGGTATTTTTCTTTAAAACTTTCTTCTACGATTGCTACTGTTTCTGCTTCTTGACGAAGTTTGTTTCTAAGTTTGTGTTTATACATCGCATCTTCTGCTTTTCTAAACAACTCATCAATATAATCAAAAGGTTCATGTGTCGTCATATGTCCTAAAGCAACCGATAATTTTAGTTTTGTTGGTGCTTCATCTTGAACATGCTCATAAATACGATCTACTACATGTTGAGCATCAACTTCATCGGTATTTGGAAGCAACATGACAAATTCATCACCACCAATACGAGCGATAATGTCATCTTGGCGCATAACTTTACGCAACACACTCGCAAAGGTTTTTATAAGTTTATCTCCTTCAATATGACCAAAGGTATCATTGGTAAGTTTTAAATCATTAATGTCTGCCATTATAATCGACAATGGTAAATTACGCTGTGTATTTAGACGTTTAAGTTCTTCTTCATAAAAAGCACGGTTGTATAGGCCAGTGAGTGTATCATGAAAGGATAAATACTGTAACTGACGTTCTACTTTTTTACGATCTTCAATATCACGAGCAACACCAATGACTTCTACTTCAAAATTGTCATTAAAACGATACGTAAAGGAAAGTTCTACCCAATGGGTTAAACCATTGCTTTTTTTAATTTGAACATCACACAACATTGGACGTTGTAAAGATGGATTATTTTTAAACGGTTCTAAGGATTGTTGAATAAGATTGTAAAGTTGCTGATAGGATTCTTCATTCATGATCTCTTGAATCCCTTTATCTAACATCTCTGCTACACTATATCCTGTTAAGTTTTCAATTGAAGAACTATAATAGGTAAACTGATCATTTGATAAATGATAAATCCATAGCACATCCGATAGATTTTCAGTTAACAACCGATATTTTTCTTCACTAGCAGCTAAATCCGCTTGTGATTGTTTAATGTTGGAAATGTCTTGGTCTGATCCTCGATAACAAACTAGTTCCCCTTTTGAGTTGTATATTGGAATTCCATTACTACTTACCCATATTATATTTCCTTCTTTACTTATCTTTTTATTTTCAAAGTTGACAATTTTTTTATCGTTTTCGATAAAACTCATAAATGTACGTTTAAAGTATTCCCTACCTTGTTCAGGATGAAAATCATACACATATTTTCCTATTACATCTTTTACTTCATAGTTTAACAGGGATTTAAAAGTATCACTTGCATAAATATATCGTCCCTCTTTATCTAATTCCCACACAACTAAACGACCAAATTCGGCCATTTGATTTAAACGGAAATATGTTTCTTGAATTTCTTGAGCAGCATGTTTTGATTTAGTAATGTCCGAGTGGGACCCTGCCATTCGTATTACATTGTTTTCATTATCTCGGATAGCATCTGCGCGAGATCGTATCCAAACAACACTTCCATCTTTATGTTTCATTCGAAACTCAACATCGTATTCTTCTGATCTGCCATCAAAGAAATCGGTCAGCTTCTTCATTACAAATTCCGAATCATCTTCAAATATTAAATCTGCAAATGTTTCAAAGCGATTTTCTAACTCATCATCTTTATAGCCAAGCATCTTTTTCCAACGTTTTGATAAAAATAGAGTATTGCTGCTAATGTCCCAATCCCAAATTCCTTCTTGAGATCCTTCAATAGCCATTTCAAATTGTTCTTTTTGAAACCGTAGTTTACTTTCTATTTCTTGTTGGTCGGTAATATCACGTGCTGCAGCATAAATTACATCATCACCAAATGAAGCACGCCATTCAAAAGTCCGGTAATCTCCATTTTTTGTTTTGTATCGATTAACAAAATAACTAACTTCTTGATTATTATTTAATTGATTCATAACTTTTTGAGTTGCGTCAATATCATCTGGATGTATAAAATCAAAAATTGATTTACCTTCAATTTCTGAAAGATCATATCCTAATATTTCTTTCCATATACGATTAACACGAACAAAATAACCCTCAAAATCGATTATCGTTAATAAATCTAAGTTTACAGTAAAAAACTTTTCTAGTTGTTGTGTTTGTTTTTCCAGTTGTTGGCGTATAAATATGTCTTCTGTGACATTGATTGCTGTACTAATAAACAAGTTCTGATTGTTAATCTTTACAAACTGTTGTTGATAAGTGAAGATACGATCATCAAGTGGTATTGGAGATGCTAAGGTAATAGTCACTACATCGTTGGTTTGTTTTGCTATGTTTAATGATTCTATAAATGGATCACAAAAATCAGATGGATATAAATCAGTCAACGAGTGTCCTATTAAATGTTCTTTTGGTAAAAATAGCTCTGAATCTTCAGAAACAAAGATACTACGATAACGGTATTGCTGATCAAACACCATGATTAAATTATGTAGTGATGATAATATTATCTCTTTTTCTGTTGCGTTAAGTACTTGTAAGCTCACATCATTGACTGTTACTAAAAATGTTTGATTATCAATAGGAGAAAATACGATTTGAAAATGACTACCTAAGGTTTCCGAGTAGTGCAAATACTGATGCAATTGATTAGTATTTAATACTTTATGTGCCATCGTTTCAAATATTTTCTTTCCTTCAATTGATAGATGGGTAAAATCTTCATGTGTCAAAACATCTTTTGATACTTCTTCAACATCAAAATAAATTGCAAAGGCACGGTTGTAAAAAACAATGTTTATATCTTGAAAGGATACAGCATCTTTTTGTGCTACACAAAGTGCAACTCCTTGTGGTAAATAGTTAATAATTTGTTTCTCACTAAGCATCATTATACCCCTTTTAATCAATGTACTATTCAATGATTATTATTTATCTATCATTTATCTTTATGTAGTTGACTATGTTTACTCCAAGTATTTAATAAAATAATGGCATCACTTTTTGAAAGTGGTTTACTAAAGTAATATCCTTGTATCATGTCACATTTGTTTTCTTTTAAATATGCTTGTTGCGCTTTATCATCAACCCCTTCAGCGATAACACGTAACCCAAATTTATGTGCCATAGAAATAATATCAGAAATAATAACTTCATTTTTGCGTCGTTTCGTAATTTTATCTACGAAATATTTATCAATTTTTAAAATGTCGATGTTTAGTCCATCCAACCGGTCAAAGGACGAAAATCCCGTTCCAAAATCATCCAATGCTACTGTTATTCCATGCGCTTGAAGTTGCCGCAATTTTTGGTTAATCGTATCAAAATCGGAAAATAAGATAGACTCCGTTATCTCAATCGTTAATCGAGATGGATTAATATTAAACTTATTCAATAGTGATAAAACGCTTTCTACATACTTACTTTGAAATATTTCAATAGCTGAAACATTGATAGCCACCTTCACATCATTAAACCCATTTAAAGATAACTCTTGTAAAAATTGACATGCTTGCTCAAGCACATGAAATCCCAATGGAATAATTAACTGATTGTTTTCTGCTATTGGAATAAATTCATTTGGAGTAACATTACCTAGTGATTTTGATGTTAATCGTGATAATCCTTCAAACTTCACTATTTTATTATCTTTTAATGACAAGACTGGTTGGAAATGACAAAACAATGATTTATGATCGTTGTTGTTGAGGGCTTGTCTTAACTCATTTAAAATCGTTTCGTTCTTTGAAATTTTACCACGCATTACATCATTAAAAAACACATAATTTGTCGAAGATGTGGCATGAATATTTTCTAATGCATAGTTTGCATCTTTCATCACTTCATCAAATGAAGCATAATCATTTTCGATTTCCACTACTCCTATTTGTACTTGAATATTTAGAGTAGCATTTTTTATACTAAATGGTTTTGAAAACACTTGATTAATGGAGTTGATTTGATCAATTAAATCTTTTGTACTTTCATACTTATCATTGAAAACGACAAAACGATCCGCTGTAAAACGGAAAATATTCTTTAGATTGTCTTTTGCTTTTAAACGTTGACCAATGTCAAACAAGATCTCATCTCCCGTATGAAAACCATACGTTTGATTAATATATTTAAAGTTACTACAGTTAATAAAAATTAATGCCTTCTTATCACTGTTATTATCAAAACCATTTTTAAGCATTTGTTCTTTTAAGTACGTACGATTATGAAGTGTCGTAACTGGATCAACATACGCGAGCTCCAATAAACGTTCACTGTTTTGAAAACGTGAAAAAATCAAGTATGTTAATATCGTGTATATGATAAGAAGTGGAATTGCAATTGTTAAAAATGTGCTTCTAGTAAGTGATTGAACTTCACTCATTGAATATCTTGTGACTAGTAAACCACTATTTAATACACTTGATCCTTCAATCGGAGTGTACACCTCAATGTATCTTTCTGCGTTATCTAATGTAATTGTGTGTACATGTTGTCCAGACATAAAGGATGTAAAATCGCTTTGTGTTATTGGTGTTATATACTCGGTAGTAACATTAATAACACTTAAATCTTCACCAATAAAATAAACATGATCAACACCTTCTGCTAATTGAATATCACGTAACACAGTCTCTATTTGAATAGCACTTATCAACTCATTAATGGTTTCAGCACTAACTCCTAACTGAATCATTTTTTCATCAGAAAGCTTAATATACCCATACTTGAAATACTCATCCGATTCACTGTCTTTTCGAATATCCTCAATTAAAAATGGTTCATCCGAATTGTAAAACACCATTACTGGATGATCATAATATGGTTGCCACCCTAAATAAGATAGTGTTGCTGAACCAATAATTTGAAGTTCTTGATTATACAAGTAGATTTCATCCATCTCTAAAACATCAGCGTATCTTTTTAATGATTCATTTATATCGTTGGTCATTGATTCATTTATCTCTTGTTCACTAGCTAAAAGAGTAAATAAAGCAACTCGAATACGTTCATCGAGCAGTTTGTCTGTAATCTCATTAGCCACAACAACTTTCTCTACACTTCTAGAATAAGCATCTGCCACAATCATGGATTGATCTTGTTTAAGGTTTGTGTAATGATATGAAATATTGTTTACTAAAAAAATGTTGAGCAAAACAAAAATTACCAACATAATAAAGGAAAACAATAAAAATTTCTTATTGAATTGTCGATTCAACTTATTCAAAAAGTACCTCACATAACTGTATTTACAGTTATAGTATAAATCACTATAATAATGACTGCAATCATACATTGTTAAGTTTTTTTCTTTCACCCTTTTAATTTTCTTAAAAAGTGGTATAATCTACCATGTATTGATTATTAAGTGAAAACTTTAACAAAAGAAGTGAGGGAAGTCAATGGATGCATTAATTCACACATTACACGATGTCGTACTTACAGTCACTGAGATATTAATTAACTTGTTCGAATTATTTGGAGCAGTTATTATTTTATATATTGGTGTCTTGACTGTATACAAGTTTTTTAGGCTACGCTACACACAAACATCAACGGAACTTAGAATTCGTTTTGGTCGTACCATTTCACTAGGTCTACTCTTTTATTTAGCAGCGGAGATTTTCAGAATGATTACCATACGTGATACTAATGACTTAATTATCGTTGGAGCAATTATTGTGCTACATGTCATTATTTCGCTACTAATTGCATGGGAAGTTGAACATGGATTAAAAGTAGTGAAAGAAGAACAAGAAATGGACCTTGAATGTGAAGATGGAAATTGCTTTGATGAAGATGATGATTTAACAAGTAAAATAGCGCGATAAGCGCTATTTTTATTTCTTTATTTGTTTTACTTCATCACTTACTTGTTGAGCCACAATCTCGGCAACCCTCTCATCAAAAGGTGAAGGAATAATATAATCAGGTGTTAGATCTTCTTCTTTAATTATTGAAGCGATACCTTTAGCAGCGGCTAACTTCATTGACTCTGTTATGTTTGATGCTTTCGATTGTAAAGCTCCTTTAAATAACCCTGGAAATGCAAGCACATTGTTAATTTGATTTGGAAAATCTGATCGTCCTGTCCCTACAATAAAAGCACCTGCTGCTTTTGCATCATCATAAGGTATTTCAGGATCAGGATTGGCAAGGGCAAACACAATCGGTTTATCATTCATCGAAGCAATCATTTCTTTGCTTACAATATTTGCGACTGAAACACCAACAAACACATCTGCATCTACCATTTCTTCAGCCATGGTTTTTTTACTATTGTTTGTATTAATAAACTCACATAGTTCTTGTGATAAGAAATCATACGATGCTTTATCATCTTGGTTAAGTTGACCAGAACTTTTAAAACCATGAATGTTTTTTACTCCAAAATCACGCAACATATAAATGATGGATGATCCAGCAGAACCTACTCCACTTACAACAACTTTGATGTCTTCTGGTTTTTTATTCACTAATTTTAAAGCATTGATTAGTCCAGCAATGACTACAATAGCTGTACCATGTTGATCATCATGAAAAACAGGGATGTTTAACTCTGCTTTTAAACGTCTTTCAATCATGACACATTTTGGTGCAGCGATATCTTCTAAGTTTATACCACCAAAGGTAGGTGCCAATGCTTTAACAATCGCGATAATTTCTTCAGGATCTTGTGTATCTAAGCAAATTGGTATTGCATCTACTCCACCAAAAGATTTAAATAGTGCACTTTTCCCTTCCATAACAGGAAGCGCTGCTTCAGGGCCAATGTTTCCAAGACCTAATACAGCACTACCATCACTAACAACTGCAATCGTACGACCTTTCCAAGTTAAATCATAAGCCAATGATTTGTCCTTCGCAATTTCTCGACATGGCTGAGCAACTCCTGGACTATAAGCTAGTGCTAAATCATGTTTAGTTTTTAATGGCGAGTTTAAAACCGTTGTAATCTTACCTTTCCACTGGTAATGCTTTTCTAGTGCTTCTTTAAATATATCTGACATACATGTGCCCTTTCTTTTTGGTTATATTATAACATACACTATGTTTACATCAGATATTCAAAATAGTTTACACTTATAAAGCAGTAAAGTATAATAAACTAATCATAAGAAAGGGAAAGAAAACTTATGGAACAAACATTTAAAAAGCTTAGAAAATTTAATTTAGTAATGGGATTTTTGCACTTTATTCAAGCACTAGCGATGTTGTTTTTGGCAACGTCCGTCATTCAAACGATTTCAGAATTTCAACCGACGATTGTTCAATATTACATTTCATTTAACACTGAAACTCAATCACTAGGAGTTGTCTCAAAAGAACTGTTTGAATTACCATTTGGAGTTTTAGTATCCATGTTTTTGTTTATATCTGCCTTTGCGCATTTCTTTATTTACTTAAAGAAAGACAAATACACGGAAAACTTAAAACAAGGAGTCAACCCATATCGTTGGTTTGAGTATGCTCTTAGTTCATCAATTATGATTGTATTAATTGCTACTTTGTTTGGTATTTATGATATTGCATCGTTAATTTTGATTTTCTTAATTAATGCTGCCATGAACTTATTTGGCTTAGATATGGAATTACTTAACAGTAAAAAAGAAAACAAAGTAAACTGGGGACCTTTTATTTGGGGTAGTGTCGCTGGAATAGGACCTTGGATTGCCATCTTTATTTACATGTTTGGTACAGGTAACTTTGATATGGTTCCTTGGTTTGTATGGGCGATTGTTATAACTTACTTCATTGCCTTTAATACATTTCCAATTAACATGATCTTGCAATATAAGAAAGTCGGGAAATGGAAAGACTACTTGTATGGTGAAAGAGTGTATATTGTTTTAAGTTTAGTCGCAAAATCGATATTGGCTTGGCTTGTTTTGTTTGGCGCGATGCAACCATAAAAAAAGCCATAAGCAATGCTTTGGCTTTTAAACAGGATGTTAACGTCCTGTTTTTTTTATGCATTTAATTGATTGTAATAATACTTCCATTGATGAGCGGCTTCATCGACTTTGTTTTTAATTTGGATTACTTGATGCTCATCATCAATGCTATCGCAATTAATAAGGACATTCTTTTTAGCCCCTTCAAAGCAACTATTTAACATTAATACACCCACTTCAGCATCACTTTTAAAACTAGGTGGACATAGCGATAATAATTGCAAAGAAATATTGGCAACATCATTGACTCGTTGCATGACTTGCAAAGGAATAAAGCTTGCATTTAAAAATCCTTGTTGGATCGCTTGGTTGCGTATAAGTTTCTCTGTTTCTGTTTCCTTTGGCATTTTAAAGGCCAACATGACTTGATCAAACGCTTCACTGTCTTGTTGGATAAAGTTTGTAAACATCACACTAACTTTATCTAACGTATCAATCATTTCATCAAGTGTTGTGTGATACTCTTCAAACTTATTTTTAGCGCGCAACAAACGTGCCACCATCAACATTAATGACACCCCTAAAGCACCACTTAAGGCACTGACACTCCCTCCTCCTTTTGTAGGATCGGTCGATGCGACTTGATCAATAAACTGTTGCATGGTTAACTCTTTCATATTGTCTCCTTTGCTTGTGTATGGATGATGTTTCCATTTTTAAGTATTGTATGTGCTTGATTAATACCCATATGATACACCAAATGGGTATAACTAGGACAATCAAAGATAACAAGATCAGCTTTTTTATGTGCTTCTATAGTACCAATAACTTTTGCTTGATTTAAAGCTGCGGCACCATTTAGTGTGATGGCACAAATCATCTCTTCGATACTCAAGTCCATTTGTAAGACAGCTAAACTCATTAGTAATGGCATGCTATAACTATAACAACTACCCGGATTAAAATCAGTCGCAAGTGCTAGTGCACAACCACTTTCAATCATTTTTCGAGCGTTAGCATAAGGCTTTTTAAGCGATAATGCTGTTAAAGGAAGTAGTGTCGCAATAACATCATGATCGGCCATGGCTTGAATGCCTTTTTCATTAGTCACTAATAAATGTTCAGCAGAAATACACCCTAAATTAGCAGCTAATGTTGCACCATCTAAATCATGTATTTCATCACAATGTAATTTACAATCAAAGCCAGCTTCTTTAGCACTAGAGAGTATTTCAATAACTTGATCTTGATCGTACGCATTCTCTTCTAAAAAGGCATCAAAAAACTGAGCTAGGTTATGCTCTTTGACATAAGGAATAAGTTTGTGTTTGATCATGTCAATGTATACTTGAGGATTGTCTTTATGTTGTTTTGGAATAACATGAGCCGCAAGACAAGTTGAAAGCAACATGTTATCAAACTCCTTGTTTAACTCTGCAATCACTTGCATTTGTTTAACTTCCCCATCAAAGTCTTTTGAGTATCCACTTTTTGCTTCAATGGTTGTGACTCCTTGTTCAATCATTTTCTTCACTGTTTTTTTAGCTTGTTTTATTAAGACATCCTTTGGTGTGTTTGTTGTTTTTTCTATACTTTGGTGAATACCACCACCAGCTTGCAATATTTCTTGATAACTAACGTTATTAAGTCGTTGATAAAACTCGTTTGCACGATCTTCACCAAACACCAAATGTGTATGCGAGTCAACTAACCCCGGTAATACAATCTTATTGGTAGCGTCAATGATGGTGGCTTGTGAAAGTTCAATTGGACATTGTGCTTGATTACCAACATAGACAATGATGTCATCTTCGATGACAATGATGCTCTCTTTAAAGACAGTAATATCATTCATAGACTGCCCTTTTTTAGCTTGATTACCTAAAAAGGTAACAATTTGATTGGCGTTTTTTATAACCGTCGTTTTCATGTAAGATCCTTAATGTAATCGTCCAATACTTTGTTTTGCAAAGAATGACTAAACTTAAAGTAATGAGCCACACTCATTAATAAAGACTCTAGCGGTATTAACCCAACGATTTCACTTGCAATTACTTTGGTATTTGCTTGCTTTGCTAAAGCACAGACTTCATCATAAACCACATGCATGTTTGTTATTTGGTAGTTAGTTAAGTTCATTGTTACTTGGGTTGTATCACTTTTTTCTAAGTATACTCCCCCTGCTTTTACACATTCAAAGCCACCACTACTAAAACGAATTTTCTTCGCTATTTCTTTAGCAATTTCAACATCGTTTGTTTCTAAATCAATGTTGTAAGCAATTAGCGGCATCCGTGCACCAACAGCAGTTGCTCCCGCACTAGGATGAGGTTGATTTGGTCCATAATCAGGCTTAAAGTCTGGTTGCTTCATTTTTTCAGCTAGCCCTTCAAACTCACCTTTACGCACTTTTGCAAGGTTGACACGATCTGGTGATGTTGCGGCAGCTTCATACAAGTAAATTGGGACTTGTTTACTCTTTGCCAATGCTTTTCCTACTTTTTGAGCAAGGATTACGCAATCTTGTATTGTTGCATTAGCAATAGGGATAAAAGGGACAACATCCACAGCACCCATTCGTGGATGTTGTCCTTGATGTTTTCTTAAATCAATACTCTCAATGGCTATTTCACAACTTTGTAGTACTGCTTCTTTTAATGCGTTGGCTTCACCTAATACTGAAATGACGGTGCGATGATAATCACTATCGGCTTCGACATTCATTAAGGTAACTTTTTGTTTATTTTTAAAGGGTTCAGTTACTTTATCAATGATGGATTGATCTTTACCTTCACTGATGTTAATGACACTTTCAATGATCTTCATGGTACTCTTCCTTTCTTTTAATGAGTGCTTGTTGAATAAGAGTTCTGTTTGCAAGTTGAGGCTTGCTTACAACTCCATAATCCTGTTGGTTAAATTGCTCAATGGTTTTAAGTGCTGGTTTATTTCGTGCCCAACTACGACGAGCAACACCATTGATTACATCCCACATCATGGCACGTTGAATAACTTCATCAATACGGGTTGAACCATCCAACACCAACCCATAACCACCATTAATCGATTTGGATATTCCAACACCACCACCATTGTGTAAAGCAACTAAACTCATGCCCATGGCAGCATTTCCAGCGAAACTTAAGGTTGCCATATCTGCCATGATGTTGCTGCCATCATAAATGTTGCTAGTTTCTCTAAATGGTGAGTCAGTAGAACCAGTATCATGATGATCACGACCTAACATAATAGGACCAACTTTGCCATCTCGCACAAGCTCATTAAAAGCTAATGCAATCTTTAATCGCCCCCAAGCATCTTGATACAAAATACGAGCTTGTGAACCTACCACTAATTTGTTTTCTTTTGCATTTTTAATCCACTCATAATTATCTTTATCTTGTTCACGCTTGGTTGGATCAATACAACTCGCTGCAACCTCATCTGTTATCTCTAAATCAGCAGGATCATTACTTAAGCAAACCCAACGAAATGGTCCATAACCATAATCAAACAAACATGGTCCTAAAATATCTTCCACATAGGAAGGATAAATAAATCCTTCACTAGCATCGTTTATGTTTTTTGCTACTTCCTTTGCACCTGCATCGTAGATAGCTTTTAAGAAACTATTACCATAATCAAAAAAGTAAGATCCTTTGTTTGACAATGCCTCAATCGCTTTATAATGTCGTTTTAATCCTTCTTCTACTTTTTCTTTAAATCGTTGTGGGTCTTTATTTAGTAGTTTACTTCGCTCTGCAAAGCTCAATCCAATTGGTGTATATCCACCTGTTGTGGCTTCATGACATGATGTCTGATCAGAGATTAAGTCAATGTGTATATTATTTTCTAAGGCATACTCTAGTAATTCTACGACATTACCATGATACGCAATGGCTAGTGGACGATGTTGATTTTGCGCTTTTTTTGCTAAATCAAATGCTTCTTTCACATCCTTTGTCACTACATCAACCCATCCTTGATCAAAACGAGTTTTTATTCGTGAGTCATCCACTTCCGCAATAATACCAACCCCTTGTGCTATAACTACTGCTTTTCCTTGAGCACCACTCATACCACCAAGACCTGAAGAAACAAAGAGTTTTCCTTGTAGTGCTTGATTTTTAGGTATGTTTAGTTTTAATCGTCCTGCATTTAATAAGGTATTGTAAGTACCATGAACGATGCCTTGTGGTCCAATGTACATCCACCCTCCTGCTGTCATTTGACCATAATTAGCAACACCTAGTGCACTTGCATTGTTAAAGTGTTCAATATCATCGTACATTCCTACCATTAAACCATTGGTTAGTATTACTCTTGGCGCATCGACATGACTATTAAACAGACCAATAGGATGACCAGAACCGATAAAGAGGGTTTGATTTTCTTCTAGTTGTTCTAAATAAGCACACACAAGATGATATTGCATCCAATTTTGAAAAACAGCACCAGATTCACCATAGGTGATTAACTCATAAGGATAAAGCGCTACTTCTTCATCTAAGTTATTGTCAATCATAAGCATAAAAGCACGTGCTTGAAGTGTTTTTGCTTTGTATGTATCAATCGGTTGCGCTTTAAGGTTCTTCTTTAAAAAGCGATAACCATATATCTTGCCATGCTGGTGCAATTCATCAATAAACTCATCAATAAGCACTTCATGATGCTTTTTTGGAATGTAACGTAAAGCATTAGCAATAGCCGTTTCTTGTTGAGCTTGTGTTAAAGTGTTGCTTCGTTTAGGTGCTCGACGAACATGAGATTCTAATATTGGATACTCAGGTAAAATGTCAAACACGCGTTCAATGATGTCCATGTTGTCTCCTATTCTAGTTTCCCAATTATTTTTTCAACTTCATGAATAAGTTGATGAGAATCAATGAGTTCTTTTGCACGTTTTATGTCGACAGCCATAAAACGATCTTCTTTTAAGTGATCCACGTATTTTCGAATGAGTTCATACGCTTTTTGTGTACCATCCCCTAACTGTGCTGGTTGATGAAAATCAAGACCTTGAGCAGCAGTAAGTAGTTCAATGGCTAATACATGTTGCACATTCTTGCATATTTGCATGGCTTTGTTTGCGGCAATTGTTCCCATACTGACATGATCTTCTTGATTACCACTAGACGGTATTGAGTCGACACTAGCAGGATGTGCTAATACTTTGTTTTCAGACACAAGCGATGCAGCGGTGTATTGCATGATCATAAACCCAGAGTTTGTACCTCCTTTTTCTGTTAAAAAAGCAGGCAACCCACTTAAAGATGGATTAACTAAACGTTCAATTCTTCGCTCAGAAGCGTTGGCAATCTCTGCTAAGGCAATGGCTAAAAAGTCAAAAGAAAGTGCCATTGGTTGCCCATGAAAGTTACCACTGGAGATAACTTGATCACGATCGACAAACACTAGTGGATTATCTGTAACCGCATTTATTTCAAATAATACTTTTTCTTTTACATACTCAATCGCATCTTTGCTTGCCCCATGTATTTGTGGCAAGCAACGAAGCGAATAGGAATCTTGTACTTTAATTTCATTTGGTTTTGTTATTAGTTTACTACGGTTAGTGCAACGACGAATGTTGTTAGCAGCTTTTTCTTGACCAATATGATGTCGAAGTAGTTGTACTTGTCGATCAAAGGCATCCACAATACCACGCAACGATTCAAAGGTCATGGATGCAATAATGTCAGCCATTTTTGAAAGTGCGATGGCCTCAATGGTTACTAATGTACCAACAGCTGTTAAAACTTGCGTTCCGTTAATAAGAGCTAACCCTTCTTTAGCAACCAACGATACTGGTTTTAATCCAGCAGCTTTTAATGCTTCAATACTATCCATCACTTGGTTGTTGTATTTGCATGTTCCTTCCCCCATCATCGTTAACACCATATGAGACAGTGGTGCTAAGTCCCCACTTGAACCAAGTGAGCCTTTTTCGGGTATTTGAGGTAAAATATTATGGTTAATCATATCAATAAGCAGTTGCAAGGTGTTGTAGCGAATACCTGAATAACCAAGCACTAATGCGTTGACTCGAAGTGCCATAATTAATCGTACAATCTCATCGCTATAGTAATCACCTACCCCACAAGCATGGCTTCGTATGAGGTTCGCTTGTAATTTTTCAATATCTTCATCCGCAATTCTTGTTTGCGAAAATTGTCCAAATCCTGTGGTAATGCCATACACGATTTCTTTACGTTTGACTAAATCCGCAATGTAGTCAGCGGATTGATCAATAGCAGCTTTGTTTTTTGGGTCAATATCTACTTTAACTTTGTTGTAAGCGATATCATAGCACTTATCTAAGTTTAAATCTTGCCCATTTAAATAAATGATTTTCATGTTTTCTCCTCAATGTATACTCTCATTATACTAAATGATTGCTTTAAATTAAAACAAAGTCAAAAACTTTAGCCTTAGCATAACATTTGAAAGTGATGGATAGCTTTTTTATACTATATCCAAGGAGTTGCCATGAAAGAACTTAAAGGATTGCACCATATTACATGTTTTACTAGTGATGCTCAAAAAACATTGGATTTTTATACAAATGTATTAAATTTACATTTAGTTAAAAAAACCATCACCCAACATGATGCAAGTAAATATCATTTGTATTTTGCCAATCAACAAGCAAACTTTGGTAGTGTAGTTAGTTTTTATGAAGCGAGTGCTTACGATGTTGCTTCTATGTTTGGAAATGCTTATGAAGCATTTAGTTTTGTAGTGGCCAATAAGGAAGCACTTTTATATTGGCATCAGAAACTTCAAAAACACGATTTAACTGTTTCATCGATCATATCCTTGTTTGATTATGAAGTGTTTTCTTTTGTGGATGTTAACAACATAACGATTTACTTGTTTGCATCCAATAAAAAAGAAACCACATATGAGCTTTTGCATTTAGGTCCAGTGTTTATTAATGTTCTTGACATATCTACCATGCATGATCATTTAACGCAGCATTTTAAGTTTTCACTAGCACATAAACATGATGATATGCGGTTGTATACTAATAAAACCAAAGATCTACAACATCAGTTAATTGTACGTACACTATCAGAAAATAAGTTTGTAACAGGGAAATCACGTATTGATCATGTTGCATTTTTAGTGGATGACAAAGATGATCTTATTGAACTGCACGATGCTTTGTTTGCCCTTGGTTATGCTCATTCTGAACTTTTATTTCGAACATACTATTATAGTTTATATACCCGTTTAAGCAACTCTTTCAAGATTGAATTTGCCAATCGATATCCTGGATTTCATTATGATGAAGCTATAAACAACCTTGGTAATACACTGAGTTTACCTGAGCATTTAGAGCCTTTTAGAGAAGCAATTACATCACAATTAAAACCATTGACCAATAAAAAATCCTCAAAATTAGAATGAGGATTTGTTTTTAGATAATATTTTTTTGTATAAGTATCCTTCTCGCACACCATAATCGGATACTTCAATAATGTTTGCTTCAACGAAGTTCATTAGTTCATCTAATAAGATTGCGGCAGGAATAATGGTTATCAATCGATTCGGTGCAGCTTTTAAAATAACTTTCGATGCTTTAATGTCTAAAGATGATAAATGTGACATTTGCTCTTTGCTTAAGGTTGAAGGAGTTTGTAGGATTGATCGTTTTTGTATGTCTCTTGATAAACGAAGCAATGCTCGAGCACTTCCACCAATGGCAAGAATATTAACACCTTTTATTTCTTTTAACCAACTAATCTCACTTAACATACTATAAACATGCTTTCGAATCGCTTGTTGTTCATTTTCTTTTGGAATTAGTTCATACACAAAGTTGTCATACAATGTTAAACTTCCCATTCCAATTTGCTTTGTGTGTTTTGCAATTTCATTTTCAAAATAAGTTAGCTCTAATGAAGCACCACCAATATCAATAAGTATACCTTTTTCTGGTAAGGTTTGTTTCTTTTTAACACCTTCAAAACCATACATTGTTTCATCTTGATCTGAAAGTACATCAATTGGATAATGAATCATGCTTTCAATAGCAGACACTGCTTCTTTTTGATTGTCAATATCACGCAATGAATCGGTTGCGAATATTTTAAAGTAATCAAGATCCATCTTCTTTGCAATGTCAATCAGTTCATGCACCACCGTCACAATAAGCTCAATACCTTCTTGTGTCATTTTATTATTAACAATATAAAGTGCACTTTGTGCATGCTGCTTTGTGTTTAATAACGAGGTAAGTGTGTCACCTGTTACTTGATACACAACTAAGCGAATGGAGTTTGCTCCTAAGTCAATTAATCCAATTTTCATTGTATCACCACTTTCTATCCTATCACACAATAAGAGATTTCATTGTAAGGATTATGTTAAGGTTGCAGGGATAATAAAAAACTAAGAATTATTTCGTTTACTTTTTTAGCGTCACTTTCATGAGGAAGGTGACCACTTTGAGGCATTGTTACTATGGTTGCTTCTGGTAAATGAATTGCAATTTCAGTTAACTGACGTTGATCAAGCCACTCATCTTGATCTCCCCATATTATTAAAATGTCATTTAATGGTGCAATCCAATCATACATCGTGACTTGATTGGATGTTGCGACCATTTGGTTGAGTGCTCTTATTGTATTTTTAGTTTGTAGTGGTGTCAAGTATCTATTTACCCAATCATCATCAATATCACTGTTAGCTGCAGAAGTTAACAGTCTTTTTATGTTTGCTTTATTGATACCGCCATATCGTAAAAACAGTGCCACACCTCGTCTTATTGGACCTACAAACCACCATGATGATGTGTTTGATTCTACAATAGCTGGTGCAATCATAATGGTTGCGCGCATATCATTAGGTCGTTGATTGTTCATGGCAATCATAATGGAACTTCCCATAGAGTGAGAAATAAACACGTATTCTTTGTCTAACTTGTGATCTTGATTTATTTGATCAATTACTTGCCATAATTGGTTGGCAATGTTTTCTCTTGAGTAATCAAGCCCTAAAGACTTTTCTGAGTATCCAAAAGGTGGAATATCCATGGCAATGATGTTGTAGTCATTGTCACTAAAAAAAGGTAGTTGTTGGTGAAAGCTATGGGTTCCTGCCCCTAAACCATGTAAAAAAACAAGGGTTGTTTGTTGGGGATCATTGATGATTACTTCACTATGAATCGTTATGTTTTGATCGGTCGATTTAAATACACTATTGATGGTTGGTTGTTCTGGAATTGGATGATTAAACTCAACCGGTACACTATACATAATGATTAGTAAAACAACAATAATTACTATAATCATTTTCATTTTTTTCTTCATCATATCACCCATTTCTATACATACTTATTTTAAGATATAAATGGGCTTTTTGTCATGTTTATGCATAAAAAAACCATGGAAATTTCCATGGCTATTGTAAGTATTGATTAAACCAATCTAGCATTTCATCCAAGCGCTTTTGTCGAGCTTTTGGTTTACCTGAACGTGATAAATCATGATTTTCATGATGAAACATGATCATCTTTGTTTCTACTTTATTTTCCTTAAGCACGCTAAAGAGTTGGTATGCTTGTTCTATCGGACAACGATAGTCTTTTTCAGAATGAATGATGAGTGTTGGTGTTTTCATTGCATCACAATATTTAATTGGTGAATGCCACCATAGTTTGTCTATGTCCTTTGGTTTTAGTAAGTTTGCTTGTTGTTGATCATCGGTAAAGAAATAACCAATGTCCGATACCCCATAAAAAGATGTCCAATTACTAATGGAACGTTGGGTTATGGCACAAGCAAAGCGATCAGTATGTCCAATTATCCAATTGGTCATAAAGCCACCATAAGACCCACCTGTTACACCGAGACGTTTTTGATCAATGGATGGATATTGCTTAAGCACTTCATCAACAAACCCCATTAACTCATCATAATCGATGGTTCCATATTTGCCACGAATATCACTAAAAGCATTGTCTTGTCCATCTGATCCTGATGGGTTAGTGTACATCACAATGTATCCTTGATTAGCCCACACTTGCATTTCATGCACATATACTGTCCCATAAATTGTTTTTGGTCCACCATGAATATTTAAGATGGCAGGATATTTTTTCTTTGGATTGTAATGTGGTGGTAACATAACCCACCCTTTACGTTTTCTTTTATCCACTTCATATAAGAGTTCAATAGGTTGAACAGTGTCTAAATCTTCATTTTCTTTGTTGTGACTGGTTAGGATTTGTTGTTTGAGTGTGATTAATTCTTGTCTATTTTGCTTAATCATTGCAATCATGATAATGTCATCATGAAGTGGTGCAAAGCCATCCAATGACCCATTAACGTCAAGTACTGTTTCTAGCTTGTTATCCACTAGTTTTACAAGTCTTGAATGATCATGTACATTTAATGGAAAATAGACTGTATCATCAATGACTTGAATAAGGGATGAGCCAAGTAAACGCGCATCACTGTTTATGCTATTGCCTATTGAATATAGTGGATCGACAATTGTCTCTAATTGTTTAGTTTTAGCATTATACGATGCCACCACTGGGTTTTGATTTAATCCATACACTCCATTATGTTCTTTTACTACACATAAAATAGACTCTTTAACATACACAGCTTTATAAATGCTTTGTTTTGTTTTTGTTAGCTTTTTTAGTTTGTTTGTTTTTAAGTCTAACTCATACAAATCGTTAGTAAGTTCACCAACTTCACGGTGAGTTTGTGCAAGTACTAGTGCTTTTGTTTTGTCATTGTTTAGTTGTACATCCATCACATTCAATGTCATTTTAGTTAGTGGATTTAGTTTTTCTTTGACCTTGCTAAAATGATACAATCGATTACGCTTATGGCTTGTGTAAGTACCACCATTGCTATAAAACGGTATTTGCGTGATTTCTTGATAATATTCGTTATCTTTTCTTTCTTTGATTATTTTTTCTTTTTCTTCTTTGCTTGCTTTATAAAAGTCAGGATAACGATCATCATCTTGACTAATGAATAAAAATTCATCCTCATTGATGATGGTTAGATTACTACATTTGCCAGGTACATTTACATAATGTGTGGCTTCACCTCCATAAATGGAAATTTTATACACATCGCTTGTAATTGGATCATCTTTATCTTTTCGATTTCCAACAAACAATAACGTAGAGTCATTTAACCAGCTGTATGTAGCGATTTTGTCACATGCTGTTAATTGAAAGTTTCTGTCTTTTTGATAAATCCAGACATTATGATTGTACTTATCATTATCAAAATCGGTGGTGCTTACTACATAAGCAAGTGCTTGTTTGTTTGGACTACTAATTGCATTGGCTAGAAATTGAAAAGATTGCCAATGATTCGTTTCTATTTTTTTCATGGTTGCCTCCTACTGTAGATTATATCATTTTTAGTGTAACTTAATTGAAATCGGTTGCACAAAGTTAGCAAACTTTGTATACTGTTTTCACAAGGCAGGTTTTTATTATGGCAAAAAATAAGACATTCAATTTAACATCACTAGCAACGAGCGATCAAAAAGACATGCAGCGTCTTAGTGCACAAGCATCAAAAGGCTGGCATTTAAAAAAGATAAAAGTACCTTATTTTAGTTATGAGTTGCATGAATCTGAGGGTAAAAAAAGAAACTATATCGTCGATTACAACAAAAACAAATCAGACGACTATATTAGAGAATTTAAAAGCAAAGGGTGGAAATACATATGTTCTAACAACAATTTGCATTATTTTAGGGCACCACTAAATACACCCACTCATTATACGGATGTAACTGGTAAAAAGATGTTGTACAGAAAAATTAGCACAAACTTACTTTTAGCATTGCTTGTCGGTGTGATAAGCAATGGTTTGGTTTTTTTAGGGTTTAATGTGTTTAGTCAAGCCGATGAACCAATTTCTCTTCTTATTTCTGTATTCTTTGCAGTTGGTTTGTTGTTGTTGGTAGTTAATGTGTTGTTATTGTATGGATGGTTTGCTTATAGTCGACGTGCTAAAAATATAGAAAGTGAGAAAGTATGAAGTTAGAAGTAAAAAACATAAACAAAAGTTTTTCAGACAAACAGATTTTATTTGATGTTTCCTTTGATGTTTCATCTTCTAAAGCCATGGGTTTTCTCGGTAGAAATGGTGCAGGTAAAACAACAACCATTCGAGCTTTAATGGATGTATTTAAACCTGATTCAGGTTTCTTTTATTTGGATGGTGCACCTTTTGATCCTACACAAGTTAAAGTAGGATATTTACCGGAAGAACGTGGTCTTTATGGAAAAGAACCTATCAAAGAGCAATTAAAGTACTTTGCAAAACTAAAAGGAGCTACTAATAAAGAAGCAAATGATAGTGCTGATTATTGGTTAAAGCGATTCAATTTAGATTATGCAAGCAAACACAAGCTTGAAACTTTATCAAAAGGGAATCAACAGAAAATACAAATTGCACAATCGTTGTTAAATGACCCTGACATTATCATTTTAGATGAGCCATTTAGTGGATTAGACCCTGTTAACTCTCAAGTATTAAAAGATGTGATTAACGAGAAGATAAATGAGGATAAGATCGTCATTTTCAGTTCTCATCAAATGTCATATGTTGAAGAGTTTTGTGATGAGATTACCTTAATTGATCAAGGAAAGATTATCTTAAGTGGTAGTTTAAATAACATTAAGCAAGAACTTGGAAACAATCGTATTCGAATAATAGCACGTAACTTAATAGCTGAAGATTTGGTGGAGTTATTAAAAACTCAGCCTTTTACAAAAGAGTGTTTTTATGATAAAACCTCAGCAATCATTGAATTAAATCAAATGATGTCTACAAACGATTTTTTACAACATATTATGAGTTTAAATATTGAAGTTGAACAATTTATGCCTTATTATCCTAGTTTGCACGATATCTTTGTCATGAAAGTTGGTGAAGTTGATGAAACAAATTAAAAATGTGTTTGCTTTTGAACTTCGAAGCATTCTCTCAAAAAAATCAGTTATTATTACAACCGTTCTATTTGCAGCTGTGTTTTTTATCGCTACAAGCATCCCAACGATTGTAAGTTTGTTTGACAATGACGATGTTGTGGATGAAACCAACCAAGATCAGCAGATTGACAATGGGTTTTCTTTTGAAGGTAGTGGTTTTTATTTTGAAAGTAGTGACGTAGACAAATTTACTTTTGTTTCTTTAGGTGGTAAAGAGTATCAAAGTGCGGATCAATTGCGTGAAGATGTCGCAAATCAAGAAATTTCTGCAGGCTTTATTATTACATCTCCTACTTCCTTTGATAGTATTGTTTTAGATCGCTCTTGGGTCATTTACGAAGCTCAAATGGTTTCTTCTTATTTGCAATCACTTCAGATAGATAAAAATCTCATTGAAGCTGACTTAGATCCACAAACGGTATCTCAAGCTATGAATGTTACTATTGATAGTAATGAAATTGTATTGGGTCGTGATTCATCAAGTAGCTTCTTTGTGAGTTTTATTCTGATGTTTGCAGTTTATATGCTTGTAATTATGTACGGTTCTTTTGTGTCTACTTCAGTTGCCCGTGAAAAAGACAATCGTACAATGGAAATCTTAATTACAGCAACAAAACCTTCCATTCTTATTATTGGAAAAGTATTAGCCAATGCCGTAGCTGGCTTAGCACAGTTTGGCTTTGTGGCTGTTTTTGGATTATTAGGGTTTATTATTAACCAAAATAGTTACCCACAAGAAATTGTGGATGGTTTGTTTGGTGGTTTATCCATGGATGGTTTACTTATCTTTTTAATGTTTACCGTGTTTGGGTATATTTTATACTTGTTTATTTATGCTTCCCTTGGTTCATTGGTATCAAAAATAGAAGATGTTAGTTCTTCAGTTACACCAATTACATTGTTGTTTATTGTCGCCTACGGTATTGCAGCTGTTGGTATGGAAGCTCCAAATACATTGCTTGTTAAAGTATCGTCGTTTGTACCCTTCTCATCCATTTTAACAATGCCGGTTAGGTATTTTCAAATGTCTGTACCTTGGTATGAGTTAGCGATATCGATGGTGCTTATGTTGTTAACTACTATGTTTTTTGCTTATGTGTCGATCAAAATTTACCGTATGGGTTCTTTGAACTACGGTAATAAGATTAAGCTTTCAAAAGCTATAAAAATGATATTTTCAGAAAAATAAGAGTAAAGATCAGCAACGCGCTGATCTTTTTTTTAGTTTAATAGTTGTTTAAGAAGTTAATAACATTTTCATATGCAATGGCTTGTACCTGCTTATCATCAAAGCCAACATCAGATAATGCCTTGATAAGATTTTGTGACATGCTAGCATCTTGTAAATCAATAGCCATTGCATCTCTGCCAAATGGTTCTGCTAAAAAGTCCATGTAGTCAAAGCCAATGCAAATGTGTTTTACATCTGTCAAATCTGCCATGTATTTTGCGTGTTTTGCTAGTGTGTGTGCGATTTGATTTTCTTTTTCATCCGCTATAAATTTTCGAGCTGCATTTAATCCAATCAATCCATTGTTGTTTGCTATGGCGATGATTTGTTGATCGGTTAAATTTCTATCTACATTACACAATTTTCTAGCGTTGCTATGGGTTGCAATAATGGGTTTTTTGCTCACTTCTAAAATGTCATAAAAGGTTTTTTCATTGGTATGAGATATGTCCACTACCATGTTTAACTTGTTCATGCATGCAATGGCTTCTTTTCCAAGTTGCGTTAACCCTCGAGCTGGATCTCCTTTTGTACCTGTCGCTAAGGCGTTAGTGTCGTTCCAACAAAGTGAACCAATAAGTACACCTTGATTGGATGCCCATTGTAAAAACTGTGATGGATTATCTTTAATAAAACACATACCTTCAATCGACATAATGGCATTGATTTTATCATCAGCAAACTTACCATCGGTAACTAAGTGAATTTCTTGCGCATTTTGATCAATTTCTTTTTTTAGTTCACTGACCATCTTAGTTGCTGTAGTCATGTCTTCATGTCCTTCAAAAAAGCACGCCATACTAACGCCAAACACTTCTCCTTCTTTTAGTTTGTCGATGTGGTATCGCTTTAAGATATCGGTTTCATTTTGTTCTACTTTGGATAAAATATCCATGCCAATATCGGCGTGTAAATCAATTAGTCTCATGGTTTTCCTCTTTTTTTATTATTATAACAAAGATTTGTGTTCTAACAACATAAGTTGTTGTCACAAAAGGTTTACTACTATATAATTTGAGTATGAGTAAGATTAGAAAGGTCAACCATGGATTTACTTCAGTTTGACAACCTTGATCAGCAGCTTTTAAACCAACTTGAATTGTTCACAACCTTACCAATGGTTGTTTTTAATCATGAGAAATTATTGTTTTTCAACAACACTTTTATTAACTCAATAGAAGAAGATGAAATTGATGTTGTGTTTCATAATGTGTATCATGACATCGACAATGTAAATGACTATAAACGTCAAGAAATAAAGATCAAAAACAAAAAAGGAAATGTTTTTTACTTTGATGCAGTATTAAAACCTGTTGTCTATAAGCAGCGACAAGCAATTTTTGCTATGCTAATGGACATTAGTGATCGTAAAAAATACGAGCAAAATGTAGCACAGATTGCGAAACTTCGGGCATTAATTATTGAAATTTCAAACTCAATCTTAGATAGTCAAGATTTGGATGATTTTTTTGATTTTGTATTAATGACAACCTTAAAGGCACTCACTAAATCAACCTTAGGAACCATACTTGTTTTAGATGGCACTCATTTTAAAACAGCCGCAAGTTATGGTTATAGCGATGATATATACCAGTTTAAGTTGCCATTAGAGGAAGCATTTATTTATAAAGAAACCGATGGTAAGGTTGATCGTATCATTAATATTAAAGATGCATCAAAACTATCGTACTACATCCCTGTTACAACTTCTTATGGAGAGCAAGTTTACATTCATTCTTCCTTAAGTGCTCCTATTTACTTTCAGGGTGAACTATATGGAATTATTAGTATGGATTCATTGGAGAAAAATGCCTTTGATGGTGATGATATTAAGTCGATTGAGTTTATTAGTAAGTCAATTGAAATCGCAATTACAAATCGTTTGTTGTATGAAGAAAAAGCATACTTATCTCGATATGATCGAATTACTGGTCTATATAATCGTCACTTTTTTGATGAGCATATCCAAATGGTTATTAAACGTGCTCAACGTTATGATGAGTCATTTCATTTAGTGATGCTCGACTTAGATGATTTAAAAAAGATAAACGATGTATACTCACACGTTATTGGTGATAAAGCTATTGAAAAGGTAGCACATACAATCAAAGATTTTATGCGAGATAGTGATGTTTTTGCTCGTTATGGTGGTGATGAGTTTGTTGGTGTCTTATTTTATGGCAACAAAGAAGACGTCTTAGCAAAACTTGATCATTTAAACAAGCAACTAAAAATATCCCCACTTAAAACAGATCAAGGTGACATCATTGTGAGTGTCAGTTTTGGAGTTGCGACATTCAATGTTGATGGAACTACCATCGATGAGCTAATAAGACATGCTGATGATGAAATGTATGTTTACAAAAACACACAAAAAGAAAGTGTGTTTGTATGATTAAGAAAAAATCAATTAAAACTCAAATAATTTTAACGTTAATGCTAGTGATGGGCTTGGTGTTTCTATTGTTAAGCTATTTTGCTTCTGAACGATTAAATGAACTTCCTCAAATTGTTCTTGAACAATATCAAGAAATGGTTGATGCACGTTCTGATCAATTAGCAAATGAAATTAAGGGTATGCAATATCAAATTGAAATGATTGCAATGTCAGATGTGATGGAAACGATGGATTTAGAAAGAATACAAGCTTATTTAAAGTCTTTAGCCCGTCAACATCGATTTAGAAACTTTACAGTCGGGTTTTTTGATGGCACTGCTTGGGCAACATACGATGAATTTATCGATATTTCTCAACAAGAGCAATTCACAAAGATATTCATCGAAGGTGAAAACCATGTCATCTCAAAGCCTTTTTATAGTCCGTACTTTCAACAAGGTGATACGATCATTACGATGTCTCATGCCATTAAAGACTCCACAAACACAACCATTGGATTAGTAAATGGTGTTGTGACGACAAAGTTTGTAAATGATCTTGTAAAATCAATTACTTTTTTTGATGATGGTTATGCGTGGATTGTGGGCAATGAGGGTGAAATTATAGCGTTTTCTGATCAACAATATACGATTGAAGATAACTTTGTGGATATAACAGGATTATCTTATGCATCTGTTTTGTTTGATCAAAATGGAGACTTTGAATATGTTAATGCACAAGAACAGACAATGCTTAATGTTTATGCTCAAATTAATAATACCGAAGGATGGCGTTTTATTTATTCCATAGATAAAGAAGTTGCTTTTGCTAAAGTGTATGATGTTATGTATACAATCAATTATTCTTTATTAGCTGCATTGATTATTCTAGTGCTAATACTGCTTTATTTAACCAACACCATTACAATGCCAATACTCAGGTTGAAACAAGCTTTTGATGAAGCTAGTAAAGGTAATTTAAATGTTAAGGCAAATGAAAACATTCCTAATGAATTAGGTGATGCAGCAAAGAGTTTCAATAGCATGCTTGCTCAATTAAAAGAACTTACTTATGTTGATCCGATTACTGGTTTGAACAATTTTATTAGTTTTTTAAATGAAATGCCACGATTAAGTGAAACTTTTTTTGATTTAGAACTTACTTGTTATGTAGCTATTGTATCGATTGATGATTTTAAACGAATCAATTCATTGTATGGTTATGACATTGGAAATAGTGTTTTACGTCACTTTGGTGAGAGAGTCCAACATTATTTAAAAGAGGATGAAATTGTTGCACGCTATTTTGGAGATGAGATGATCTTAAGTTTGTATGCAAAAGATGAACAAGATATCCATGATCGTATTAATTGGATTATTGAGCATGCACAAAAGCCAATTGTTGTTTCAAATATTGAAGTTCATTTGGATGTTCGATGTGGAATTGCTGCGCTTGAACCATTTAAGACGATGGAAGATGTTATACGTCACGCTACTATAGCAAAGCATAAAGCGAAAAACACAGATAATACTCATGTCATTTTCTACAACAAACTTATTCATCAAGAAATCAAAGAAAAACAAGCATTAGAAGATGCTCTTGATTTAGCAATTGCAAATGAAGAACTCTATTTGATGTATCAACCAATTTATGATATAGAAAAAAATAAAACGATTGGATATGAAGCATTGCTTCGATGGAATCATCCGCATTACTCAAGCATTCCAATCTCAGAAATTATTTCATTGGCTGAAAGCAATGGACAAATAATTTCAATTGGACAGTTTGTGTTTACTGAAGCACTGTTAAAACTAAAGACATTGAACCGTCATGATCCTGATTTGTTTGTTTCGATTAATGTTTCTGCTTTACAACTTCAAAATAGTCAGTTTGTGGATTTTGTTTCTAAAAGGTTGTTAATTACTGGTGTTAACCCCAAAAATGTAACTATTGAAATCACAGAAAGTGCGACAATGCTTGATGTGAATGATAAACGAATTTTATTAAATCAATTAAGGGATTTGGGCATATCTATTTCTATCGATGATTTTGGGACTGGTTATTCTTCTTTGATTTATATTTCTAAACTACCTATCCACACTATTAAGATAGACAAAGATTTTATTCAAAAAGTATTAATTGATGATTATGCAAAAACACTTATTACCTCAATACTCTCCATAGCTAAGACACTTGACTTAAAAGTGATTGCTGAAGGAGTTGAAAGCAAAGAACAGTTGGATGCGATTTATGATTTAGGTTGTAATCTTATCCAAGGTTACTACATCGCAAAACCAAGAAAGATGTAAAAAGCATGCTTACACATGCTTTTTTTACTTATAGTAGAATTTCTTCTAACTCTTTTAATCTCATTTCAAATACTGATAATGCTTCTTTGGTGGCTTGATTGCTAGTCATATCAACCCCTGCTTTTTTAAGTACTTCAATTGGATAGTCTGAACTTCCTGCTTTTAAATAATCTAAGTAAGGTTGAACAGCTTTTGAAGGATCTTTTAAAATTTTTGCACTTAATGCAGAAGCAGCACTAAATCCAGTTGCATATTGAAACACATAATAGTTCATGTAAAAGTGTGGAATTCGTGCCCATTCATACCCGATTTCATCATCGTAGTGCATCGTTTCACCATAGTATTTTTTGTTTAACTCAAAATATGAGTTTGTTAAGTATTCTGTTGTTAATGGTGTGTGGTTTTGATCAGCTTGATGAATCATGTGTTCAAATTCAGCAAACTGAGTTTGTCTAAACACTGTTCCTTTAAATCCATCTAAATAGTGATTAATTAAATATGCTTGTAAGTTTTTATCATCAAACTTTTTAAGCATGTAATCGGTTAATAGAATTTCATTGGTTGTCGATGCAACTTCTGCTAAGAAAATCGAATAATCACCATATACAAATGGTTGATATTTACGAGTGAAATAACTATGAACACTATGTCCTAACTCATGAGCTAATGTAAATACATTATCAATGTTATCTTGCCAATTCATTAAGATATATGGGTTGGTACCATAGGTTCCTGAAGAATAAGCACCAGAGCGTTTTCCTTTGTTTTCTACAACATCAATCCATCTCTCATCAAATGCTTTGTGTAACACTTCAATGTATTCATCACCTAATATGCTTAGAGCATCTAATATAAGTTCTTTTGCTTGATCATACGTGAATTTTACATCTACCTCACTAACAAGTGGTGTGTATAAATCATACATTGCCACATCATCTAGTTTAAGCACATTCTTTCTTAATTCCACATATCGATGCATTAAGTCAATTTTTGAGTTTACAGCTTCTACAAGTGCATCATACACTGTTTCTGGAATATGATTTGAAAAGAGTGCTGCTTCTCTAGCTGATTTAAACTTACGTAAACGTGCATTGAGGTTGTGTGCTTTGATTGTAGATGATAAGGTTGCTGCAAATGTATTTTTTAATCCTGAGAATGTTTCATACATTGCCATAAACGCATCTTTACGTACATCTCTTTGTTTGCTTTCTAAAAATAGTGCATACCTTCCATGAGATAGTGTTTCTAACTCACCATCTTCACCCTTAACTTTTCTAAAGGTTATATCAGCATTATTAAGCATACCGAAGATGGATGTTGGGGCATTAATAATTTCAGAAGCCTCTGCCATTAATCTTTCTTCTGCTTCAGAAAGAGTATAAGCACGTTGATCAAACAAGATTCTGAAATCATGTTTGTATTTATTTAGTTGTTCTTTCTCATCTAAATAGCTAAAAATGGTTGCTTCATCATAACCTAGTAATTCGGTTTTATAAAATGAAAATGCTCCCATAAATTGGGCATATAATCCTTGGATTTTGCTGTAATAACCAGAATACTTAGAATTGGTTGTATCGCTATCAAATTGCAGATGCGCATACACATACAACAGACCTAGCTGATACCCTGCTTCTTCTTGAAATAAAATGGCATCATATAGTGTTTGTGCACTATTTCCTAGTGTCCCTTTAAAGTCACTAGTCTTTGTAATTTTAGTGGATAATTGCTCGAAAGCTTCTTCCCATTTTTCATCGGAAGTAAAAATACTTGTTAAATCCCACGTCAAATGAGTTTCAACTTCTGATCGTAACGGTAATTCTTTGCTCATTGTTGTCTCCTTTTTTATTGTGTACATTATATCATATCTAATTGTACCTCATTATACAAAATACGTTGGATTATGTATAATGTAATTAAATAAAGAATACTCAATCATGTGAAGCAACTGAAAGGAGAATATACAGTGAAAATATCTTTTGCTCATTCATTTATTGAGGATACACCTTATCATTTAGAGGGACCTGTCGTTTCGATGTACTTTAATACTCATCGATTATCAAGTAACTTTAAAATTGATCAAAAATCATTTAAGAATCATTTAAAAACAGTTAAGAGTAAGTTAAAAGATATCACCGACACTAAAGTTAGTGCACGTATTATGGAGCCTTTAGAGGAGTTATTAGTAGATACATCCTTTTGGATATACAATCAGGATGCGTGTGCGATTTTCGTTAATGAAAAAGAGTGTGTTATTTTTAGATTAGTTGAACCTATTATAGAAACTATAGTTGTTTCTGATTCTGTCTATATTAAACCACTTGTTCGGTTAAATCAAAGAATGGATCATTATTTTATATTAGGCCTTAGTAAAGATAGTTTTGAAGTCTTTGAAGTTTATAATAATAAAATTGAACCATTTGTGTTTGAGGATACGATTGCAAAAACATTAAAAGAAGTATTAGGTGAAGATAAAACTGAATCTTTTATAACACATGGTAATTACTCTCATGTATCCAATCGTGGAACTTTCCATGGACATGGAGGTCAAAAAGAAGAAACCGATATTGATACTGAGAAATTTTTCAGATATGTCGATAAAACTGTTTCTACTCATGTTTCTTCCTTGCAATCTTTACCAGTAGTCTTATGTTCATTAAACAAAAATCAACAAATGTATCGTCGATATGCGAAAGATACTAACTTGTTAAAACAAGGCATTGACACTAGTTTTGAGTCTATTTCGTTGGATGAAATCAAGCAAATGGCAGATGACATTATTTTAAAAGAAAATACTAAAAGATATCAAACTCTTCAACAACAAGCAAAAGCAGCTTTAGCATCCAATCGTTATAGTGACCAAATCAATGAAATCATTAAAAGCATTCACGATGAAGCAATCGAGAAGCTCTTTATTGAGGAAGGTCAAAAACTCATTGGTGTTATTGACAAAGAAAAACAAGTGTATGAGTATATTAGCAATGATAATGATGTTTATGATGATTTAGCAGAGATGTGCTTAAAGCGTAAAATTCCAATTTATATTTTACCTAGACAGTTTATGCCAACAACCACTCACATTTTCGCAATTATTAACAAGTAAAAAAACATCTTCGGATGTTTTTTTAGTGTTTTTTAGGATCATTAAATTCAGTGATGCGTTTTTTGTATGCACTCATCATATCTTCATACAAGATAGGCTCTTCATCTTTTTTAGTAAGAATATCAAGTAAATACTTCGTAAAAGGTGGATTTAATACTAAAAGTGGGCCTATACAATGGGTGCCATAAAAATTTCTATAGTGTATACCATCAAATTTTGATTGGGTGTTAAATCCAAATCCTTTAATAATTGAGATAAAAGCATTGTCTTGATTATTACCAAATGATTGAGAAAACTGAGTTTTAAAGCCAACCATTATGATATCTTTAAATGTCCCCAGTACCTTTGTATTTAGACGATTGTTTAAATCTACTTTTGTTTCAAATTCAAAAATATCAAGCGCTGGTGTAATGGTGTTATTTTGATCAGTAATTGTTTTGCCAAATAAATCAAGGGCATTTCCAGTAATAAGAAAGATTACATCATCAGCAATCAAATCAATGATTCGTCGTTGATACGGCAACAAAATTTCGATAATTCTAGTTTGCCAAGACTCGCTCATCGATCCCATAATAACCATATCCACCGCTTCTTTTGCAAAGTATGGTTTCTGTGGATACTGAGTAAACACAAAGGTTGCATCAGGGAGTGCACGTTGCAAATACATCACATTACCACGATCACCAAAAAGCATAGTAGCATCAACATACAATACTTCAATTACCATGAGTGTGTTCCTCCTTAGCTTTTTGTCTTAGTCGCTCTTTTACTAAGTTTGCTTCTTTTATGTTTTTCGTTCCATAAAGCACATACACAATATCAACCTTAGAAAAATCGATTTTATTTGCAGCGTTGATTTCATTATCTGCGTAATCTATAACGTTATCTGATATACCTGCAAGTTTTGCACGAACCACAAAATCAAAACTACGATATCCTCCTTCAATAATTTGCTTGATGTGAGGCTTGTTTAATCGTTCAAAATCAGTGTCATAATACCACGCCATGTTTTCAGATGCTTTGTGGTTTTCATGGTTTTCATTAATTAAAACAATTCCAACGCGTTTATCACTGGTTAAAGAAACACTATCAAATACACGTGATACAGCAATTGGATTTTGATCTTTCGCAAGCATGAGTACTATTTCTTTATCATTGGATACAATGTGTTGGTAGCGTGTTTCCACTGTTTTAATGTTCTTTATCGTATTTATAATATCGTCAAGTGAAAAATCTAGTGCATACAACGCTGTGATGACACTTAAGCGATTGTAAAGTTCCATGATGGAGTTTGGATTATAGCTTATCTCAAATCGTTGATGGTTTATTTCACCAAATGCTTTATTCTCTTTTGGGTTTGCTTGAATAATCTTTACATCACTGGGTATGTTTTTAAACCCACACACACTACAACTTACATGGCCTATATGATGATATCGAGTAAAGTGATACTGTAAAGGATAATGACAAACTGGGCAATGTTTCATATCATGAATAAGACAATCGTTGTTTGATTGCTCATGACTTAGTTGCGCAATTGAAAAGCTAAGTTTTTTATTGTTTGCTTTTAATGTCGAGGATATTACATCATCAGCATTTACAATTAATGTTGTTTCATCTGGAATGCTTTGTTCTAATAAGTTATATATGTACTCAGGGTGAGCATTTCGCTTATAGGAGTCACGAAATAAATTTGTAATGATTAGAATGGTTGGTTTTAAGTAAGGATAAATTTTGTACGATACTCGTTCATCCACTTCTAAAATCACATGATCAATTTTGTGTTTACCAAAAAATGTAGTAGCATTAAGCATACTTACAATGATTCCCTCTTGTATGTTTGACCCTGCACTGTTGTTTGCAAACGCTATGCTTTTTGCTTTGTAAAAGTCAGCGATCATGTTGGAAACAGTTGTCTTCCCGTTGGTTCCTGTTATCGCAATTAATTGCTTTGGTTTATCAATGTGTTGTAAAAAGGTTGGGCATACTTTAAGTGCTACTGTTCCTGGAACATGTGTCGCTGCAAAACCAAAAAGACGAAGCAAAGCAATGCTAAGACGGGTTAGTGTGATGGCAATGTAAAAACGAATTGGTTTTTTCATGATGGATACTCCAATACTTTTCCATACCAATTGTATCCAATAATTTGTTCAATCTCACAGTATAGTTTTTCACCAACAACAACTTCTTGAGTTATTGGTACATACACATACCCATCAATATCATCCGGTGCATGAAAAGGGCTACGACATTTAGCTGTTTTTGTAATGGTATCTACTTTATCCACTAATAGTGTCATGCGTTGGTTTTTAAAACGAAGCTGAGCATGTTGTGCCACTTTACTTTGCGCTTCCATGAGTTTTGTATAGCGTTTTATTTTAATCTCATCATCCATGTCTACTAAATCATAGGCTACGGTATCTTCTTCTTTTGAAAAGGTAAAAGCACCAAGTTTATCAAATTTTTGTTCTGAAATAAATTGAAGCAGCTGCTTAAAATGCTCATCTGTTTCTGTTGGATATCCCACAATCAATGTGCTTCGAATAATACTCTCTGTAAATGTATCTCGTATTTTGGCAATTCGAGTAACAATTTGTTGTTTGTCACCACGACGTTTCATGTGTGTTAATATCTCATCTTCACTATGTTGAATTGGTATATCAAAATATGGAACAAACTTTTCGATGCTTGCTAGCTTTTCGATCAACTCATCTGTAAGTAAATCTGGATACATGTACAACACTCGTATCCATAATAAACCATCAATGGTGTTTAACTTTTCAACTAGATCACCTAAAGCAGACTTTTTATAAATGTCTAATCCATACATGGTTGTATCTTGAGCAACTAATACAAGTTCTTTAACACCTTGCTTTGCCATTATCTTTGCTTGTTCAATAAGTTCTTCGATTGGGTAGGAATGATATTTCCCACGAATTAGGGGTATCGCACAAAAAGAACAGTTGTTAGAACATCCTTCTGATATTTTCAAATAACCAATATGTGCTTGAGTTGAATGAATCCGAGGTGTGGATTTATACGGTGCTTGTACTTGTATGTCTAGCTCATTACTTAATATTTTATCTAATATCACATACTCATCAAGCATCACAAAGCGATCAACTTCAGGCATCTCTTTGGTTAGTTGTTGTTGGTAACGTTGTGATAAACAGCCTAAAACAATTAGCTTTGTATTATTTTTCTCTTTAATTTCAGCCATTTGTAATATGGTGTCAATGGCTTCTTGTTTTGCTAGTTCAATAAACCCACATGTGTTAATGAAAATTGCTTGTGCTTGTGCTGGATTTGAAATTAAAGTATGGTTGCTTGATGTAAGCATGCCCATTATAAACTCAGAATCCACTCTATTTTTTGAACAACCTAATGAAATGAAATGTATATTCATAATGCCTCTTCTTTTTTCAATTATTATATCATATCGATGTTTGTGTTTATGTTGTTTTTTAAATTGTGCTAAAATAGATTCATTATGAAAATATTATTATCACCAAGTAAAACGATGGATCTAAAAAATGATGTTGAACCGGTAAGTCAACCACTATTTAAGAAACATACAAAAGACATTATGAGTGAACTTTACAAGCTTAGTGTTGCTCAACTGCAAGTGTTTTATGGTATTTCTAATAAGCTTGCACACAATGTATATTCAATGTATCATCAAAAACATGCAAAAAAAGCTGCTATTGGTTTTTATAAAGGAGAAGCGTATCGACATTTAGATGTGTCGCTATGGAGTCATACAATGGCTGAGAACGCTCAAAAGTCTCTTCGTATATTATGTGCAATGTATGGTTATTTAAGGCCATATGATGCTATTGTGCCCTATCGGATGGACTTCTTAGTTGATTTTAATCATTTAGGTTTAGAGTCTAGTAAAGCTTACTGGTCAACACATCAAATTAAGGCGTTACTTGATGAATCAAAAAAAGGTGAGTTCGTGTTTAATCTTGCTAGCAAGGAATTTTCAAATGTCATTTATCATCATGATGTGGTTGATTATTGTCATTGGATTGATGTTGATTTCTTAGTAGAAAAAGATGGTAATCTTAAAACTGTCTCTATGGTCGCAAAAAAGGCACGAGGGTTGTTTACAAAAGAGTTGCTTAAACATCCTATTAATAGTAAAAAAGAACTGTATTCCATTCATTCATTTGATGAATTTGTCTTAGATATAAAAAACAGTCATGATCATTATTTGAGGTATGTGCTCAAAAAAAAATAACATCGTAACGATGTTTTTTTTAATGGTGGTTCCGGTCGGAATCGAACCAACGACACGTGGATTTTCAGTCCACTGCTCTACCAACTGAGCTACGGAACCATTGGTTGCGGGGGAAGGATTTGAACCAACGACCTCCGGGTTATGAGCCCGACGAGCTACCAGACTGCTCTACCCCGCGATGACTAATACTGATTATACTACAAACGAGAACAAATGTAAATGGCGGAGGAAGTGGGATTCGAACCCACGCATGCTCTCACATCTGCCGGTTTTCAAGACCGGTCCCTTCAACCACTTGGGTATTCCTCCACTTACATGTGATTGGTGGACCCTGTAGGACTCGAACCTACGACCTACCGGTTATGAGCCGGCAGCTCTGACCAACTGAGCTAAGGGTCCACTTTACCTTATCCCAACAGAAATCATAAAAAATTGGTAGCGGGAGTGGGATTCGAACCCACGACCTTCCGGGTATGAACCGAACGCTCTAGCCAACTAAGCTATCCCGCCGTCTTTAAAGAACTGGTCGGGATGACAGGATTCGAACCTGCGACCCCTTGATCCCAAATCAAGTGCACTACCAAGCTGTGCTACATCCCGTTCAATAAAAAATAAATGGCGCGCCCAGCAGGACTTGAACCCACAACCTTTTGATCCGTAGTCAAACGCTCTATCCAGTTGAGCTATGGGCGCATATATTTAATAAACGCGGCTTGTATATTCTAGCATAATCATCTTTGATTTGCAATACCTGCAACCAAAATAAATGGTGGGGATGATGGGACTTGAACCCATACGATGTTACCATCAACGGATTTTAAGTCCGTTGCGTCTGCCTATTCCGCCACATCCCCATTTGGAGGTTCCTATCGGATTTGAACCGATGATCACAGAGTTGCAGTCTATTGCCTTACCACTTGGCTAAGGAACCGTCTATGATTACGCTGTGCCTTTTTATTATACAGAACACCTCTTTAAAATGCAACTATAAAATCGAATTATTTAGAAACAATTTCACACAATAAAAACAGCGACTTACATCGCTGCTTTTATCTATGGTTGCATAGCTCCAAAGAGCACCAGCCAGGCAAGAATCGACTTCGCTGCAAGACTTAAAATAATGTACACACGTTCTCCATAAAGATAATCTTTCCATTTACCAACCGCCTTATATTGCAAAATCATATTGATTGGAAATGTATTGAAAGCCACAAAATAAGTGATAACAATGGCCCACACAAACCAAGGCACCTGATCAAAACTACCTGTACCAAGCATATAGAGGAAAATAGCTACCCACGGTGCAATCCCTGCAAGCGATCCATATACAAACGGTCCCCAGGCAACTTTCTTCTTCTCTTTTCCAGCATTAAGTAGTTCCATATCCAAACCAAAAAGATTCATCGAAGCATTCACTATAAAGATTAAGATTAATGAAGCAATGTCATAGATACCAAACAAGGTAGATATAAGCACAATCATAATAGATGAGCTAAGTGCATACTCGAACCAGCGGAAACGGTTAATTCCCTGCTCAAGGTCCTCAAAGTACTTCTTAGAGCACCATACAATCACACCGTGTGCCACAGCTGAAATCAGAAGAAAACTCGCCACCAATATTCCGAATGGCAATGTGAACAATGCTTTTGACGTCGACTCCAACGATTGTGTCATCGGATTAAATGTTAAATAAAATTGTACGATAGTCGGTTGAAATTCTGCGATTTTCTCTATGACCGTTGTGGCCAGAAATAGCATAATTACACCTTGAATCAAATGAAAGAATCCCATAATTAAGTTAAATCGTTTTAATTTTTGTAATCGTAGTTCCATAAGGTGATCTCCTTTACCCTTTATTTAGATGAAGTATATCAGAAACTTAAGTAACTTAAATCTTTTTGACTATAAAAACAAAAAGAAGAGCTTTCGCTCTTCAATTCACTTGACACTTTGGATAATTATTGAGCTTTTACTCTAAACCACAAGTCAGCTAATAATTTCTTGACTACTTCATTGTGACGGAAAACCTCATCAAACGCATAGTCCATACGAGGAACATATGAGTCCGCTCCTTCATAGTCTCCATCTTCACCTGTAACGTCATCAAACACTGATTGAACTGGAGTCGTATATCCTACATAGTAAGTATTGGCATAAGCGTTATCAGCATCTAACAGGAAGTTGATAAATTTGTGTGCCAGATCTACATTCAATGCATCACTTGGAATAACCATAGCATCAACCCAGAAGTTCGTACCTTCTTCAGGCACAAAATAAGCCAAGTCTTCATTCTCTTCGATCACATAGGTGGCATCACCTGAGTACATGACCGCAATATCCTTGATTCCAGCAATCATATTATCGATGACATCATCCGAAACATAAATCGGATTCATATTGGCATCAAGATCAAGCAACCACTCATATGCCTCTTGAATTTCAGCTTCATTCGTTGTATTCATAGAATAGCCCAACGCCTTTAGAGCAATCATAAATGCATCACGCTCTGAATCATAAAAATAGATACGACCGGCATAGGTTGAATTACGCAAGATTTCCCAACCCGCTTCTAAATCTTCTTCACTAACTGTGTTTGTATTATAAACAAGACCCACATTTCCCCAGAAATACGGGGCAGAGTACTCCTGATTTGGATCAAACTCAAGATTAAGCAAATGATCCATTACACCATCAAAATTGGAAAGTTTTCCAAAATCAAGTTTTTGCAACTTATTCTCAGCAATTAAACGCTCAATCATATAATCTGATGGAATCAGTACATCGAAAACTTCTCCGGATTGAAGGGTTGTATACATCATTTCATTGGAGTCAAACAGATTATAAATAACACGTGCATTGTACTGTTTCTCAAATGCACGAATCACATCTTCATCAATATACTCTCCCCAGTTGAATACACGCAGGGTCTCTTTGTCTGAAGACGAACATCCTGTTAAAAATAAACCTAAAACCGCAAGTACAATTAATATTTTTTTCATTCGTAGCTAACCTTCTCTTTCTTTTTCATCATCGGCAACACATTAATCAGCACTAAAGCAATCGTAATAATGGCCACCAAAATCGTCGACAACGCATTAATCGTAGGATTAATCCGACGCGACATAGTATATACAAGAATGGATATATTCTTCACTCCATTACCTGTCACAAAATAGGAGATGACAAAGTCATCAAATGACATCGTAAAGGCAATCAGTGCCCCAGAAACAATGCCCGGTAAAATTTGTGGAACAATCACCTTAATCAGCGCTTGCCAAGGCGTAGCTCCAAGATCCAATGCGGCTTCTGCTAGATTCGGATCCAGCAGGCGTAGTTTTGGTAAAATCGATAGAATGACATAGGGAATACTGAACGCAATATGTGCCAACAGCATCGTTGTGTATCCACGTTGAATGGTAAACGCTGAGAATAGCAGCATAAAGCCAATCGCTGTAACAATCTCAGGGTTTAAAATCGGCAAACTGTTTACCTGTAATACCACTTCTTTTACTACTTTACGGCTTTTGGAAAGACCAATTGCCGCCAATGTTCCAACAAATGTAGAAATCAGAGTACTAATCAAAGCAACAGAAACTGAAGTCATCACTGCTTCCATCATATCACGACTTTTAAATAACTGAGTATACCACTGAGTAGAGAAACCTGCCCATACCGTTAATGAACGAGAGTCATTAAACGAGAAGATCATGAGTATCAGAATCGGTAAATAGAAGAATAGTAGAATGGTACCGACAACCACAACAGGTAGCCATCGTGACTTTTTAATTCCTACCACAAACGACCACCTCCACTCGAATTGTTTTCTTCAACGTTTTTGTCAAACTTCTTCGTAATGACCATGGAAATCATAATAATCATCGCCATGATTAATGAAATGGCACTACCAAAGTTCCACTCGCCTACGGTAATAAACTGAGTTTCAATCAGATTACCAATCAGCATGTAGTTTCCACCACCTAGAAACTTTGGAATTACAAAGGTGGAAACCGCAGGTAAGAAGACCAGGGTAATTCCCGAAATGACACCTGGAAGTGATAATGGAAAGACCACTTTGATAAACGTTTGAATCCGATTGGCTCCCAAATCATAGCTTGCCGCAATCAGCGCCTTATCCAACTTTGCCAATACAGTGTAGATGGACAGAATCATGAAGGGAAGAAAATTATATACCATCCCTAATACCACCGCAATATCTGTATACATCATGGTCACAGTTGGTAGTCCAATTTTACTTAGAAATGAATTAATTAAACCATTGTCAGATAGAATACTAATCCAGGCATACGTTCTTACCAACATATTAATCCACATAGGGATGGTAACTAGTAGGATGAGCAGCGTCTGGATATTCTCTTTGACATTGGCTATAAAGTAGGCTACCGGATAACCAATCAAAATGGAAATAACGGTGGTAATCAGAGCTACTTGCAACGATTTTCCCAAAACCCGCAAAAAGACCGGATCAAAGAACTTAATAAAGTTATCAAGCGTGAATTTGAATGGTAATACTTCATTTCCTACGGTTGTAAATGCATATAAGATAATCAGTAACATCGGTATGACAATGAACACACTCATCCACGCAATATAGGGTTTAACCAAATTGGAGAATGTTCTCATACTAATAAGCTCCTAACTTTGACATAACATGGATATCTTCCGGAAAGAAATGCAATCCCACTTCCTGGTCCACTGTAGCATCATCTGTCGTATGAATAATCATGTGACGATCCTGTGTTTTAACCACAATTTCGTAATGAACTCCTTTAAATAGGCTGGAAACAACGGTTCCTGTCAATTTGCCCATATCCAAAGGTACGATATCCAAATCCTCCGGACGAATCACAATGTCTACCTCTTCGTTATCATTAAAGCCATAGTCCACACACTCAAATTCTTTATCATCGAAATACACCCGATAGTCATCAATCATGATGCCCTCAAGAATATTGCTCTCACCAATAAAATCAGCCACGAATCGGTTTTCAGGTTCGTTGTAAATGTCCGTTGGTGTTCCAATTTGCTGAATTTCACCTTCGTTTAATACCACAATCTTATCTGACATCGTCAACGCTTCTTCCTGATCATGAGTTACATAGATAAAGGTAATACCAACTTCTTTCTGAATCTTTTTAAGCTCCAGCTGCATCTCCTTACGAAGCTTCAAATCCAACGCACCTAAAGGTTCATCCAGAAGTAGAACCATAGGTTCATTGACCAAAGCGCGGGCAATGGCCACACGTTGTTGCTGACCGCCGGAAAGAAGCGTTACAGCCCGATGATCATATCCTTCAA